>LNFM01000784.1_pt1 | contig 75723 bp, 56 predicted proteins | sample 596031 | NCBI WGS metagenome assembly LNFM01 (sample SAMN04254537, study PRJNA301005) | activated carbon metagenome | isolation source: dual media filters at the Ann Arbor, Michigan drinking water treatment plant | place: USA: Ann Arbor
CCGAAGGTCGATTTCACGCGCGAGAATTTCATGCGCGTCATGCATGGCTTTGCCCGCTTCCTGCCGGAACGGGAGCGTCGCGCGGTCAACACGCTGCCGATCTACCTGGACTATCTCGCGGGGATTCAACAGTTCGGCAACGACGACTCCACGCGCAGACTGGCGGCGCTCGGGGTGGCCACGCCGGACAACGCGCAGGTGCTGAACCGGGTGCTCGACTACTACGTGAAGTCGAAACGCTGAGACGTTTTCAGGCGAACGGATCGTTGCCGAGACCGCCGAGCGCGAAGAATCGGCGCAGATCGTCGAGATCGCGCCGGGCCGCCGCCTGCAGACCCGCGCGCATCTGTGCGAGCCTGCGCCTGGTGGCCACGGGCAACGGGCCGTCTGCCGACTTCACGACGACGAGGAAAGGCACCAGGAAAGTGTGATGGAGACTGGCCTGTGGCAGGTGGCGCTCGACGGCCTCCTTAAGTTCACTGAACGTGAACGCGGCGCCCAGCGAGCAGCGGTACAGCGCGCTGAAGCGATCGGGCACCGCCGGTGCATTGAGATCGACGAAGAAGTCGATCGAGGCCGGCGACTTCAGCCGCGCGAAATCCTCGATGTAGACGGCGCCGTCGTGGCCGGCGCAGGCGGCCATCGCGCGCAGTGCCGTCGCGAGCGCGGCGGTGTCTGCGAGATCGTGCAGGGTCATCGTGCAGATGGCGGCGTCGTATTGTCCGCGGCCGTGTGCGAGCAGGCCGTCGAAATCGTCGACTGCCCAGTCGATGTTCGTGAGCCCGAGGCGGGCCGCCTGCACCGTGCCTCGTTCAATCATCAGCGGCGAGGCATCGACGCCGCAGAATTGCACGTCGGGGTTCAGGGCCGCGACCTGCAGCAACTGCGTGCCGTTGCCACAGCCGATGTCGACGCAGCGGCGTCGGCCCGCGAGCACCTGGGAAATTCTCGCGCTGTGATACAGGTAGCCGGCCGCCGTGCGCCCATCGACCTCGCCCCCATCCTCCATGGCCGCGAGGATGCCCGCGGCGCCAAGCTGTTGGCCCGGCGTTGGTCCGCGCGGCTGCTCCCGGCGCAGCAGCAGTTCGCGCGCGAACATCCGCGCCATGCCGAACGCCGACATCTCAGGCGGGCCGCGGCATGTGGTCAGATGTTCTGACGCAGGGCCTCGACCACCGGCACGCGCGACGCGCCGCGCGCGGCCAGCACGGCGGACAGCACGGTGGCGACGAAGCCGATGAGGAAAGACACGATCACGACCCCGGGCACCACGCGGATCAGCGCCGTATAGCCGACATTGGCATTCGGCGGCGGCGGCATCGGAATGCCTATCGCGGAAATGCCGAGCGCGAGCGCGATGCCCAGCAGCACACCCAGCGTCGCGCCGATGAAGCCGAGCAGGGCGTTCTCGAGGATGATCAGCTTCGAGATGTCACTGCTGCGTTTGCCGAGGGCTTTGAGCGTGCCGAATTCGCCGACGCGCTCGTACGCGGTCATGCTGACGCTGTTCGCCACGCTCAGCAGCACGACAACCAGGATGATGAACTGCAGCACGCCGAGCTGGCTCTTGTAGAGATCGACGGTCTTGGCGTAGAAGTCGTCGAGCTCGAACCAGGTCTTCAATTCGTAGTCGTCATCCCGGATCTGCGACCGGATGAGTTCGGCGCTCGTGTCCGTCTCGAGCGTGTCGGCCAACGAGACGACGACTGCGTGCACGCCGCTGACGCTCAGCAGCTCCTGCGCGGCGGGCAGGGCGACGCGCACTGCACGTGCATCGTAGTCCTTGGAGAAAGTGCGGAACACGCCGACGACTTCGAATTCGAGGCTGTTCAGCGCGCCGTCGGGCGTATTGGCGAGCACCGTGACAAAGGAACCGACTTCGAGCTTCAGCGATTTGGCGACGCCTTCGCCGAGCAGCACGCCATAGGCGTCGTCGTCAGTGAGCTGGCGGCCCTCGATGATGAAAAAGAAACTGCCGAGCTTTGCTTCCTTCTCGGGTTCGACGCCTTCGCCGATGATCGGGAGATCGGTTCGTGTGTTGTTCAGCAGGCCGAAGAAGTTGAGCCGCTTCATCGTGTCGACAACGCCAGGCTGGGCCGCGACCTCGGCTTCCATGTCGTCGGGGGCTTCGATCAGGTAGTCGTACGGCTCCTTCGATCCCTGCGCGTAAAATCCTTCCTTGTAGATTTGAAGGTGGCCGAGCCGCGAATGGATCGTCGCCTCGCGCAGCTGGATGAAGACGTCCTCGACGAAGCCGCCGGACAGGATGAGACCAATCACCCCGAAGATGATCGATGCCAGCGTCATGCCCGTGCGCCCCTTCTGCCGCAGCAGGTTGCGCAGCGCAAAGGTGAACGTCATCGCGTCGATTTTCATCGCTCAGCGTGCCCGTCGCAGCGCATCGACGATCTCCAGGCGTGACGCCTTCCACGCGGGATAGAGGCTGGCGACGACCGCCGAGACGACGGCGACCAGGAAGCCGCCGAGCAGCAGTTCCCAGGTCATGCGGATTGCCGCCGTGAAACCCTGGTCCATGCCGGGGGCCGGCGGCATCGGAATGCCGATGGCCGAAATGAGCTCGGCGAGCGCATAGCCGAGCACGACCCCGGTGATGCCGCCCGCGACCCCGATCACGAAGCCTTCGCTGACGAACAGCTGCATCACCTTGCGCTGGCGATAGCCGATCGCCATCAGCGTGCCGATTTCGCTGGTGCGCTCCATCACGCTCATCACCAGCGTGTTCGAGATGCTCATGATGATGATGATCGCGATGATCGTGCGCACGAAGTTCATCTGCGATGCGAACAGTTCGACGACGGCCTTGTAGAAATCCGCGAGATCGATCCAGGGAATGATCTGCAACGCACTCTTGCCGGCCGGCACGAGCTGGCGCAGGTAGTTCAACACCTCGTCCGTCCGCTCGGTTTCATCGAGCAGCACGATCAGCTGGTGCGAGCCTTCGGCCTTCGTGAGTTCGCGCGCGAGCCCGATAGGGGTGCGCAGCGCGACGTCGTCGAACGCCTTCACCGCGGTGTGGAAGATGCCGCTGACGTTGGCTTCGACCGCCGACACGCTGCCTGACCCGGTGGTCGTCAACAGCACCACCGAGTCGCCGACCGCAGCACCGAGGCTGAGCGCGAGCCCCTTGCCGAGGATCACGCCTTTCGGCTGTGCGCTCGACAGCGGCTGGCCGTCGTGGACGATCACTTCCTTCGAAACGTCTGCTTCGGTCTCCGGCACGATGCCTTCACCGAGAAAGCTGACGGTCGTCTCGCCTTTCGAAATCAGGCCGGAATAGGCGAGTCGCGGCGTCACGGTCTTCACGTGTGGCAGTTGCATCAGCCGCTTCGCGTTGACCGCGGCATCCGGAATGAGGTACGCGAAGGGATCCGCCACGCCGTTCTCGTAGTAGCCGCTGCGCACGATCTGGATGTGGCCGAGGCGCGAGTGGATCGTCGATTCGCGCTCGGCCCATTTCATCCACTCGGCAAAGCCGCCGGCGAGCACGAGGGCCACTACGCCAAACCCGATCGCGCCGACGCCGAGCGCCGTGCGGCGCCGATGGCGGCTCAGGTTGCGCAGCGCCAGTGAAAAAGTCTCGCCGAGCAGCGTGCGCAGAGCGCGTGAGGACAGCGGCTCACCGGCCTCGGCGGTGTCGGTCGGTTCGGGCACGGCGGCCGCGGGAGGAGCGCTGGCCGGGACGGGCACCACCGCGGCACTCGCCCGTTTGCGCGCATCGTCGACGATGGACCGGGTCAGTGCCTCCGCCGGTGTTGAGCCGAGCGAACGGACGAACCAGTCCTGGCTGGCGAGGAACTTCGGATCGATGACCTGTTCGTCACCAAAGGCCGTGACACCGGCAAGCTGGTTGCCGACGGCCTCCGCCTGGCCGGGATCGATCTCCGCGGCTTCGCGCAGACCGGACAGTGCGTTGAAGACGGTCGCGCAGTGCGTGCACCGGACCATGCCCATCGCCGTGCGAAGGTTCTCGGCGGTGACCTCGAACAGGGTCTGGCAATCCGGGCACTGGGTGTACATGAGAGCGGCGCGCAATCACGAATGGGTCGCGCGAGGATAGCATCGAAGGCGGCGCCGTCGAAGCCGCGCGGGCTTTCGACCGCTACAAAAAAAGAACCCCGCCGAAGCGGGGTTCTCATCAGACGCTTGAGTCAGACTCAGGCAGTCTTGCGGCGGCGGGCGCCGATACCGAGAAGACCGGCGCCGAGCAGCGCGAGGGTGCCCGGTTCCGGAATCGCGATGTCCGCGTCAGCGTTCGTGTTGTGGCTGATCGTGAACGTGTAGGTGCCCGGGGCCAGCGTCAACTCGGCTTCGAACGAACCGACGGTCGGGTCGACGGTCGTATCACCGGCCGACAGCAGGCCGATGTTGCCGGTCATCGCAAAGGCGTCGGCGAACTCGGTGCAGGTGCCGGCCACCACGCAGGTGCCTTCGGTGACAAACAGTCCGTTGTTAGTGACCCCTCCGAAGTTGGGCGGCGTCACGCCATTCGGCGTCCAGTTCAGGATGTCCGTGGCAGAGCCCTGCTGGCGGACTGACGCGGTCCAGCTGTACGAGGCGTTCGCCGAGCCGTCCTGGCCCAGCGCGGCGCGCAGGAAACCATCCGCATCGAAGCTGAGTTCGAAGGTCTGGGTCTGCACCACACGCACCGTGAACTGCGTGATCAGGTTCTGGTTGGCCTGGGCCGAACCCGTGGTGCCAGCAGCGGCCAGGTTCACCTGGTTGTGTACGGGCACGCAGTCACCGACGTTGCCGGCACCGCAAATCGAACCCGGCTGCGCAGCCGGAATAAGCGCGTTGCCGAACGAGCTCGTCGCCGAACCAGAATAGGTGGTCGGGTTCAGCGTGCCGACGGGCAGCGTGGTGTTGGCCACGAAGCCGGCGCCGATCGTGCTCTGGATGGAGAACGGCACGCCGAGGCCGACCGAAGTCGACTGGCTGGCCGGGGCACCACCGAGGCTGGCAAGCGTATCGGCGTTGGTCTGGATGTCGTCAAGCACTACGTTGCCGTTGCCGCCGAGGACGGCGACCGGCAGCGGGATGCCGCTCTTGCCGAGCGCGCCGTCACCCTGAAGGATCGTGAAGTTGCTGAGGATGAGGTATGCGTCAGCGACCGCACCCGGGGCCGGAATGGCAGCGAACGCGGTGGCACCGTAGCCCAGCGTCAGAGCAGCGCCAATGCCGGCTGCGATTTTCTTGATTTGAACCATGGATATCACTCCTGAAGTTTCTCTATTCACCCGCCCCCACCTGGCGGGGACTTGCGGTAATAGTGAGCAGGAAGCATGCCAGCACTTGAATTTTCGTCTAATAAATATAGAAAACAAGCACTTGATGGATTGTGGCCCAAGCCGGCGCGCCATAACTGTCAAGCAATTTGACAAACACCCCGCCGGACAGCCTGACGAGTGGTGATTATGCAGGACGACCTTCTGCTGCGCCCGCATCCGGCACGGGGACAAGGATCGATCCGGTCCACGGGCTAGGGGGGAAAAACAATGAAGAACAATTGCTTGGTCGAATTTTGCGCGCGCTTCAGGGGCCTGCGAAACAGCGCTGCAAGGCGCCCTGGAGTGTAAAAATCTCGGACAGAGCGGGCGCGACGCAGCCTTTTGCTCACCGCTGCGGCGCGCCGGCGCGCAGATCGCGCTCGAGTGACCCGCCAGCCTCCGCCCAGCCGGTCTCCCGGTGCTCCCTGTACAGCTGAAAATCCGCAAACCAGGGGGATAGCGGTGCCCGCTCGGTCCATCGCCAGTCGGTGGGTGCCGTGACCAGGGCGCGCGCGGCGCGGCCGCAGGCGGCACGCAGATACATATTGGTATTGCTGACGCCGACGTATTCGTCGACGAGCGCCATCAGTGCCAGCATCCCGGGGAGGTCTTCGTTCAGCGCGTCGAAATCGGCGACCGGCCGATCCAGATGCGCCGCGAGCGTTGCGAGCTCGCCGGGTTCCGGGTTGCGCTGCACGGACAGGAGTGTCCCGGGCCACGGTCGCAGGGCCTGGGCCAGCACCTCCAGCGGAATGGCCTTGCGCCGGCCGGGCTTCTGCCCGGCGACGGGAGCCGGCCCGGCGCGCCATGTGACCGCGAGGTAAGGGCCCGGGCCGGCCGCGGCCAACCGGGCTGCGACAGCCGCCAGCTGCGCTGTCGAAGGCGCCAGGCGCAGCGCCGGTGGCGGCGCTGCCATGTCGGTGTCGGCCAGCAGCGGCAGGTCACCGAGCATCAATATATGGTCGGCATCCGAAGGCAGTGCTTCCGTCGTGAAGATCGCGTCGAGGCCGTCGGCACCGGCGAGCAGGGGGGCAGCCTTGGGCGATGCGCGGTAGCCCAGCCACGCGCAGCGGCGGCGGACGAGGGGGGCATATCGGAGGAAGAACAACTCGTCACCGATGCCCTGCTCACCGAGCACGAGCAGCCGCGCAGCGCTCAGGTCCTGCGACCGCCATTGGCTGGGGCGCGGCAGCACACGCGAAGGCTGGCGCGGGTCGGTGACATAGGCGGCGCCAGTGTCGGCGGCGATACGCCATTCGTGGTCCTCCCACATGCCATGCCAGGCGCCGGCAAGCAATTGGCACTGTGCCCGCGTGAAAAAGGCGAGCGCGTACCTGGGATTCAGGGCCAGCGCCCGATTGCAGGCCTCGACGGCCTCGTCGAGCGCCCCGACGTCGCGCAAAGCGCAGGCGAGATAGCTGTGGTGGGCCGCGTACTGCGGTCCCAGCGCCACGGCGCGCCTGAACACCGTGACGGCGGCCTCCAGTTGTCCGGCCGCCTGCAACGCGAGCCCGAGGTTGCTGTGCAACTCGCTGTCCTGTCGGCGCTGCGGCAGCGCCTTGCGGATCAGCGCAATCGCCGTGTCATAGCGATGATGCAGGTATTCGATGACCCCGAGGAAGTGCAGCGCCTCGGGATGATTGCGATCGCGCGCCAGGACCGCCTCGAACAGTTGCCGGGCTTCCTCGCGGCGTCCCGCGAAGAAATGCGCGCGCGCCTCGGCAATCTGCCGGGCATGCGGGTCGGGCCTCGAAACGTAAGCCATCAGGCTTTCATGCCGGCCTGGGAGCGCGCGTGGTGCGCATGCCATTCATCTGCCATGTCCGCGTCCCAGTAATCCGCAAAGCAGGGCGTGCCTAGCGTGTAATGCAGGAGATTGGCGTGCTCATTCGGTTCGTATTCCGTCGTCAGCCAGTTCCACTCCCGCGGCAACGCGCCGATGTCGGCATCGTCCAGCCACGAGAAGCGGTGCAGATAGGCGCCGCTCTGGGCCATCAGAAACGCCGGCGTCAGCACCCGATGCTTGGGGTGTGCGCAATTCCACAGCACCAGGCTCGACCAGTTCTTGCGCGGGTAGTCCTGGTTGCGATTGCCGAGATACTTGGTCGTCGCCTTCGTCCGGTAGTCGTGCTGCACCACCTGCACGGCCTTGGTGGCGTCACGCTGCGCCCACAGTGCCGCGATGTCCGTCCGGCAGATCATGTCGCCATCGGCGAAAATGGCCCACCCGGAGAAATCGCACAGGTGGGCGGTCAGGAAACGCGAGTAGATGAAGGTGTTGCTGCCGTCGTGATGCGTTTCGACATACCCGGGCAGCGATTGCAGCACCAGCGGGGTGAAGGACACCGGCACGCTCGACTTTTCCAGCACGCTCTGACAGAACGTGTGATAGGCGACGGCTTCACGCGGGTCGAACCCGACGAACATTCTGATCACGCTTTCATACCTCGCCTCGATGCCGGTTGCGCTGGCGACAGGGAACCCACAGGCCTCTGGTGCACATCATATTGTCGGCCATGGACTGTCGTCTCCTGAGTGAAGGCCACGTCCCGGTGCGAAGGCCGGGCAAGCCTCACGGCGGGCGCGGAACATTGTTAAGGATCGTCATCGCGCCGACTGCGCCTCACGCTATCGAACTGCACGCGCCTATCTTCTGGTCGGGCCGTGACCCGCCGGCGGCGCATGCTTGACGGGTCACAGCCAAAGATCGAGAGTAGCCGGCCGTCACGAGTCGTCGACGCGGGTCCGCCAGGTCGTTGTTTTCAGACGCAGTCTCAAGTGTCCTTGAGACTATTCCAACAAGGAGCCAAGGATGTCTTTCAGACTGCTGCCGCGGGCCGTGACGCTCGTTCTGCTCGGGACTCTCCTGCACGGATGCGCCAAGGACCCGGCCGAACTGCTGGCCAGGGCCCAGGCCCTCGAATCGCAGCGCGAATTCACGGCCGCCATCATCGAAATGAAGGCGGCCCTGCAACTGTCGCCCGATGACCCGGACGCGCGCTTCATGCTCGGCCGGCTCTACAACCAGGTCGGCGACGGCGTGTCCGCGGAAAAGGAATTGACCAAGGCCATCGACCTGGGCGCCAGCGCCGGCGGGAGCGTCGCGGTGGAACTTGCGAGGGCGCTGCGCGCGCAGGGCAAATTCCAGGAAGTGCTGGATCGCGTGCAGGTTCAAACCGGCTTCGAGCCAGGCGCAGTCGCGTCAATTCATGCCTATCGCGGCCGCGCCCAGCATGCGCTGGATCAGCGCGAGGAGGCATTGGCCAGCCTCGAAGCGGCACGCACGGCAGATCCCGACAGCGTCGAGGCCAGCATGCTCGATGCCCAGATCAAGTTCGGCGATCGCGAGTACGAACCCGCGCTGGCGGCACTGAACAAACTCCTCGACAAAGACCCGAATCACCTTGATGCGTGGAGCTACAAGGCCGAAATCCTGCGGGCGACGCAACGCAAGGAGGACGCGCTGGCTGCTTACGGCAAATTGTTGAAGCTGCAACCGGACAACTACCGGGCGCTGGTGTCCAGGTCGTCGATGCTGATAAGCGAAGGCAAGCTCGAAGACGCCCAGCGGGACGTCGACGTGCTGGCGCGCAAGTATCGCAAGAACCCTCAGACAGCCGTGCAGCAGGGCATGATCCATTTCGCCAGCGGTCGACCGCGCGAAGCGCTCGATTCGGCGCAGACGGCCCTGAAGATCAATCCGAAGCTTGCCGGCGCTACGCTGCTGGCCGGCCTGGCGCAGCATGCGCTGGGGTCATTCGAACAGGCCGAGCGTCTGCTGATGGCGCACCTGGCCGCGAATCCTGGCGACGTCTATGCGCGGCGCACGCTGGCCGACACGCTCGTCAGTTTGAAGCAGCCGGCGCGCGCGGTGGAGGCCATCGCACCTGCACTCGACAGCGGCACCAAGGATGCCCAGGTGTACGTGTCGGCGGCGAACGCGTACATGGCCGCTGGTGATTCCGCCAAAGCCACTGCCTTGTTCGACAAGGCCGCCCAGTTGAGCCCCGAGAATGCGGGGGTTCAGGTCAGTCGGGCGATGGCGATGCTGGGCGGAGACGATGCCGAGGCCGGCCTCACCGAACTCGGCAAGGCGCTGCAGCAGACCACGGACGCCACGCAGGCGGACGAAGTGCTGATCCTGTCGCTGCTCGATCAGCAAAAGATCGACGCCGCCTGGGATGCGCTGCAGGCGTTGGAGAAGCGGGCGCCTGACAGCGCCATGATGCACAACCTGAAAGGGGTCGTGCTGATGCGCAAGCAGGAGTTGCAACCGGCTTTCCGGGCGTTCGAGGCCGCGGTCGCGCGCGACCCGGCGTTTCTCCCCGCCGTCAAGAATCTCGTGCAGCTCGACACCGCTGTCCGCAATTACACCAAGGCCCGCGAACGTTTCGAGGCGGCGATCACTGCGTCCGATCAGAAACTGCCGGCGCTGATGGCGCTGGCCGAATTCGAACAGCAACTGCGCAACGAGCCGGCGGTCAAGGCCGTGCTCGAACGTGCGCTCAAGGCCGACCCGAAGGCGCTCGCCCCGCGCGTGCGGCTGGTCAGCATGCTGCTCGACGCCGGCGACACGGAGCGCGCGCTCGAAATGGCGGAAGCAGGGCTGGCCGATCATCCGGACGATGCGGAAATGCTCGTGCTGGCGGCCAGGGCCCAGCAGGCCGTGGGCAATGTGAACCAGGCCGACAAGACCATGGGCCGCTTGCTCGGCCTCTTTCCGAATTCGGATCAGGCCTATGCGCGGGTAGCCGCGTTCCAGGCGAGCGCGGGCCGGGGCGAGGAAGCGCAGGCGACGCTCGAGAAAGCCTTGAAGCAGCGTCCGACGAGTCCGGCGCTGCAGATCTCGATGACCTCGCTGCTGATGGCGCAGCGCCGCGAGGCAGACGCGCTGGATTTCGTGAAGCAGGTTCAGACACAGCAGCCGAAGGCGCCGATCGGCTGGGTGCTCGAGGGGGAGATTCATGAATCCGCGCAGCGTCATGACGCTGCCGTGGAGTCCTACCGCAAGGCCATGGCGCTGCAGAGCAGTGGAAGCCTGGCGGCGAAAATCTTCTTTGCCCGCAGCCGCGGGGGCGACGGCAGCGCTGCGTTCGACGAACTGAAGAAATGGGCGGACGATCATCCCGCTGACACGGTCGCGCGCGCCAAACTGGGTGACGCGCTGCTCGCGAGCGGCGACTACCAGGGGGCCATTGCCCAATACGAGATACTCGTCGAATCGCGCACGGTCACGATCGACGTGCTGAACAGCCTCGCGTTCGCCTACCACCAGGTCAAGGACGAGCGCGCCCTGCCGACGGCGCAGGCGGCCTTTCAGGCGGCGCCGGATGCCGCGCTCGTCGTCGACACCCTGGGCTGGATCCTGTTCGAGCAGGGCGATACCAAGCGCGGCCTGGAGCATCTGCGGCGGGCCGCGGTGCTGGCGCCGGACGAACCGGAGATTCGCTACCACCTGGCGGTGGCACTGGCGGCCGAAGGGGACAAGAAACTGGCGCGGGAAGTGCTCGACACGCTGGTCGACTGGCCCACCGACTTTGCCGCCAAGAAAGACGCGATGGCCCTGCGCGCCAAGCTCGACTGACGGCCGGCGCCGCGCCGCTTCCCGGGCTACGGGCCAGGAGCGGCGCCTGGACTCGAGCTGCTCAGTCCTGCAGCTTGCGCAGGAATTCCTTGCTGAACACCTTGTCGGGGATTTCGCGCTTCTTCAGCCCGGTGTACTCGAGCACCGACTGCTCACCCTTGCGTAGCGCATCGGTCAGGGTCAGACGGGACGGGCGCAGCACGCCGCCCATGTCCTTGAAGTCGCTGTAGACGCCGGACTTCATCAGGCGCTTCGAGACGGTATAGAACTCCACTTTCACCGGACGACGGGTCGCCGTCTCGACCCAGTACAGCACGCGCTGGTAGGTCACGCCCTTGCGCGCGGCGGTCAGTTCGAGCTGTGCGCACGGCTTGCCGTCGATCACTTCTTCCTTGACCAACGTCGCATTGTAGTCGCCGGCGAAGTTCGCGCGCGCCAGATCGCCGTTGGCGACCTGGCCGGTCAGGCGCTGGGACAGCGGCAGACGAACGGGTTGCGAGACCTGCGGCATGAACACCCACAGATCGGCGCCTTTCAGCAGCATCACCTGGCCCTTTTCCGACGCGGGCGACAGCGTGCGCACGACGCTGTTTTCATGGCCCTTCTGCAGGACCTGGTATTCATGCACTTCCGGGCCGCTGCGGCCGGCCGTGGTGACCTTGACCTGGATCTGGAAGGCTTCGGTTGGAAAGCGGATGGCGTCGGCGGCGGCCACGAGGCCATTCGCGTCCAGGGCCGCCGCGACGGCACCTGAGGTCATGAGCAGGGCCAGCGCGGCGCCGGCCACGGACAGCAATCGGAGTCTGATGCGCATCGGAAACACCTGAGTTGGGGACCCTATAGTCGGCGCTATCGGCCCGGACCTGAAGCGGCAATCGAGCCGGACGCCGGGCGGTTGCACCGGCACGTCCCGCGCGCGGTGTCGGCCGTGGCGGTGGCGTCAGGGGCCGGGGGCGGCCGCCGCAGACGGACGGGTGCTGCGTGAATCGCGCTCGCGCCTTGTGCTAGCATTCAAACACGGATTGAATTTCAGTGCCTTATAGGCCCCAACTTAGAATTACCATGAGCCACAGCGCAAGTCCTGAACCGACCGCCGGACAGCATCGGAGCCGGCTTCGATGAGCGTTGTGCGCGTCGAGCACGTCTACAAAGAGTACAAGCTCGGCACTCAGACCGTCCATGCGCTGCAGGACATCTCGATGGTCGTCGCACCTGGCCGCTTCCTGGCCATTGCCGGCCCGTCGGGCAGCGGCAAGACCACGCTGCTGAACCTGATCGGCTGCATCGACACCCCGAGCAAGGGCGACATTTTCATCGGCGAGGAGATGGTCAGCCGCAAGACCCCGGACGAACTCGCCGATTTGCGGGCGCGCACGCTCGGTTTCGTGTTCCAGACCTTCAATCTGCTGCCCGTGCTCACCGCGTGGGAGAACGTCGAATACCCGATGCTGCAGCGGAGCGATCTCGGCAAACAGGAACGTCATGAACGGGTGAAGCACTACCTGGAGACCGTCGGTCTCGGCGGCAAGATGCGGCATCGGCCGAATGAACTGAGCGGTGGCCAGCGCCAGCGCGTGGCGATCGCCCGCGCGCTCGCCGGTGGGCCGAGCATCATTCTCGCCGATGAACCCACCGCGAACCTCGACTCGAAAACCGGCGAAAGCATTCTCGCGCTGATGAAGCAGATCAACGAGACCGAGAAGACGACTTTCATCTTCTCCACGCACGACTTCCGGATCATGGAAATGGCCGATCGCGTGGTCAGCGTTGCCGACGGCCGCCTCGTCGTCTGAGCGCCGGCCCATCTGCCGCATACTCAAGGATTAGCACGGATGAACAGGACCACGGGACGCACGCTGACGAGCGACACGATGCGGGCCACGATGCTGGCGACACTGCTCGCCTCTGTGCCGCACGCGCAAGCCGGGGAATCGCCGTTCGACGCGGCCGGTTTCGAGACGGCAGTCGCCGGGCCGATGCTCGCGCAGGAGTCGATGGACGATCTGTTCGAGGCAACGGACGAGCCGGCGGAGGCCCCTGCTGCGGCAGCGGAGGACGCCGGCAGCGCCGAGAGCGTCGATGACCTGTTCGGCGAACCCGAACCGTCTGCGCCGGCGGCGGCTGATACAGCACCCGACGATGCGGGCGAGGCGGAGAGTGTCGACGATTTGTTCGACGAAGCCGCCCCGGCTGCAACGGCCGCCGCGCCCGCCGCAGACCAGGCGAAGCCCAAGCCGGCGGTGCGCGTCAGCGGTTTCTACCAGAACGAATTCGCGTACACGGTGCCGGAAGAAGGGCACTTCTCGAAATTCCGCAATATCCTGAAACTGCGTCTCAACGGCGCGCTCAGTCCGCGCGTGAAGTGGCAACTCGGCGGACACATCGAATACGACCCGGTCTTCGAATTCGAAACCTTCTACAATGACCGCGTCGAAGACGATGAAAAGCTGTTCGGCTATGTCGATGAGTCCTATCTCGACATCGACGCCGACAACTGGGAATTCCGCGTCGGCCGGCAGCACATCATCTGGGGCGAGATGGTCGGCCTGTTCTTTGCCGACGTGATCTCCGCGCTGGACCTGCGCGAGTTCGTGCTGCCGGACTTCGATCTGATCCGCATTCCCCAGTGGGCCGCGCGCGCCGAGTACTTCAACGGCGACTTCCACGGGGAGTTCGTCTACATCCCGCTGATGACCGTCGACAACCTCGGCGTGTTCGGGGCGGACTACTATCCGTTTCCGATCGAACTGCCGCCCGGCGTGCGTGGCGTGTTCCTCGAGGACAAGGCGCCGCGCAGCGACTGGGACGACTTCGGGGCAGGGGCACGGGCGTCCTACCTGAAGAACGGGTACGACATCTCCGCGTTCTACTACACGAGCCCGGACAAGACTGCCGCGCTCGATCGCCGCATCAGCGTCGCCCCGGTGCCGACCGTGACCTTCAGGCCATTGCACGAACGCATCCACCAGTTCGGCACCACGTTCGCCAAGGATTTCGGCAGCTTCGTGCTGAAGGGCGAAGCGATCCAGACCCTCGACCGGCTGATGAGCATCGACCGTCTCACCGATCTCGACGGCCTGATCGAAACCGACGAACTGCGCTATGTGATCGGGGCCGACTGGGCCGGCGAAGCCGGTCACAACGTCAACGTGCAGTTCTTCCAGACCTGGTTCCAGGACCACGACCGGGACATGCTGTTCAAGGAAGTCGAGACCGGTGTCAGCGTGATGCTGACGACGACCAGCTGGCATCCGGACCTGACCCCGGAAATCCTGTGGATCCGCAGCCTTGATCGCAACGAGTGGGTGCTGCAGACCAAGATGAGCTGGGAGTTCTCGCCGAACTGGCGCGCGACGCTGGGCGGCGACGTCTTCGGTGGCCCGCAGACCGGCATTTTCGGCCAGTTCGACGACACCGACCGGGTCTACACGGAATTGCGTCTGAGCTTCTAGCGCGTCAGGGCGGCCGACACCGGGCGGCGCCGGAGGTGCGTGCTAGACTGATCGGACCAATTCGACAGTGTCGGCCGCCCGCGCGCGGCCGCAGGCAGAGCCGTACCCATGCCCATCCGCATCAAGCTGGCCCGCAGCCCGAAGGAAATCGACGACGCCCTGTGGCTGCGCCACGAAGTTTTCGTCATCGAGGACGGCAAGTTCGGCGGTAAACCCGTGCCCGGCCACCGGCTGGTCGACCATTTCGATGCATTTCCGAGCGTCTACCACGTCGTGGCCTATGAGCACGCCGAACCGGTCGCCACGATGCGCCTGGTCAAGGACAGTGAAGCGGGCCTGCCGGTCGATGAACTGTACGACTTCGCCGAGTATCGTCGTCAGGCCTCGGACGACCTGCCCGGGCTCGGGCCCGAATGGCAGGGACGCGACACGCCGGTGTTCGGCAGTGCCGGCATGCTGGCGATCCGGGGCCCGTGGCGCCGGCGCCGCGACGTCATCCGGGCGATGTTCCGGATGGCGGCCACGGTCTGCCAGGGCTACGGGGCGTCGCATGTGGTGGTGGTCGTGAATTTCGAGACGGCCGGCATGTACCGGCGGCTCGGCTTCACCGAACTGTGCGACAAGATCTGGAACGAGGAAATCGGCAACCACGTCATTCCGCTGGCCGGCACCACCAGGCAATTCATCGGTTGGGCGCTGGGCGACCTGCCCGACACCGCGCTGAGTTCCTTCAAGGACAGTTTCGAGCGCCTCGTGCTCCGTTCGGGCGAGCTGATCTTCAGCGAAGGCGATATCGGCGAGCACGCCTATGTCATTGAAACAGGTGAAGTCCGAATCTCCCGGAAGCGTGATGGAGACCAGGAACTGACGCTTGCCCACCTCGGGCGGGGCGACCTGTTCGGCGAACTCGCGCTGCTCGACGATCAGCCGCGGGCCGCCTCGGCGACCGCTCTCGTCGACAGCGAACTGATGACGCTCGACCGGTCGAGCTTCGAGTCCCAGCTGCACAATCACCCGGAGCGGGCCCGGCGCCTGTTCAAGGTCTTCGCGTCGCGGATGCGCTCGATGGACGAACTGGCGATGGTGCTGGCCTTCGCCCACCCCGCGCAGCGCCTCGAGTTCGCGCTCGAAGCGGCCCGCAAGCAGGCCACGCCCGATCGCAGCAAGCCCGACGAACTGGTCTTCCGCGGTGGGCCGAAAGAACTGGCGCTGATGGCCGCTGTCGACGAACAGGTCACCCGCCAGTACCTCGAAACGGCGATGGCCGGGGGCCGGCTGGCCTTTTCCGAGCGCCACATTGCTTTCCTGCCCGACGCGGCCACGCGAACGCCGGTGGCCGCAGATACCTTGCACGATGCGCATGCACAGCCTCCCGAGGCGGCGGCATAACAATTGTGAAGACGGGCGCCACGGCACGGTGCGCGGCGGTCCGTCCCTTCTAGAATCCCGGCTTCAGGATTGCCCGACCGCGCCGATGCCTGAGGCCTTGGGCAGGGCGTTGCCCTGCTCGTGGCGGGCTGGTGCTGGACTTAATCAGTAAATAGATAAAAAATGGCACCTAACCATCTTGAAAGTGAAGGTTTTATGTCTGCGGGCCATGGCTGGCGCGGACGAAACCGGCAGAACCTGGGCGGCAGCAGTGTGAGGATTACGACTATGCGGGCGAACCTTAATCATCGGAAACGGCAAGTCATCGGTATGCTGCTGCTGGGCGCAGCCGCCCTGGCGCTGACCGGTTGTTCGTTCACCAACCCGTTCTGGTCGAGTTACCCCGACGCGCCCAAGGACAGCGACTACGCGAAGGACTGGGTCTATCGCGTGGGTCCCGGCGACAGCCTGAACATTTTCGTGTGGCGCAATCCCGAACTCTCGCAGACCGTCATCGTGCGACCCGACGGCCGCTTCTCGACGCCGCTCGTCAAGGAATACCTCGCCACCGGCAAGACGCCGCCGGAACTGGCGGTCGAACTCGAAAAGGAACTCGGCGAATACGTGCGCGACCCGCTGGTGACCGTGACAGTCGGTGGCTTCGTCGGCGAGTACTACGACCAGGTTCGAATCGTCGGCGAGGCCACGCGGCCGACGGCGATGCCTTACCGCCGCAACATGACCGTGCTCGATTTGATGATCCAGACCGGCGGCCTCACGGATTTCGCGGCCGGCAATCGCGCCGTGCTGGTGCGCTACGCCGGCGGCAAGGAAGAGGAGTTCAACATCCGCCTCGATGACCTGATCCGGGACGGTGACATCTCGGCCAACGTCGCGATGCAGCCCGGCGACATCATCATCATTCCGGAAGCGTGGTTCTAGTTCGTCGCCAACATGCCGACACAGCATTCATCCAGGCAGCGCTGACGAACCAATACGATGTACGAACAGGTCCAAGTCGCCCGAACTTTTCTGCGCATGGCGTGGCTCTACCGCTGGGTGGGGCTCGCCACGGCGATCATCGCGTGCACGCTCGGGTGGGGCGCCGTCCAGCTGATGCCCGACCAGTACCAGGTGTCGGCCAAGATTTATCTCGACTCCCGCTCGATGCTGAGGCCTCTGCTGCGCGGTATCGCGTTCGACAGTGGCAACCTGTCGAACACGACCATGCTGCTCAGCCGGACCCTGTTGACGAGGCCCAATCTCGAAGAGGTCGCGCGCCGGACGGATCTGGACCTTGGCACGAAAACGCCGGAAGAGTTCGACAAGCTGATCTCCGATCTGTCTTCCGATATTTCGATCATCGGCACCACGCGCGACAATATCTACGAGCTGAAGTACTCGAGCGACAAGCCAAAAGTGGCCAAAGCGGTCGTGGACGAACTGCTCAACACGTTCATGGAGTCCACGCTCGGTGACTCGCGCAGGGAAACCGCCGTCACGCAGAAGTTCCTCGAAGAGCAGATCGCGGCCTATGAAAAGCGGCTGGTCGAAGCGGAAGAGCGCCTGAAGGAATTCAAGCAGAGAAATGTCGGTGTCATGCCCGGCTCGGAAGGGGGATTCTTCTCTCGTCTGGAAGCCGCGCATACCCAGTTGAAGCAGGCGCAACTCGAACTCGAAGAGGGAATTCGCCGTCGGGATCAGCTCAAAGAGCAGGCCGCGAGTCAGCAGGCGACGGTCGAAGATCCGTTCGCCATGGACGAACTTCCCGAGCTGGAAGAAAGCGATCCTGAAATCGCCCAGCACGAGGCCAAGATCGCCGACCTCACCAATCGCGTGGACGATCTCCTCGTCGCCTACACCGAAAAGCACCCCGATGTCGTGACCATGCGCAAAATGGTTGTCGACCTCGAAGCCAAGATCAAAGCACGCAAGCTGGAGCTCGAGAAGGAGGCTGCGGAGAATCCGACCGATCCAGACGAGCCTTCGTCATCAGCGTCGATGATCGGTAACCCCTTCAAGCAGCAACTGCAACTGCAGGCCGCGGAAGCAGATGCCATGGTCGCAGGGCTGCAGACGCGCGTGGCGGAATACGAGCGTCGGGTGAAGGAACTCGAGCGCAAGGTCGACACGGTGCCGGAGGTAGAAGCTGAACTCGCACGACTCAACCGCGATTACGAAGTCAACAAGGAACAGTACGGCGAGCTGCTGAAACGGCGCGAACTGGCCTACATGTCGCAGGAAGCCGACCAGAGCGAAGACGACGTCAAGGTCAAGATCATCGAGCCGCCGCGCGTACCGCTGTTGCCGACGGGGCCGAACCGGCTGCTGTTCGCGAGCATCGTCCTGCTGGTGGGCCTCGGCATCGGTGGCGCGTTGTCGGCGGTGCTGTCGCAGATGAATCCGCGCATCATCGACGTGCCGGATTTGAAAGACATCACGGGACTGCCCGTGCTGGGCGTCGTCAGCATGTCCAGCAGCCCGCTGCATCGCCAGCAGCGCCGCTATGAATTGATGGCATTCTCGGCGGCGCTGGCCGGCCTTGTCATGGTTTACATTGGCCAGGTCGTGATGTTCGTCATGGGTATCGATTTACACGGCAAGATTTCTTCCGTGATAGGAATGATCGCGTGAGCACAATCGAACGCGCAATGCGCAAGCTGGGCGGGGAACCTGAAGCGCCGAACGGCGAGGCGGCTCCGGACGCGGGCGCCACGCCGGAGGTGCACGCCGAGTCGGCCGCGCCGCTGGCTGAGCCGCAGGCGACGGCGGCGCCGACCCACAGTGAACCTGCGCCGACGACGGCTCCGCCGCCCCCGGCCAGCGAGCAGGGCAGCGGCATCCCGCGGCACAAGTTCGGCCGCGCGGCACTCGAACTCGATTTCGAGCGCCTGCGTCGGATGGGGTTTCTGGTGCCGGGCGATCCGGCGTCCCGCCTGTCCGAGGAATTCCAGCAGGTCAAGCGGCGGCTGATCGCGAACACGGCACCCGGCGCGGGCACCCATGCGCAACGGCCGGGCAATCTGATCATGGTCACGAGCTCAATGCCCGGCGAGGGCAAGACCTACACGACCCTGAACCTCGCGATGAGCATCGCGATGGAAATCGATCGCACGGTGCTTGCGATTGACAGCGACATCCTGAAGTCGGACCTGAGCCGCCTGTTCGGCGCGTTCAACCGCACGGGCCTCTATGACTACCTGGCGCATCCGGATCTCGACCTTGCCGACGTCATCCAGCGCACGAACGTGCCGACGCTGTCGTTCATCCCGGCAGGCACGATTCGAGAGGGCATCACCGAGCGCCTTGCCAGTCAGGCCATGGTCAAGCTGGCGTCGGAACTGGCCGCGCGTTACTCGGATCGCCTGGTCATTTTCGATGCGCCGCCGGTGCTCGCGATGTCCGGTGCCGCCGCGCTCGCGCCGCTGATCGGCCAGGTGGTGCTGGTCGTCGAGGCCTACAAGACGGCACGCGAAACCCTGAAGCGTACTCTGCAGGCGCTGGAACATGTCCAGATCACAGGGCTCGTATTGAACAAGATTCGACACCAGGCGGCTGGCGGCAACTACGGCTACGGTTACGGACAGTACGGGTACGGCTATGGATATGGCTACGGCTACGGTAGCCAGCAGCCCAAGACCTGATGCAGGGAGCAGGGCAGGTCCGATGACAGCAGGGTCCCGTCGTCATGCACGCATGGTGCTTGCAGGGCTGCTCACGACAGGCGCGGGGCAGGCGCACGCGGGTGACTGGCTGATCCAGCCCCGGTTCTCACTGACCGAGATCTACACCGACAATGCGCAGCTCGAAGAGGTCAATCCACGCAGCGACCTGATCACTACGCTGTCGCCTGGTGTCTCGCTCGTCGGCACCGGCGCGCGGGTGCGCCTGAACACGCAGTACACGGCCCAAAAACAGATCTTCAAGAACAACGACGAGCTGAGCCAGCTCACTCACCTGTTGCAGAGCAACGGTAATGTCGAGCTCGTGCGCGACCAGGTGTTCGTCACGGCGTTCGCGTCGATGTTTCCAACCGTGCAGAACAATCTCGGGCAAATCTCCAACCGGAATCGTAATGCCCGCCTTAATGCCAATCGCACCGATGTCGTCAGCTATGGCTTCTCGCCGGAGTTCAGGCATCAGCTCGGCAACTGGGTGTCGTTGCGGGCGAATACGAACTGGAGCGACGTGTCGACCGGCGACAACCAGGCGGGTGGCGGTCAGAACATGGACTGGCGCTTTTCCGCCGACAGCGGCAAGCGATTCGCGCGCACGAACTGGGGCAGCACTTTTTCCCGCCGCGAGAATGACGGTGGCGATTTCGGCAATCAGTCAACATTCCAGCAGTGGACCAACCGCGCGAGCTATCGTCTGAACCGCTTCGTGCGCCTGAACAGCACGCTCGGTTATGAATTCAACGAGTTCCAGGGCGACCGTGGTGGCAACGGCAACCTGCGCGGCGGCCTGAACTGGTCGATGGGCGCCACGCTGAATCTCACGCCGCGGACCTCCATCACCGGCAGTTTTGGTGATCGCGCGTTCGGCAGTACCAAGTCCTTTGACTTCTCTCATCGCTGGCGCCGTCTTGTCATCAATGGGCGGTACAACGAAGATCTGCGTACGAGTGCTGAAGTGCTGCGGGAGCAGCAGATCTTCACGACCGTCGACGCGTTTGGCAACCCGGTTGTCGATCCTCTCGGCAACGGCGATCCGTCGCTACCGATCGACCAGCTCGGCCTTACCAACGATGTGTTCATTTCGCGCGTGTTCGTGGCCACGATCGGCTACCAGCGCAAGCAGGACCAGTTCAATTTCCGGGTGACGCGCCGTTCCCAGGAATCCACGCTCAACAGCCGACAGGAATCCCTGATGAGCGTCGGCGGCTCGTGGAGTCGCGCGCTGTCCAACCGCCTGTCCACTGGTCTCAACGCCGATCAACAGACGCGACAGAACGATGGTGTTGGGCAGGGGACCGATTTTCTCTTCCTGTCGCCGTTCGTGAACTACGTGATAGGCCCGCATGTCAGTTCCCGCCTCAGCTATTCGTACATGGACAGCGTGTCGGGCGATGGGTCGGAAGACTTCACGGAGAACGCTGTCCAGGGCACCCTCAGCTTCGCGTTCTGAGCGCTGCAATACATCACGATGTACGAAGAGTTCTACAAGTTCACCGGCAAGCCGTTTCAGCTGAATCCCGATCCGAGCTTCTTTTTCCAGAGTGCCGGTCATCAGCGCGCGATGGCCTATTTGCGCTACGGATTGCAGCAGGGCCAGGGATTCATCATCGTCACCGGCGATGTCGGGACCGGCAAGACGATGCTGGTCAACAACCTGTTCAAGGAAATCGAATCCCAGGCCGTCGTCGCGGCCAAGATCGTCTCGACCAACGTCAATGAAAACGACCTGTTGAGAATCGTCTGCTCCGAGTTCGATCTCCCGTATGAGCGCCTGTCGAAGGCGTCGCTGCTGAAACAGCTCGAGGTGTTCTTCAAGAGCTGCGTCGACGAGGGCAAGCGCGTGCTGCTGGTCGTCGACGAAGCGCAGAACATGCCGCGCAGTTCGCTCGAAGAACTGCGCATGCTGTCGAATTTCGACTACAAGGGCATGCCTGTCGTGCAGAGCTTCCTGCTCGGGCAGCGCGAATTCCGCGCGGTGATGCGCTCACCGGGGCTCGAACAGTTGCGCCAGCGCGTGCTCGCCGCCTATCACCTCAAACCGCTGACGCCGCCCGAGACCGAAACCTACATCAAGCACCGCCTCGCCAAGGTGGGCTGGACCGGCGACCCCGAGATCGAGAACGACATCTACCTCGGCGTGTATCAATTCACGTCCGGCGTGCCGCGGCGAATCAACACGCTGATGGATCGCCTGCTGCTCAATGCCAGCCTCGACGACTCGCATGTCCTGACCTTCGCCGGCCTGCGTGCGATCACATCCGAAATCGCGGCCGAGCAGGAAGCCGAGAAGCAGGGTGAAGACGGCCCGGACAAACCGCCCGTGCTGACGCCGGCCGCCCGTGCGGGCGCCGTGAGTGCAGCGGGCGCGCCGGCCGAAGAGCCGTCGACGGAACCAGTGCGCGATCAAGCGGCAATCGTAGAAATCCGCAAACTCGAGGCCAAGCTCGCAGTCATGCAGCGGGCTTTTGATAACCTTTCCGGCGATCTCACGCGGGCACCGGAAGCCCAGTCCGGACACGTCCACGACAACCAGGGGGCCGGGCGCGGCGCGTCGTGGTGGGTGGCCGCCGCCATCGGTGCGATGTTCGGCTTGGCTGTCGCGGCTGCTGTCTATTTCACGCGCTGACCGCTGTCTAAAGCCGGCGCTGCCGGCGTCCGATAAGCCGGATCCGGGTCCGGCTGTTCGTGAGGAGCAGACCATCTCTGGCGACAGACCACAATCCTCGACAAAGGAAGGGCGGATGATCAACGCGTTTACCGTCGACGTTGAGGACTATTTTCAGGTGTCAGCGTTCGAGGGCCATATCGCCCGTGACGCGTGGGACCGTCAGCCCTCGCGGGTCGAAGCCAACATGCATCGGGTGCTCGACCTGCTGGCCGAGCACGGCGTGAAAGGGACCTTCTTCACCCTCGGGTGGGTGGCCGAACGCTATCCGGCAATCGTCCGCCGCATCGTCGACGGTGGCCATGAACTGGCGAGCCACGGCTATGATCACACGCGTGTCACGCAGATGGACCCCGCGCATTTTCGCCGCGATATCGTGCAGGCGAAGCAGTTGCTCGAGGACGCAGGCGGCATCCAGGTCAACGGCTACCGCGCGCCCACGTTCTCGTTCCGGCGCGACAACCGCTGGGTCTACGACATCCTGCTCGAATGTGGCTATCGCTACAGTTCGAGTGTCGCACCGGTGAAGCACGATCTCTATGGCATTCCGGATGCGCCGCGCCGCCCCTACCGCGACGAGTCGGGCATGACCGAAATTCCGATTTCGACGATCCGCATCGGCGAGCGAAATCTGCCGTGCGGTGGCGGCGGCTTCTTTCGGCTCTACCCCTATGCGCTGACGCGCTGGTGCATCTCGCGCGTGAACGCTGCCGATGGCCAGCCGTGCATTTTTTACATGCACCCCTGGGAAATCGATGCAGCGCAACCGCGGCAGCAGGGTGTGAAACTCAAGACCCGGATCAGGCATTACATGAATCTCGCAAAAGTCGAAGGCCGCCTGCGGCGCCTGCTCACCGATTTCCGCTGGGGCCGCATGGATGAGGTCTACCCGACATGACGGCCGCGCTGCGCATGGCAGAAGGCGTCGCGGCGACGCCCGTCGTCGTCCGGGTCGCGCAGGCCGCGGACGATGTGCGCTGGGATGCCTACGTCGATCGGCATCCGGAGGGCACCTTCTTCCACCTGTCGCCGTGGCGACAGGTGCTGGCGGCGTCGGTCGGCTTCGAGCCGCACTACTGCCTGGCCACCCGCGGCGACGCGCTGGTCGGTCTGCTGCCGCTGATGCGGGTCAAAAGCATGCTCTTCGGCGATGCGCTGGTGTCGTTGCCGTTCTGCGTGCAGGGCGGGGTGATCGCCGACGACGAGGCGACCGAGCAGGCGCTGCTGGCCCATGCAAGCGCGCTCGCCGAACAGCTGGGCGTCGACCATCTCGAATTGCGCCACAGCAGACTGATAGCGCACGACTGGCCGGCGAAGAGTGAGACCTACGTGCTCTTCAAGCGCGAACTGTCGCCGGATCCGGAAGAAAACATGAAAGCCATTCCGCGCAAGCAGCGCGCGATGGTGCGCAAGGGCATCACGGCCGGACTCGTCAGTCGTGAAGAACGCGAACTGGCGAATTTCTTTCACATCTACGCGACCAGCGTGCGCAATCTCGGCACGCCGGTGTTCCCGCGGCGCTACTTCGAAGCCCTGTTCCGCGCGTTCGAGGATCGCTGCCGTGTGACGACCGTCTATGCCGGCAGCGATGCCGTCAGTTCGGTGCTGTCCTTCGTCTACAAGGACACGGTGATGCCGTACTACGGTGGCGGCGTGCCGCTGGCACGGGATCTGAAGGCCTACGACTTCATGTACTGGGAAGTGATGCGCACCGCCTGCGAACAGGGCCTCAGACATTTCGACTACGGACGCAGCAAGCGCGACAGCGGGTCGTTTTCGTTCAAGAAGAACTGGGGCTTCGAACCGCTCGCCCTGCATTACCAATATCACCTGGTGAAGAGTGCGAGCCTGCCCGATCGCAATCCGAACAATCCGAAGTACGGACTGGCGGTGAACACCTGGAAGCGTCTGCCCCTGCCGGTCGCGAATTTCCTGGGTCCCTTCGTTTCGCCCTACCTGGCCTGACGGCATGGAAAGCCTGTTGTTCCTTTGTCACCGGATCCCGTATCCGCCGAACAAGGGCGACAAGATTCGCTCTTATCACATCCTGAAGTTTCTCGCCGAGCGCTATCGCGTCCTGCTCGGCACGTTCATCGACGATCCGGTCGATCGTCAGTACGTCGACAAGTTGCAACCGCTCTGTGCGGCGCTCGAAGTGGTCGAGATTTCGCCACGCAGCCGGCGGGTGCAGAGCCTCACCGGCCTGCTCAGTGGCGAGGCACTGAGCCTGCCGTACTATCGCGATCGCGGGCTGGCGGCTTGGGTCGCGCGCATGATGGCTACGGAAAAGCCGTCGGTCATTTTTGCGTATTCATCACCGATGACGCAGTACATGCTCGGCGCGACATGCCGTGGCGCGCGTCGCGTCGTCGATTTCGTCGATGTCGATTCGGAGAAATGGCGGGCGTATGCCGCGATGAAGTCGTGGCCGATGTCGTGGGTTTATGCGCGCGAAGCCGCGCGTCTGCTCGCCTTCGAACGCGACGTCGCGGCACAGGTCGACGCCTGCGTGTTCGTCTCCGGCGACGAGGCACGTCTGTTCGAGACGCTGCGCGGCGGACCCGGCGGCAATGTCCACGCCGTCAACAACGGCGTCGACCTCGCCTATTTCGCCGCCGCCGGTGCGTTGCCCAATCCCTATCCGGCGGGGCCGCCGGTACTCGTGTTTACCGGCGCCATGGACTACTGGGCGAACGTCGATGCGGTCGCCTGGTTTGCGCGCGACATCCTGCCGAACATCCAGGCGCGCGTGTCAGCGGTCGAGTTCTGGATCGTCGGCACCCGGCCGACCCCGGAAGTCCTGCAGCTGGCGCGTCTGCCCGGCGTGCACGTGACCGGTGCGGTGCCCGACATCCGCCCCTACATCGCCCATGCGCGCGCCTCCGTCGCGCCGATGCGCATCGCGCGCGGCGTGCAGAACAAGGTGCTGGAGGCGATGGCGATGGGCCGCCCGGTCGTCGGCACACGCGCCGCGTTCGAGGGCCTCGATGTCGAGGCACGCTACCGCGGGCTGGCCGCCGACGAGGCCGACGCGTTTGCCGATCGCTGCGTCTCGCTGCTGTGCGGCGAGGACGACGCCGATGCCGCGGCGCTCGGCGACATCGGGCGGACCTACGTCGCCGCCCACCACGACTGGGATACCAACATGCATCAACTGCACTCACTGATGGAAGGCTAACGGCGATGAACCAGGCCAGCGACTCACCCGTCCCGACGACGACCGCTGCCGCACCCGGCGGCTTCCGGCACCTGCCCTGGCTGGCGGCGGCCTGTGTGCTCAGCGTGATCGCCGCCTATTGGCCGTCGATTGCGGAAATGGCGCGCATCTGGGAAACCTCGGACACCTACGCGCATGGTTACCTTATCGCGCCGATTTCGCTGTACATCCTCTACACCCAGCGGCACCGGCTGGCGGCCGCGCCGCAGGCTCTCTGCGCCTGGGCTCTGATCCCAATCGCGGGCGCGGGCGCGCTGTGGGGGCTGGCGTCGCTGGCGGACATTCAGGTCATCCAGCAACTCGCGGTCGTGACCCTGCTCCTCGGCACCGTGCTGTTCGTGATGGGGCCGGCCTGGTGTCGCGTTGCGATGTTCCCGCTCGGCTTCCTCTACCTCGCGGTGCCGATGGGCGACGGTCTGGTCACGCCGATGATCGATCTGACCGCGGATTTCGTCGTCGCTGCGCTGCGTGCGACCGGCATCCCGGTCTATCGCGACGGCACCTTCTTCGTGATTCCGAGCGGCTCGTGGTCGGTCGTCAGCGGCTGCAGCGGCATGCGCTACCTGATGGCGACGATCACCGTCGGCGTGCTGTTCGCGTACATGAACTATCGCAGCTTCTGGCGCCAGCTGACGTTCGTCGTCATTGCCGTGCTGGTGTCGATATTCGCCAACTGGCTGCGGGCTTATGGCATCGTGATGATCGCGCACTTCAGCGACATGAAGCTCGCGCTCGGCGTTGATCACTACATTTACGGCTGGGTGTTCTTCGGCATCATCATTTTCCTGTTGATGATGATCGGCGGCTTCTGGAGCGATCGGGCGCGCGAACCGGCTGCGCCACTGAGTGTCGCGCCGGTCCCATCAGTCGCTCCACGAGTGCTAGCGCCTGCCGTGCTGGCGCTGCTGTTCGCTCTGCACCTGTGGCCGCTGGCGACGCGGGCTCTGGTTGCAGCAGCACCTCCGGCACCCATGTCGCATTCTGACCTCATGTCGGCGTTAGACGTTGAGAACTTGCCTTCGCCAGACCTGCAATGGGCGCCGCGCTACTTCGGCGAACCAGGGATCTTCACCGGCGGACTGGCCCCGGCGGATGCCGTCGGCGGCTGGCATATTGCCTGGTATCCTGCGCAGCGTCAGGGAGCAGAATTGATCAACGCGGCCAACCAGCTTGTCAGCGAAAAAGACGATCCCTGGCGCAAACAGGGACACTCGCTCCAAACTACGGGTGTCGCGGCGGTGCCGCAGGTGCTCGAAACTGTCCTGCGATCACGCAGCAGCGACGCGGCGATCGTGGTCTGGCAGTGGTACTGGGTCGGCGGTGACGCCACGGTCAATTCGCTTGATGTGAAGCTGCTCGGCGTGCTGAGCCAGTTGCGCGGCAACGGCAATGCCGGGGCGTCGGTGCTGCTTTACAGGCAGATTGCAGACGACAGCGGACAGGATGCTGCCCGCGTCTGGCTGGCCGAGACCCTGACGCGGACGGCCCCGGCGCTGCACGCCGCGTTCGCCGGTGCGAAGGGTCGCTGACGTGGAGCCGCCTCTGATCTGCCACCTGATCTACCGGCTCGACTACGGCGGGCTCGAGAACGGTCTGGTGAACCTGATCAACTCGCTGCCACCGGATCGCTGGCGACACAAGATCGTCACGCTCGCAGGTTACAGCGACTTTCGCCAGCGGCTGCGCGACGACGTCGAGGTGATCGACTGTCCGAAGCAGGCGGGCCAGGATCCCGGCCTGTATCTGCGCCTGTGGAAGCTGCTGCGGACGATGAAGCCGGCCGTCCTGCACACGCGCAACCTGTCGACGCTGGAGGCCCAGGCGTCGGCCTGGCTGGCCGGTGTCCCGATCAGGATCCACGGCGAGCACGGCCACGATGTGCACGATCTCGACAACAGCCGGCAACGTTACCGGCTGATGCGCAAGGCGTTCGCGCCGCTCGTCACGCAATTCATCACCGTCTCGCGTCTGCTCGAGGACTACCTGCTGCAGGACATCCATGTCCCGCGGATCAAAGTGGCCCGGATCTGCAATGGCGTCGATACCGCGCGCTTTCAGCCGGCGCGCGATCCCGCGCGCGCGGTGCTGGCGGAAGCGCCGTTCGATGCTGCGGGCCGGCTGGTGATCGGCACGATCGGGCGCATGCAGCAGGTGAAGGATCAGATCACCTTGACGCGCGCGTTCATCGAACTGCTGCGCGCGCGGCCGGCGCTAAGCGAGCGCATCGCGCTGGTCATGATCGGCGACGGCCCCCTGCGGGCGCAGGCCACGGCGCTGCTGACGGAGGCGGGCTGCGCCGATCTCGCGTGGCTGCCGGGCACGCGCGGCGACACGCCGGCGCTGCTGAACGCCTTCGATGTGTTCGTGCTGCCGTCCCTGGCCGAGGGCATTTCGAACACCATCCTCGAGGCCATGGCGACGGGGCTACCGGTGATAGCGACCGACGTCGGGGGCAACCCCGAGCTCGTGCTGAGCGGTCAGACCGGCGCGCTCGTGCCGCGCGACGATCCGGCGGCGCTGGCCAAGGCGTTGGCCGCCTATGTCGATGACCCGGCCATGCTCGCGCGCCATGGCCAGGCTGCCCGTGCGCGGGCCTGCGGGGAGCTCAGCCTCGCGCGGATGATAGGGCAGTACGACGAGATCTATGCCCGTCACGCGCTCGGAGCGCACCGGTGAAACTTTGCAAGCACGGACCACGCACTGCGGCAACGCAGGGCTGCTGCCGACATAATGCTCGTCCCCCGCGCACCAGACTGCGGATCACGCTCGCGATTGGTAACCAACGATGTGTGGAATTGTAGGCATAGTCGATCTCCAGGGCCGTCGTCCGATCGACGAGCGCTTGCTCGTCGCGATGAACGATGCCCAGCACCACCGTGGCCCCGATCAGGACGGCGTCCACCTCGAGCCGGGCGTGGGCCTGGGCCACCGCCGGCTGTCGATCATCGATCTCGGCAGCGGGCGGCAGCCGCTGTACAACGAGGACCGTTCGGTCGTCGTCGTGTTCAATGGCGAAATCTACAATTTCGGCGACATCCGCCAGGAACTGCTGGCAGCCGGCCATCGCTTCGAGACCGACTGTGACACCGAGGTCATCGTCCACGGCTGGGAGGAGTGGGGCGCGGCCTGCGTCGATCGCTTCCGCGGCATGTTCGCGTTCGCGCTGTGGGATCGCAATCGGCGGCAGCTGTTCCTCGCGCGCGATCGCATCGGCAAGAAACCCCTGTATTACAGCCTCACCGCGTCCGGACTGCTCGTCTTCGCCTCCGAACTGAAAGCGATGCTGGTGCACCCGGAAGTCGATCGCCAGATCGATCCGCAGGCGGTCGAGGACTATTTCACTTTCGCCTACATTCCCGATCCGCGCTCGATCTATCGCGGCGTGCGCAAGCTGGAGGCAGGACATCTCGCCGTCGTCGACACGGCGGCAGCCAAGCCGGCCGTCAATCCGCGGGCTTACTGGGACCTGGAATTCCGCCCGGCAGGCCACGTCGACGAGCGTGAAGCCGGTGAAGAGCTGATTCGGCGGCTCGAGGAATCGATCCGTCTGCGCATGATTGCCGATGTGCCGCTCGGTGCGTTCCTGTCCGGCGGTGTCGACTCGAGCGCGGTCGTGGCCTTGATGGCGCGCGCCCGCGCCGAACCCGTGACGACGTGCTCGATCGCCTTCGCCGATCCCCAGTACGACGAATCGGCATACGCGCGACAGGTCGCCGAGCGCTATCACACGCGGCATTTCAGCGATGAGGTCGGCGTCGATGACTTCGATTTGCTCGATACCCTCGTCGACGTGTACGACGAACCGTTTGCCGACAGCTCCGCGATTCCGACCTACCGGGTCTGCGAAGCGGCGCGCCGCCACGTCACCGTTGCGCTGTCGGGTGACGGTGGCGACGAGGGCTTTGCCGGCTACCGCCGCTATCGCTGGCACATGCGCGAAGAGGCCATCCGTGGTCTGTTGCCGCAGGCGCTGCGCGGCCCGCTGTTCGGCGCGCTGGGCAGCGTGTATCCGAAGTGGGACTGGATGCCGTCGTTCCTGCGCGCGAAATCGACGCTGCAGGCACTTGCCCGCAGCTCCGTTGACGCCTATCTGCACAACTTCAGCCTGCTGCCGGACGCACCGCGTGCGGCGCTGTATTCGCCGGCGTTGCGCAGCGCGCTCGGTGGTTATCATGCGCGCGAGGTGTTCCTGCGCCATCTGCCGAACGCGCCGTCGGATCCGTTGGCGCTCGTGCAGTATCTCGATTTCAAGACCTATCTGCCGGGTGACATCCTGGTCAAGGTCGATCGCGCGAGCATGGCGCATTCGCTGGAAGTCCGGGTGCCGCTGCTCGACCACAAGTTCGTCGAGTGGCACGCCACGCTGCCCTCGTCCCTGAAGCTCCACGACATGGAAGGAAAACACCTGTTCAAGAAGGCGCTCGAACCCTACCTGTCGCGGGACATCCTGTACCGCAAGAAGATGGGGTTTGCGGTCCCGGTCGGGCGCTGGTTCCGCGGGCCGCTGCGCGAACGCGTCAAGCGCGCGCTGACCGGCGAAGCGATGGGCGATGCCGGCCTGTTCGACATGCAGCGTCTCGCGCGGCTGGCCGACGAGCACGCGAGCGGCGCGCGCGATCATGCCGCCGTGCTGTGGTCGCTGTTGATGTTCGAGGGCTTTCTGCGCCGACACGGTGCGGCGCCGGCCCGCAAGGCGGCCTGACCGATGCGCATCCTTCACGTCCTCGATCACTCGATTCCGCTGCAGAGCGGCTATACCTTCCGTTCGCGCGCGATCCTGCGCGAGCAGCGCCAGCGCGGCTGGGAAACCGTGCACGTGACCTCCGGCAAGCATGGTGCGTACAAGGACGCGCTCGAGACCGTCGACGGCCTGCCGTTCTATCGCACGCCGCCACCGGGCGGCCTGATCGATCGCCTGCCGGTGTTGAATCAATACGCCATCCTCGCCGCACTGACCGCGCGCGTGCGCGAGGTCATCCTGCGCGAGAAGCCCGATGTCGTGCACGCACACTCGCCGGCGATCAATGGCGCGGCGGCGCTGCGTGCGGCGCGGCCGCTCGGCGTGCCGGTGGTCTACGAAATCCGCGCGTTCTGGGAAGATGCGGCCGTCGATCACGGCACCAGCGCGGAAGGTGGCCTGCGCTATCGGATGACGCGCGCGCTCGAAACCTGGGTCGTGCGCAACGCGAATGCCGTGTTCACGATTTGCGAGGGCCTGCGCGCGGATCTCGCGCAGCGCGGCGTGCCCGAGCGCAAGATCACCGTGATTCCGAATGCGGTGGACGCCGAGCATTTCCAGTTCGGCCTGCCGCGCGATCGCGAACTCGCCGAGCGCCTCGGCATCGGCGAGCGGCCGGTGCTCGGCTTCATCGGCTCGTTCTACGCGTATGAAGGCATCGTCGATCTCGTCCGCGCGCTCCCGGGCGTCGTTGGTCGCGTGCCGGAACTGCGGGTGCTGCTGGTCGGTGGCGGGCCCTGTCATGAGGAGGTGACGGCGCTGGTCAAGTCGCTGGGCCTCGAGCAGACCGTCATCATCACGGGACGCGTGCCGCATGCGGAAGTCGATCGCTATTACAGCCTCGTCGACGTGTTCTGCTACCCGCGTCGGCCAATGCGCCTCACCGAACTCGTGACGCCGTTGAAGCCGCTCGAGGCAATGGCGCAGGGCCGGCTGGTGCTGGCCTCGGACGTCGGCGGCCACCGCGAACTGATCCGCGACGGTGAGACCGGCATGCTGTTCAAGGCCGGCGACGCTGCCGCGCTGACCGAAGCGGTCGTTGCGCTGTTCAATGCACGCGACCGCTGGCCGGCCCTGCGCGCGGCCGGCCGCGCCTACGTCGAGCACGAACGCAACTGGCCGCGCAGCGTCGCGCGCTATGCCCCGGTCTATGACGAGGTCACCCGGCGGTGAGCGAGCCGAGCCTGCTGGTCGTGAGCAGCCTGTTTCCGAGCAGCGCGCGCCCGACGGCCGGTGTGTTCATTCGCGAGCGGATGTTCCGGGTCGCGCGCGAATTGCCGCTGAGCGTGGTGTCGCCGCAGCCGTGGTTTCCAGGCCAGTCGCTGCTGCGCCTCGTGAGTCCCGGCTATCGCGTGGCCGGCGCGGCGCACGACGTGCAGCAGGGGATCGACGTCTACCGACCCCGTGCGCTGTGTCTGCCGGCCGTCGGGCGGCACTGGGATGCTGTGGCCATGGCGCTCGCCGCGTGGCCGCTCGCGCGACGCCTGCGGCGTGCCGGTCGCTGCGACATCCTCGATGCGCACTTCGCCTATCCCGATGGCTGCGCCGCCGCGCTGCTCGGGCGCTGGCTCGGCGTGCCGTACACCGTGACCTTGCGCGGCACCGAGCCGCGACACCTGGGCCAGCCCGCGCTGCGCGCACGCATCGTCGCGGCACTGGCCGGGGCTGCGCGCGTGTTCACGGTGTCGGCCTCGCTGCGCGAGGTCGGCATTGCCGCCGGCGTGCCGGCCAGCCAGTTCACGGTGGTCGGCAACGGGGTCGATGCGAGCGTGTTCCACCCGCTGCCTCGCGCCGAGGCGCGGGCCGCGCTAGGTCTGCCGGCGGATGCCGTGGTGCTCACCACCGTTGGTGCGCTCGTCGAACGCAAGGGCTTTCATCGCGTGATTGCGCTGTTGCCGCGCCTGCGGCGGCGCTACCCCGGGCTCGTCTACCTGATCGTCGGCGGCGCCAGCCCCGAGGGTGACTCGACGGCACGTCTCAAGCGCCAGGTCGCCGAACTCGGCCTCGACGGGTGCGTGCGCTTCCTCGGGCCAATGGCCCCGGCACAGCTGCGCGTGCCGCTGTCGGCCAGCGACGTGTTCACCCTGCCGTCGAGCAACGAGGGCTGGGCGAACGTCATTCTCGAGGCCATGGCCTGTGGCGTCCCCGTGATCGCGAGCGACGTCGGCGGCAATGCCGAAGTCGTCAGTGCGCCGTCGCTCGGCGACATTTATCCTTTCGGCGACGACGAGGCGCTGTACCAGCAACTCGAGCGTGCGCTCGGCCAGACCTGGGACCGCGCGGCGATCATCGACTACGCGCGCCGCAACAGCTGGGACTCCCGCGTCACCCAACTGCTCGGGGCCTTTCGCGCGATTGCCCGGGGTGGCGCGTGCGGTGTGCCGGGGATGCCGGAAGGCGACAAGTTTTCACCGGGCGGACAGCCCTGATGGCGGCGTCGTGGACTTACAATGGAGCAGACCAGAGTGACGGGTGCGTCGGACGACGGCCGATACGCCTGACTGCCCGGATGCCGAAGGATTAGGCCATGCGCGACATACTCATCACCCTCATCGTTTTCGGCTCTCTGCCGTTCATCCTGCGCCGTCCGTTTTTCGGGGTGATGATGTGGACCTGGCTCGGCCTGATGAACCCCCACCGCATGGCCTGGGGCTTCTCGATGAATCTGCCGTTCGCGTTCATCGTGTTTCTGACCACCGTTTTCGCCTATGCCATTTCGCGCGAGCCCAAGCGGCTGCCGATCAGCCGCGAAATCGTCGTGCTGCTGATTTTTCTGAGCTGGATGTTCATCACCACCCTCAATGCCCCGTTTCAGGATGCCGCCTGGGAACAATGGGACAAAGTCTGGAAAATTCAGCTCGGGGTGCTGCTGACGCTGATGCTGACGACGTCGATGGCCCGCGTGCACCTGCTGGTCTGGACGATCGGCGTATCGCTGGGCTTCTACGGCTTCAAGGGCGGCATCTGGACGATCCTCAAAGGCGGGAGCAACCGGGTGTATGGGCCGGACAATACGTTCATCGGTGGCAACAACGAGATCGGGCTGGCGCTGGTCATGACTGCGCCACTGCTGTGGTACCTCGCGCTGCATACCGAAAACCGCAAGGTGAAGCTGTGCCTGTATGCGGGGGCAGGGCTGTCCGTCATCGCGGCAATCGGTACGCATTCGCGCGGTGCGCTCCTCGGCATCTTCGTCATGGGATTGATGATGTTCCTGAAGGCCAAAAACAAGATCATGCCGCTCATCATGGCCGGGCTGTTCGCCGTCACGCTGCCGTTCATCGTGCCCCAGGAGTGGTTCGATCGCATGCACACGATCGAAACCTATGAAGAGGACCAGTCCGCGACCAATCGCATCAAGGCGTGGAAGAAATCCATCGACATTGCAAACCAGCGCATCGTCGGCGGCGGCTATGAATTCATCTCGCTGACCAACGGCGTCGACTGCCACAGTATCTACTTCGAGGTCCTGAGCGAGCACGGGTGGATCGGGCTCGTGTTGTTCCTCACGCTGGGTCTGATGACCTGGTCGAAATGCGCACGAATACGAAAAATGGCCCGCAAGCGACCGGAACTCGCCCAGGCGCGGGACTTGGCCTCGATGATTCAGGTCAGTCTGGCCGGCTATGCCACGTCCGGGGCATTTCTGGGCTTGGCTTACTTCGATTTCCTGTACGTGCTGGTGGTGGTCGTCGTCGTGCTCTATAGCATCGTGGTGCGCGATGTGGCCGCGCTCGACGCCAGACCCGCCGCACCGCCAGGCCGGGAGGGCGACCAGGCCGGCCTGCCGACCTTGCAGCAACCCGGGTTCAGCAGATGAGCGAACTTCTCGTCAAGATCACCAAGACGGCGGCGTTTCATGCCCGTCGCGCGCAGCGCAGCCTGCGTGCTGCTCAGTGGTTGCTGCGACAGGCACCCGCCCGGCGCCCGGTGATCGTCATCGGCTGCTCGCGTGCGGGCACGACCCTGATCTACAAGACACTTTCCGAAGCCGACGAACTCGGCACGCTGCAGCGGGAGACGCACGATTTCTGGACCGACCTCCATCCACTTGGCGAGAAGCACTGGGATACGCACGGCCTCACCGCGGCGGACGCCACTGATGCCGATCGGCGCTTCGTGAGCCGCTATTTCTATGCCTGGACGGGGCAGCATCGGTGGGTCGACAAGAACAACCAGAACGGACTCTGTGTCGACTATCTGCACGCGCTGTTCCCGGACGCGATCTTCGTCTATATCAAGCGCAGTCCCGGTGACAATCTCAACTCGCTGATTGAAGGGTGGGGCAAGCCCGAGGAGTTTGCGACCTGGTCGGAGCAGGTGCCGGCGCAGGTCAATATCGATGGGCGCTACCGCCAATGGTGCTTTTTTCTGGCCGATGGGTGGCGCGATTATCTGACGAGCCCCATCGAGGATGTGTGTGCGTTCCAGTATCGCGCCATCAATGCAGCCATTCTCGACGCGCGGCCGCATATTGCGTCGAAGCAGTGGGTCGAGGTCTTTTACGAGGATTTCATCCGCGACCCGGTGGCGGCCTTTCGCAGCGTGTTCAATGCGTGCGATCTGGCGTTCGACGCCAGGCTGGAACGTCATTGCGCCGGTGTCCTCGGCAAGCCGTACAACGCGTTTTCCGAAATCCGGCTCGACAAGTGGAAGGACAGTCCGAACCGCACGCGCATCGAGCGCGCCCTGCCCCAGGTGGCGGACATCGCCGCCCGGATGGGGTATGCGGCGCAGTGATGGTGACGGCCGTGTGCATGGTGCTGGCGCTCTGGAGTGCGCTGCTGGTGGGGTTCCGGCGACCGCTCCTCCAGTGCTGGCGCGAACCCGCGTTTCGTCACCCCATCGCGATCCTGGAGAGCGATGACTGGGGCGCCGGACCGGCTACGCAGGCAGCCGCGTTGACGCAGCTGAGGACCTTGCTGTCCGCGTGCCGCAACCGCCACGGCGAGTCGCCGGTGATGACCGTTGGTGTCGTGCTGGAGGTGGCGGACAGGGACGCGATGCGACGGGCGGCGACGCCAACCTATGTGGCCGCGCGACTGGACGATGCAGCGCACGCTGACGTGCTGGCCGCGCTGCGTGAAGGCGCGGCGAGCGGTACTTTCGCGCTGCAGCTGCATGGACTGGCGCACTACTGGACACCGAGCCTGATGAGCCTGGCGTCGACGGACGAGGCAGTCGCTGCCTGGCTCGCGGAGCCCGGCCTCGGCTGGACGGAAGCATTGCCATCGACGCTTCAGTCACGCTGGACGGATGTCACGCAGCTGCCAAGCGCGGCGCTGCCCGACGCCGAGATTGCACGCGCCGCAGCGGAAGAGGCCACCGTGTGGCAAGCCATCTTCGGCTCGCCGCCGACGGTCGCCGTGCCGACGACCTTCATCTGGAATACCGCCGTCGAAGAGGCCTGGGCCGCAGTCGGCGTGCGCACGCTGGTCACGCCCGGCAGTCGCCACGATCGGCGCGACGCCGACGGCCGGCCGGCGCCGGGGACTTCACTGATTCGCAATGGCGAGCGCGGCGCTGGCAAAATCCTGCTGTTGGTCCGGGATGTCTACTTCGAACCTGCGCTCGGCCACCGACCTGAGCGACTCGCGCAGGGCGTCGCCGCCTGCTCGGCCGTCGGTCGACCGGCGCTGATCGAAATGCATCGGTTCAATTTTTGCGGACCGCGCGCGGACGCTGCGGCATTTGCCACGCTGCATGAAGCGTTGACGCAGTTGCTGGCCCATGTCCCGCTGGTGCGCTTCATGTCCACGGCGAGGCTGGCTGATATCGTCGGCCGGTGCGATCCGGCCTGGATCGAGACGTCGTCATGGCGACGTGCTGTAGTCTGGGCACGTCGCGCCCGCGAACTGCGCCCGTTCGCGCGTCTGGCACGCTGGTCCGGATTGATGATTCCGTTGCGTGTGTTGGCGGGAAACGCGTGAAGGACCCGCGCTTTTCAGTGATCATCCCGTCCTACAACAGTGCCGGCACGCTGGCGCGGGCGATCGATTCGGTGTTGGCGCAGAGCGAACCGGCGTTCGAGATCATTGTTGTCGACGACGCCTCGAGCGACACGACGCCCCAGGTGGCGCGCGCTTTTGGTGAGCGCGTTCGCTACCTGCGACGCGAGCAGAATGCAGGCGTATCGGCGGCCCGCAATTTCGGCGCAGAGCAGGCGAGGGGGGACTGGCTGTGTTTTCTCGACGCTGACGACTGGTACCTGCCGTCCAGACTGCGGGCCCATGCGGACTGGCTGAGGCAGGACGCAGCCATCGACATGCTCACATCCGACTACGAATACAGATCGGTGGACGGCAGCCTGCTCGGGCTGTCCCTTTCCGCGCACGAGGCCGGCCGCGCGCTGCTGCCGCAGGCGGATCCGGTTACCGGACGTGCGTGGCTGCCACCCGACCTCATCGAGTCGTTTGTCGCCGATCACTTCGGGGACATGCACACGCTCAGCGTGTCACGCCAGAACTTTCTGCAACTGGGCGGCTTCCCGCTCGGCTTCAAGGTCTGCGAGGACGTCCATTTCCTGACCCGACTCGTCGCCCATAGTCAGACCATTGGGGTAATCTGCCGGCCGCTGGCGGTGTACCTGATTCACGATCAAAGCGCGACACGGCGCGATCCCGTGGCGGCCCAGCGGGAAAACGTCCGCACGCTGAATGATTTGCGCCGGCAGGCCGATAAGTTCCCGGAACCCGTGCGACGCGGGGTGGCGCGCCGCCTGCGGGCGGCCCGGCTCAACCTGGCCTATGCGCTGAGCAAAGCCGGGCAACGCTCGGAAGCGATACGGGCCATTCTGTTGAATCTGCTGGAACAGCCGGGTCTGACGAGCCTGCGCCAGTTGGCCAGCATCGTTCGAGGCTGATATGCGCAAGTATCTCGTGTTGACCGAGCTGTTCCTGCCGACCAAGGGTGGCACGGCAGTGTGGTTTGCTGAGGTCTACCCGCGCCTCGGCGGCAAGCAGATTCACATCGTGACTGCCGCCGTTGCCGGCCAGGAAGCCGTCGATGAGTCTCATCCGAACACGATCCACCGGCTCGATCTGCAACGCGTGGCCTGGCTGAAGCCAGAGTCACTGGCCATGTATCTGAAGCTGTTCGCGCGTTCGCTGCGCCTGGCCCTGACGCAGCGCTTCGACGCCGTGCATGCCGGGCGCGCCCTGCCGGAAGGGCTGGTGGCCTGGCTAGTCGCGCGCCTGACGGCGCACAAAGTGGTGGTCTATGCACACGGCGAGGAACTCACGACCTGGGGCAAGGGACTCAAGTACGCGGCCATGCAATTTGCGTTGCGTCACGCCGATCTGGTGATCGCGAACAGCGAATGGACACGCGACGAACTGTTGAAGATGAACGTGGCGCCGTCGTCCATCGTGCTGATCAATCCGGGCGTTGACATCGAGCGCTTCAGGCCTGGACTGCCAAGTGACGATCTGCGCGCCCGACTCGGGCTCTCGGGCGGCCAGAAACTGGTGCTGTCCGTCGGACGTATGCAGCAGCGCAAGGGGTTCGACATGGTGATAAGGTCGCTTCCCGCGCTTCTGGCGCAGGGTGTCGACGTGCACTACGCGATGATCGGCAAGGGTGAGCAACTCGAACATTTGCAGCAGTTGGCGAAGGACGAGGGCGTCGACAGCCGCGTCCATTTCCTCGGACACGTCGAAGCCGAAGAACTGCCGCGCTGGTACAACGCCTGCGACGTGTTCGCGATGCCCAACCGCGATATCAACGGCGACACGGAAGGTTTTGGCATGGTGTTTCTCGAGGCGGCGGCCTGTGGCCGGCCGGTGATTGCCGGCGCCGATGGCGGCACCGGGTCGGCGGTCGAACACGAGGTCACCGGTCTGCGGGTCGATGGCGCGTCCCTGTCCGCCGTCGAGCATGCACTGGGCCGCTATCTGCTCGATGCAAGCCTGTGCGCCGTTACGGGGCAACGCGCGTTGCAGCGGGCGGTCGAACACTATTCATGGCAGGACGTCGCGCGCAAGACTGCCGCATTGCAGTTCGCTGGGGCAGGCAGCCAGTGAAACTGGCACCATCGTCGACGCGTGGACAGGCGCAATCGCGCGTCCTTGGCGTTGAGGCAAGCAGGAGCAAAATGATGCATCTAACAATCAGGGTTCTGGTGGCGGTCGTGGCACTTTCTTGCGCGTCGACGCCCGTCCATGCGTATCTGAAGCCCGACGCCAGCGAGCTGATGGCGCTGCCCAAGTTCTGTTGGGGGCGCTACAAGCCGGAGCTCAAGCAACCGACCTACAACATACCGAAGAAGACCTGCGGCCCGTTGACGAACCACTACTGCGACGCGCTAATCAACTACGTTCGCGCAACCCGGCCGGGAGCCAAGCATCCTCATCGGATCATTGCGCTGTCGGTGCGGGAGATCGAGTACACCCGCAAGGGCATCAGCAAGTTTCCGGCGTGCCCGATTCGCAAGCATGTTGAACAGACCTACGCGCGGGCACGCAGCGCCCAGGCCCTTTTCAACGCGCGCGTGCGCAGCCAACCTTGAGCAGGAGGCTGTAGACCAATGTTTCATCGACTGCGCGACAAGGCCAACAGATTTTTCTTCGACCGGGCGGTCCGCGATGTGTTGTCGACCGGGCCAATGCGCGTCGTTGCCGATTCGCCGCTGTTGCTGTTCACCCAGCTTCAGCACAAGGACCTGCTGATGGGGTTGTTGGCATTCAAGTCGTTTGCGCGTCAGGTGCCGGTCCGCGGTGCCGCGGTGCTCAGCGACGGTACGCTGACCGGCGAAGACCGCGCCCTGCTGAAAGAGCAGTTGAGCGATCCGGTGTTCCTCGAGAGGGCGGCGTTTCAGAGCCCCCATTGTCCCGTCGGGGGGTGTTGGGAGCGCCTGCTCGCGGTGGCCGAACTGTCGCAGGACCGCTACGTGATTCAACTCGATGCGGACACCCTGACCCTGGGCAGCATCGACGAAGTGGCCGCCTGCGTGAACGCGAACCGATCGTTTGCGCTCGGCACCTGGGATGACCAGTCAGTTGAAGCCATGCACTTCCGCGCGGCGGAGGCCAGCCGCCACATGGGATCTGGCACGCCGCACGTGCAGCTGCTGTCGGAAGCGGCATTCGGGCGTCTGGCGCGGGCCGATCAATTGAAGTATGTGCGAGGGTGCGCGGGTTTCAGCGGCTTCGGCAAGGGGCAGGTGCAACGCAGCTTCATCGAGGACCTGTCCACTGAAATGTTCGGTCTGATTGGCGAACGCTGGCGCGAGTGGGGTAGCGAGCAGGTCATGTCCAACATCGTGGTTGCCAATGCGCCGGATGCGTTCGTACTGCCGCATCCGAAGTTCTGCGACTGCACGAAAATCCGCCAGGGAACGACGGCATTCATTCATTTCATCGGTAGCTGCCGCTTCAGCTCCGATCGCTACCGGTTGCTGGCCCGCAGGACTATCGCGGATCTGAAGCGCACATGAGGCGCACACGAGGCGCAGGCGCATGACGACCGCAAGGGCATTGCCTAACTACGTTCAGCGACTGGGTCTGGTCAATGGCCTGCGGATTTTCCTGAAATCCTTGCAGTCGGGCGCCTCGGGTGACGGTGCTCTCCAGACTTATTTCATCGAACACTACGGCTGCTCGGTTCATCTTCGTCCGTCGCGCGCCGATCACTCGATCTTTTTCCAGTGTGTCGTGAAGCGTCAGTACGACATCAGCCACTTTCCGCAGTACAAGGCGCTGATGGCGTGCTACCAGCGAACGCTGGATCAAGGCGAGACGCCCCTGATCATCGATTGCGGCGGCAACATTGGCCTGTCGGCGCTGTGGTTCGCGCGGCAGTTTCCGCGCGCCCGCATCGTGGTGATCGAACCCGATCAGGAGAACCTCCGGCTGCTGCGGTTGAATGTGGCATCCTGTGCCGAGCGGGTGACGGTGGTCGAGGGCGGTGTCTGGAACAGGCCGGCGCGTTTGCGTATCAGCAACCCCCACGCCGGGTCTGCCGCGTTTCGGGTCGAGGAATCGACCGACCTCGACGCGGAAGGCATTCGCGCCTACGCCATCGATGAACTATGCGCGCTCGGTGGCAGCGATTCCCCGTTGATCGTGAAGATCGATATCGAAGGCGCGCAGGCCACGCTGTTCAGCTCGAATACGGAGTGGACGTCCCGTACCGCGCTGGTGTCGCTGGAGCTCGACGATTGGCTGTTGCCCTGGGCCGGGACCAGCCGACCGTTCTTCCGGACGCTGGCCGCACAACGGTTCGATTACCTGCTCGGCGGCGAGTCGATCTACTGCTTCAACGCGGACGTGCTGCAACCCTGAGCTGAGGCCGACACCGGGGTCCCGGCGGTGCAGCTGGCGTTCGTTCAGTCACCGGGTGCGGGGCCATCACGCCAGCGCAGCAGGGTGCCGAACCAGTTCAGCGGCAGACGCGCCAACCACAGGTAAGGCAGATCCCGAAGACCCCAGGCCCGGCCCTGGCGCGCCACCCTGAACAATCGGTGCGCCGTGACGACCTCCCGTCGCCACAGCGCGCGATAGGCCATCTGCAGCAGAACGCCGTCAGTGAGGCCGAGCAGTCGCGCCGCGTCCAGATGGGCAACGCGCAACGGATGGTGAGCGATGAAATCCTTGCGAACCTGCACTGCATCGATGACTTGGCGGGACTTGTCGGTCGAAATCTGCTGACCGTGCCAGTAATAAAATGCCATGACTGCTGGCACCCGGACGATTCTCTGCGTGTGCGCCAGCAACCGCAGCCACAGGTCGAAATCCATCGAAGTGAACATGCGCTCGGAGAAGCCACCGACGGCCGCGATCGCTGCACGGCGCACGAGCGCCGCATGGATCGGCCAGGGACAGGAGCGCAGACACTCGGCGAACAGGTCGCCAGCCTCGTAGGCTGGTGGCACGAAGGGCTGGGTGCTGGCAGCGGCCGGTCCCGTGTTCTGCCAACCGCAATAGGCGATATCAGCGTCGGCCGCGCACAGCGCGTCCGCGAGCCTTGCGAGGCAGTCCTGCGTCCAGGTGTCGTCGGCATCCAGAAACGCGATGCAGTCGCCGCGCGCCTCGGCCAGCGCGAGATTGCGCGCGGGGTACGGGCCTTTGTGGTCTTGGAGCAGCAGTCGTACGCGGTCGGGATGGGCGGCGCGCAGGCGCTCAACGATACTCAGGCTGTCGTCGGTGGATCCGTCGTCGACGACGATCAGTTCCGTGTTCGTGTACGTCTGCCCGAGCACGCAGCGCATCGACTCCTCGATGGTCGACGCGGCGTTGTAGCACGGCATGATCACCGTGATCAGCAGTCCCGGTGACAGGGCCGCCCGCGCGTCGCCGTCCGAAGCAGGCATCAAGGCCGCGCCGATCACGCCTGCTCCTCCACGCGCCGCTCGAGCACGCCGCGCCGCCAGTGCCGGGCAGGCAGCGGCACTGAGTCTTCGACAGGCTCGTTCGCGGGGCCGCGCCAGCGCAGCGCGGCCGGTGGCGCCTGCTCCCAGGCCATCGCGAGCGGCGCCGACGTCGGGTTGACCACCAGCACCTCACGCGAGTCGCGGCCGACGATGAACACCACGCGCAGACGGGGATCGGACGGCGTCGGGCAGGCGGTGTCTGATGAAGTGTCGATTTCGCGATTGCCGCCGAGCACCGAGGGCGGCAGTCCGAGCTCGAGGTCATGCGCGGCCAGCACCTGCTGCGCGAGCAGTGCCCGCCATTCGTCAGCGGAGTCCAGGGTGCACATCTGGTACAGCGCCTCGACGAGGAACCCGATGGAGTACTGATCCGCTTCGCGTTCGCGCCATTTCTCGGCGAGCCCGCTCCGCTCTGCGAAGCGCAGCGAGTCGGCGAGCACGTTCATGAATTCGGCATCCTGTGGCAGTCGGCGCGCGAGGCGGGCCAGATCCATCGAGTTAACCGTCAGGTAGCGGTGGGACCAGGTCTGCAGCGACAAATCACGATCGACATAACCGCCGGGCATCACGAGGCGGGGATAGCGGGCCTTGAGCCGCGGCAGCAGCGGCAGCAGATAGCGCCAGGCGAGGCGCTTCAGCGCGCGCCGTGGCAGCGACAACGCGGCCGCCCGGCGCGTCGGCAGGAAGGTCGGCGCTAGCAGGGCGAACAGCAGGCGGTAGGGTCCTTCCATCGGCCGCAGCGCCAGCACGCCGAGTGCGGCTGCGCGCGCGCTGTCGATCAGCGCGTCGTAGTCGCGATCGCCGCTCAGTTCCCGATAGCGCAGCAGAGCGACCAGCGTGTCGAGATGCGTGTTCAGCACGAGCATGTTGGTCGGCGATTTGCCGCACGCGGTCGAGGCGATCCATTTGAACGGGCCGGCATTCATGCCGTCCGCCGACAGTTCCAGTTCGTCGTGCAGGAACCAGTCGCCGAGTGCCGTGCGATCGCGTTGCCGGCAGGCATAGGCCATCGCGCGCGACAGCGCGCTGTGCACGGCGGGATCGGGTGCAGCGCTCAGGGTGTCCATCATCAGATGCATCGCGCTGGCGTGGAGCCGGTAGTGCGACTCGCGTGCATTCGTCCATTCACCGTGACGAAACCCGCCGTCGGCGTCCTGGCGGGCGAGCACCGCCAGCAGCAACTGCTGTTGCAGCAGCGCGTAGACGCGCTTGCCGGTGGCGCCGCCAAGGCCGCCGAGACACACGGACAGCGCGTGCGCGTCGTTCTCGGAGCAGGTCTTGCGCCGCAGGGGCCATTCGTAGCGGTCCTCGTAGACATGTCCGTGCACGAGGTGGCGATAGAGATCGGCCGGTTTGCGGTAAACCGTATGCGAGCCCCACAGGAAGAGGCCCTGGTTTTCGAGGGCGTTCTGCTGCGCCAGTTCCCGCGCGAGGGCGGCGGGCAGATCCCAGATCACGCAGTCGAGCACCTTGCCGGGCGGCACCTCGACGCTCATGCTCGCCGCGCGTCCGTCCAGGCTGAGCGCCGCAATCGTCGCCGGCTCGTCACTGCGGATGCGCGCGTGCTCGTCCAGTTCACGCACGCAGGGCGCGCGCGGCAGCCAGAACACGCGATCGGGGCGCGCGTGGCGTGGCAGGAACCACCCCCCGGCAGCGCTCGCCTCGATCGCCGCGCAGTCCGCGAGCTGCAACTGAACCGTCGCGGCGCTGCCGTCGACGCGCAGCATCAGGCAGCGGGCATCGTCGGTCAGGCTCACATCCAGCAACGCGTCGAGCGCGCTGCCCGGCTGCCAGCGGTGACGCACGGCCGTTGCACACGCCGCGACCGCGGCCGCGTCTGGCGGTGGCTCGAACAGGCTCAAGGCTGAAATCGGCAGGGTTGAGGTCATCACGCGCTATCGGCCTGGCGGGCCGGGCATTGAGGAATCGACGGTTACGACGAGAGTATACCCGTGCCTCCCGGCGCACCGATAAGGCCCATGTCAAAAATTGGTGAGCGGTACACCGAATGACCACTGTGTCACATCCCGCGGGTGCAGAGGGTCACCGTGCGCGATTTGAACACTTATTTACCCCGCGACTGTTCTGGTCGATACAGACATCTTCGATAATGCGCGTCCTGACTTGCTGAAAGTGCCAGCCGAACAGCCCATGAATATTCTCAGTCTCAAGCGTCCCGGCAACGGCTGGCAGTGGTGCCTGTGGCATCTGGGCGCGGGGTTTGCGATCACCGCCATTCCCGCCCAGCTGATGTTCGGGGCGGCGCTGCCGGCCCTGCCGCCCGCCAAACTGCCCCTGCTGCTCGGCTTTGCGTTCGCGTACGCGCTGGCCGCGACGCTCGTGCTGTGGCTCACGCGCGGCGGCCGGCGTATTGCGCTCGGCACACTGCTGCTGATCGGCATCGCCGCCCTCGGCGGCTGGGCGACGTTCCTGCTGATGACGAAAGTCGAGTTCTCGCGCCCGCTGCTGCTGTTGTCGAGTGCGCTCGCAGGGGGCTCGCTGCTGCTGTCGCTGTGGCTGCCACGCGGGGTGCAGACGGTGCTGGGCGTGCTCGCGCTGCTCGTCACGTTCGGCCTGCAGGCCACTGGCGAGCGGCCGCGCGAGCTGCTGGTGAAGATGCTCGACCTCGGACCGAAGCCGGTGCGCAGCCAGGCGACGATCAACACCGCCTATTACTCGATCCAGGCCACTTTCTACGACGGTTATTTCAATCGCTGTGCGGCCGATGGCACGCGCTGCGACACGCCGCGCACCGGTGGCGCCCTGGCGTCGTTTGCGGGCGGCTTCCTCTACGCCACGGGCGACGGCTCACTTCACTTCGTCGCCGACCACCCGGGCGCGCGACTCGACACGACGCAACTCGCGACCACGGTGCCGATCAACAGCGACGCCTTCCTGGCCGGGGGCGGCAACGAGCGCGATCTGAGCGTGTTCCGCGTGATGGACATCCTGCCGCGCGAACAGGGCGGGCGCTTCGAACTGCTCGCGGCGCATCACTACTGGGACAGCGCGCGCAGCTGCTTCGTGATGCGGGTGTCCAGACTCGCGGGCGATACCCCGGCGCTGCTGGCCGGCGAGGCGCCGGGCGCCTGGCAGACGGTGTGGGATGCCGAACCATGCCTGCCGCTCAAGATGAACAACGGCAACCAGAAGCAGTTCGGCGGCGACGGCGCCGGCGGGCGCATGCTGCTGCGTGGCGAGCACACGCTACTGGTGACGATCGGCGATCAGCAGTGGGACGGCTGGAACTGGGATCACGCGGTCTCGCAGGACCCGGCGTCGGCTTACGGCAAGATCATGCAGCTCGATCTGCGCACCGGCGCGGCGACCGTCTTCAGCAGCGGCATGCGCAATCCCGAGGGCTTCCACGAAGACGGGCAGGGCAGGCTGTGGTCGACCGAGCACGGGCCACAGGGCGGCGATGAACTGAACCTGATCGTCGAAGGCGGCAATTACGGCTGGCCGTTGATGACCTACGGCAATGAATACGGCACACAGGACTGGCCGCTGCGGCAGGCCGGGGCCGATGACGATCCGGCGCTGCGCCGGCCCGTGTGGGCCTGGTTGCCGTCGATCGGGGTGTCGAACCTGGTGAGCGTGCGCGGCACGCGCTTCGCACGCTGGCAGGGCGATCTGCTGATCTGCAGTTTCAACGCGTCATTGCAGCGCGCGCACATCCGCGACGATCGGGTCGTGGTGCTGGAGCCGATACGTGTCCGCAGTCGCAACGGCCGCCTGCGCGACATCGTCGAGACGGCGGACGGACGCCTCGTGCTGCTGCTCGACGGCGGCGCGCTCGCGTTCCTCGAGCCGCTCGATCCGAAGGCGAAAGACCCACGCACGCTCGCTGCGCGCGGCGCGATGCTGTTCAGTGCCTGCCAGCAGTGCCACCAGGTCGGCGACGGCACGCAGCACGCGGTCGGGCCCGATTTGCACGGCATCGTCGGGCGCCGCGTCGGTCACGCCGAGGGCTTCCGGTATTCGGACGCGTTGGCGAGTGCGGGCGGCGAGTGGAGCGAGGAGCGACTCGACAGCTTCCTGCGCGACCCGCAGCAGTTTGCGCCGGGCACGGCGATGCAGATCCGCGGTCTCACCGACGCTGCCGATCGCGCGGCGCTGATCGCCCATCTGAAGAGCCTGCGGTGACGCGTACCGGCAGGCAGGTGCTGCGGATCGCGCTCGCCGGTCTGGTGCTGGCCGGCGCGCTGGCCGCCACTGAGCCCGGGCGCCGCTGGCTGCGCGTGGCGCGTTACGAATGGCTGCAGGACATGCCGATCGTCTGGAGCATCCCGCGGCACCTTGTCGCCTGTCCGGTGGGCCGTTCGCCGCGCGATTTCATTGCCCTGACGTTCGGACAGTCGAACGCGGCGAACTCGGTGCTCGGTCGCCACACGCCGCAGGCGCGGGTGCTCAATTTTCACGACGGCCGCTGTTACGCCGGCGACGACCCACTGCCTGGCGCCACCGGCACCGGCGGCAGCGTGTGGTCGCGCCTCGGTGATCGGCTGCTCGCGACGGGGCGCTACGATCGAGTCGTGTTCGCCGGCATTGCGGTCGACGGCACCGGTATCGGACGCTGGCGGCCGGGCGGCGATCTGCACCCGCGGCTGCTCGACGCGCTGCATGCACTGACCGCCGCCGGTCTCACGCCAACCCACCTGCTGTGGCACCAGGGCGAGCGCGACATGGTGTCGGGGACTTCCGCCGAAACTTACGTCGCCGCGTTCGGTGAGATGCTGGCCGCCATCCGTGCCGCGGGCATTGATGCGCCGGTCTATGTCGCGCAGGCCACCTATTGCAGCGGACGCGACAGCCCAACGCTCCGCGATGCCCAACGGGGCCTCGTCGACCCGGCGCGCGGCGTGTTCGCGGGGCCCGATACCGATACGTTGCGCAGCCCCCAGGATCGCCATGACGACTGCCACTTCTCGGCGCAGGGCGCCGAACGTCACGCCGATGCGTGGCGGGATGCGCTGCTGGCTGCCGCACCCTGACGCCCGATGCTGTTCAACTCCTACATTTTCATTTTCGTCTATCTGCCGCTGACGCTGGGTGTGTTCTTCTGGCTCGGACGCAGCGCGCGCCAGACCGCGGCGACGGCCTGGCTGGTCGTGATGTCGCTGGCGTTCTACGGCTGGTGGAATCCGGTCTACCTGACGCTGATCCTGCTGTCGATGGCATTCAACTACCTGATCGGGCAGGGCCTGGGGCGCCATGCGACAGGCAGTGCGCCGGCACGGCGCCTGCTGACGCTTGGCATCGCCGCGGATCTGCTGCTGCTCGGGTATTACAAGTACGCGAACTTCTTCGTCGACAACTTCAATGCCGTGTCCGGCGCCAGCCTGTCGCTCGGCGACATCGTGCTGCCGCTCGGCATTTCATTCTTCACGTTCACGCAGATCGCCTATCTCGTCGATGCCTATCGCGGCGAGGTCCGCGAATACAACCCGCTGCACTACGCACTGTTCGTGACCTATTTCCCGCACCTGATCGCGGGCCCGGTCCTGCATCACAAGGAAATGATGCCGCAGTTCGGCAAGGCGTCGATCTACCGATTCGATGTCGGGCACTTCACAGCCGGCACGGTGTATTTCCTGATGGGGCTGTTCAAGAAGGTCGTGATCGCCGACAGCATCAGCGGCTATGCGAGCCCGGTCTTCGCCACGGCTGCCGACGGGGGGCTGCTCACGGTCGCCGATGCGTGGATAGGCGCACTGGCTTATACCTTCCAGCTGTACTTCGACTTCTCCGGCTACTCCGACATGGCGATCGGGCTCGCGATGATGATGGGCGTGCGCTTGCCGCTCAATTTCGACTCGCCGTACAAGGCGCAGAACATCAGCGAATTCTGGCGGCGCTGGCACATGACGCTGTCGCGCTTCCTGCGTGACTATCTCTACATCGCGCTCGGCGGCAATCGCAAGGGTGATACGCGACGCTACGTGAACCTGTTCCTGACCATGCTGCTCGGCGGCCTGTGGCATGGCGCCGGCTGGACCTTCGTGATCTGGGGTGCGCTGCACGGGACCTACCTGATGATCAATCACGGCTGGCAGGCCCTGTGCCGTGCGGTGGGCCATGGTTTCGGCCTCGACACGGCGCCCGGGCGTGCGTTCGCGCGCGCGCTGACCTTCCTCGCCGTCGTCGTCGGCTGGGTGTTCTTTCGCGCCGAAGACGTCGAGTCGGCGCTGCGCATCCTGCACGCGATGGCGGGGCAGGGCGTGTCCGGCCTGTCGGCATCGATGCAGGCAATCGTCGCCCAGGCCGACGTCGTGCGCTGGCTGGCGCTCGCCGGCCTCGAACTGCCGCCGATGCTGGTGCCGGTCGCGCTCGAACTGCTGCTGCTCGCGATCGTGATGTGGGCACCGAACACCCAGCAGCTGATGTGGACGCACTACGCGGGACTCGATCACGAACGCACGGCGTCGCCTGCGCCATCGCGCCTGCGCTGGGTGCCGAACCGCGCCTGGCTGGCCGCGATGTCACTGGCCGGCGTGTGGGCGCTGCTGGGCCTGTCCAGTGTCAGTGAATTCCTCTACTTCCAGTTCTGACATGAGCATGGCACACCATCTGCGGGGACTGCTGGGGGCTATCGCTGCGCTGGCGTTCGCCATTGCCCTGTTCAACGGTTTCGTCGACCCCTACCGGGTGTTCGGCGCGCCGGACCTTACGGGCTTCAACGCCTTGAAGCCGGACTTCGTCGAATCCCTGCGTCTGACCACACCCTATGCGATCGAACGCACACGGCCCGACGGCCTGATTCTCGGTACCTCGCGCGCCGGCCGCGGCTATTCGCCGCAGCATCCGGTGTGGGGGGAGTTCACCCCCTACAACGCGGCGCTGCCGGCCGTCAGTCTGTACGAGATGTGGCGTACGCTGCAGCACGCGCAGGCGACCCGCCCGCTGAAGCGGCTGGTGGTGAGCCTCGACAACCGCGTGTTCTATGCCGATCGCGACGGCAATGGCGCGTTCAGCGAACGGCGGTTGGCCGTCGCTCCCGATGGACGTCCCCAGCATCGTCTGTTCACCGCGACGCTGCCCGACTACGCCGCAAGCCTGCTGTCGGTCGACGCCCTGCTCGCGAGCCTGCGCACCATCCGCTACCAGGGCTGGACGACGCTGAGCCTGGGGCGGGACGGGCAGTGGGACCATGTCGGTGCGGACTTCGACTCCTACAACGGCTTTCGCGTGATGACGGTCAATACCTTCGACCGTTACCGGCGCTACGCTGCGGAAGAGTTCAGGCTGGAAGCGGCGATTGAGCCCTTGCGCGAGATCATCCGCCTCTGTCATCGCGAGCAGATCGAGTTGCACCTGATCATTCCCCCCGCCCACGCGTGGCATTTCGAAGCGATGCGCCTGGCCGGGATGGGCGATCGCTTCGACGACATTCGACGCGCCGTCGTCCGCGTCAATGCCGAGGCGGCGCGCGAAGCCGGCAGGGCCGCGTTTCCGCTCTGGGACTTCTCGGGCTATCGCGGCCACAACATCGACCCCGCACCGGCGCGGGCGGGCGACCGGTCGCAATGGTTCTGGGAGACGGTGCATTTCAATCCGCGGCTCGGCGATGCCGTGCTCGATGAAGTGTTCGGCCTCGCGAAGCCTGGTACGCCGGCGCTCGGCAGCCGCCTCGATGGCCACGACATCGACGCCCATCTCGCCGCCTGGCATGCGGCGCGCGCGGACTACGCGGCCGGGCACGCCGCGGAAGTCGACGAAATCGAAACTTTGTATCGCCAATGGCGGGCCCGGCAGGACCACCCATGACGCCGACCGCCGAACGGAGAAAGCTGACGTGCTAGCGTTTGAAACCATCGGCAGTGCGACCATCATTGCCTACGACGATGTGCCGGTGCTGACCACCGACGCCTGGATCAACGACGACGCCTATTTCGGCGCGTGGACTCACGACTACGAGATTCCGCCGGCACAGATGGACGCGATCCGTCGCGCGAAATTCCACTGGTTCAGCCACGGCCATCCGGACCATCTGAACGTCGACGCACTGCCGATGCTGACCAACGGCCAGTTCCTGCTGTCGGATCATTACGGTGGTCGGATCCTGCGCGATCTCGTAGCGGCCGGGCACAGCGTGCGTGTGCTGCGCGATCGCGTCTGGGAGCAGCTTTCCCCGCGCATCCGCGTGTGTTCCTTCGCCAACCAGAACCAGGATTCGGTGCTGCTGATCGACATCAACGGCCGGCTCGTGATCGACGCGAACGACTCGCCGGACTACGGCGCCGCCTGGCACATCCGGCGCATCGCCAAACGCTATCGCGACGTCTATCTCTGCCAGCTTCACGGCTGGGGTGGCGCCGACATGCTGAACCTGTACGACCCGTCTGGACGCGCACTGACCGACATTGCCGCGAAGCGTCGCCCGATCGCGCCCCGCGCACAGCGCGCCGCGGTGCAGTTCGGCGCCAACCACGTCATCCCGTTCTCGTCGTTCCACCGCTTCCAGCGCGAAGACAGCGCGTGGGCCAACGCGCTCGTGCCCGAACTGTCGGACTACCAGGCCGACGCGAATCCGCACGGGCCGCAGATGCTGCCGGCGTTCGTGCGCGTGGACTGTGAGACGGATCGGGTCGAGAAGATAGAACCGCGCCGCCTGCCGCTGGCGCTGCGCAAGCCCGAAGACTTCGGCGACAACTGGAGCGATCCGCTCGAGGACGCCGATCTGCCGAAGATCGAACACTATTTCAAATCACGCGAGCACCTCGCGCGACACTTCGGCTTCATCGAGGTCAAGGCGGGCGGCCGCTCGCATGCGGTGCGGCTGAATCCGGCGCTGAAAGACGTCGGGATCACCTTCGAGGCGCCGCGCGGCTCGCTGATGACCTGCATCGATTTCGAGATTTTCGACGATCTGCTGATCGCCAATTACATGAAGACGACGCTGCACGGGGTCGAGAGCCTGTATCCGGACTTCAGCCCCTATGTGTGCAAATTCGCGGACAACGGCGGCGTCAAATCCGAGCAGGAACTCGCCCGCTACTTTCACCATTACGTGATGCGCGATCCACTGGGCGTGATGATGACGCGGTTCGCGACCAATACCGAACAGCTGTTCCGGCGCTTCGTGTCCGAGGAATCGGCGATGTTCAGGACCGCCAAGAAGGCCTACTACCTGCTCGGCAAGCGGGCCTGAGCCGGGGGATATCGGGCGTTCAGGCCGGGCCGTCTCGCCCGGGCTGGCGCGCCCGCCGGTAGAGCCCGGCGATCAGCCCGAGGAAATGGCAGAGCACCATCTCGCGGTTGAATGCTTCATCGGGCGCGCTGACCAGCCAGCCACCGAGCACGCGCCCGGCCGCGCGCAGGGTCTGCGGCAGCACGAACAGCGGCACGCCGGCCACGCGGCGCGCGCCAGCCAGGCCGCGGCTGAGCGCGATATTGCGGCTGCTCTGATAACGCCAGCGGCGCAGGTAGCGCTTGGTCAGCCGGAACGCTTCGACCTTGTGATGGACGCGGGCGCTGCCGAGAAACACGGCCTTCAGGCCGGCGGCGAGGATACGCTCGAACAGTTCGCCGTCTTCGCCGCTGGCGAGCACCTTGCCGGTGCGTCCACGCGTGACGTCGAACAGGCCCACACGATCGAACACCGCGCGTTTGACTGCCATGTTCGCGCCGAATGGCGCCTGGCTCGCCGTGACGATCGGGTAGTCATCGCTGCGCTCGGTGCGCACGGCGAGAAAACCGTAGAAGCGCTCGGTCAGCCAGGCCGGTGGCGGGATTTCGAACAGCGGCGCGATGTAACCGCCGCAGGCGTCGGCAGCATGGGCCGCGATCCCCGCCCTCACGCGTTCGATCCAGTCCGGCTCCGGCAGCACGTCGTCATCGGTGAAGATCAGCAGCTCCCCGCGCGCGGCTTCGATGCCCATGTTGCGCGCGTGGGACAGGCCCTGCTGCGGCTGGAACAGGTAGCGCAGCGGCGGAAAGCCGGCCGCCGCGGCCTCGACGGTCGCGCGCGTGTCGTCGCGCGAATTGTTGTCGACGATCAGCACCTCCCAGCGCAGATCGTCGGGGACGCGCTGGGCCTGCAGCGCGCGCAGCGTATCGGCCAGCGACTGCGCGCGGTTGTACGTGCAGACGATGACGCTGCAGTCCAGCAGGTCGGTGGCCTGCGGCGCGTTCATGACGGCGTCTTGGTGAACCAGGTGACGCGCAGCGGCAGCGCTTTGGCCTTCAGCAGGCCCGCCTGGAGGCTGGCCTTCAGGGCGCGCTCGTGGCTCAGACCCCGATCCTTGACCTGGTACAGGCGGCCGCGTCCCGGCTGCGCGACGCCGAACTGTTCGCCCGCCGCGACCCGGCGGACGAACTCGCCGTAGACCTCGGCGCTGTCCTGCACTGCGCGCCAGAACAGCACGAGTTCATCGTCATCGGGTTTCACCGCCGGACTGACGTGCGCGATCAGCGATCCCGTATCAATGCCGGCGTTGATGTAGTGCAGCGTGCACCCGACCTTCTCGGGTTCGCCGTTGTGCAGGGCCCAGAACGTGCAGTCGGCGCCGCGATACTCCGGCGACAGCCCGCCGTGCAGGTTCACGATCCCGAGCCGCCCGCCGCGCAGCAGATCGCCACGTATCAGCGAAGTGCCGAACACGCAGACGAGATCCGGCTGCAGTTCATCGAGCCAGCGCACGACGTCCGGGTGATTGATGTGCGGACACCGACGCACGAGTGCCGGGTACGTGAGGCGCGGTGGCTGGTCGCCGAAGAAGAACTTCGCCTCGTCCTGGTTCGCATAGCGCGGACGGTCGCGCACCCAGCGCCAGATTTTCGGCAGCAGGGTCTGCGGCCGCAGTTTGCGCAGGAAGGTCTTCAGCCCGAGTTCACGGCCTTCCTCGTGGACGATGGCCACCACCTCGCCGGCCTCGCACAGCCGGTTGGCGACATGCAGATGGCGCGGGCTCTGGCCGCACAGCACCATCAGGCGCAGCGGGGCGCTCATGCGGTCCTCCGTGCCGGCGCGGCCGGCAGCGCCTGACCCGTCATCTCCATCAGCAGCGCATCGGCGAAGAACTTTGCCGCCCAGTTCGGGAACTCGAAGCGCGAGTAGGCGCCCCAGATGGGGCTCGAACCCGGGATCGCGCCGTTGACGATGTTGTCCGATGAGTCCGTACGCTGCGTGCGTTTGACGTACTCGATCGCGCGCCGCGCGCCGTCGCGGAAGCTGTCGTCGCCGCCAATCTGGTGCAGGCGCTGCCAGCACAGCGCCATCTGCGCCACGCCGGTCACGCACGCGTAACCCGCGCGCGGCTGCCAGTCATCGCCGTAGGTACCGGCCAGCCAGCCGTCGCTGCGCTGGCGCGCGAGTACGCCGCGCGCGGCACGCGTCGCGGCGTCGAGATAGCGCGGCTCCTGCAGCAGATCGCCGACCTCGATGAAGCCGCGGATTGCGTAGGCGATCGTGTGCAGGAACGGATCGCGCCCCGGCACGAAGGCGTTGGTGCGAAACCAGCCGCTCGCGGTCTGTTGCGTCAGCGCCCAGTCGAGGTTGCGGCGCGCGGCGTCGACGAACGAGGCTTCGTCCGCCATCACGCCGGCCGCGGCCAGCGCCCAGATCGCGCGTGTGTTGTACACGTGCGGCACTTCGTTGTGTTCGTAACGGCGATAGCAGCCGTCGGCGTCCTGCTGCGCGACCAGCCAGCGGCCGGCGCGCGTGGCGGCGTCGAGGCAGTCCTGTCGCTGCAGGCGCAGCCAGCCGGCCACCAGCCCGTGCATGATCTGTCCCTGGTTGAAGATCACCGGGTGGCTGCCGGGCTCGCCGAAGTGGCCGGGAAAGGCGCCGTCGGCGGCCTGCAGCGACAACTCCCAGTCGAGCATGCGCCCCGCGCGTTCGCGATACCGCGGCTGGTCGAGATGGTCGGCGGCGGCGAGAAAGGTCTCGATGATGTAGCCCGTCGTTTCCGGATAGCCCGGCAGCCAGCCGTCCTCGAAACTCCAGCCCGCGGCGACGCCGCCCGCATCGGCGTGACCGTCGCGCACGTCCTGCGCGTGGCACAGCCAGTCGAGCGTGGCCTGCAGGTGCCGCCGGTGATCGTGCACGGGCTGGCGCGCAACGCCACCGAGGTCGGCCGCGATCAACGCGGCATGGCGGGGCCGCCACGGCTGGTAGCGGAGAGGGAGCTTCAACAGGTCTAGCGGGTTCATGGGTCACTCGGTCTCATGGGTGGCGTGCGCAAGTCGGGAATCGAGTTTGACATGGCTCACGACGTAGCGATGTTTGCCGGACTGTTCGGGCGGTATCGACCCGACGAGCTGCAGCCTGACCTGCAGCCCGTCGCCGAGACGCGCGCGCAGGCCGCGTTCGACCTCGACAGCGGCCCCGTCGTGCCAGCGCGCGTTGGGCACCACCAGCACTTCGACGTCGCGGCGCGTGTGCTGGATGCATTTGAACTGTTCGATGCCGTCGATGGCGCGCAACACGTAGATGACGGCCAGCGCGTGCATGATCGTGCCGTCTTCGTGCACGACGAAGTCGGTCTGCCGGCCGGTCACTTCGCCGAGCACGTGCAGGCCGCGGCCCGCGGGATCGGCGTCCGGCGACAGGCTGACGACATCGCCGGTGCGGTAGCGGATGAACGGCTGGGCGGCGGACGTCAGCCCCGTGATCACCGCCTCGCCCGGCACCCCGGGCGCGCAGGGTTCGCCGTCGGCATCGAGTACTTCGACGATGTGCGATTCGCTCAACAGCAACAGCACGCCGCCCGGTGCCTCGTGCGCCGTGAAGCCGACGTCGCGGCTGCCGAATTCGTTCGCGACCGGCACCCCGAAGACGCGTCCGATCAGTTCGCGCTGATGGGGATACAGTGGTTCGCCGGTCGTGCACACCACACGCAGGCGCGTCAGCCTGAGCGGCGTGCGGCCGCGTGCTTCGGCATGCGCGGCGAGCAGCGCGACACTCGACGCATAGCCGTACAGGCACACCGGCTGCCAGGCCTGCAGCGCCGCGAGATACTCGTCCATCCGGGCCGGCGACATCGCGAACGCATTCAGCACGAGCTGGTTGATCAGCCGATCGCGGATCGTCTTGATGCGATCGGTCTTGTTCAGCTCGACCGGTGCGCCCCACAGGTAGGCTTCGCGCTCGCCGGGTTCGACCCCCCACCAGCGTCGCGCGCGCATGCGGCCTGCGGCATCCGAGGCCTGACGCTCGCGGCCGAAATGGAAGATCAGCGGTTCGCCGGAGGAACCGCCCGTGTTGTAGCGAAAGCTGCCGCCGGGCACGCCATGCCACACGAGCCCGTCGCGATGTTCGCGCGCATCGAGCTTGGTCATCACGGGCAGCGCGCGCAGGGTGTCGTGCGTGACGGCATTGGCCATCACCTGTTCGGCAAGGCCGGCGTCGCGCAGACGGCCGGCGTGCCACGGACAGTGCGCGAGGGCCACGTTCAGCAGTGCGTTCAGTTTCTGGCGCTGCAGCGCCTCGAGTTCGCTGCGCGGGAGCCACTGGCTGCGCTCGAGCGCTTCGAGATACGCAAAGGTCGGTCGCCGGCAGGCGAGTTCCTGCAGCGGATAGACGATGCGGCGGGCAATCCACGGTGTCATCGCGCGTTCCTCAGGCCGTGGCCGCCAGTGGCGGCGGCGGGATCCGGATGCCGTCGCGCGCGAGGTAGGTCTGCAGTTCGCGCCACAGTTCGTCGCGGATCTGCGGTTGCTGCGCCGAGAGATCGCGCGCGCAAGCCGGGTCGTCCTGCGTGTCGAACAGCCGCAGCAGGCAGCCCCCGCGCAGCGGCTGATACACCAGTTTCCACGCGCCGCGCACGACGAAGCGATCCTTCGCTTCGATGATCGCCTGGCGGTACTGCGGCTTGATCGCGAGCGTGCCGGACACCTGGTCCGGAATCTCCAGCAGATCGACGATGCCCGGATAGCGCAGGTGATCGGTGGGCATGCCGGGAATGTCGTTGATCCAGATCCCTGTTTCGTTGTACGCGGTCAGGTTCGCCGGCGGCGTGCTCGCATCGAGCATCGAAGTCAGGCTCACACCGTTCATCGCAGGCCCCGGCGCGCAGCCACACAAATCGAGCAGCGTCGGCGCAACGTCGATGCTGCGCACGGTCGCCGCCACTTCCGTGCCGCCGGTGAGTCGCGGATCGCAGATCAGCAGGGGCACGCGCGAGGAGTAATCGCCGAGCGCCGAATTGCCCTGGCCCCAGGCGCCGTGCTCGAAGAACTCCATGCCGTGATCGGAATAGATCACGACGATCGTGTTGTCGGCGAGACCGCACTGCTCGAGGTGGCCGACGATCGCCCCGACCTCATGGTCGAACTGCGCGACGCAGCCGTCGTAGAGCTGCAGGATCTGCTCGAGATCGAATTCTTCACGCGGTTCGGCCTGGCGCCTGATGATGTCGAACGGATCGGTCAGGCGGGCCATGGCGAACTTCGATTCGCCGTCATAGGCGGGATCCGTCATTTTCGTGTACCACGGATACTCGGCCGCAAACGGCGGATGCGTGGTCGAGAAGAACGCGTTCAAAAAGAACGGTGCGTGGCGCTCCGCGAGTTCGGAAATCAGCCAGCGCGTCTGCCGCCCGACCTGGGAGGTCAGCGGCACACCACCGAGATAATAGACTTCCGGCAGCAGCAGCCGGCCGAGCCGGTTGTGCACGAACAGCGAGACGAACAGGCGCAGATCCTTCGGCCCCTGGCGGATCAGGTATTTCAGGTTCCACTGGTCCGACGGCAGATCGAGATGTTCGAAGCCGAAGTCGAACTTGCCCATGTCCGCGCCGCACCAGTCGGACACCGCCGCGCTGCGATAGCCGGCCGCCCCGAGCAGCGCGGGCAGGCCGTCGACGCCGAGCCGCGCCTCGACATCGGACACGAAGTTGTCGCGGATGCCGTGGGTTGTCGGCCAGGTGCCCGTCAGCAGCGAGATCAGGCTCGGTGCGGTGCGTGCGCACGGCACGTAGCAATGCGTGAACAGCGTGCCGCGCCGGCGCAGGCGGTCGATGTGCGGCGTGAGTTCGCGCTGCGCCTCGAGGCGGTCGGCGCGCAGCGTATCGGACCCTATCATCAGCACGTTCGGCGCGCCCTTGCCGCGCGCGCGCAGCGTCGGCTGCGATTCCGGTGCCCAGGTGCTCCACAGCGCGACGCAGCTTGCGAACGTCGCGAGGCCACCGAGCGCAATGGCGGCGGCCGTCGCGTCCATGAGCCACAGGCTGCGTACGGCACAGACAATCACCGCCATGGCGAACCCGACCGTCATCGCGCGCATCACGAAGATTCGGCGCGGCGTCAGCAGGCGCCACAGCGGGTACAGCCGGCTCGCTCGGTAATGCATCGATGCGACGAGCAGGCCCGGATTGTAGAGCAGCATGCCGGCGAACTGCTGCGTGGTCAGCACCGCGATCGACGCGAGCGACGCGAGGACGGCACCGGATGGCCCGGCGCGGCTGCCATTACAGATCAGGATCGCGTGATAGAGGAGGGATCCGATCGCGGCCATCACGAAGAACAGCACGAAGGCCCAGGTCGACAGCCGCATCAGCGCCAGCACGACATAGAGACGATAAGGTCTGAGATGTTCGCGCTGCACACCCGGGCCGGTCTGCGAGAAATCGAATATCGATTTCGCGAGCAGCAGGGCAGCGGCAGTCGCGGCCGTCAGCAGCGGTGGGGCGGCCGCGCCCCACGGCACGGCGGGCATCGACAGCAGCGCCGTCAGCGTCACCAGCAACGCGACCGCCGTCGCGACGCCCAGGGCGCGCATGCCGGGCGCTGGGCCCAGTGGCAGACGGCGCTTGCGCGAGGCCTCGCGCATGCCCTGGATTTCGCCGAGCGACGCGCCACAGCGCACGAGATAGAAGCGACGCTTCTGCCACGACAGCGAAAACAGGATGTGCCAGCAGTAGACGAGCAGTTTGCGCCACGCGAACAGCGGGATGCCTTCGCCGGCATGCTTGAGGCGCGCAGTCGAGCGCGTGCGCTGATAGCCCTTGCGCACGATGTAGGAAACCGTCAGGCGTTCGAGGTCGACATAGTGGTACTGCACGATCGCCGGGCAATAGCGCAGGGTCGCGCCGCGTCGCAGTGCGCGAATCACGTACTCGCTGTCCTCGCCACCGCCGAGATCGTGGCCGTGCGGCCCGAGCTCGGTCGAGAAACGGCCCGCGAGATCGAATACCTCCCTGCGCAGCACCAGGTTGCCGCCACCGGGCACCGGGCCTGTCTCTTCGGTCACGAGCTTGCTGTCGGCCCCGAGGTCGTAACGCGGCACCGGCAGTGGATAGATGCGATAGGGGCCTTCGTCATGGACCCAGCGCGGTTCGTCGCCGGTCCAGTCGGGCAGGATGCGGCCACAGAAGATGTCGACTTCGGGATGGGCCGCCGCCGCCTTTTCGATTTCGACGAGGTAATCGTCATCGATGCGGTGGTCGTCGTCGACGAAGGCCACGAGATCGGTGCGCACGGCGGGAATACCGCGATTCAGTGCATGCGACTTGCCGGGCGTCGGTTCCGCGATCCAGCGCAGCGGCAGGCGATTGCCCGGATCGGCGGCATAGGCGCTCAGCAGATCGGCGGTGCCGTCGCTGCAGTTGTTGGCAAGCACGAGGAGTTCGACCGGTTGCTGGGGCCGCTTCACGCCATTCAGCGAGTTCAGCACGCTGCGCAGCAGGTCGACCCGGTTGTGCGTGCAGATGAAGACGGTGATGGCCATGCGCGTCAGCCGCGGCGCGCCGTCAGGCGCGACCAGTAGTAGTGGCACACGGCTGCCAGACTGCCATCGTTCGACCCGAAGCCAATCTTGCGCAGCAGCGTGCGCGGCGAGTCATGCCCGAAGACGTCGAGGCGCCGGATGCGATAGCGGTCGATGTCGCGCCGGTTGAAACCCGGCTGCACTGAAAACGCCGCGCGGTAACCCGCGGCACGCGTGGCATCGACCACCTGGCTGTCGAGATGGCCGTAGGGATATGCGAAAAAATCGACGGCGGTGCCGAGCAGCGCCTGCAGGCGCGCGCGCGAGCCTGCGATCTCGTCCTCGAGCGCGCTGCCGGCGAGTGCCGTCAGGCTCCGGTGCGTCATCGAGTGCGAATGAAAGCTGAAGCCGGCCGCGGCCATCTCCGCGATTTGCGCCGGCGACAGCAGCGGCGTCAGCGGACGCGTCGCGCCCGGGTGCTGCATCCAGCGGTCGTGATCGCCGACGAGGCCGGCGACGAGAAACACGGTGGCGGGCCAGCCGAGTTCGCGCAGCAGCGGAAACGCGTGCTCGTACACACCGGCGAAACCGTCATCGAAGCTCAGCACGAACGGCCGCCCGTCACAGCGCGTCGGCGCGCCGTCGAGCCAGTCGGCGAAGGCGTCGACGGTCAGCGCAGCGTAGCCGGCGGCGGCGAGGGCCGACATCTGCGCGGCAAACGCGCCGGGCGTGATGCAGTAGGTGCCGTCGGCGACGTCGTGCGGTGTGCCGACCCGGTGGTACATCAGCACCGGCACGCGATCGAATGACTGTGCGTTGCTCATGAGGAAGTCTCGCCGGCAATGCGCGCGTCGAGCAGATCGAGACAGGCGCTGTCGGTGTCCGCGTCGAACTTGCGGCCAAACGGCATGCCCGAGCCCAGGGCCGCCTCGAACGAGGCGCCGGTGACGATCACGCGCGGATGGGAAGGGTGCGGACGATCTTCCCAGGACACGTGACGCAACGGCGTGTTCTTGATCTTCAAGTCCGGCTCATTGGCGAGAATCGTATGAAAGAAGGACTCGTCTGGACAGTAGGTGTGCCGGTAGTAGGCGACATAGTCCGGATGGGTGCTGGCGAATTCGAGCACGCGATCGAGCGCCCGCGCGTTGATGTTGAGCCACAGCCAGCCGCCAAAGCACGGACGCGCGGCGGTGAACGGCGTCCGCCAGCGACGCAGGCCGAGCTTGGCCGGATTGTCGCGGTAGCGCGGTCTCAGCACCACCAGCGGCTGACTGCGATTGAACCACCGCCGCGCCGCGCCGAGCCCGCGCTTGGCGAGCGACGGCAGCCGGTAGTACAGCGGAAAGGCCGGCAGATCCCAGTATCGATACAGGTAGCGGTGGCGTCCCTCGTCGACCGGCCAGCCGGCGTGCGCCAGCGCCGGGAAGTGGCGCAGGTAACCGTCATGACTGCCAGCGGCCAGGTCCGCCTCGAACGCGCCGAGCGGTCCGAGCGGGTAGTCCTGTCCCGAGATCCAGATCAGCCAGTCGAACGCGAGCCGGCCCCGGGCCCAGGCGGCCACTGCCAGGAAGGCGTCGACCAGCGAGAAGTCGCCCCAGCACACGCTGACAGGCGCCGGGTAGAAATGCACGCGGGGTTCGTGCGCCAGGACCCCGCGTTCGAACGTCGGCCCCGACGGATCGTAATGCACCAGCACTTCACCGTGCGGGCTCGCGCGCAGCAGGGCCGTGACCAGCCGACACACCTGATCCGGATTGGTGTGGGCGGTGACGAGGTAGAGAAACCGTGACATGGGGTGATCGGCAACCGGACTCAGTGCGTCCCGCTTACATCGGATCGCGCGCGTTGAATCTGAAGAAGGCGCGCGCGGCGCGGGCCACCGCTCACGTCGGCACCGCGCGCGGATAGCGCGCCAGCATCAGATCGGTGATGCGCGACCAGCCGAAGCGGCGCGCGAACCCGCGGCAGGCCTCGGCGTCGAAGCGGCGCGTGCCGGCAAGGAAATCCCCGAGCGCCGTGGTCAGGCTGGCGACAGTCGGCTCGTCGACGAAATAGCCCGACACGTGCTCCTCGACCGCGTCGACCGCGCCGGCCAGGCGGGCCGCCAGACTCGGCACACCGGACGCGGCGGCCTCCAGGTACACGATGCCGAATCCTTCATGGCTGCCCGGCACGATTGACGAGGTCAGCACGAAGAGGTCGGCCGCGCCATAGAGCGCCTGCAGCTCGTCCGCCGACACCTTGCCGCAGAAGCGGACGCGGTCGGCGAGGCCGAGCTGGCGGGCGAGCGATTCGAGCTGCGGCCGCTCGTAGCCGTCGCCCGCGATCGTGTAGCCGAAATCGTGGTGTTCGCGCAGCGCACCGAGCGCCTGCAGCACCAGTCCGACGTTCTTGCGCGGCTCGGACAGCCGGCTGACCGTCAACAATTCGGGCCGGGGACCGCGCGCCTGGCGCGGCGTCGCGAAGTAGCGCTCGTCGACGCCGACCCAGGTCACCGCGATGCGCGAGGCGCAGGCCGGGAATTCGCGCGCGAGCACCTCGGCGGTGTACTCGCTGTTCGCATAGACCGCGGTGGCGCGTGGCAGAGACTCGGCGATCAGCCGGCGCGTGCGCGCCTGCCAGTGCGACTTGAAGCGTCGCCACAGCCACGGTTGCAGGCGATGCAGGCCGGGATAGTGCAGCGACGGTCGGGCGGTGAGGGCATACGGTGCGAGGAAATCGTTGCCATGTACCGACACCACGGTCGGGCGACCGGTCAGCGCGAGCCACGCGTGTGGCGCGGACAGCGCATGCCAGACATCGATCGGTTCGTCGCGCATGCGCGACCAGTCGCGCTGCCGGCAGCTCGACAGCCAGGGCTGAATCCGGATCCCCGCGGGGACGTCGGCGCGGGCGGACGCCGGCGGCGCATACACGGTGACCTCGATGCCCGGCCGCCGTGCGAGTTCGGCGGCGAACTGCACGGCATAGGTTTCCACGCCGCCGATGTCGGGCGGAAACTCGGAGGTGACGAGGCCGATGCGCATCGGGCCGTCAGCGCGCGCAGGCCGGTCGGTGAACGGGCCGCCGCAGCTCACGCATGTTCGAGCCTCGACGCCACCCGGGCCGCGAACTGCAGATTCGCGTGCCGGCATTCTTCCAGGGCATCGGCATAGGGCTGGGCCCGGGCGAGCGCCGCCTGCCAGTCGCTGTCGCCGGCGAGAACCGGCGGATGCCGGAAGGTGAAGAACTTCGACGAAAACGGATTCAGCACGACCACGCGCCGCCCCAGCAGTGTGGCCCAGTACGCACCGTGGTAGGACGTCGTGATCACCGAGGCGCCGCTGCCGAGGAAGGCGATGACGCGCTGAAAATCGGACTCGGCGTTGGCGAGTTCGGGCAGGCCCTGGTGCCTCAGGCCCGGAAAGTCCATGTGATTGTAGAGCACGACCTCATGGGAAATCGGGTAGGCGCGATCGAAGACCGGATCCATGCAGCTCGCGCACGGTACCCAGTCGTACGGGGCGCCGTGGTCGCGAATGCCGACGAGATCGAAGTCGCGCAGGATGGCCGGATAGCTCGGCGTCGTGGCGTCGTGGGTGTTCTGTCCGGCGCCCCAGCAGATCAGCTGCCGCGGCGCCGAAGCCAGGATGAACGCGAGGTGGTCGGCAAAGAATTCGTTGCTGAACAGGCCGCCGCCGCCGATGACCACGGGTTTGCGGCTGAGATCCAGTGGCGCCCGGCAACGGAAGATTTCGATCGGTGTGAACTGCTCGAGACAGCTGAACTGCCCAACCGGCGAGCTCTTCATGTCACCGATGTTGTCTTTGTTGCGGCGGTGGAAGTTGATGCCCGTCGCGGCCTGCACTTCGTTGCGCAAGCTGCGGACGGCGGCGCGCCGCGCCTGTGCCTTGCGGGCCTTCGCCAGCAGATTTCGCAGCACGCCCATCAGCGCCTGCCCCGGTTGTCGTCGCGCGCTGGGCTCACACCGGCGTGTCCGCGCCCCGCATGGCGACCGATTGCCATTCGGCATCCGCGTAGACGAAGCCTATCTGCGGGATGCGCGCCGCCGGAATGTCGGCCGGCGCCCGTACATCGAACACCTTCAGCATGTCCTGGGAGAACACCGACCGGCGCTTCGCATCGAGCACGAGGACGCGAACGCAGAACACGCCCGGCGCGAGCGGCAGCCGCGGAAGACGGCATGTGACCTGGTTCAGGCCGACTGCCAGATCGGGCCGGGTATCGAGGTGCGCGTTCGACAGCTGTATCAGGTAGATGAAGTCGGTGGTGTGAAAGCCGACGATGATCTCGGGCTTCACGAGGGCGGCATGACACTTGAACGTCAGCCTGACGTTGAGCGGATCGTTGGTGGCAGTCGACTCCAGCACGTTGCCGGCATCGTCGAGCAGCTCGACGCTCGCCACTTCGAGTTCGCCGCTGGTCTGCGCCCGCGTGAGGCTGGCGACACTCGCCGCATGTTGTCTTGCGATGCGCTCGTTGTTCTGCTCGATGAACTCGCTGCAGACTTCGGTCGGGTTGCCGTCGCGCACGATGTGCCCGTGATCCATCAGGATCGCCCGGCTGCACAGCCGCTCGATCTGGCGCACATTGTGGCTGACGATGAGCACGGTACGACCCTGTCGCTTGATCAGTTCCTCGGTGCGATCGAAGCACTTGCGCTGGAACGCCAGGTCGCCGACGGCGAGCACCTCGTCGATGATCAGGATTTCCGATTCGACGCTGGTCGCTATCGAAAAGCCGAGCCTGACCTGCATGCCGCTCGAATACCGCTTGACCGGCGTGTCGATGAACTCTTCGAGCTCGGAAAACGCGATGATCTCGTCGAGCTTGGCCTCGATTTCGGCGCGTGATACGCCGAGGATCGCCGCGTTGACATAAATGTTCTCGCGCCCGGTCAGATCGCCGATCAGACCCGCGCCCACTTCGATGAGCGGCGCAATGCGGCCGTTGACCTCGACCCGTCCGCTCGTCGGCGTGACGATGCGGGAGATGACTTTCAACAGCGTGCTCTTGCCGGCGCCATTGTGACCGATGACGCCGACCACTTCGCCGGGTTGCAGTTCGAAACTCACGTCTTCGAGTGCGCGAAAGGTCTTGCGGGCCCGTGGCGCGTGGCCACGCAGACTGCGCAGCGCGTTGCCAAGGCTGTCCTTCAGCGTGACCAGCTTGCCGAGCCGGTATTCCTTGGTCACATGTTCAAGCGTAATGGAGGCCACTGGGCTAATTCCGGCTCGTCATCATGTTGGGTGCGTACTCGTGCATCATGCGTGCGGGGTCAGATGACGTCCGCGAAATGGGCTTCGGCGCTCTTGAACAGCCAGTAGCTGCACGGGAGCAGCGCGCAGACGCAGACCAGCCCTGGCCACATCACGGCGAAATCCGGTTCCACGCCACGCAACAGCACGGACTGGAACGCATCGATGATGCCAGTCATCGGGTTGAGCGTGTACAGAAGGTAAAGCATGTCGGACCAGTCGCCGGCTGCCTGCTGTGTCAGCAGCTTGTCCTTGACCAGCGACAGTGGATAGATCACCGGCGAGGCGTACATCAGCAGCGACAGCACGATCGGAAACGCCTGTCCCATGTCGCGGTAGTAGACATTGATCGCAGCGCCGGCCAGCGCCACGGACAGCGCTGTCACCAGCGTATAGAGCACCAGCACCGGGACCCACAGCACCTGGGCGGTGGGTACCACTTCGTACCAGGCCATCAGGCCGCCGAGAATCAGGAAGCTGATGGCCAGTTCGACGAGTTTGGTCAGCAGCGCCGTGATCGGAAACAACTCGCGCGGGAAATAGATCTTGCGGATCAGATGCGCATTGGTGACCACGCTATTGGTACTGTCGAGCACCGATTCCTGGAAGAAGGTCCACGGCAGCAGGGCCGCAAAGGTCAGCACCGGATACGGAATGTCGCCGCTGTCGATGCCGACGAAGGCGCGCACCAGCGTGAAGATCAGCATCAGCATCAGCGGCTTCAGGATCGCCCACAGGATGCCCAGGTAGGCCTGCTTGTAGCGGACCGCGATGTTCTTCCAGACCAGGACCGCCAGGAGCTCTCGATAGCGGAAAACGTTGCGGATCATCCCCAGCATACAATCCTGGTTCCTGTGCTTGGCGGCGACATCTGTGTGAACGTTGCAGGGCGGGTCGACAGTTCGGGTTTCCCGCCCGCCTGCTCGCGACAACGCGGTCATCGCGTATCCCTGATGACGCGCCGCGTATTCTAACCGGATGCACCGCGCACCGGCGTCACACGCGGTTAAAAATCGCAAGACGCGCCTGACCCGGATGTCGCGGCGCGCGGCGCGCCATGCTTAGTAGCCGCCGGAACGCGGTGAGCTTGAGTCAGCCGGACACTGACGCAGGCCGGCGGCCCGGTGTCGGGGCATCCGCCGCGCACTCAATGTCCGCGTTGCCCCTGTTGCAGACAGGCCTCGGCGCTGGCGCGACTCGCCGCGTAGCTGCCGAACGGCGTGCACGCGTGTGCCTTCACGGTGGCGTGGGCCTGCAGCACCTGCACGAGCGCGAGGATCAGCAGGAAGCCTCCGGCAGCATGCGCCGGCACGCCCGGACGCTGGCGAAGCGAGAAATTCACGCGGCGCGTACCCAGACAGGCGAGCAGCAGCACCGCCGGCGCAAACTCGGCGCGGTAGCGGAACGCGAGGTAGTGATAGCTGGTGATGACGACGCAGGCGACGAGCAGGCCCGCCAGCACGGCAAACGCCCGGTCGCGACGGAGCGCGCTGCCGCCGGCCAGCAGGCTCCAGAGTCCAACGGCGGCGAGGCCCAGCCAGAGCGGCTGCGCCTGAACGATGCCGACAGGCGGCCCTTCCGGACCGTCGAAGAGCGTGGCCACGGCGGCCCGGCGCGCACTGTCCGGTGGCGCGGCAAAGAACCAGCCGGGGGCTGCGTAATAGGCCAGCGCATGCGGGATGCGTGCGAGCGCGAAGGCGCCGTGGCGTTCGAGGCGGGCGAGGCGCACGGGGTCGGCGTCGTAGTACTTGTTCGCGGTCAGCACCGCGAATTGCAGTGGATTGCCCCAGCGTTGCTGGTTGACGGTGAAGGTCGCGCCGATGGCAGCCGCGAGCAGCAGGCCGGCAGGCAGCAGGTGCCTGACCTGGGCCGGCCAGGTCCAGCCTGTCGCACGCCAGTCGCGCATCAGCACGAGGGCGAGCAGGCCGGACGCGATGTACAGGGCGAGCCCGGTGCTCACGCGCGCCAGCAGCGCGACCGCCGCGCAGGCCGCGAGTAGCGCCAGTCGCCGCCGGTTGGCGGCCTCGCCCAACAGCAACGGCATCGAAAGCCACAGGAATGCGCACGCGCAGGCGTAGCTCCACAGCACGGCTTCCACGTACACCGATGCCTTGCCGAGCAGTTCGACCTGCGGACCGCTGCAGAGCACGGTGGCGGCGACCAGTGCGCGAAGGACGGTCGCAGGGCCACTGCCGGGCAGCCCGGCGAGGCTGGCGTTCAGCGCGCCGATCAGCGCGAGGGCGGACATGGTGGCGGCGCTCACGCAGGACAGCGTCGTCCAGTCCAGCCACAGGTGATTGACCAGCGGCAGGCGCAGCAGCGCGGGCAGAATGCCGAAGTAGGTGTAGGTCTTGCCGTCGCGCACGAAGCCTTCCATGCCGATCACGTTCGGATCGATGTCCAGACGCAGGTCGAGCAGGGCGCGCAACTGGCTGTTGAAGATGAAGCCGCCGCTGGTGGTCGGCCAGAGGTCGTAGGAGAACTGCGTCGCGAGACCGGCGTAATAGACGCCGAGCAGGACCGCGAGCAGCGCGCAGGCGCCGGCACGTTGCGTCGCCGTGCTCACCGTGTCCCGGGCTCGTGACTGCGCTGCGCGGCGCGCTCAGACCAGGCTGACCGACGAGCGGCGCAACCAGATGCCGAGCGCGAGGAGGATCCAGGCCAGCGTGCCGAAGTAGGCCGGATGTTCCTTGATTTTGTGCGTCAGGAAATCATCGCGGAACCCGCGGGCCAGCACGCCGGCCTGCTCGAGGTGCTGGAGATTGTCGTTCGCGAAATCGCGCAGCTGCGGTTGCTCGTGCAGCCACACGCCGAACGGCAGGCCGAAGCCCTGCTTGCTCTTCGTCAGCGTGGCCTGCGGCAGGAAGTCGGCAAAGGCCCGACGGTACAGCGGGCGCATTTCTTTCGACGTCACCTTGTCCTCGGGCGGGATGCGCATCGACAGGTCGACGACCTCTTCGTCCAGCAGCGGATAGGCGACATCGATGCCGGCCAGCGTACACATCCGCGACACCTTCGGCAGATCGCTGTCGGCCAGCGTGATTCGCCAGTCCAGGCGCAGCAGCCGGTTGATGGTGTCCATGCCGGCCGGAGCGTCGTACATCGTGCGCAGATCGCGCAGCGGCGCGTCGAGATCGACGGACGCCAGCAGCTCCGGTGCGAGGAAGCGCACCGGCGCGATGAAGTTCAGCAGGTTGTAGGTCATCAGGCGATCGGGCAGCGGTACCGCGGCCTGGCGCACATAGCTCGCGGCCTTGCCGAGCAGGCCGTGCTGCAGGCCGTCCGGCAGGCCCTTGAACACGGGTTCGAGCAGCGCGTGGCGCAGCGCGGCGGGAACGCGCGAGTAATGCTCGAAGACCAGTTGCTTCTGGTAGCGCGCATTGCCGCCGAAGAGTTCGTCGCCGCCGTCGCCGGCCAGGATCAGGCGGTGACCGCGTGACGCGGCGAGCCTGGCGCAGTAGTAGGTCGGGATGGCAGACGCGTTGCCGAACGGGGCATCGAACTCGTCGATGATCGTCGGCAGCATGTCGACGATGTCGGTGGGCGTCACATAGTAGTTCTCATGCCGTACGCCGAAATGCGCGGCGGCCGTGCGTGCGAACTCCATCTCGTCATAGCCGTCGGCTTCGAAGCCGATGGTGTAGGCGACGGTATCCGCGGGCCGCAGGCGGCCGCAGTAACCGGTCACGGTGGAACTGTCGAGTCCGCCGCTGAGAAAACAGGCGGGGTTCTTCTGCGGCAGACGGCGCGCGACCGCCTCTTCGATGGCAGCGCGCAGGTCGGCCTCGAGCGCCTTGCTGCCGGCCTGGCGGTCGACCGCGAAGGCCGGCTCCCAGTACGGCCGGATGTCCAGGGTGCCGTCGTGCCAGTGTGCGTAATGGCCGGGCAGCAGCCGCTGCAGGCCGACGTAGCCGGCGGCCGGACCGGGCAGCCAATGGAAATAGACGCTCTCGAACAGGTCCTGGATCCGGAAGCGGTTGGCGACGGCCGGGTGGTCGGCCAGCACCCGCGAACGGTTGGCGAAGGCGAAGCCTTCGGGTCCATTGACGAAGTACAGGTTCTCGATCGCGAAGCGGTCCACCGCGAGGAATGCCTCGCGCCGCGCCGGGTCGACGACCGCCAGCGCGAAGGCGCCACCGAGCCGGGTGAGCGCTGCCGGCAGATCGCTCAGCTCGCGCGCGACGAAGGCCTCGAGCGCGAAGCTCGCGATGCCTTCGCGCGTCGTCGGCAGCGCGTACGGCGCGCCGACGAGCTGCGCGTGCGCGCCGCTCGCAGTGACGACCGAGGACACTGCACCTCGGGCGAGCACGCCGGCATCGCGCGGCTGTGCGCCGGCGACGCGATTGACGCCGCGCGCGGCCTGGCGCTCGGCCCACTGCGTGACAGCGGGACGATCGGGGGCGAGATAGCCTGCAATGATGTTTCCGGCGGTCATGGGCGGCGCTGATCGGTCATGGAGATGGGCAATCCGGGATTATCTCGGCGGCCATTGCCGCCAGCCAGTAAAGGTTTGTAGCGGCGTGCGTGGCCGGCCGCTTGAAACCTGCGCGGCGGGCGCGTGCGAGGCCCGGTCAGCATATCAGGGTGCGACGTCCGCCGTGTCGGTCACGCGTTCGATGCGGCCCGAATCGCGCTGGATGCGGAAGTTCACGGTCTGACCGTTCTTCACGACCGCGCAGCGGTAATGCTTGTCCTGCGTCGTGCACTGCACGTCCAGATCGGCAGGCGGCGCATCGAGCCAGGGCACCAGGATGACCAGGAACTCGTGGCGGTAATCCTGCGCGCCGGCTTCGAGTTCGATCCGCCATTCGCCGGCCTCGCGCAGCTTCTTGCGGTTGACTTCGCGCTGCACGTCGCCGTTCTCGTCGTAGTTCTTGCCGTCGACGAAGAATTCGGAGCCGGGACCGCCGATGACGTTGATGTGCTGGTCCACCGGCGCCGGCGTGAAGCCACGCAGTCCCGCGCGGCCCAGTTGCGGTTCGTTCGGCTTCGATTCCATCTCGATGTCGAAGCCGCCCTTGTGCTTCGCCGGTTTGCTCACCGTGTGCAGCAGCCAGCGCACATGGAACTCGGGATTCTCGATCGCCACGCGGTCATAGATCACGACCACATCGAGTTCGCGATCGTGCGCGAAGCTGCGCTGATAGCTGTTGACCCGTCGTGTGCGCGGTGAAAACAGGCCCTTGCCGCTCCACTCGTTGGTGTAGGCCGTGGTCAAATCCGCGATCACGGCATCGAAGACGGGCGTGCGGTCGTGCTGCAGGATGCTGCCGGTGCGATAAGTCTCACTCTTGAGCAACCATTCGTCGTAGTCGAGCGGCGCGGCCTCGACTGCCCAGCCCGACCCCACGCGGCGCTGGCCACCGTCGTTCGCAATGTAGCGCGCGCCTTTCTTCGAGGGCGCCTGCACGATGTCTTCGGGATCGGTGACGGTCAGCGCGTTGTGCGCAATGGTCTGGTAGGTGTAATTCATGTGATGGTCGGACCCGTAGCGCGTGCCGTAGACGCCGCTGTCGATCGCGAGCGGGAAGCGCTTGAAGATCGTGAAGGCCCCCTGGTCGAGATGGCTGTGCGACCAGTAGTTGTTGCCGGCCTTGAAGCTGACGAGCGTCGCATCCGGCGACCAGTCGGTGCGCGAGGTCAGCAGGCCGATGCCGTCGAACAGCATCGACGGCGCGAGCGCCGATGATGCGTCCTTGTCGCACAGCGAGTCGTCGGGCAGCGGCCCCCACGGCCACGACGTCGGTTGCATGCGCGTCGGACACTTGAACATCGAGTACGCCGCCTTGTGCCGGTACTCGATTGCGAGCGCAACCCGATCCGGTGCCTGACGATCAAAAAAGCCGGCATCGCCCCAGCGGAAGTAAGTGCCGTCGGGCCGCTGTCTGTGCAGCAGGAAATCGAGGAAACCGCGCAAGCCCGGATCGGTCCTGAACAGGTCCTCGCCGGTTGCGGCGCGCCACATCGCCGGCAACTGGTAGATGGCCTGGCCGATGCCGATGCCGACGTACTCGCCGCCTTCGTGCCAGCCGCCGTTCGCCCCCATGACCTGCCGCCAGACCGGCAGCACGCGCCGCAGCCAGTAGTCGTGGGTGAAGCGCATCACCGGATCGGCGCGCGGCGATTCGCCGTGAGTCGCAATCGCGCAGGCCATCAGCGCCTGCAAGGGGCTGTTGTAGAGGTAGACGTTGTACGGCGACAACCGCTGTTCGCGGATGACCTTGATCTGCGACTCGCAGCCGTCGAGCGTTTTCTCGAGCAGCGCCGCGCGCTGCGCCGGCGTCCAGCGATCGTGCAGCCAGTCGTAGGCCACGGCGAGCGGTTTCGTCTGCTCGTTGCCCCGGTAGACGAACTGCAGCGCCAGCAGCTTCCGGTGCAGGGCCTCGAGGTCGATGCTGCCCGGCGTCACGTATTCGGAGAAGATCGCGGCCTGCAGATCGCCCGAGTTGCCCTGCGCGCGCTTGAGCTGGAACTTGATGTACTGCGCATTGTGCTGCCGAATGCGCGCGATCTCCTTTGCGCTCGGTGCCGGCAGGCGCGGATGGCTCTGCTTGAACTGCTCGAACTTGACCGGTGGCAGATCCTTGCCGTCGGGCAGTTGGGCCAGCACGGTTTCATCGAGGACCGGTTCCCGGACCATGACCGGGCTCGACAGCGTGAGCCAGCTGCCGCCCGCCAGCGCCGCAGCGAGGGCGAGCAGCGCGGGCAGCACCGGGTGACGGCTGCGCCGCTCGCGCCGCTTGGGCTTGCCGTAGCGGATCGCTTTCGAGCGGCTCGGCCGCCGCGGCTGCTCCTCGGGCCGCAGCGGCGGCAACAACAGCCACGGCAGCACGAAGGCGACGCCGGCGATGATCACGTCCGTGATGTCGGCGAGCCTGTCGGGAATGTACTGCTGGCGCCATTCGATGCCAAAGGCCAGCAGCAGCACGCCCGGCAGGACGAGCGCGAGCACGCGCCTGCGTCGCGCGCGCCATTGGGCGATCAGCAGGAACGCGATCGCCGCATACGGCCAGATGTCGCCAGCGAGATCCTGCACACCGGTCAGCGTGTGCTGAAGGTGGCCGCGGAACGGGATCCAGTTGAAGGCGTAGAGTGTGCCGACGCGATCGGGGCTCGCCTTGAGACCGGCGACCACCAGCATCACCGCGATGGCCATCACGCCGACAGCGCGGGCGGCGAGGATTTCGAGACGGCTCAACAGGCGGAACAGTGACAGGCCGATCGTGGCGCCCAGCAGCGCTTCGAGCGTGGTCGTGCGCGAGACGATGAAACCCTTGACCAGCAGCACGGCGAGCACGAACAGCACGGTCTTCAGCATCCGCCCGCGGCGCGGCAGCCAGACGCGATAGGCGACCGCCGCCACCGCCAGTGCGGCGCACAGGTAGATGACGGTCGAGGCGATGTCGAACGGCACTTCCTGGCGTAGCGTCAGCCACACCGGCTTGAAACCGTTCTTCAATTGCCCGACGTCGAGCGACGGGATGAACGGCATCAGGTTCGACGCCAGCCACAGCGCCATCACGGCCAGCCCGATGCGCGCCTCGATGTCGTCCCGGCAATGCCGCAGGCGCAGTGCATTGAGCTGCCGGCCGAGCGCTGTCGTCGAATAAAGGCTGATGCCGACGGCCGCGCCGATCAGTGTGCCGAGGCCGTTCAGGCCGAGGTCGTAGACCGAGGACACCCGCTGCGGCAGAAAGGCCTGCAGCGTTTCCATCAAGGCGCTCAGCAGCAGGCCGGCGAGCGTGGTCCACCCGAGCGCGCGACCGGGCTTGAGGCCGGCGCCCGCCTGCACGAGCACGAAACCGAACGGGATGTAGATGACCAGGTTCGTCGCGATGTCGCCGAAGGACAGTCGATCGGTGCGCGTGAAGAACTGCGCGAGCACCGAGCCGTCCGGCATGCGCCAGCCGCTGAGCGGGTACAGCGAACCATAGGCGGTCAGGAACAGGATCCCGCCGATCAGCCACCAGAGCGTGCGATGAGGACTGGACATCGTCGACCGTCGGCTCAGGGCAGGAGGTCGTGCAGGAAGCGGACGGGAATCGCGTAGGTGATCGCGCTCGGATCCTTCAGCGCGGTCTCGCGGCCCTGCTTGACGAGCACGCTGTTGACGATGCCGATCACCTGACCACTATCCTGATCGACGACGGGGCTGCCACTGTTGCCGGGGTAGGCCACGGCATCGAGCTGATAGACCTCGAACGGTTCCCGCAGGCGCTTGATCTGGGCGGCGGTCAGGGTCTGGGTGGTCGCCTGCGGGATCGCGAGCGGCACGACCGACGAGACTATTCCGCGATGCGTGACGGGGTAGAGGCCGAGCACGCTGCCGATCGGGAAACCGGTGAAGATCACGGCCGTGCCTTCGCGCGCAGGCGCAGGCGCGGCCAGCGGCAGCGTGGTGACCGCCGGGCCGTCGATGGTGAGCAGCGCGAGATCGTGTTCCGGGTCATTCTTGAGCAGCCGTGCCGCACGCACCGACGGTGAGCGGCCGCGGCCGACGAACACCACGAGCCGGGCGTTCTCGCCCTGTTTCGTGACCCCGTCGACGACATGCGCGTTGGTGACGACGGTCAGACCGTCACCGACGACGAAACCGGTGGCGCCGAGCTGAAAGCGGGGCGCGCCGAGCGGCTGGTGCGCGCCGACGCCAACGACGCCCGGCCGCACGCGGTCGATCAAATCGGGCAGCGTGGCGGCCGCTGCGGCCAGGCCGGCCCAGCCGAGCGCCAGGGCGAGGGCCAGCAGGCGGACGGCGACGCTCACCGCGCCCGACCGTCCTGCACCAGCCCCTGGGCCAGCTTCGTTTCCCAGTCGAAAGAGGTTTTGACGATCAGATCGAGGTCGGCGAACTGCGGCTGCCACCCGAAGAGCGCCTGCAGCCGGCTCGAATCGGCGACCAGTTCCGGCGGATCGCCGGCGCGGCGTGCCGCGTAGGTGATGTTCAGCGGACGGCCGGCGATGCGTTCCACGGCGTCCAGCACTTCGCGCACGCTGTAGCCGTGGCCATAGCCGCAGTTCAGGGTCGCCGATGCGCCGTTGGCATTGAGGTATTCCATCGCATGCCGATGCGCATGCGCGAGATCGACCACGTGGATGTAATCGCGCACGCCCGTGCCGTCCTTCGTCGGATAGTCGGTGCCGAACACCGACAGGCCGGGCCGTCGGCCGGTTGCCGCTTCGCAGGCCACTTTGATCAGCAGCGTCGCTTCGCGCGTCGACTGGCCGATTTCACCATCCGGGTCGGAACCGGCGACATTGAAATAACGCAGGATCACGTGCCGCATGTCGCTCGCCGCGCAAGCGTCGCGGAGCATCTGCTCGGCCATCAGTTTCGACGAGCCGTAGGGATTGATCGGGCGCGTCGCCGTGGTTTCGACGCAGCGTGGCGCATCCGGAATGCCGTAGACCGCGGCGGTCGACGAGAAAATGAAGTTGCGCACGCCCGCCGTCACCGCGCATTCGATCAGCGTTCGCGCGTTCGACGTGTTGTTGAGGTAGTACTTCAGGGGCTGGGCCACGGATTCCGGCACGATGGTCCAGGCCGCGAAATGCATGACGGTGTCGATGCGGTGATCACTCAGCACGCGCGACACCAGCGCCGCGTCGCCCGTGTCGCCGACCACCAGCTCACCGTGGGTGACCGCGCCAGCGTAACCTTTGGACAGATTGTCCAGCGTCACGACATGGTGGCCGGCCGCGCCGAGAATCTTGCCGACGTGACTGCCGATGTAACCCGCACCACCGGTGACCAGAACTCTGCCCATGAACGTACGACCTCCTTGATGAATGATGCGCGTGACTTGCGCTGCCAGCCGGCATCCTCGCATGGTCGGGCCGGCGGGCCCTGTGGCCCAGGTCTCAGACACGCCATGCGCTGACAATCGTTTGCCGTGCGGGCACGACCCGGCCGGCGCCGCACCCGCCCCGCACAGGGTAGCGGCGGACGGCGGTCGGAGTACAATCCCGCGTCCCGTTTCCCAGTGGAGAAGCCCATGAAGACAGCAAGCATCGTGCTGATAGGCGTGCTCGGCGCGCCCGTCGCGGCCAGTGCCTTCGAGTACCCGACCATGGACCGCGTCGATTCCGTGCTGACCTGCATGCAGGAAAACGGCGGCCAGAATATCGACAACCTGCAGCGCTGCAGCTGCTCGGTGGATGTCCTGATGCAGCAGGTCAGCTTCGAGGATTTCACCGAGGCGCGCACCTACGAGATCTACAAGCAGATGCCGGGCGACAAGGGAGGCATCTTCCGTGACAACCCGCGCGCGAAGGAGCTGGTCGGCAAGCTCGACACGGCCCGTGCTGACGCGAAGAAGCGCTGCTTCGTGGGCGCCGCGCGCCAGACCAATGTCCCGGTCATCGCACCCAAGAAAATCGCTGCACCGCAGTAAAAAATTTCACTGCAAGTCGCTGAATTCGCAGCCGCCCCGGGGTCCGACAACAGATGCGGTAGCAGGGTTGCCGGGGCACGGTTTTTCTCTATAATCGGGACGCTCGCACCATCCACGATGACGCCATGTCGGGCGCGGTGGCATGGACTCCGCGAGACAACATGAGTGTGGCGGCGCGCCTTTTGGGGAATGTGGTCAAGGCGCGTCGACTGCTCAGGCATCGCATGCGTCATGCGGTGAGAGACCAATATCGCTGGACAAGGGTTTGCATGACCACCTCTCGCCGTTTCCGCTCCCCGCATTCCGCTCCCGCTGCGCCCGATCGTTACCCGTTCAGCATTCTCATGGCCCGCCGCCGGGCCGACATCATCGATTCACTTTGCGTCGCGCGCGGACAGCCGTGCGTGCCGGTTTGGCTATACTCTGTTGCGCGCTCTCGATCTCGGCGCGATGCGGAGTCAAAACTGCGTAGAGATCAACACAAAACTGTTAACAGCATAGTGTGAAGGAGGAGGTCATGAGAAAAGCATCGTTCAAACGATGGCTCGTGGCAGCGGCCTCTCTGACGGCAGTGACTGCTTCCGGGGCAGTCATGGCAAATGCCGAATTGGAGAAGTTGATGCAGGACCCCAACTACTGGGTATATCCCGGTGGTAACTACTGGAACTGGCGTTATTCGGAGTTGAATCAAATCAACAGCACGAATGCCGGCAAGCTCCAGGCGGCGTGGACGTTCTCCACGGGTGTGTTGCGTGGCCACGAAGGTGGTCCGCTGGTGCTGCCGTCGTCCTCGACGGGTCTGCCGCACGACACGCTCTTCATCCACGCGGCGTTCCCGAACAACGTCTTCGCGATCAATCTTGATACGCTCGAAGTTGTGTGGGAATACGTCCCGGTGCAGGACTACGACGAAACCGTTCCGGTCATGTGCTGCGACACGGTCAACCGTGGTCTCGGCTACGGCGACGGCAAGATCATCCTGCAGCAGGCGGATACGACGCTGGTCGCGCTGAACGCGAAAGACGGCGCCCTCGTGTGGTCGGTCAAGAATGGCGATCCCAAGCTTGGCCAGACGAACACCAACGCTCCGCATGTCATGAAGGACAAAGTGTTCACCGGCATGTCCGGCGCCGAGTTCGGCGTCCGCTGCTGGATGAATGCCTACGACCTGAAGACCGGCAAGCGTGTGTGGCGCGCCTACAGCATGGGTCCGGATGCGGACATGCTGATCGATCCCGCGAAGACGACCTCGATGGGTCAGCCCGTCGGCCCGGACTCCTCGCTGAAAACCTGGAAGGGTGACCAGTGGAAGATCGGTGGCGGTTCGACCTGGGGCTGGTGGCCGTACGACAAAGAACAGAACCTGATGTTCTATGGATCCGGCAACCCGTCCACCTGGAACCCGGTCGTTCGTCCGGGCGACAACAAGTGGTCGATGACGATTTTCGCGCGTGACGTCGACACCGGCGTGGCCAAGTGGGTCTACCAGATGACCCCGCACGACGAGTGGGACTACGACGGCATCAACGAAATGATCCTCGTGGACATGAAGGTCAAGGGCCAGGACCGCAAGGCACTGGTTCACTTCGACCGCAACGGCTTCGGCTACACGCTTGATCGCGTGACTGGCGAACTGCTGGTTGCCGAGAAGTTCGACCCGGCTGTGAACTGGGCCACGCACGTCGACATGAAGACGGGCCGGCCGCAGGTCGTCGCGAAGTACAGCACCCACGCGGGTGGTGAAGACGTCAACACGACGAACATCTGCCCGGCCGCGCTTGGTTCGAAAGACCAGCAGCCGGCGGCGTACAGCCCGAAGACTGGCCTGTTCTACGTGCCGACGAACCACGTCTGCATGAACTACGAGCCGGTCAGCGGTGGTGAATACGTCGCGGGTCAGCCGTACGTGAACGCCGTCCTCAGCATGTTCCCGGCCGGTCGGGTGTCACCCGGTCCGGAGTTCGGCAACAATGCCGAGAACAGCAACCTGGGCAACTTCATTGCCTGGAATGCTGACGAAGGCAAGATCGTGTGGTCGATTCCGGAACGCTTCTCCGTCTGGAGTG
>LNFM01000787.1_pt1 | contig 75701 bp, 70 predicted proteins | sample 596031 | NCBI WGS metagenome assembly LNFM01 (sample SAMN04254537, study PRJNA301005) | activated carbon metagenome | isolation source: dual media filters at the Ann Arbor, Michigan drinking water treatment plant | place: USA: Ann Arbor
CCAAGCTGAATGTCTCCACCGGATTCGTGGCCACGCTGGCGCGGGTCATCACGCGCCACGGCAACCGTGTGGGCGCGGTGCTGTATGGCCAGCAGGTGGACGCCGTGCTGCCGCCCAAGACCTCGCGCCTGCATGTGCTGAACCTCTTGCAGCGCATGAACCAGCCGCGGCCCAAGCCTGCGCCCGCCAAGGGGAAAAAAGCCGGCAAAGACGCGGGCGCAGCGGACGCAGGCACCTCGTTGCTGGACCTGCTGCGCACCGCCGACGGCGTGATCAAACGGCGTTCACTGGTGTTTGTCGTCAGCGACTTCATCAGCCAGCCCGGGTGGCAAGATGCGCTGGCCCGCCTGGCGCGGCGCCACGAGGTGGTGGCCGTGCGGCTGTGGGACCCGATGGAGATGGCCTTGCCCGATGTCGGCCTGGTGACTGTCGAAGACGCAGAAACCGGCGAGCAGGTGTTCATCGATGCCGCCGACCCCGCCTTCCGCGAACGCTACGCCAACATCGCCGAGCAGCAGGAAGCCGAGCTTTTGGACGGCCTGGGCCGCTCGGGCGCCGACGTCATCGAACTCGCCACCGACGACGACCTGCTGCAGGCCCTGTTGCGGCTGTCCGACCTGCGCCGCCAGCGCGCCCGTGTGAAAGCGCCGCTGCGAGCGCCCGCCCATCTGCAGCGGGCGCAGCCTTTGCCCACCCCTGCACCCGAACCCCGCGCGAGACAAGCATGAGTTTCATCTGGCCTTCGATGCTCTGGCTGCTGGCCCTGTTGCCGCTGCTGGTGCTGCTGTACGTGTGGCTGCTGCGCAAGAAGCGCAAGACGACGGTGCGACTGGCCAGCGTGCAGGTGGCCAAGCTGGCGCTGGGCAGCGGGCCGGGCTGGCGCCGCCATGTGCCGCCACTGCTGATGCTGCTGGCCATCGCAGCCGGCTTGCTGGCGGTGTCGCGCCCCACGGCCGTCATCACGCTGCCGTTGTCCGAGCGCACCATCATGCTGGCCATCGACGTGTCCGGCAGCATGCGGGCCGAAGACGTCAAGCCCAACCGCCTGGTGGCGGCGCAGGAAGCGGCCAAGAGCTTCGTCAACAACCTGCCGCGTGAAGTGAAGGTGGGCGTGGTGTCCTTTGCCGGCACCGCCGCCGTCGTTCAGGCGCCCACCACGAGCCGCGAAGACGTGATTGCCGCCATCGACCGCTTCCAGCTGCAACGTGGCACGGCCACCGGCAGCGGCATCATCCTGAGCCTGGCCACGCTGTTCCCCGACCACGGCATCGAGATCCAGCACGTCACCGGTCAACGCAACTTCCCTGGCGGTGGCTCGCGCAGCATCCAGCAGCCCGACAAGCCCGAGTTCACGCCCGTGCCACCCGGCAGCTACAACTCGGCGGCGGTGATCATGCTCACCGACGGCCAGCGCACCACCGGGCCCGACCCGCTGGATGCCGCCAAGATGGCGGCGGAGAGGGGCATCCGTGTCTACACCGTCGGCATCGGCACCACCAGCGGCGAAACCATCGGCTTCGAAGGCTGGAGCATGCGGGTGCGGCTGGACGAAGAAACGCTGAAAAACGTCTCGGTGCTGACCCACGGCGAGTACTTCTACGCCGGCACGGCCGAAGACCTGGTCAAGGTCTACAACTCGCTGTCCAGCCGCATGGTGGTGGAACGCAAGGAAACCGAAATCAGCGCGCTGTTTGCCGCGCTGGGCGTCATGCTGTCTGTGCTGGCCGCCGGCTTGTCGGTCTGGTGGTTCGGGCGCGTGGCCTGAAGCTCCACTGAAACGCGGCGCCCGGGCGGGCGCCGCCCAGGGCTTTCACTGGCGGCTGGCCGCCTTGCGCGCCGCGGTGGGCTTTTTGACTGCCGACCGCTTCACCGGCGTCTTCTTGACCGCCGACTTCTTCGCGGTGGTTTTTTTGGCGGCCACTTTTTTCGGCGCGGCCGTCTTCGTCGCCTTCTTCGCCGTGGCCTTGCGAGCCGCTGCCTTCAGCCAGGCCAGGTCTTCTGCCGGCATCTCCGGCACCGGCAGCACGGTCAGCGGACCACCGCTGCGTGTGGCCGATGCAGCACGCCAGTCCTGCCCCAGGAACATGGCCCGCTCGGCCTTGCGGCGGCGCGTCAAACCGGCCAGCGCCTTCAGCACACCGTTCACACGCGCCTTGTCCCACGCCAGGAACTGGTCGGCCGCGCCCGCCATGTCGCCGGCATTCAGTTTGCGCAGCAAGGTCGACGCGCCGAAGTTGCCCAGACCGATGTTGAAGACCAGCGAGATCAGTGCGCCGAACTGCCCGTCGTTCACCCCCACCTTCAGCAGCCGCGACACCGAAGCCGCGCGGGGCACCAGGTCACCACGCAGCAAGGCCTCGGCCTGGTTGCGCGTGATGCCCCCCGGAAACAGCGCACGGGCGCGCGCTTTGTGCGCAGCGCCTTTCAGCTGCACGCCACCGTCCATGATGGCGTGGCCCCAACCGATGGTCCACACATTGGCCGGGCAGAGGTAGGCGTCGATGTTGACGGTGCTCGGGTCACCGTCGGGAATGCCTTCGAAGCTCTTGATCAGGTCAACGGCTTCCTGGGGCACATCGCGCAGCGGATCGGGCATGGGGCTCTCCTGTTTGGGTGTGGTGGCGCGCGAGTATCAGCCGCGCGCTGGCACCGACACATCCCCAGTTCTTCAGCGCTGCAGGCGCAGCACCTGCCCTTCGTTGCCGTCGGTCAGCACGTACAACCAGCCGTCGGGGCCCTGGCGCACGTCGCGGATGCGCGAGCCCAGGTTCTCGAGCAGTCGCTCTTCGGCGGTCACGGTGTTGCCCTGCAAAGTCAGGCGGATCAGTGCCTGGCCCCGCAGCGTGCCCATGAACAGGTTGCCCTGCCAGCCGGGGTAGCGGTCGCTGCTCAGGAAGGCCAGGCCGCTGGGCGCCACCGAAGTGGGCAGCCAGTGCCGCAGTGGCTGTTCGAAGCCGTCCTTGGGCCCCGTTTCGCCGATGCGGGTGCCGATGCCGTAGTTGCGGCCGTAGGTGACGACCGGCCAGCCGTAGTTGCGGCCGGCCTGCACGCGGTTGACCTCGTCGCCACCTTGCGGCCCGTGTTCGGTGGCCCACAGCTCGCCCGTGGCCGGGTTCAGCGCCGCGCCCTGGATGTTGCGGTGGCCCAGGCTGAAGATCTCGGGCACGGCGCCGGCACGGCCGACAAAGGGGTTGTCCGCCGGTGCCTTGCCGTCGGCGTCGATGCGGATCACCTTGCCGATGTGGTTGGCCGGGTTCTGCGCTTCGTCCTTGCCGCTGAAGCGGTCGCCCAGGCCCACGAGCAGGTGGCCGCTGCGGTCGAACACGATGCGGCTGCCGCAGTGGTTGCGGCTGCTGATCTTGGGCTTCTGGCTGAAGATCGTGCGCACGTCTTCCAGCTTGTCGCCCACCAGCCGCGCACGGCCCACCGCCGTGCTGTTGCCCGATTCACCGCTGCCCGCGGGTTCGGCAAAGGTGAAGAAAAAACGCTGGTTGCTGGCGAAGGCCGGGTCCAGCACCACGTCGAGCAAGCCACATTGGCCGCCGGCAGAAATGGCCGGCAGGCCGGCCAAGGGCGCCGACAGCTGGCCGGCCGCATCGGCCAGGCGCAGCTGGCCCGACTTCTCGGTGATCAGCAGGCGGCCGTCGGGCAGGAAGGCCATGGCCCAGGGGTCTTGCAGCCCCTTGACAACGGGCACGGTGCGCAGCGTCTGCGCGGTGGCAGAAGCGCCAGCCAGCGTTGCCACGGCCAGCAAGGACGCGGCCAGGATCGAGCGTGGTGTTTTCATGGTTCGCAGCATGCCTGCAATCGGTGCGGCCCCATCGCCAAAGGGGCAAAGATCAAACGGCCGCCTCGACCACCATCTGCACCCGCTGCCGCCCGTTCCATTCGTCCAGGTTGATGCGGTAGGCCAGCTTCACGGTGGCGGGCAGCGGCTCGGCGTGGCTGAACCAGATGGCGTCGCGTTCCTGGCCGGCGTGGCGGAGGCGCAGCTTCATGTGCTTGTCGCCCACCAGGCGCTGCTGCAGCACCTGCACCTCGTCGCAGAACACCGGCGCTTCGAAGCCCTGGCCCCACACCTGCGCGTCGAGCAGCGCCACGGTCTGCGGGTTGAACCACTCGGCGGCCAGCGGGCCGTCGGTGCGCAGCGTGCGGGTCAGCGTGGCAGCGTCCAGCCATTCGGCGGCGACCTGGCGAAAGGCTTCGTCGAAGCGCTCGAAGCCCTGCGCCGCGTCGGCCAGCGTGCAGCCGGCGGCCATGGCGTGGCCGCCGAATCGCAGCAGCAGGCCCGGTGCCCGTTTGGCCACCAGGTCCAGCGCGTCGCGCAGGTGAAAGCCCGGGATGCTGCGGCCCGAGCCTTTCAGCTGCCCGTCGGCACCACGTGCAAAAACGAAGGTCGGCCGGTGCAGCCGGTCTTTCACGCGGCCGGCGACGATGCCCACCACCCCTTCGTGGAAGGTCTCGTCGAACAGCGCCACCGCCGACGGCGCGGTGGCTGCGTCGGGCATCAGGCGGTCCAGCGCCAGTTCGGCCAGGTCACGCATGCCGGCTTCCACTTCGCGCCTTTCGCGGTTGATGGCGTCCAGCTGTGCCGCCAGTTCGCCGGCACGTGCGGGGTCGTCGGTGACCAGGCACTCGATACCCAGGGTCATGTCCGACAACCGGCCCGCGGCGTTGATGCGTGGCCCCAGCGCAAAGCCGAAATCGAAGCCGGCGGCCCGTGATGGCTCACGTCCGGCCACACTGAACAGCGCCTGCAGTCCAGGCTGCAGACGGCCGGCCCGCACACGTTTCAATCCCTGTGCCACCAGGCGGCGGTTGTTGGCGTCGAGCTTCACCACGTCGGCCACCGTGCCCAGCGCCACCAGGTCGAGCAGCGTGTCCAGCTTGGGCTGTGCCGCGGCGTCGAAGGCACCGCGCTGGCGCAGTTCGGCACGGGTGGCCAGCAACACGTAGAACATCACGCCGACGCCGGCGATGGACTTGCTCTCGAAGCCGCAGTCCGGCTGGTTCGGGTTGACGATGACGTCGGCGTCGGGCAGCGAGATGGCGCCGTCGATCAGCGCCGGCAGGTGGTGGTCGGTGACCAGGACCTGCAGCCCGCGCGCGCGCGCATGCGCCACGCCGGCATGGCTGGCGATGCCGTTGTCCACCGTCACCAGCACCTGCGGTTGCTGCTGCAGCGCCAGGTCGACGATGGCCGGCGTGAGGCCGTAGCCGTGCACCGCGCGGTCGGGCACGACGTAGGTCACGCTGCCGCGCGCAGCGCCCAGCAAGGCCAGGCCACGCAGCGCGACAGCGCAGGCAGTCGCGCCGTCGCAGTCGTAGTCGGCCACGATGCAGATGCGGCGTTGCGTCTGGATGGCATCGGCCAGCAGGCGGCCGGCATCGGCCGCGCCTTTCATCGCCGACGGCGGCAACAGCCGGCCCAGGCTGTCGTCCAGTTCGTCGGCGCTGCGCACACCGCGCGCGGCCAGCAAGCGCGCCAGCAACGGGTGCACACCCGATTGTTCGAGCGCAAAGCTCACGCGGGGCGGCACGTCGCGGGTGTGCAGGATCACAGGGTCTCCAGGATGCGCTGGGGCTCGGGCTGCGACCAGCGTGTGCGCAGCTTGTCCAACCACGAGCGGGGCGCCACGGCCCAGGTGGCGCCGGAGCGTTCTCCGCACAGCGTCAGCCGTACCGCCTGACCCGCCTGCGCCGCCGCCAGCAAGGCCGCCAGCGGTCCGCTGTCCAGCGTGTCCCAAGCCTTGCACCAGGCGGCCCAGTCGTCGGCCAGTGCAGGCGCGCGCAGCCGCTCGTCGACCTGCACGTCGTTCGTGGCTTCTGCCTGCGCCACCCCGCAACCGCTGAGCCAGAAACTGTTGACGGGCAGCAGGCCGCGTTTTTCGCGTTCGTCGTTCAGCGGGTGGGTGTACAGGTGCATCTGCACTTCGCTTTGCAAGCGCCGCAGCCGCCGCACCGCCGGGTCGCTGCCCAGCCAGCGGTCGACGTTGCGGCCGATGACCCGGTCCAGCGACGCACAGGGCAAGTCGCTCAGGCTCTCGTGGGCGGCGTACCAGCGAGATGCGCAGCCGTAGGCCAGCACAAAACCTTCGCTCGTGAAGAGCTCGCTGACGGCGTCGAAAAACTGCCGGGATGCGGTGTCGTCCAGCATCAGGCCGGCCGGGTCGACCAGGCTGATCTGTTCGGTGCCCAGGTGCCAGTGCACCGGTGTCAACTGGCCCCAGGCCAGGTCGCCGACAGCCACACCGTCGGCGGCGGCCGCGCGGGCGGCCCAGGGCAGCGCGCCGTCGGCGCCGGCCCAGGCCAGTTCGCGGGCCAGGGCCCGTTCGTGCGGCGGCGACAGGCTCCACTCGTCGCCTTCGTCGCGGCCTTGCAAACGCAGCGTGGCCAGCAGTTTCGCCAGCTGGGGCAGCACCAGGGTTCGTGCCGCGCTGCGTCCGGCATCGGACAGGGGCGCAGCAAACGGAATCAGCAGATGCATGCCTTCATTATCCGCAGGCGGGGCTTGTGGGGCCGCACCGACGGGCCGAGCCGGGCACGGTAGCATCGCCGCCCCATGACCCGCGCGCATCCATGAACCTTCCTTTTGAATGGCAAGTCGGCTGGCGCTACACCCGCGCCGGGCGCAGCGGCCGGCGCAATGGCTTCATCTCCTTCATCAGCGGTGTGTCGATGCTGGGCATCGCGCTGGGCGTGGCGGCACTGATCATCGTGCTGAGCGTGATGAACGGCTTCCAGAAGGAAGTGCGCGACCGCATGCTCAGCGTCATCGCCCACGTCGAGGTGCGCGATGCGTCCGGCGGCGCGCTGCCCGACTGGCGCGCCACCGCGGCCGCGGCACAGCAGGACAAACGGGTGGTGGGCGCCGCACCCTTTGTCGTCGCACAGGCCTTGGTGGGCCGCGGCGACGAACTGCGGGGTGCCATCGTGCGCGGCATCGACCCTGCCGAAGAAGGCAAAGTCACCGACCTGGCGCGCACCCAGGGCCCCTTGCTGGCGCAATTGAAGCCGGGTGAGTGGAACATCGTGCTGGGCATCGAATTGGCCCGCCTCGTGGGCGCACGGGTGGGCGACAAGGTCACCATCGTGGCGCCGGGTGGTCAGGTCACACCGGCAGGCGTGGTGCCTCGGTTGAAGCAGTTCACGCTGGTGGGTGTGTTCGAAGCCGGGCACTACGAATATGACAGCGGCCTGGCGCTGATCCACGTCGACGACGCGGCGCGCCTCTTCCGCGTCGAAGGCCCCACCGGCGTGCAGCTGCGGCTGGCCGACGTGCACAGCGCACGTGCCGCCGGCCAGGACCTGCAGATGAGCCTGGGCCCCGATGTCTTCGTGCGCGACTGGACACGCACCAACGCCAACTGGTTCGACGCAGTGCAGATCGAAAAGCGGCTGATGTTCATCATCCTCACGCTGATCGTCGCGGTGGCCGCCTTCAACCTGGTCAGCACGCTGGTGATGACGGTGACCGACAAACGCGCCGACATCGCCATCCTGCGCACGTTGGGCGCCAGCCCGCGCTCGATCATGGGCATCTTCATGGTGCAGGGTGCGGCGGCGGGAGTGATGGGCACGATGGCCGGCTGCTTGCTGGGCCTCTTGATCGCCTTCAACGTCGACGTCATCGTGCCGGCCATCGAACGTGCGCTGGGCGTGGCCTTCCTGCCCGGCAGCATCTACGTCATCAGCCGCATGCCCAGCCAACCGCTGGCCAGCGACATCGTGCCGGTGGTCGTGATCTCGCTGGTGCTGGCCTTCGTGGCCACCATCTACCCCAGCTGGCGTGCCAGCCGCGTCAACCCGGCCGAGGCCCTGCGTTATGAGTGAAGCCGACAGCACGGTGCTGCGCGCCACCGAACTGCACAAACGGTTTGTCGAAGGTCGCGGTGAACACGCGCTGAACGTCAGCGTGCTGCGCGGGGTTAGCCTGTCGGTGCAGCGCGGCCAGACGCTGGCCATCGTGGGCGCGTCGGGCTCGGGCAAGAGCACGCTTTTGCACCTGCTGGGCGGGCTCGAATCGCCCAGTTCGGGCCGGGTCGACCTGATGGGCCGCAACCTGGCCAGCATGGACGCCGCCGAACAGGGCCGCTGGCGCAACCAGCACCTGGGCTTCGTCTACCAGTTCCACCACCTGCTGCCCGAATTCAGCGCGCTCGACAACGTGGCCATGCCGCTGCGCATCCGCCGCCTGCCGGTGCACGAAGCCCGTGAACAGGCCAGCCAGATCCTGGCCAAGGTGGGCCTGGCCTCGCGCCTGGCGCACCACCCGGCGCAGCTGTCGGGGGGCGAGCGGCAACGGGTGGCCATCGCGCGCGCGCTGGTCACGCGGCCGGCGTGTGTGCTGGCCGACGAACCCACCGGCAACCTGGACCGCAACACCGCCGGCGCGGTGTTTGAACTGATGCTGGAACTGGCGCGCGAACATGGCACCGCGTTTGTTGTGGTCACCCATGACGAAACCCTGGCAGCGCGCTGCGGCAGCATCTTGCGGCTGGACCGCTGACAGCGAAGGCGGGGCCCAAGGCCGAGGTGGGCGCGACAAAGTCCCACCTGGCCCCCCGGAATTGCGGGGTGACGTGCCACCTGACTGGTGCACCATCGGGCCTCACGATGACGGTCTCCAGACTCCGCCCCCCTGAAGCGCAAGTCCACGCCGGCCCGGATGCCCCAGCGGCCCAAGCGGCGGTCTGGCACGTGCGCCTGTTGGGTGCCTTCCAGATCGACGATGGCACGCAAAGGCTGACGCGCCTGCGCAGCCGCGCGGCGATGGCGCTACTGGCCCGCGTGGCGATGGCGCCCGAGCGCGACCACTCTCGCGAAGAACTGGCCACCCTGCTGTGGCCCGAAGCCGACGCCGCCACGGGCCGCAACCGCTTGCGTCAAACACTGTCGATGTTGAAGGCCGTGCTCGAGCCGCCCGGTGGCCCCACCGTGCTGGTGGCCGACCGGCGGGTTCTGCGTGCCGTGGGTGGGGTGTTGTGGTGCGACGTGGTGGCCTTCGAACAGGCCGCGCGCATGCGCCAGGCCGACGTGGCACTGGCCCTGTACGGCGGTGAGCTGCTGCCGGGCTTCTATGACGAATGGTTGCTGGACGAACGCAGCCGGCTGCAGGTCCTGCACGAACGCCTGCAGGGCGAGGCCGCGGCCACCTCGGCCCCTGCCGTGAAGCCCTTGCCGCACCCCTTCGCGACGCCCCTGCCCTCGGATCCCCCGCCGCCGGTTCACCCGGCCAGCCGCCTTCCGCAGTACCTGACGCGCCTGGTCGGCGCCGACGTGCAGGGCGCCCGACTGCAGGGCCTGGTCGCCGAGCAGCGCCTGGTGTCCGTGCTGGGCGCGGGTGGCTGTGGCAAGACACGCCTGGCCATCGAAGTGGCGCGGGTGATGTGCGAGGCCGTGCCCGGTGGGCCCAGGTCGCGTTTCGAGCGCCCGGTTTTTGTGTCGCTGGTGGGTGTGAGCACGGCCACCGGCTTGCTGGACCGCCTGTGCGCGGCCTTGCGCATCGACGGCGGCAGCGACGCGCTGGGCCAGGTGCTGGGTGTGCTGGACCGGCGCGCGCTGCTGATGCTGCTGGACAACGCCGAACAACTGGACGACGCTGCGGCAGCCACCTTGGCGCAACTGGCCGAAAGGCTGCCGGACGCCCACTGGCTGATCACCTCGCGCCGGCCGCTGGGGCTGGACGGTGAGCAGCAATTCCTGCTGGACACCCTGGAGCTGCCGGGCACCGACGCACCCCTGCCCGACGTCGCCCTGAACCCGGCCGTGTTGCTGTTCGTCGACCGCGCTCGTGCGCAACGGGCCGACTTCCATGTCAGCGCCAGCAACCACCGCGCCCTTTCCGCGCTGGTGCACTGGCTGGACGGCCTGCCGCTGGCCATCGAGCTGGCGGCTTCGCACAGCCGCACGCTCGGACCCGCCGAGTTGCTGGCGGTGCTGCAGGCCGCCAGAGCCGACCACCGCGCCGGTGCTGGCAGCCTGGCCTTCCTTTCCCGCCGCGGCACCCGGGCCGGCAACGACCCGCGCCACGCCTCGATGCTGGACGTGGTGGCGTGGACCTGGCAGCTGCTGACGCCCGATCACCAGCGCCTGCTGCTGGCCCTGTGCCTGCTGCCCGCGGGCGCGACACTGCCCTGCGCTGCGGCGCTGGCATCCGACACGGGAACACCTTGGTCGCTGGCCCAGGCGCAGGCGGCGCTGGACGAGCTGCTCTCGCACTCGGTGCTGCGCGTGGGCCGCGGCCAGGACGGCCAGTGGCGCTACGCGCCGCAGGAACCGGTGCGCGAGTACGGCTTGGCGATGCACGACGACACGGCATTGCTGCCGCACCGGCACAACTTTCTGCAGTGGCTGCTGGACTGGACCGGCGCCATGCCCGCCACGCCGCCGCTGGGCAGCGTGCGCGACGAACTGCCCAACATCGCGCAGGCCCTGGCCCGTGCGCCGGCCGACGGCCGGGCCGACGACGCGGTGCTGCTGGTGCTGATGCTGCAGTCGTCCTGGGGCGAAATCGCGGTGCCGGCCGAGGTGCTGGACACCTTGCATCAATTGCTGGCCGCGCCTGGCGTCGACAGCTCACGCAAGGCCTGCGGTCATGCACTGGCCGCCACCTTCTGCCATGACGCGGGGCGCCTGGCAGATGTGCGCCGGCACATGCAACAGGCACTGGCTCTGCCCTGCCCCGACCCGTTGCTGCGGGTGTCGCTGCTGTCGCGCACCGCGCGCCTTTTCTGGCGGGTGGAGCGCAACGCGGCGAAGGCTCGCGAGCTGCTGGAAGTGGCACTGCCCTTGGCAAGAGCGCATCAGCGGTCCAACACCGAGGCTGCACTGCTCAGTCTGAAAGGCCACCTGCTGATGGTGGTGGACGGTGACCCCGAGGCCGGCCGGGTTTTCACGCAGCAGTCGCTGGCCCTGTGGCAGCAGTCGGGCAACCGCCACCTGGTCAACGCCGGCCGCTACAACATGGCCATGAGCACCGTGCAGTCGGGTCGCCCGGCAGACGTGCTGGTCGAACTTTCAGCCCTGGCCAGCGAAGGCCGCGAGCTGCAGGACTGGGATTTGGCCTCGGGTGCGCTGGAAGCCCACGGCTCCGCGCTGCTGACGCTGCGCCGCTGGCCCGAAGCCTGGGCCAGCCTGCGCGAAGCCCTGGTCGTGGCCTGGGACGGCATGGAGGTGCAGGCCACGCTGTATGCGCTTTGGAACGTGGCCCCGGTGCTGGCCCGCCTGCGCCAGGGTGAACTGGCGGCGCAGACCATGGCCGCGGCCGAAGCCCAGTGGCAGCAGCGCGTGGGTGCGTTCGACGCCAACGACCGCCGCGACCTGAAGCGCATGCGCCGCTTCGTGCACGTGCTGCTGGGCCCGCAGGCAGCTCAGGCCGCCTGGGCCACAGGCGCCGCACGGCCACTGGGTGAGGCCGTGCAGGCCGTGCTGCAGGCCCGCTTCAGGCCTTGAGCGAAGCCCGGGCCGGTTGCCGACGCAGACGTGCCATCAGGCCCAGGGCCAGCATCGACAGCGCCAGCGTCGCGGGTTCGGGCACTGGCGACGGGCCAGGTGGCGTGACGGGCGTGTCTTCTTCGGTCAGCCCGCTGTAGCGCACACTCTGCTGCGAGTAGTTGTAGAAGCCGAAACGCCCGCTCTGAAAGGTGCCCGCGATGTCGAAGATGGTGGCACCGGCACCGAAGGCACCGCCCGCGATGTCGATCTTGATGCGGTTGTCCTGGTAGAGCATCGTGAAGTCGTACTCCACGTTGTCTTCCCAGCCCTTGTCGTCACCGTAAAGCGTGGCCAGGTTGTCGTAACCGTAGGTGGGGTTGTCGACACGGTCCCAGAACACGGGGTCGGCCACGGCGTTGGGGATGTTGCCCTGCACACGCGCAAGGCCAAAACCTTCGGTGGCGCCCGTCTGATTGCCTTGCTTCCAGTCGAAGAGCAGGAAGTCCATGTCGGTACCCGTGCTGACAGGGCCCTGGAAGCCGAACACAAAGCCGATGTAGTCGTTGTCGCTGGTGGTCTCGACCTTGATCTTGCCGCGCAGCGTGGTGTTGATCTGGTCGGTGGGGCTGACAAAGAAGGTCGGGTCACCGTTGATGGTCTGCAGCACAGAGTTGCCGTCGGCGGCCACCACCCAATTGCCATTGCCGGCCACGCCGCGCTTTTCCCAACTGCTCAGGTTGATGGGCACCTCGGCCGCGCCAGCGCCGGCCGCTGCAGTGAAGGTCATGGCCAGCAGGCTGGCCCGGGTGATGGTGCGGAGCTTCAAGGTGTGTCCCTCATGCGTGGTTGAACGATGTGCGGACCATCGCAGGCAAGCGTTCCGTCACCGTTTGCCGGCGCCGCGCCCCGCGCCCCGCAGATCGGGGGGTGAGACCCTGCAGACCTGGGGAACACCCAGGCACCTGACAATGCCGCGATGCACTTGCTGAATGCCGACCTGCACAGCCACAGCGATGTTTCTGATGGCACCTTGGCCCCCGAAGCCCTGGCGGAACGCGCCCATGCCAACGGCGTCGAGATCTGGGCGCTGACCGACCACGATGAACTGGGTGGCCAGCACCGTGCGCGGGATGCCGCGCTGGCGCTGGGCATGGGCTATCTGTGCGGCACCGAGATCTCGGTCACCTTCGCCGGCGAAACCGTGCACATCCTCGGTCTGGGGGTCGACCCGGACAACGCCGCGCTGCAAGCGGGCCTGGCCGTCACACGCGCCGGCCGTCGCCAACGGGCGCAGGAAATGGCCGATGGCCTGGCGGCTGTCGGCATCACCGGGGCCTTCGAAGGTGCGCTGCGTTACGTCAGCAACCCCGACCTGATCTCGCGCACCCACTTCGCCCGTTTCCTGGTGGACAGCGGTGTCTGCAGCGACACGCACAGCGTCTTCCGCCGCTACCTGACCCAGGGCCACCCGGGTTACGTGGTGCACCGCTGGGCGGGTCTGGGCGACGCGGTGCGCTGGGTGCTGGGCGCCGGTGGCATGGCCGTCATCGCGCACCCGGCGCGTTACCGATTCACGCCAACCGAAGAGTACGCGCTCTTCACCGAGTTCATCGCCCACGGCGGCCAGGGCGTCGAGGTCATGACCGGCAGCCACAGCCACAGCGAACAGCTGAAGTACGCTGACACGGCGGTGGAGTTCGGCCTTTTTGCGTCGCGCGGCAGCGACTTCCATTCGCCCACCGAAAGCCGCGTCGAACTGGGTTCCCTGCCCGACCTGCCCGGCAAGCTGCGGCCGGTGTGGGACGTGCTTCAGGACCGCGTCCACCACCCCGGCGCAGCGGCCGCGTGCGCGCTTTAGCAAGCCAGCCGTGCGTGAAAACCCGAACTCAGGTTAGAATCTGAGGCTGACTTCCGAAAGGGAGTCAATATCGTTCATCCCCTTCGGCCTTGGCCACCCCGACATCTGTCAGGCGTGCGCATCTTTTTCGGGTCGGCGGCGATGCCGTCGCACGTCCAGACCCGGACACCCCCGCGACTTCACCCCACGTGGCCACACATCCCCGGCCGCGCAGGTGCGTTTGTTTGCGCGCCAAGATGCTTGAGAGAACGAAGATGAGCTTTGATACCCTGGGCCTGATCGAGCCCCTGACCCGCGCCCTGACGGCAGCCGGTTACACCGAACCCACGTCCGTGCAAGCGGAAGCCATTCCTGCCGCACTCGCCGGCAAGGACCTGATGGTCAGCAGCCGCACCGGCAGCGGCAAGACCGCCAGTTTCATCCTGCCGGCGCTGACGCTGGTGATGAAGGCACGTGAACAGCAACGTGCCGCGGCGCCGCAACAAGCGCAACAGCAGCCGCGCGAAAGCCGCGATCAGCGTTTCGACGGCCCGCGCCAGTACACCAAGCCGCGAGGCCCGCGTGTGCTGGTGCTGTGCCCCACGCGTGAACTGGCCATGCAGGTCAGCAAGGCCGCCATGGACTACGGCCGCTACGTGCCCGGTTTGAGCGTGGCAACCATCGTCGGCGGCGTGCCCTACCCGGCGCAGCTGAAGGCCCTGCGTGGCCCGCTGGACATCCTGATCGCCACCCCCGGCCGCCTGATCGACCACCTGGGCGCCGGCAAGGCCGTGCTGGAAAACATCGAGATGCTGGTGCTCGACGAAGCCGACCGCATGCTGGACATGGGCTTCATCGACGACATCCACCACATCGCCCAGTCGACGCCCGAAAAGCGCCAGACCGTGATGTTCAGCGCCACCTTCAGCGGCGCCACCGGTGGCCTGGCCAAGCAGCTGCTGCGCGAGCCGCAGCGCATCGACGTGGCCAGCCACACCGACACCCACGCCGACATCGAACAGCGCCTGCATTGGGCCGACGACTTCGGTCACAAGAATGCGCTGCTGGACCACATCCTGACCGGCCGTGAAGTCGACCAGGCGCTGGTCTTCACCAGCACCCAGCGCGACGCCGAAGTGCTGGCCGACCGCCTGGCCGAGATGGGCCATGCCGTGGAAGCGCTGCACGGTGGCATGCCGCAAGGCCGCCGCAACCGCGTGCTGCAGAACCTGCGCAGCAAGCGCCTGCGCGTGCTGGTGGCCACCGACGTGGCCGCCCGTGGCATCGACGTGCCGACCATCAGCCACGTCATCAACTTCGGCCTGCCGATGAAGGAAGAAGACTACGTGCACCGCATCGGCCGCACCGGCCGCGCCGGCCGCACCGGCCTGGCGGTGACGCTGGCCGAAAAACGCGACTTCGGCATGATCCAGCGCATCCAGCGTTTCACGACGCAGCGCATGCCGGTGGCCACCATCACCGGCCTGGAACCCAAGCGTGCCGAACCCAAGCCGCTGACCCCGCGTCCGGGTTTTGGCGCTGGCAAGCCGGCCGGCAAGACCTTCGGACCGCGCCCCTTCGGCGCCAAGCCCTTCAAGCCGGCGGGCAAGACCTTCGCGAAGAAGCCGGGCCCGCGTCCGGAACGTTGAGCCCTGGCTCGCGACACAAAAGAACGGCGCCTCGGCGCCGTTTTTTCTTGGGCTGAACGCGCGTCAGACGCCGAGCAGTTCGACCTCGAACACCAGCGTCGCGTTCGGCGGAATCACACCACCGGCACCCCGTGCGCCGTAGCCCATCTCGGGCGGAATGGTCAGCACGCGGGTGCCACCCACCTTCATGCCCTGCACACCTTCGTCCCAGCCGCGGATGACCTCACCGCCACCGAGGCCGAAGCTGAAGGGCTGGCCGCGGTCCTTGCTGCTGTCGAACTTCTTGCCGCGGTTGTTGCTGGCCGTGGGGTCATAGAGCCAGCCGGTGTAGTGCACCTTCACGCGCTGGCCGGCCTTGGCTTCGGCGCCGCTGCCAACGATGGTGTCTTCAGACTGCAGGGTGGTCATTCGGTTTCTCCTGGTGGTGCAAAGCTGCGAATGATGCCAGGGACGGCCAGTCCGGCTGTCGGATCCATGACCTCGGCAAAGTCCTTGCCGGCGATCGCGCCCGCAACAGCCCCCACCGCTGCGCCGACAAGCGTTCCGACAGGCCCCGCAATCGCGCCGGTCAAGGCTCCCGCTGCGCCGCCGCCCAGGGCAGCACCCAAACCGGTGCCCACCGGGTGGGCGCCGGGCGCACCGGTCAAGGGGTCGGGGTTGATGTCATCCCCGGGTGTGTCGGTGCGTGGGTTCATGTCTTCATCTCCAGCTTGTTGGGTCGGCCACGCCCGAAGATCGAACAGAAGGCCTGGCTCTGTTCGCCAGCCCACATCTGCCCGACCAGACTGCACCTAAGCTCGGTGCCAACTGAACGGGACCGACGATGAACCTGCTCGATCTGGTGCAATGGCCGGCCATGGCTGTCACGTTGTTGGCCGCGTGGTTGGTGGCTTCGGACAAGCTGGCGCGGCGCAACCTGGGCTTCTGGCTCTTCCTGGCCAGCAATGTGATGTGGATCGTCTGGGCTTGGCACGTCGGCGGCACTGCGCTGGTGGCGCTGCAGGTCGGCCTGGCGGCCATGAACATCCGCGGCGCGATGAAAACCGACGAACCGTCATGAAGCGGCGCGAGCTCTTGCCGGCTGGCCATCAGCACATCGCCTCGGCGTAGGTCTTGCGGTCCGACGCATAACAACTGCAAGAGGCCGCTTGCAGGCCCTTGCGGTCGAGCACAGTGATCTCGCCACGGTGGTACTCGATGAGACCGCCACGTTGGAGCCCGCTGGCTGCGCCGGTGATGCCCACGCGCCTGACCCCCAGCATGTAGGCAATGAACTGCTGGGTGATGCGGAACTGGTCGGCATGCGCCCGGTCCTGGCTCATCAACAACCAACGCGCCAGCCGCGGACCGATCTGGTGATGCCGCAAACAGGCGGCCCCGGTGGACTGTTGTGACATCAACACGCTCAGGTAGCGGTCCAGCCGCTGCTTGAGCGCCGGGCTGCGACCCATTTCGCGCCGAAGATTGACGGCTGTGATGCGCCATGCCGCACCCGAACCTTGCACCAAGGCGCGCATGGGTGCGGTGGCGCCGCCCAGAACCACAGCCGTGCCCACCATGCCTTCACGGCCGACCATGCCCACCTCCACGCCAGGCTCTTCGTCGATGCCGCAGATCAGCGACACAAACGCATCCACCGGGAAGTAGGCATAACGCGCAGTTTCCCCAGCTTCCTGGAGCACCTCGCCCAAGGTCAGTTGCACGGGCTCACAGGCTTGCAGCAAAGCGCGGCGAGCCGACACGGGGAGCAATTTGATGAGTTGATTCTGTGCCTGGGTCATGTCGATGCCGGTTCGGGAGAGTGACGTTTCCGGTGAGGAGCAGCAGAGCCCCTTGCATGGGGTGCAAGATGGCCAAGCCACCGTCGCGGGCGCCAGTCTGCGCGGGTGGGCCGCCCCGGTCTGTTCTCCAGCGAACACTGGCGGACACCGAGGCCGGTCGATCGAATCGCCGTGCCGAATCTCCCTCATTCGGTTTGCGGGTGCGGTGGGGCACAGACCCAGGCGAGCAGGGCGATTAACTTGCCATTTCAGTGGCCATTCCGGTCACCCGTTTGGAAACTCAGGAGCAGTCTCATGAATGCCAGCAAGTTTTTCGTTTCGTCGATCGTGGCCGCCTCGGTCGTCAGCGTGATCGGCATCGCCTATGCCCAGACCAGCAGCACCACCAGCCCCACCGGACGGGCCACCGCACCCGAACTGCAAAACAGGTCCACGACACAAGGTGCACCGATGGACGCCAGCAACCGCGGCACCACGGGCACCAGCAACACCCCGTCGACCGACACCACGCGCGACAGCGGCACCACCGGCACCAGCGGCAGCACGGGCACCGGCAGCAACATGGACAGCAGCGGCACGATGCGTGACAACTCCAACAGCGGCTCGTCGAACAGCACGTCCGGCAGCGGCTCGACGATGTCGCGCGACGGCAGCGCCATGGGCAGTGGGATGGACAGCGAGCGCGCCGCCCGCGCCGACCGCAACTGACCCCTTGCCCCGGGGTGGTGTCGAACCGTGAATGTCGACGCCACCCCTGGCTTCACCGAAACCCGGTATGGAGCCGGGAATTCAGTACCGCTTGCCGGGCCGGCCTCAGCCTCGCAACTGCACCTTGGCGTTCTGCGCCGCGTCGGCAGGTGGTGTGTTGCCGGTGACGTAGGCTTTCACCGACTCGAAGACAAACTTCAGGCCCTCGACGCCGGCGCTGTCCCAGTACTCGGCTTCGTGCGCATGGAACTTGATCAAGGCGATTTCGGGATCGGTCTTGCCTTCGGGGAACCAGACTTTCCAAGGCTCCGACCAAAGCCGGTCGATCAGCGCCCGGTCTTGCACCACGGTGGCCGTGCCAGACACGGCAGCGAATTGCCGGGCACTCTGGAAGCTGAGCGTGACGCTGGCGTCCGCCCGGATCTGCGCCGCTTTTGGCGAGTTCACCTTGGTCACGAAATAGGCGTCGCCGTTGGCGCTGAGTTCGGCCACGCCCATCGGTCGCACGTGCATCTTGCCGTCGTCGCCGCACGTCGTGAGCATGGCCGTGTCGAAGTCTTTCAGCAGGTCGTGCAGGTGTTCGCGGGTGTTGATGGGACTGCTCATGGGACTCTCCGGAGGGATGTCATGGATGACCCGAAGTCGGGTTGACGTCCAGTCTGGAATCGGGGGCTGCCGCGGGTCTGTTCGCTGCCGCACCGTGCGCCTGGCGCCGGGCTCGTGAAGACCTTGCCGCTCATGCAGCCGCTAACCGCCACGCCGCGACCCATACGCCCAGCGCCTCGGCCACGGTCGGTGTTGCGCTGGCCGGCAGGCCCAGCACCTGTGCCGCCTGGTTCAGCGCTTGCACCGGCGAGCTCAGGTCCAGTGCCTGCGCACCGTTCTGCTTGCTGAGCTTGTGGCCGTCGGCGGCCAGCACCAGCGGCGTGTGCAGGTAGGCTGGCGTGCCCAGGCCCAATGCACGCTGCAGCAGGATCTGTCGCGCCGTGTTGTCGGCCAGGTCTTCGCCGCGCACGACGTGGGTGATGCCTTGCGCCGCGTCGTCCACCACCACCGCCAGTTGGTAGGCCCACCGGCCATCGGCACGCTGCAGCACGAAGTCACCGACCTCGGCGCCCACGTCCTGCTGCTGCGGGCCCAGGCGTCGGTCGGTCCAGTGCACCACCCCTTCGGCGCGCAGGCGCACGGCACGCGCCGGCTTGCCCTGCAGGCCCTGGCGGCAGGTGCCCGGATAGACCCGTTCGCCAAAACGCCGATGCGGTTCACCCCGCGCGCGCAGCGCACCGTCGATGTCCTTGCGCGTGCAGGCGCAGGGAAAGGCCAGGCCCGCCGCCAGCAGTTGCTGCAGCGCCGCTTCGTAGGCCGCGCCGCGCTGGCTTTGCCACACCGGTTTCTCGTCGGGCAACAGGCCGCAGGTGGCCAGTTGCTGCAGGATGAATTCGGCGGCACCCGGCACGCAGCGCGGTGTGTCCACGTCTTCGATGCGCACCAGCCAAGTCCCGCCCTGCGCGCGCACGTCCAGCCAGCTGGCCAGCGCGGCCACCAGCGAGCCGGCGTGCAGCGGCCCGGTGGGCGACGGTGCAAAACGGCCGCGGCAGCGGCTGATGCTGCGGCCGTCGGTCGGGCTCAAGGCCCCAGTCGACCGGCGTGGCGGTCCAGCAGCGCCTGTCGCGTGGCCGGGCTTTCCAGCCGCGTCAGCCACCACTGCAGCGCACGGCCCAGCCCCAGCGGCCCGTGTTCCGCGCGCCAGGCGTAGTGCACGCTCGCGCCGAACGGCCCCCGGGCGGTGGCCTTGGCCACCAGGCGGCCGGCTTCCAGGTGCGGGCGCGCCAGCGGCTCGGGCACGTAGCCGCAGCCCAGGCAGCGCAGCAGCGCTTCGAGCTTGGTGCGCATGTCGGGCACGGTCAGCACGTCCTGTCCGGGCAGCAGGTTCACCGTCATCGGCGTCAGGTGCTGCGCGCTGTCGGCCACGGCGACGGCGCGGTGGTGCACCAGTTGTGCGTCGTTCAACGGTTCGGTGGCCGCAGCCAACGGATGGTGCGGCGCCACGCAATAGACAAAGGGCAGTTCACCCAGGGGCCGCAGTTCGATGCCACCCGGGTTGGCATGCTGTGCCGACACGCCAATGGCCAAGTCGACCTGCCGCGTGACCAGCGCTTCCCACGTGCCGGTGAGCACGTCGGTGCGCAGCCGCAGGCGTGTGCCGTGTGCGGGCGGCGCGTTTTCGCCTGCGCTGCCGTCGCAGATGGCGCAGAAGTCCTGCACCAGGTCGAAGAGGGTGGGCTGCGAGAGGATGTCTTCCACGCTGATGGCCAACTGCGCTTCCCAGCCCTTGGCCACACGCCGCACGCGGTTGCTGACCGCGTCCATTTCCTGCAGCAGACGCCGGCCTTCGTTCAGCAGTTCGGTGCCGGCAGCCGTCAGCTGCGCCTGGCGCGAACTGCGGTCGAAGAGCAGCACGTCCAGCGCTTCTTCGAGCTGGCGCACGCTGTAGGTCAGTGCGGAAGGCACCTTGCCCAGTTCACGGGCGGCAGCGGCAAAGCTGCCCGTGCGGGCGATGGTGTCCATCATCACCAGGGCTTCGGGGGTCAGGGCGTTGATGCGGTCGGTCATGGCTTCATCTTATTTGAACGTGCTCGTCAAGCGTGGGCAGCCGCACCGAGGGACTGGCTCCCTACAGTCATGCTCACTGAAGGAGCAACTCAATGATCACCCTGCGCAAGTCAGCCGACCGCGGTTTTGCCGACCATGGCTGGCTCAAGAGTTTCCACAGCTTTTCTTTCGCCGACTACCACGACCCGCAACACATGGGCGTGGGCAACCTGCGTGTCATCAACGAAGACTGCATCGCACCCGGCACCGGTTTTGGCACGCATGGCCACCGCGACATGGAGATCGTGTCTTATGTGCTCGAGGGTGCCTTGGCGCACAAGGACAGCATGGGCAATGGCACGGCCGGTGGCGCAAACAGCGGTGTCATCCGCCCCGGCGACGTGCAACGCATGAGCGCCGGCACCGGCGTGCGCCACAGCGAGTTCAACCACGACAGCAGCGGCGAGACGCACTTCCTGCAGATCTGGGTGCTGCCCGACCGTGCCGGCATCGAACCCGGCTACGAGCAGAAGCACTTCAGCGCCGACAGCAAACGTGGCCAGTTGCGCCTGGTGGCGTCGAACGACGGCCGTGAAGGGTCGGTGACCATCCACGCCGACGCGGCCATCCACGCCGGCCTGTTCGATGGTGAGGAACGCACCGAGCTGTTGCTGGACCCGCAGCGCATCACCTACGTGCACCTGGTGCGCGGCAGCCTGCGTGTGAACGACCAGCAATTGCGGGCCGGCGACGCCTTGCGCCTGGACCAGGAAAGCCGGATCGTCATCGAAGGTGGTGAAGACGCCGAGGTGCTGGTCTTCGACCTGATCCCCTGACCCGCCAGCCACTTTTTTCCAAGACCGTTCAACCCCGTTCCATCCCGAGGAAGTCCCCATGAGCAAGATCGTCATCGTCTTTCACAGCGGCTACGGCCACACCGCCAAGGTGGCACAAGCCGTGGCCGAGGGCAGCGGCGGCGCGCTGCTGGCCATCGACGCCGAAGGCAACCTGCCGGCCGGCGGCTGGGAGCAACTGGCCGCAGCCGACACCATCGTCTTCGGCACACCCACCTACATGGGCGGCCCGAGCTGGCAGTTCAAGAAGTTTGCCGACGCGTCGTCGAAGGTGTGGTTCGCGATGGGCTGGAAGGACAAGCTGGCCGCCGGCTTCACCAACAGCGCCACGCTCAACGGCGACAAGTTCTCGACCCTGCAGTACGAATTCACCCTGAGCCAGCAACACGGCATGTTCTGGGTGGGCATGGGCATGCAAGCCCCCAACGCCAAGAAAAACACGCGCGACGACATCAACAACGTCGGCGGTTATGCCGGCCTGCTGACGGTGACCCCGTCCGACGCATCGGCCGATGAAATGGTGCCGGGCGACATCGCCACCGCCAAGGTCTTCGGCCAACGGGTGGCCGCGGCCACGGCGCGCCTGGCCAAGTGAAGCAGGTGCCGCCTCTGCAGGCGGCACAGTTGCCGCAGGCCGCGGCCTTACAGTCGCGGCCATGAACACCCTGAGCACCGCCCTTTCGCTGCTGCCCTGGCCCGACTGGGTGGCGCTGGCGGTGTTTTTTGCCGGCTGGGCCGGTTACGCGATGTGGGCCAAGCGGCGTGCCGAGGTGCGGCCTTCGGTGCTGGCGCTGAGCAACCGCGAACGCACCCGCTGGATGCACCAGACCACCTGGCGTGACAACCGCGTGCTCGACGGCGTGGTGGTGCAGAACCTGTCCACCAGCCCTTCGTTTTTTGCGTCCACCACCATCCTCATCATCGGTGGTTTGCTGGCGGTGCTGTCGGCCACCGAAAGGGCCAGCGAACTGGTGCGCGAGATTCCCTTTGCGGTGCGCACCTCGACCGTTGTCTTCGACCTGAAGCTGGTCCTGCTGGCAGCGATCTTTGTCTACGCCTTCTTCCGCTTCACCTGGAGCTTGCGGCAGTACAGCTTCGGCGCACTGCTGGTGGCCGCCGCACCGGGCCACCTGAGCTGGGTCGACGACGCGCAGCGCGCGGCCTTTGCCAGCCGCGCCGGCCGTGTCATGGGCCTGGCCGCCGAGACCTTCAACGACGGTCTGCGGGCCTACTACATGGCCTTTGCGGCCACCGCCTGGTTCTTTTCAGCCTGGGCCTTCATGGCCGGCACGGTCGGGGTGCTGTGGATCTTGTACCGGCGTGAGTTTCACTCCGAGGTGCTGGCCGTGCTGGCCGAAGCACCCGACACGCCGCTGCCCTGAACGGCCGGTGGCGCCGGTTCGTCGCGCACCAGCATCCACGCCGCCAGCAGGCCGAAGCCCACGTTCAGCAGTGCCACGCCGCCCACCAGCAGCAGCCCCACCGTGTTCAGCGGCAGCGTGTGCAGCGCCCAGGTGCACACCGAGGACAGCACGTTGAACATCACCCACTGCCAGAACAGCAGGCGGCGGGGCTGCCACAGTCGAGAGAGTTTCATCCTCCGCGCAGCTTAGCGCAGTCGTGGCTGGCCGCTGGTGAGGTTCCGTCGCCGCGCACGGGTCGCTCGTCGTCCGCTGGCACGGACTCGTCGCAGCGCAACGCGCTGCCGCCGCGCCGCGTTACGCTCTTGCGCATGTCCCTTGCCTTGTCCGCCGCCGAAGACGGTCCAGCCTTCCAGCAGCCCCTGAACCAGCCGCTGCCCGTGGAGCTGTCCGGCACCGGCCACAACTGGTTCACGCGCTACCGCCGCTACCCGGTGTTCGGCCCGGCCTGGGCACGGGCGCGTACACGCGTCTGGCTGGCGGTGGCGCTGCCCCTGCTGCTGCTGCTGATGGTGCCGATGGGCCTGGAGAAGCCCCGGCAGGAGCTGCCCCTGGGCGGCCTGGTGCAGATCGCCGTGCAATTGCTGCTGCCCATCGTGCTGGGGCCCTGGCTGTGTGCCTGGGTGCGGCAGCGCGCCTGGCCCGCCGCACGCGAGTGGTGGGCACTGCTGATGGCATTGGCGCTGCTGGTCACCGCGGTGCTGGTCTTCCACGGCTGGGGCGCAGAGCCCATCAAACAATGGTTCGCCGAGCAGTCGGGCGCGGTGGACGAAACCGGCAAGCGCCGCCGCGTGGTGATGGCCATCGGCGTGACCGTGCTCAGCCCCGACGACAGTGCGTCGCAGGCCACCGGCAGCGGCCCGGGGCCAGTGCTCGAGCCCAAGCCGACCGGTGCCTTGATCAACAGCGCGACCAGCGCGCTGGCCAGTTTTGTGCTGGGCGGTGGCCTGGGCCTGCTGGCCTGGCGCCGCCAGCGTGCCGACCTGGCCACGTTGGCGCGCGAGCGCGAACTGGCGCGGGCCCAGGCCCGGCGGCGCGAAGCCGAGATGCGCCTGAGCGTGCTGGCCGCGCAGGTGGAGCCGCACTTCCTGTTCAACACCCTGGCCGGTGTGCGCAGCGCCATCCGAACCGACCCGGAAAGGGCCAGCGAACTGGTCGACCGGCTGGTCGACTACCTGCGCGCGGCCATCCCTCGCCTGCGCGGCGATGGCGGCGCCGAGGCCACCCTGGGCGGTCAGCTGGACCTGGTGCGGGCCTACCTGTCGCTGATGGTGGCGCGCATGCCGCGCCTGTCTTTCGACATCGATGCACCGCCCGATCTGCTGGGCGCCAGCTGCCCGCCACTGATGTTGATCTCGCTGGCCGAAAACGCGATGAAACACGGTGCGGAACCGAAGATCGGGCCGGTGCGGGTGACGGTGCAGGCGCGCCGCAGCGAAGACGGCCGGCTGGCCATCACGGTGGCCGACGACGGTGCCGGCTTCGACACCGAGGGCCAGGCCGGCGGCGGTGGCCTGGGCCTGAGCAACATCCGCGAACGCCTGCGCCAAATGCACGGCGACCGAGCATCGCTGGGCCTGCGCGCACTCGCCGGCGGCGGTGTGGCCGCGACCCTGACCGTACCCCTGGAGTAGCCCACCATGCCGCAAAACCCCGCGCGCGCCCTGATCGCCGACGACGAAGACCTGCCCCGCGCTGAACTCCGGCGCATGCTTCAACTGGCCTGGCCTGAACTCGAGGTGGTGGCCGAGTGTGAACACGGGCCGGCAGCCGTCGAGGCCATCGACGCGCTGAACCCCGACATCGCCTTTCTGGACATCCGCATGCCGGGCCGTTCCGGCCTGGACGTGGCGCGCGCGGCCAGCGGCCTTTGCCACATCGTCTTCACCACCGCCTACGACAGCCACGCCGTGGCCGCTTTCGAAGCCGGCGCCGTGGACTACCTGCTCAAGCCCATCGCCACCGACAGGCTGGCGCAAACCGTGCAAAGGCTGCAGTTGCAGCTGGCCGCACACCACAGCGCACCTCTGCTCGAGCCCCTGGTGCAGCGCCTGGCGGCACAGCTGCAGGTGCCGGGCACCAGCGCGCCGCGCCTGCGCTGGGTGAGCGCCGGCGTGGGCGAGACCATCAAGCTTTTCAGTGTCGACGAGGTGCTGTTTTTCCAGAGCGACGAGAAGTACACCCGTGTCGTCACCGCCAGCGACGAAGCCCACATCCGCAAGCCTTTGAAAGAGATTGCCGAGGGCCTGGACCCCGACGAGTTCTGGCAGGTGCACCGCGGCCTGCTGGTGCGGGCCAGCGCGATTGCCCGGGCTCAGCGCGACGAACTGGGCCGCATCAGCCTGCAGTTGAAACAACATGCCGAGAAGCTGGCGGTCAGCCAGGCTTGGTCCTGGCGCTTCAAGCCCATGTGAGGGCTGGGCCAGGCCGTCCGGAAGGCCCGGCAGGCGGTCACACACGCGGCGACAAAGGCGCAGCCGGGTGCCAGCGGGGCAGCGATACTTCTGGCCTCGTCCCCTGCCCTCCACCATTGCAGATGCCGCCATCACGGCCGCCCGATCCGAACACCCCCGATGCGCCAGCCCTGGCCTGGCTGAGTGCCGTGGCCGTGCCCTTGCTGCAGGTCTGCCCCGCAGGGCACATCCTCTGGGCCAACGCAGCCGCACTCGAGTCGCTGGATGTGCAGCCGGGCCAGACCCTGGCTTCTTGCTGGGCAGCCGCGAACGACCCGGCCCCGCTGCTCTCGACGCAGCCCGCGACGGCCGAGCTGCAAGCCGCCCGTTCGCCCATCCACACGTCGCAGCGCGCAGCGCCCTGGTTCATGGCACACAGCCAGCCCCTGCCGGCCGGCGGCTGGCTCATCACGCTGCAAGCGGCTGACGCCTTGCGCACGGCACGGAAAGAGGCCGCCGACCAGGCCGAGCGGCTGAACCTGGCGCGTGACTTCGGCCGCCTGGGCCTGTGGGAACGGGATGTGCACACGCTGCAGGGCGAGTGGGACCGCGAAGTGCTGCGTTTCTGGGGCCTGGACCCCGACGACAAGACGCCGGACTTCGCGGCCGCGCTGAACCACGTGGTCGAGGCCGACCGCGAGGCCCTGGACCGGGCCTTCACCGAGTCGCGCAAGCAGGCCGGCCGCTACAGCGCCCGTTACCGCGTGCGGGCCGTTGACGGCACGGTGCGCCGCATCCATTCGCAGTGGCTCGTCAAAGATGGCGCCAGCGGCCAGCCCGAGCGCATGCTGGGTCTGATGATGGACGACAGCGAGCCCTACGCCTTGGCGCGCATGGCCAGCGAACTCGAGTCGCAACTGGCGCTGGCCGTGGACCTGGGCGGCATCGCCATCTGGCGCCACGACCTGGCCAGCGGCCGCATGCACTACAGCCCCGAAGGCTGGCGCGCACTGGGCCGCGAACCGCATCCCGACGGCCTGACGCTCGAACAAGCCCGTGCCCTGGTGCACCCCGACGACCTGCCGCGTGTGCTGGCATCTGCTGCCGCGTCGATGCGCAGCCCGCACCCGGTGGACGTGGAGGCACGTTACCTGCACGCCGACGGCAGCTGGCGGCCGCAGATGCTGCGCCGCATCGTGCTGCGTGACGATGCCGGCCAGCCCACCGCCTTCCTGGGCGTGGCGCTGGACCTGACCGAGCGCCTGGAAGAACGGCGCCGTGCAGGCGACATGGCCCGCCGCTTCGAGACCGTCACCCGCGCGGCCGGCATCGGCCACTGGATCCTGGAGCCCGGCCAGAAGCGGGCCGTGTGGAGCGACCAGCTGCGTGAGGTCTTTGGCCTGGCTGCCGGCGCGCCGGTGCCATCGCTGAGCGACTGGATGACGAAGTTCGTGCACCCCGCCGACCTGGGCCTGCTCAGGCGCACGATGCAGGACTGGCTGCAAAGTGGCAGCGACAGCATCGAGCTGTCCTTCCGCGGCCTGCGCACCGACGGCGAGGTGCGCGAACTCTTCAGCCACTCGCAGGTGGAGTCGGGTCAGGGCGGGCGTGTGGTGTTTGGTGTGCTGATCGACCTGACCGAACGTCGGCGTTCAGAACAGGCGCTGAAAAACGCCGAAGAACGTGTCGCCCTGGCCGCCCGCGCCGCCGGCCTTGGCACCTGGGAACTCGACCTGCAGACCCGCCAGGTGCATTGGGACGCCCAGATGTGGCGCCTTCGCGGCCTGCCGCCGCGCGAACAGGCCATGAGCGACGCCGAGCGCGACGCCTGCTTGCACCCGCAAGACCGCGAACGCGCCAGCCGCACCGTGGACCAGGCCATTGCCAGTGGCGGCACCATCGAACACGCGTTCCGCGTTGTCTGGCCCGATGGCCAGGTGCGCTGGCTGGCTTCGCGATCGATGGAAGTCCAGATCCCCGGCAGCAGCGGCAGGCGGCGCATCGGTGTCAACTGGGACATCACCGACAGCCGCACCGCAGAAACCGTGCGACAGGAACGCGAGATGGCGCTGCGCGAGAGTGCCAGCAAGTCCAAGTTCCTGGCCCGCATGAGCCACGAACTGCGCACGCCGCTGAATGCGGTGCTGGGCTTTTCGCAGCTGCTGCTGAACGACGAGCGTGGCAGCGACGAGCTGGCGGGCTCGCGCCGGCGGCGGCTGGACCACATCCGTTCGGCCGGTGAGCACCTGTTGAAGCTGATCAACGACGTGCTCGACCTGTCCGGCCTGGAAGGTGGCGAGGTGCGCATCGCCCTGCAGCCGGTGGCGCTGCAGCCCCTGGTCGAACACACCCTGCCGATGCTGGGGCACCTGATGCAGCAGCACCAGGTGCAGGTCGAGCTGGGGCCTCTGGGCCTGCGGGTGATGGCCGATGCCACTCGGCTGCGCCAGGTGCTGCTGAACCTGCTGTCCAACGCCGTCAAGTACAACCGGCCCTCGGGCACCGTGCGAGTCGAGGCGCAGTTGCACGAAGGACGTGTGCTGCTGCGGGTCAGCGACACCGGCCGTGGCATGAACGAAGCCCAGTTGCGCCAGCTGTTCGAGCCCTTCAACCGGCTTGGCGCCGACCGCGAGGCCATCGAAGGCAGCGGCATCGGCCTGGCCATCGTGAAGGCGCTGATGGAGCGCATGGATGGGTCGGTGCAGGTGCACAGCAAACCGGGCGAAGGCAGCGTGTTCGAACTGAACCTGGCCCAGGCCAGTGCGGCCGTTGCTGCGCCCACCGACACGGCTGTCGGGACGGCCATGCCCACCCCACTTGCGCTGGCACCCCGCCAGCGCACCGTGCTGTACATCGAAGACAACCCGGTCAATGCCCTGATCATTGCCGAGCTGATGGCGCGCCGTCGCGACCTGGCCCTGCATGTGGCGCCCGACGGCGCCAGCGGCGTGAGCCAGGCCCACCACCTGCAGCCCGACCTGATCCTGCTGGACATGCAACTGCCCGACTTCGACGGCTACGAAGTGCTGCGCCGCCTGCGCGAACAGCCGCAGACCGCGGCCATCCCTTGCATTGCACTGTCGGCCAACGCCATGCCCGAGGACATCGAGCGCGCCTTGCGCAGCGGCGTGTCGGACTACTGGACCAAACCGCTGGACTTCAAGGCCTTCATGGCCTCGCTCGATACGCTGTTCGGCAAGTCGCCCTAGTTCACAAGCCGGCGATCAGGCCGGCTCGGCTTCAAGCAGCCCGCGCTTGCGCAGCAGCGGCTCCACCCGCGCCGGGCGGCCACGGAAGGCCTGGTAGGTCTGGCCCGGTTCGACGCTGTTGCCGGCGCTGTAGATGTGGCGCAGCAAACGTGCGGCCACGGTCTTGTCGAAGGGGCTGCCGGCTTCGACGAAGGCGTCGTAGCCATCGGCATCCAGCACCTCGGCCCACAGGTAAACGTAGTAGCCGGCGGCATAGGCCGAGCTGGCGAAGAGGTGCTGGAAGTGCACCAGTCGGTGGTTCAGCCCCACACCGTGCGGCAGCCCCTGCTGATGCAGGAACTGCGCCTCGAAGGCACACAGGTCGGCCGGCGGTTCGGCTTCACCCAGCGAGTGCACGGCCATGTCGACCATCGCACTGGCCGTGTAGCGCACCGTCTCAAAGCCCTGGTTGAACTGGCGCGCGCGCTGCATGCGCTGCATCAGTTCTGTCGGCATCGGTTCACCCGTTTGCCAGTGGCGGGCGTGGCGCTGCAGCACCTCGGGTTCGGTGATCCAGTGTTCGAAGATCTGCGAAGGCAGCTCGACGAAGTCGCGCAACACCTGGGTGCCCGACAGGCGCTTGAAGGTCACGTCCGACAACAGCCCGTGCAGGCCGTGGCCGAACTCGTGGAACAGCGTGCGTGCGTCGTCCAGCGACAGCAGCGTGGGCTCGCCCGGCGAACCCTTGGCGAAGTTGTTGTTGTTGACGATCACCGGCAGTTCCGCCGCTTGCCCCGGCAGCACGTTGCGGCTTTGCCAGCGCAGCGCGCTCATCCAGGCGCCGCTGCGTTTGTTGGGGCGTGCGAAGTTGTCCTGCATGAACACACCCACCACCTGCCCCTGCGCGTTTCTCACTTCGAAGGCACGCACGTCGGGGTGGTAGACAGGCAGGTCTTCGCGCAGCGTGAACTGCAGGCCGAAGAGGCGGCCGGCGCAGTCGAAGGCGGCTTCGGCCACCCGCTGCAGCTCGAAGTACGGTTTGACTTCGGCGTCGTTGATGTTGAAGTGCTCGCGGCGAACCTTCTCGGCCCAGTAACGCCAGTCCCAGGGTTCGATGTCGCCCTGCCCGGCACCACAGGCCAGGCGCTGCGCCTGCAGCAGCTGTTGTTCGGCCTGCACGGCCTTCAAGGCCCGGGGCCACACCTCGCCCAGCAGGCCCTGCACGGCGGCACGCGAACCGGCCATGGTGTCGGCCAGCGCGTGGTCGGCGTAACAGCCCTGACCCATCAGGGCGGCCTGTTCGCGGCGCAGGCGCAGGATGTCGCGGGCCACTTCGCGGTTGTCGTGTTCACCGGCATGTTCACCACGGCCGGTCCAGGCCCGCCAGGCCTTCTCCCGCAGGTCGGCGCGTTCGGAAAAACTCAGGAAAGGCACCACCAGGGAGCGCGACAGCGTGATCACATGGTCCGGCAGGCCGCGGTCGGCTGCCGCCTGGCGTGCAGCGGCTCGCACGAAGGTCGGCAGGCCGGCCAGATCGGCTTCGGTTTCCAGCACCAGCCGCCAGTTGGATTCATCGTGCAGCACGTTCTGTGCGAAACGTGTGGTCAGCTTGGCCAGTGTTTCCATGACCTGCGCATAACGCTGACGTTGTGCGTCAGGCAATTGTGCCCCGGCCCGCACGAAGTCCAGGTGCAGGCGCTGCAGCAGGCGCCGCTGTTCGGGTGCCAGATCCAGCTTGTCGGCCTGTTCGTGCAAGGCCTGGACACGGGCGAACAAGGCGCGGTCGGTGAAGACCGCGCTGTGGTGGGCCGCCACCGGGCCGGCCATTTCGCGCTGCACGGCCTGCAGCGCAGGGCTGGTGGCCGACGCCGTCAGGCCGTAGAACACGGCCATCACGCGGTCCAGCTGGCGGCCGCAGCGGTCGAACGCCGCCACGGTGTTGTCGAAGTCGGGCGCCGCCGCTTGCGCGCCCAGCGCCGCCAGTTCGTCGCGGTGCTGCTGCATGGCCTGGCGCAAGGCGGGTTCGAAGTGCGCAGGCTCGATCTGCGCGTAGGGCGGCAAGCCGTAGGGGGCCGCCCAGGGCTTGAGCAGCGGGTTGTCGGCGCCGTGCATCACTTGCCGCGCCGGATGGCGATTTCGTCGTCTTCGCGGTAGCGGCGGTCGGCGCAGGTGCGGACCCAGGTCTTGCGCTCGTCTTCCAGCGCGGCCAGGCTTTCGTTCCACTTCGCATTGCGTTCGTTCCAGGCCGACACGCGGGCATCCAGTGCGACAGCCTTGACGTTGTAGGCACGCACGGCGTCCTGCGCGCCGGTGGACATGCTGGTGCGTTCGGCTTCCAGCGCCACCCGGTCCTTTTCGATCTCTTCGCGCTCGCGGTTGAGCGTGACCATATTGCGTTCGTAGGCCGGCGTGCCGGACTTCTTGTCGGCGTTGTGCAGCGCGACGCGGTCGTTCCAGGCCTGCACCCGTTCAGAGAAGGCCTTCAGCTTGGCCGCCAGCTCTTCGACCTTGGCCTTGGTGGCGTCGATCGGCGCCCGATCGGCACGCAGCTGTTGCTGCTCGGCGGCGATGGCGGTTTTTTCCTGGTCCAGCGGCCCGCGCGCGCCTTCCTGCTCGGCCATGCGGGTGCGGATGGACTCTTCTTCGTTCAGGCAGGTGCGCAGTTCTTCTCGCGACAGCAGCGGCCCGGCGCCGGTGCCGCCGGTGCCGCCACCGCCAATGGCCAGCGTCTTGCTCTCGGCGGCCTTGGCCGGGGGTTTGGCAGCGGGCTTGGCGGGTGTGTTCTGGGCCAGCACCACCGGCGTGGCGGCGCAGCAGGCCAGCGCCAACAGCAGGGAAATCACCTTCATCGTCATCCTCTGGCGTTACGGTGCCGGGCAGGCCGGCAAGGGTGCGAATGATGCCACCATGACTGCGGCGCCGCGCCAGCCGGCCCTGCTGCGCGCAGGGCGCGCCCCCCGGCGGGCGGCTGGCAAATCGGCTGCGGGGCCGCCTGTGGCACAGTGGCGGGCTTGGCTGCTCAGCCGCCACCACTCACTGCAACTCACTGCACCATCGTCATGCGCCCTTCCCCGACCCCCTTGCGCCTGCCGGCGGCTCGCTGATGGCCATCAAGGCCACGATCTACAAAGCCAATCTGCAAGTGGCCGACATGGACCGCGGCGTCTATGGCGACCACGCCTTGACGCTGGCGTTGCACCCGTCCGAAACCGAAGAGCGGCTGATGATGCGGCTGCTGGCGTTTGTGCTGCAGGCGCCGGCCAACGACGACGAAGGTGCGCTGCTCGCCGCCCGCGGCCTGGCCGAAAGCGACGAGCCCGACCTGTGGCAACACGACCTGACCGGGCAATTGATGCACTGGGTGGAGGTGGGCCTGCCCGACGAGCGGCGCCTGTCCAAGGCCTGCGGCCGCGCCCGCCGTGTCACGCTGTACACCTACGCCAACAGCACACCGGTGTGGTGGGCGGCCATCCAGGGCAAGCTGACGCGCCTGAACAACCTGGCCGTTTGGCAGCTGCCCGCCGAACAGAGCCAGGCCCTGGCCGGCCTGGCGCAACGCTCGATGCAACTGCAGTTCACGGTGCAGGACGGCCAGCTGTGGGTGGGTGACGGCCGCCAGAGCGTGGAGTTGCAACCGCAGTGCCTGAAAGCGGCCAAGGCTTGAGTCGGCGACTGCCCGCAACCCGCACCTGCCCGCTTGCCTGCGTCTTCCTGTCTGCCATTCTTGCCACCAGCTGCGCGCTGGGCCCCGACATGCCGAACCCTGCCACTGCACCCGCCCCCATGAGCGCAAGCGCCGAAGACCCCTACCTCTGGCTCGAAGACGTGCAAGGCGAACGTGCCCTGCAGTGGGTGCGCGAACGCAATGCCCAGACCGAAGCCGAGCTGCAGTCCGACCCCGCTTTCGGCTCGCGCAAGCAGGCGATCCGCGAGGTGCTGGACTCGCGCGAACAGATTCCCTACGTCTCGCGCCGCGGCGCCTGGTTCTACAACCTGTGGCAGGACGCCGACAACCCGCGTGGCCTGTGGCGGCGCACCTCGCTGGCCGAGTACCGCAAGCCCGCGCCGGCCTGGGAAACCGTCATCGACCTCGACGCCCTGGGCAAGGCCGAAGGCGAAAACTGGGTCTGGGGCGGGGCCACCTGCCTGGGGCCCGAGCAGCGCCACTGCCTGGTGTCGCTGTCGCGCGGCGGCGCCGACGCGCGGGTGGTGCGTGAGTTCGACACCGTGGACAAACGGTTTGTCGAAGGTGGTTTCAGCGTTCCCGAAGCCAAGACCTCGGTGAGCTGGATCGACAAGGACACGCTCTACATCGGCAGCCACTTCGGCGAAGGCTCGCTGACCGACTCGGGCTACCCACGGGTGGTCAAGCGCTGGCGGCGTGGCCAGCCACTTGGCGAAGCGGTCACGGTGTTCGAAGTGGAGCAGCAGGACCTGGCCGCATCGGTGTCGGTGGACCACACCCCGGGCCACGAGCGAACCGTGTTCGTGAGGGTCGTGGATTTCTACAGCAGCCAGGTGATGCTGCTGCAAGGCGACAGACTTGTGCCCATCGACAAACCCGATGACGCGCAGCTGAGCTTCTGGCGCGAGCGGGTGCTGATCGAGTTGCGCAGCGACTGGGCCGCGGCCGGCACCACCTGGCCCCGGGGTTCGCTGCTGGTGGCCAACGCCGCCGACTACCTGAACGGCGAGCGCCGGTTCACCGCGCTGTTCACACCCACCGCGACCCGTTCACTCGACGGCTGGGACACCACCCGCAGCACCGTGCTCGTCAACGTGCTGGACCAGGTGGCCAGCCGGCTGGAAGCGTGGTCGCAGCCGACACCGGCAGCGGCGTGGCAGCGACGCGAGGTGCAGGCGCCCTTCCCCGGCAAGCTGTCGGCGACGGCCTTGCACGACCCGCTGCTGGCCAGCGACCCGCTGGCCGAGGCCTACTTGCTGAACGCCAGCGACTTCCTCAGACCCGATGCCCTGCTGCTGGGCCACACGGGCAGCGACGAACGAGAGCTGCTGAAGTCCCGCCCCACCTTCTTCGACGCCACCGGCATGCAGGTCGAGCAGCGTTTTGCGACCAGCCAGGACGGCACGAAAGTGCCCTACTTCGTGATCTGGCCCGGTCAGGCCCGGCCCGGCCAGCGGCCGCTGCCCACCTTGCTGTACGGCTACGGCGGCTTCGAGGTGTCGATGACGCCGTTTTACTCCGGCAGCGTCGGCCGCAGCTGGACGGGTGCGGGTGGTGTGTTTGTCTACGCCAACATCCGCGGCGGTGGCGAGTTCGGGCCCGGCTGGCACCAGGCCGCCATCCTGCAGCACAAGCAGAAGAGTTACGACGACCTGGCGGCGGTGGCCGAGGACCTGATCGCCACGAAGGTGACCACGCCAGCGCAGCTGGGCATCCAGGGTGGCAGCAACGGCGGGCTGCTGGTCGGCGCGGTGATGTTGCAGCGGCCCGAGCTCTTCAAGGCCGTGGTCTGCCAGGTGCCGCTGCTGGACATGAAGCGTTATCACCGCCTGCTGGCCGGCGCCAGCTGGATGGCCGAATACGGCGACCCCGACAAGCCCGAGGACTGGGCCTTCATCTCGCGCTACAGCCCTTACCAGAACGTCAAGCCCGGGCAGCAGCTGCCCAAGGTGCTGTTTGTCACCAGCACCCGCGACGACCGTGTGCACCCCGGCCACGCCCGCAAGATGGCCGCACGCATGCTCGAACAGGGCCATGCGCTGCTGTACTGGGAGAACATCGAAGGTGGCCATGGCGGCGCGGCCGACAACGGCCAGCGCGCACAGATGCAGGCACTGGAATACACCTTCCTGTGGCAGCAGCTGGGCGGGCGCTGAGTCGGCAACCGGCATGAAGGCACGGTGAACCCAAGGGCCGCATGCTGAACTGGATCGACGACACGCTGCCACTGCCCCCGGCACACACCGCACTGGGCGACGACAGCGACGTGCCGGGCCTCGTGGCCGCCGGTGGCCGTGTCACGCCGCAGCGCCTGGAAGAGGCCTACCGCAATGGCATCTTTCCCTGGTACAGCGCCGGCCAGCCGGTGCTGTGGTGGAGCCCCGACCCACGCATGGTGCTGCCGGTGGACGGCTTCAAGCTGTCGCATTCGCTGCGCAAGACCCTGCGCCGCTTTTTGCGCACCCCGGGCTGCGCGATCCGCTTCGACAGCCAGTTCCGCGCCGTCATGCAGGCCTGCGCACAAACCCCACGCGACGGCCAGGACGGCACCTGGATCGTGCCGGCCATGGTCGACGCCTACACCGCCTGGCACGAAGCCGGGCGGGTGCACAGCGTCGAGACCTGGGTCGGCGACGAACTGGTCGGCGGCCTGTACTTCGTGGCCATCGGCCGCATGTGTTTTGGCGAGTCGATGTTCTCGCGCCGCACCGACGCGTCGAAGATCGCGCTGGCGGCGCTGGTGGCGGCCTGCCGCGCGCGTGGCGTGGTGCTCATCGACTGCCAGCAGAACACCGGCCACCTGGCCAGCCTGGGCGCCCACGAGATCGGCCGCCCCGCTTTCCTGCACCATGTGCAAGCCGCCGTGGCGCAAACGGCGCCGGCGGATTGGTCCTATGATGAAGCCGCTTGGGCTCTGCTGGGCCTGTAGCAGCCCGTTCCCCGCTGCCAGACGACGCGTGACACACCCCAAGGAATTGCCGCTGCGGTCCTTGCAGTTCTATGCAACGGCCCCCTACCCCTGCAGTTACCTGCCCGAACGGCAGGCACGCTCGCAGGTGGCCACGCCCAGCCACCTGATCCACGCCGAGACCTATTCCGGCCTGGTGGCCAACGGCTTCCGGCGCAGCGGCATGTTCACCTACCGCCCGTATTGCGACGGTTGCCGCGCCTGTGTGCCCTTGCGTGTGCCGGTGGCCGGTTTCGAACCCAACCGCAGCCAGCGCCGTGCGCAGCGCCAGCACGGCCACCTGGTGTCGCGGGTGCTGCGCCTGGGTTTTTCGCCCGAGCACTACCAGCTTTACCTGCGTTACCAGAGCGGCCGCCACAGCGGCGGCGGCATGGACCAGGACAGCGTCGACCAGTACACCCAGTTCCTGCTGCAAAGCCGCGTCAATTCGCGCCTGGTCGAATTCCGCGAGCCGTCGGTGGACGGCCAGAGCGGTGCGCTGAAGATGGTCAGCATCCTGGACGTGCTGAGCGACGGCATCTCGGCCGTCTACACCTACTACGAGCCCGAGGACGGCACCAGCTACGGCACTTACAGCGTGCTGTGGCAGATCGAGCAGACACGCCAGCTGAAGCTGCCGCATGTCTACCTGGGCTACTGGATCGAAAACAGCCCCAAGATGGCCTACAAGGCGCAGTTCAGGCCGCACCAGCTGCTGCTGGATGGGCAATGGCAGGCGGCACCGCCGCCTGCGGCTTCAGCGTCAGACCGCTGACCAGGTCTCGCCGTCCAGCCGCGCCACGCCGTCCTGCTGCAGCTTCAGCAGGTGCGCCAGCAGCGAGCGGGCGGCCACCGGGTGCAAGGCCGCGGGCACGTCGTCGTACACCTGCGGGAGCAAGCCGGGCAAGGGCTGCGGGCCGGCAGCCGACAAAGCCGACTTCACCTTGGCCTCGCGGCGCAGGCGGTGGGCGATCAGCGCGCGCACGACCGCGTGCGGCTGCGCGACCAGAAAACCGTGGCCGGGCGCGAACCACTCGAGGTCTTCGTCCAGCAGCGCCGCCAGCGCCGCCAGGTACGCCGACATGTCGCCATCGGGTGGGTTGATGACCACGGTGGAACCCTGCATCACGTGGTCGCCGGTGAACAGCGTCTTTTCTTCTTCGAGCAGAAAACACAGGTGGTTGGACGCGTGGCCGGGTGTGTGCAGCACACGCAGCGTGCAGCCGGCGCCGGCAGCCAGGCGTTCGCCGTGCAGCAGCTCGCGCGAGCAGGCGAAGTGCGGGTCCTGCCACATCGGGTGCGTGGCCGTGCGGCCCAGCACGGGCGCGCCGGTGGCCGCCGACAAGGCCCGTGCGGCCGGTGAATGGTCGCGGTGGGTGTGTGTCACCAGGATCTGCGTGATGCGCCCCGGCGCGGCCGCCAGCAGTGCCTGGATGTGGGCATCGCCGCTTGACGACAGCTCGGGCCCCGGGTCGACGGCGGTCCATTCATCGCCCGCACCCACCAGGTAGCTGTTGGTCCCGGGGCCGGTCATCGGGCCCGGGTTCGGCGCGGTGACACGGATGATGCGTGGCGACAAGCGCACCGCGCGGCCCGGCAGCAGGTCGGCGTGCACGTCGCCGCGGCCTTCGGGGTCCAGGCGCGCGATTTCGGCATAGGGCAGTTCGTCTGGCAGCACCACCCGCAGCCCTTTGCTGCTGGCCGCGCGGCGTGGCATCACCAGCGGCACCGTGGTCAGCGCCCGGGCGGCCTGCAAGGCGGCTTCTGCGCTGGCGTGGCGGCCCAGGTCCTGCAAGGTGCGGCGTGTCACCGGCAGCAGCTTCAGGCCGCGTTCGGGCGCCAGGGCCTGCGCCGGGCTCAGCCACATCAGCTCCACCGCTTCCCCCAGGTCGGCCTGCGCCGCCTGGTTCCGTGGCGCCAACGCCATGAAAAAGCGGGTGTCGAAACGCTTGGGCACACCGGGGGGCGTGAGCCAGTGGCTGCAGTAGACGAGGCCCCGCAGGTCCAGCCGCAAGCCATGGTGAGCGCAGAAGTCGGCCACGCCCACTTCGCTGCGGTTCAGCCGGTCGCGCCAGGGCGACAGCGCGACGGGGTCGAAGGCGCTGCCGTCGGTGGACTCCGCCAGCAGCAGGCCCACCTCTTCGAAGGTTTCCCGGACGGCCGCCACCCAGTAGTCCAAGCCGCCTTGCGCCACGCCCAGTCGCGCACTGGCCGTGGCATCGTCGGGGCCCAGGCACCAGGCATGACCAGTGCGGTCGCGCACGTCGAGCACACCACCGGGGAACACTGCCACGCCACTGCGCAGGTCACCGTCGCGTTCGGCGCGGCGCAGCATCAGCACCTCCAGCACCGGCGAACCGCTGGCATCGGTGCCGTCGCGCAAGAGCAGCAAGGACGCTGCCGCGCGGGCGTCGGCTGCCGGGATGTAGATGCCGCTCACTTCGCCACCCCGCTGGTCAGCAGCGCCTGGATCTCGTCGGCGCCGAAGCCGGCTTCCTGCAGCACCTGCGTGGTGTGTTCGCCCACCTGCGGCGCTGGCCGCGGGTGGGCCGCCGGCGTGCGGTCGAAGCGCGGTGCGGCCGCGGGCTGCACCACGCCGTCGACCGTGACAAAGGCCTCGCGCGCCAGCGCATGGCCGTGCTGCGGTGCTTCGTCGAAGGACAGCACCGGCGCAAAACACACGTCGCTGCCTTCGAGCCGCAGGCACCACTCGTGGCGTGTGTGCCTTCGAACCGCATCCGCGATGGCCTGGCGCATGGCCGGCCAGCTGCGGCGGTCGTACTGGCGTGCGACAAAGCTCTCGTCCAGGCCAAGGCGCTGCACCAGCTGGGCAAAAAACTTCGGCTCAAGCGCGGCCAGGCTGATGTGCTTGCCGTCGGCAGTTTCATAGGTCGCATAAAACGGCGACCCGCCATCCAGCAGGTTCTCACCCCGCGGTGCGCCCCAGGTGCCGGCCGCCTGCAGGCCGAAGAAGATGGATGCCAGCGAAGCCGCACCGTCGACCATCGCCGCGTCCACCACCTGGCCCAGGCCCGAGCGCTGCCGTTCGAAAATCGCGGCCATCACGCCGAAGGCCAGGTACAGCGCACCCCCGCCGTAGTCACCCACCAGGTTCAGCGGCGGCACCGGCGCACCGCCGGCCGGGCCGATGGCCTGCAGCACACCGCTGAGCGCGATGTAGTTCAGGTCGTGCCCGGCGGCGTGGGCCAAGGGGCCGGTCTGGCCGAAGCCCGTGATCCGGCCGTAGACCAGGCGCGGGTTGGCCGCCTGGCAAGGCCCGGGGCCCAGCCCCAGCTTTTCCATCACCCCCGGCCGCATGCCTTCGACCAGCACGTCGGCACTGGCCACCAGGCGCAGGACCGCGTCGCGTCCGGCGGCCTGTTTGAGGTCCAGCGCCAGCGAGCGTCGGCCCCTGGCGTTGACGTCGTGGCGCGGGGACATCGCCACGCCCAGCCCGCTGGGTTCGAGCCGGTCGATGCGCACGACGTCAGCGCCCAGGTCGGCCATCAGCATGCAGGCCAGGGGGCCGGGGCCGATGCTGGCGATTTCAAGGACACGCAGTCCGTTCAAAGGTCCGTTCATGCACCGAGTTTGCCCGATGACTTCCCGGGCTGGGCACGCGGCGCATGCTGCGCGAAGCTTCAGCCCTTGCGCTTGCGACGCCGTGCAGCCGGGCCCGGGTGGTCTGGGGCCGGCGGTGACACCTCGGATGCCAGGCGCTCGGCGCGCAGCCAGGCGGCAAAGGCCGCCCGCGACGCTTCGTTGAGCTGTTCGCTGAGTTCGCCGCTCACCGGTGCATCGAAGCCGGGTTCGAAGCCGTCGAAGCTGACGCCCTCGTCTGCTTCGCGCTGGGCTGCCCGCAGCGCCAGGCCGTAACCCTGTTCGAGTTCCTTCTGCACACGCATGAAACGCTGCTGCATCTGTGCCACGGCGCGCAGGTCATGGCCCACCGCCAGGCCCGGGCCGTTGGGCCCCAGGCGCAGCGCCGTGAAGGCCACGGGGATGGTCGGCCCGCTCGGCACCGGCAGGTTCACTTCGCGCCGGCGGGCCAGGCCCTGGCCCTGCAGTTCCAGCAGCAGGCTTTCGATCTTGTGGCGGTTGTCGGGGGTGACGGTGTCCACCAGCAGGCTGCCGGCCCAGCCCTGGCTGGCTTCGGCCAGGCTGCCGCCCTGGCTGTGCGCGACACGCAGGATGCGGCCGTCGGTGTCGATCACCAGGGCCACGTCGCAGGCCAGGCTGGCGAAGGCCTGCGCCAGGTGGGGCGCAAACGCCGCCACCTCGCCCAGCTGTGCCAGCTCTGGCGTGAGTTTGCTCATGAAGCGGTGCCTCCGAACTGCATGGATGGCCCCGACGGCGCCAGTGGCGATCAGGCTCGCACCAAGCCCAGCAGGTGGGCCATGTCCTTGAAGAAGATGCGCACGTGCGCCATCGGGCGTTTGCGCACCAGTTCCTTGTTCATGTAGGCGTCGAAGGTGAGCGTCTGCACGTCCTTGTCGCGGCAGATGCTGACGAAGCGCTCGCGGCGCTTGTCGCTGCTGTACCAGAAGCGCTGCATGATGCCCAGCACCCAGAAGACCTTGCCGTGTTGGCGCATGAAACGTTTTCGGGCTTGGGCCAATGCCGACACGCGGCCGGTCTTCAGGTACTCGGAAGCCGCGTCGGCGGCGACGCGGCCACCGTACATCGCGTAATAAATGCCTTCACCGGAAGCCGGGGCCACGACACCGGCTGCGTCGCCTGCCAAGACCACGTCTCGGCCGTTGTCCCAGCGCGGCAGCGGCTTCATCGGAATCGGTGCACCTTCCCGGCGCAGCGTGGGGGCGTCGCGCAGGCCACTGGATTCACGCAGCGAGGCCACGGCCGTGCGCAGCGAAAAGCCCTTGTCGGCGCTGCCCGTGCCCACGCTGAGCGTGTTGCCGTGCGGAAAGACCCAACCGTAGAAGTCAGGTGACAGCTCACCGCGGTAGACCACGTCGCAACGCGACGGGTCGTAGTCGGGCCCCGGGTTGACCGGGCGGGCGACGATCTCGTGGTACGCAAAGACGTAGCTCGTCTTTTCTGCACCCGGCACGGTCTGGCGCGCCACTTCCGACCGCGCGCCGTCGGCACCGATGATGCAGCGGGCACGCACCGAGGCCCGAACATCACCGTCAGCGCTGCGGCGGGCGGTGGTGTGGAAGTGCACCACGCTGACCCCGTCGTCGTCGCGCGTGATGCGTTCGAAGCGACCGCGGCGGCGCACCGCGCCGGCCTGTGCAGCACGTTCGCGCAGCCATTCGTCGAAGGCATCGCGGTCGACCATGCCGACAAAACCACCTTCGATGGGGATGTCGACCCGTTTGTCCGAGGGCGAGATCATGCGTGCACAACGTGCCTTGGCCACCAACAGGCTGTCGGGGATGTTGAAGTCCTTGATCAGGCGCGGCGGAATGGCACCGCCGCAGGGCTTGGTGCGGCCGGCGCGGTCCAGCAGCAGCACCGAATGGCCGCGCAGGGCCAGGTCGTGGGCGGCCGTGGCACCGGCAGGGCCACCGCCCACCACGACGGCGTCATAGGTGTGCAACTCGTTCATGGGCGTCCTCCACAGGGGGTCTGACCGAAGGTCCGCGAAGCATCGCGGGGATGGTGATGCGGGCGGCCAGTGCGGCCGCCGCCAGAAACAACACGGCCTCGGCCGCAAACACGGAGCCGTAGGCCGCCACCTGCGAACCCAGCAGCCAGCGCGCCAGGTCGCTGGCCGCCGTGCCCAGCACACCGCCGATGGCAAAGCCGATGGCCTGCGCGGCGCCCCACAGGCCCATGCGGGTGCCTTCACGCGCAGCGCGGCCCTGGCTGGCCAGCGCCATCATCGAGCCGATGGCGGCGATGGAAAACGCACCGTTGGCCACACCCAGCAAAAACACATTGGCACGCAGCGGCCAGCCCGGGCCGACGATGCCGGCCACGACAAGACCACCGATGGCCAGTGCCGACGCCACGCAGCCACCGACGATCCATGAGCGCAGCGAGCCGAAAGCCACGCCGGCCAGACGCCGACCGGCCAAGGCGGCCATCAGCATGCCCATCAGCGTGCCGCCGTGCTGCACGCCCGACAGTTGTGTGCTCTCTCCGGGCGTGAAGCCAAAACGGATGCCCGCAAAAGGTTCCAGGATCAGGTCTTGTGCGCTGTAGGCCAGCATCGACACAAAAACGAAGATGGTGAAGCGGCGTGCGTCGGGTTCGGTCCACACCTCTTGCAGTGCTTGCAGGAATCGGGGCTTGGCATCTGAAGCCGGCACAGCAGGCGGGGCCCGGTTCTCGACACCGGCCAGGGCCACCAGCGCAACGACCAGCGCGATCACCGAGACACTGCCCGACACCCACATCAGCCGCTCGGGTGAAAACGGGTCCAGCCAGCGCCCGGCCAGGCCGGCGGTGACGGCAAAGCCCACGATCATCATCACCCACACCAGGGTGGCCGCCGCGGCACGACGGTCGGCCTGCACTCGGGTGGCCAGCAACACCAGCAAGGACGTGCCGCTGGCGCTGACACCCAAACCCACGAACATGAAACTCAGCGTGCACAGCAACAGGCCCGCGGTCGGTGCCGTGGTGGCCCAGGCGGTGCCCACCGCGGCGCCAAAACCGCCCAGGGCCAAGACGGCCATGCCGCCGGCGATCCACGGTGTGCGGCGCCGGCCCTGGTCGGAACCGAAACCCATGCGCGGCCGGGTCATCTGCACCGCGTAGTGCAGCGCCACCAGCAGACCCGGCACCAGGGCCGGCAGCGCCAGTTCGACCACCATCACGCGGTTGATCGTGGACGTGGTCAGCACCACGATGCCCCCCAGGCAGGCTTGCACCAGACCCAGGCGGAAGATGCCGAACCAGTTCATGCCAAACCACGCAGCGCAAAGGCGCTGATCAGCATGCCGATGACGTAGAGCGTCACGCCCAGGCTGCTGAACCACACGGCTTGCGACACCGGGTTGGCCACGAAGCGCCGCGCCATCCACACCTGGGCCAGCATCAAGGCGCCCACCGCGGCGGCGTGCCAGGGCCGACCCCAGTCCAGCAGCACCAGCACCACCAGCAGTTGCGCCAGCGCCATGGTGCCGGCGGCGGCGATGGCCGCGCGACGAGGACCCAGTTGCACCGGCAGCGACGCGATGCCCATCTTGCGGTCGCCTTCGATGGACTTGAAGTCGTTGAGCGTCATGATGCCGTGGGCCCCGGCGCTGTACAGCGCGGCCAGGATCAGCGAACGCAGGTCGGGCATGGCGCCACCGGCCATCACCACCGCGCCCGTCATCCAGGCCAGGCCCTCGTAGCAGATGCCACACGCGGCATTGCCCCACCAGCCGTTTTTCTTCAGTCTCAGCGGCGGTGCGCTGTAGGCCCAGGCCAGCAGCAGGCCGACCACCGCCGCACCAAAACCCCAGGGCCCCAGCACGGTGGACAGCAGCAGCGACAGCACGGTCCAGATGATGGCCACGTACAGGCCCCAGCGGCCCGGCATGCGGCCCGACGGGATGGGGCGATGCGGTTCGTTGATGGCGTCGACGTGCCGGTCGAACCAGTCGTTGACGGCCTGGCTGGTGGCACACACCGCCGGGCCGGCCAGCAGGATGCCGGCGAACACCAGGCCCAGGCGGCCTTCGAGCGACTGGCCCGAAGCGACAACGCCGCAGCCGAAGGCCCACATGGGCGGAAACCACGTGATCGGCTTGAGCAGTTCGGCAACCGCTGAAGGGGCAGGAAGAGCCATGCGGCGGATGCTGCGCCCGGGCGGCGCAAACGTCAACCCATGTTTACACGCGAAATGTCAATCTGCGTTGTCGCCACCCAGATCGCCCAGGCCGTAACGCCGCAGTTTCACGTACAGGCTCTGCCGCGACAGGCCCAGGAACTGCGCCGCCAGCGCACGGTTGTCGTTGGTCATCTGCAGGGCCGTTTCGATGCACAGCTGCTCGATGAGGTCGGACGTTTCACTGACGATGTCCTTCATGGGCACACGCCCGACCAGTTCGGTCAGTTCGCTGGCCGAGCGCGCCAGCTTGGGCTGCACCCGGTCTTCGCCAGGCAGGCGGCGGCCGATGTCGCGCACCGCAAACGCCAGGGTCGGTGGCTGCGTGGTGGACAGCTGTGCGGCCGAGATCTCGACCTCGTGCACGGCACCCATCTCACCTTGCAGACTGGTCGTGAACAGGCCCACCGTGCCGTGCTGTCGCAGGTTGCTGAGCAGCACACTCAGCTCGACGCCGGTGCGGCCCAGCCAGCGGTCGAGCATCTCACCGCGCGCCTGGTCTTCGGCGCTCAGCTGGGCCAGCGCGGCAAAAGCGCCGTTGGCGCGCAGCACACGGCCGGTCAGGTCGGTGAAGACCAATGCGTCGGGGGCATTGCGCACATAGGCGTCGACCATGGCGCCGACCGAATCGGGCAAGACCGTGGCGATGGGCGCTGCGCCCTTGCCACGGCGGGCGGAGGTTTCGGCCAGGGCCGGCAGGACACGCACCAGCAGGTAGGCCGCCTGTTCCTGGCGAAACAGCGTGGCCGACACATCGACCAGCCCGTCGCTGCCCAGCCCTGCCGCCAGGCGGGCCCGTGCGGGTTCGCGGGCGCCGCCGCTGCGGGCGGCAGCCAGCATGGCCTGCAGGCGCTCTTGCGCCACCCCGTCGAACAGTGACAACAGCGGCGTGCCGGCCAGGCGCGTGGCCGCACGGCCCAGCAAGCCTTCGGCGGCGGGGTTGGCCTCCAGCACCTTCAAGGTCACCCCATCGGCGATCAGCACGGCCTCGGGCGCGGTCTGGAACAGCGTGCGGTAACGTGCTTCGGCTTCCCGGAAACGCCAGTAGTCGCGCTCCATGGCCTGCTGCGCTTCGACCAGGCGACGCTGCAACTGGAAGGTGGCACGCAGGTCGCGGCCAAAGGCCACGAAGGCCGCCTTGCCGGCCGGCGCGTCTTCGGCCAGGCGCACTGCGGCATAACGCAGCGGCAGGTCGTCATGGCCTTGCACGGGGTGGTTGACATGGCGCCAGCGGCTGGGTGAACCGGCCGCTGCGTCGCGCAACAGCGACTCGATCTTCTCGCGGCTTTCCACCGTGCCGGTGTCCGCCCAGGCACGGCCTTTCCAGCCAGTGCCGACCAGCGCCGCCAGCGCCGAGTCCTGCACGATCACGTCGAGGATGACACCCGCGCTGTCGAGTACCAGCGAAATGTCGCTGCTGCAGCCGATCAGGCGTGCAAGCGTTTTTGCATCGACATCCCCCAGGGTCTCTTGTCTCTTGGCCGTCGGTCGCCTCATGAATGGCGGTCCCGGGAGCAGCGGCTGCCGTTTGACACGATGGGATTCCCTGAAGTTGAAGGTCACGACATGCGCGCGCGTCCCAACTGCTCCTGCACGCGGCTCGTGACGATTGTCTCCGCGATTTGTGGTGCGCTGCGCCCATCGGTTGTTGCATCCGCGCCAAGCTCGGAAGCCCAATGGGGGTGCAGCGAGAAAATCGGCCCCCCCACCAGCACCACCACACCCTGGTTGCGCGACAGCCGGCGCACCTGCGCGATGGTTTCCTTCAGCCACGGCAGACCGAGTTCGCTGCCGATAGAAAACCCCACCGCGTCGAACCAGTCGCGGCGGGTCCAGGCGGTGGCGTCGATGCCCACGCCGGCCACGCCACCCAGCACGTCCCAGCCGTCGCGGCGGAAGAACTCCGCCACCATCGACAGGCCGAACATGTGCTGTTCGGTGTCGGGCTGGGTCAGCAACACACGGCGGCCATGCCGCGGGTGCTGCACTTCGCTGCCGAAGTCGGGGCTGAGCTGGCGCAAGAGACGCTGAAGGCGCCCCAGGCTGACGGTGACGGTGGCGAAGTCGACCCGGTCCTGTTCCCACAGTTCGCCCAGTTCGCGGGCAGCCGGGGTCAGCAGGTCGATGAAGAGGGTGGCCACCGACACACCACGGCGGCGCAATTGCTGCACCAGGGCCACGATGCGTTCGTCGCTGTCGTCGATGAGTGCATGCACCATGGCCTGCAACTCTTCGGGCCTGGGCGGGTGCGCGGCTTCATCGACGGGCTGGCGGTGCTGACGCACCAGGCGCGGAATGACTTCGGTTTCGATCGTGCGGGCCAGGCGGGCAACCCGCGCCTTGGTGGCGTCGAGTGTGATGTCCAGGCCGACGGCCGCGCCGCCCTCTGGCCAAGCCACCGGGTCGGGGCTGCATGCCTGCGACTGTGCTTCCCCCCGTGTCACCTTTGCCCGCACACCAAACTCCTCATGCACACACGCTCTACTGCTCATGACCCGGCAACAAACGCCGGGCGGGTGCGTTCAATCTCGAATCCCTGGGGCCTGGCGGCCTGAACTGTCTTGGCTGCATCTGGCCGAACCGCGCCTCAAAACGCAGCCGGTTTTACACCCGGCACCCGTAAGCGTCAAAAGAAGCGCACTGGGTGTTTGTCCTCATAGGGCGCTCTTTTGCAGCGATGTTCGGCACCGCCGTTGGACATCGCTTGGACAGCACACCCGGCCGCACGACCCCCACCCCCAACCCGACCCGCCGAGCGGTTTCAGGGTCGGGAAAGTGTCAATGTCGATTTACGTCTATCTGGATTGACAGACCCACCCTGACGCCCTAGTCTGGATGCAGTCACAGGACAAACCGAGTTCCCTTCATGCCCCAGCCCGCACAGGCCAGACCGCTGTACACACCAGAAGAACGCCTACGCCGTGACACGACGGCCTGGACGCTGGTGCAGGGCATCCTGGCGCCAGTGCAGTTCCTGGTCTTCGCCGTCAGCGCGGTGCTGGTGCTGCGCTACCTGGCCAACGGCGAAGGTTTTGCGCTGGCCACGGCGTCGGTGGTGATGAAGACGCTGCTGCTCTACACCATCATGGTCACCGGCTGCATCTGGGAGAAGGTGGTCTTCGACAAGTGGCTGTTTGCGCCCGCCTTCTTCTGGGAAGACGTGTTCAGCATGCTGGTGCTGGCGCTGCACACGGCCTACCTGGTGGCGCTGTTCACCGATTCACTGGGTGCACGCGGCCAGATGTGGCTGGCTCTGGCGGCCTATTTCACCTACGTCATCAACGCCACGCAGTTCATCCTGAAGCTGCGCGCCGCACGGCTGGGGGCCCAAACCCAGCCCCATGCGCCTGGCCAGGAAGGGGCTGCCGCATGAACGCCGTGATCCCTCTGCACCCGGCCGACGGCTGCGCCAGCGCGCCGGTGCTGAAAGAACGTGGTCAGCGCGAGGTGTTCTGCGGCCTCACCGGCATCGTCTGGCTGCACCGCAAGATCCAGGACGCGTTTTTCCTGGTCGTGGGTTCCCGCACCTGCGCCCACCTGGTGCAGTCGGCGGCCGGCGTGATGATCTTTGCCGAGCCGCGTTTTGCCACCGCCATCCTGGACGAACGCGACCTGGCCGGCCTGGCCGACGCCAACGACGAACTCGACCGTTGTGTCACGCGGCTGCTCGAACGCCGGCCCGACATCAAGACGCTGTTCCTGGTGGGCAGTTGCCCGTCGGAAGTCATCAAGCTCGACCTGGCACGCGCCGCACAACGGCTGTCGGGCCAGTTCCTGCCGCGGGTGCGGGTGCTGAACTACTCGGGCAGCGGCATCGAAACCACCTTCACGCAGGGCGAAGACGCCTGCCTGGCTTCGTTGGTGCCGGTGTTGCCGGCCGACACCGCCGCAGCCCCTTCACTGCTGGTGGTGGGCGCGCTGCCCGACGTGGTCGAAGACCAGCTGGCGCGGCTGCTGAAGCAGATCGGCATCGGCCGCGTCGCTTTCCTGCCGGCCCGCCACAGCCACGACATGCCGGCGGTCGGCAAGCACACGCTGTACCTGCTGGCGCAGCCCTTCCTGGCCGACACCGCGCGGATGCTGGAGACGCGGGGCGCCGTGCGCATCGATGCGCCCTTCCCCATCGGCGTCGAAGGCACCACCGCCTGGCTGCAGGCGGCCGCAGCAGCCTTTGGCATCGACGCAGACACGGTCGACCGTGTCACCGCGCCTTCGCGCCAGCGCGCGGCGCTGGCGCTGCAGCGGCAGCGTGAAGTGCTGGCCGGCAAACGGGTGTTTTTCTTCCCCGACTCGCAACTGGAACTGCCGATCGCGCGTTTCCTGGCGCGTGAACTGGGCGTCGTGCTCACCGAGGTGGGCACACCCTTCCTGCACCGTGAACACATGGCACAGGAACTGGCCTGGTTGCCGGCCGGCACGACGCTGAGCGAAGGCCAGGACGTCGACAGGCAGCTCGACCGCTGCCGCGCCCAGCGCCCCGACATCACGGTCTGCGGCCTGGGCCTGGCGAACCCGCTGGAAGCCGAAGGGCTGACCACCAAGTGGGCCATCGAACTGGTCTTCACGCCCATCCACGGTTACGAGCAGGCGGCCGATCTGGCCGAGCTGTTCGCCCGTCCGCTGCGCCGAGCGGCACTGTTGGCAGCCTGACATGCAATTGACCCTGTGGACTTACGAAGGCCCGCCCCACGTTGGCGCGATGCGTGTGGCCACCGCCATGACCGACGTGCACTACGTGCTGCACGCGCCTCAGGGTGACACCTACGCCGACCTGCTGTTCACGATGATCGAGCGCCGCAACAAGCGCCCGCCGGTCACCTACACCACCTTCCAGGCACGTGACCTGGGCAGCGACACGGCGCAGCTCTTCAAGACGGCTGCGCAGCAGGCGTACGAACGCTTCCAGCCCAAGGCCATGCTGGTGGGCGCGTCCTGCACCGCCGAGCTGATCCAGGACGACCCGGGCGGCCTGGCCAAGGCGCTGAACCTGCCGGTGCCGGTGGTGGCGCTGGAACTGCCGGCCTACCAGCGCAAGGAAAACTGGGGCGCGTCGGAAACCTTCTACCAGCTGGTGCGCGCCTTGTCGCCCGCACGCGAAGCGGTGCCGCGCAAGCCCGTGCGCGAACGCAAGTGCTGCAACCTGCTGGGCGCCACGGCGCTGGGTTTCCGTCACCGCGACGACGTCACCGAAGTCACCCGCCTGCTGTCGCAACTGGGCATCGACGTGCACGTGGTGGCACCGCTGGATGCCAGTGCCGGCGACATCGCCAAGCTGCACCAGGCCGACTTCAACGTCGTGCTCTACCCCGAAACCGCATCGCAGGCGGCAGCCTATCTGCAGCGGGCCTTCAAGCAGCCGATGACGCGCACCGTGCCCATCGGCGTGGGCGCCACACGCGAGTTCATCGCCGAGGTCGGCGCACTCGCCGGAGTGGAACCGGGCACCGTGCAGGCCGTGCTGGACGGTGCCGAGGCTCGTTCACCCTGGTATGCCAAGTCGGTGGATTCCACCTACCTCACCGGCAAGCGCGTGTTTGTGTTCGGCGACGCCACCCACGCCATCGCTGCTGCACGCATTGCGCAGCAAGAGCTGGGTTTCCAGGTCGTGGGCCTGGGCACCTACAGCCGCGAGCAGGCGCGTGACGTGCGCGAGGCGGCCAAGCTCTACGGCATCGAGGCGCTGATCAGCGACGACTACCTGGAAGTGGAAGCGCAAATCGCCGAGCTGCAGGTGGAACTGGTGCTGGGCACGCAGATGGAACGCCACATCGCCAAGCGCCTGAAGGTGCCCTGTGCAGTGATCTCGGCCCCGGTGCATGTGCAGGACTTCCCGGCACGCTATTCACCGCAGATGGGTTTCGAAGGTGCCAACGTGCTGTTCGACAGCTGGGTGCACCCGCTGATGATGGGCCTGGAAGAGCACCTGCTGACGATGTTCCGCGACGACTTCGAATTCCACGACGGCGCGACCGCATCGCACCTGTCGCATGGCGGTTCGCCGGCCGTGGCCGCCGCCGCCGAACAGGCCAGCGAAGCACCGCTTCCAGCCGCCGTGCTGGCCCCGGCCACGGTGGCCGCAGCCGACGCGCCGTCGGCCGCCAATTCGGCGCAATGGGCCCCCGACGCGCAGAAAGAGCTGCAGAAGATTCCCTTTTTCGTGCGCGGCAAAGCCCGTCGCAACACCGAACGCTTTGCCGCCGAACGTGGCCTGGCAACGATCACCGTGGACACACTCTATGACGCCAAAGCCCACTTCGGTCGCTGAAGCCGTGGGCGCCGCGCCGGGCCTGGGCCTGGCCGACCTGGCGGTGAAGATCGGGCTGCTGCCCGAAGGCCGCACGCAGACCGCGGTGAGCACCTCGCAGGCGCCCATCCACATCGTCATCGTGGCCATGGACACCCACCTGGTCAGCACCATCGACCGCTGCCGCGCCACGCTGGCGCGCGAATTCCCCGCGCTCACACTGAGCCTGCATGCCGCGTCCGAATACGCCGGCAACGACGCCGCCATCGCGCGTGTGAAGGCCGACATCCAGCGCGCCGACATCGTGGTCGCGGGCATGCTGTTCCTGGAAGATCACTTCCTGCCCATCCTGGAAGACCTGCGCCAGCGCCGCGACAGTTGCGACGCGATGATCTGCCTGATGTCAGCGGCCGAGGTCGTGAAGCTCACGCGCCTGGGTCAGTTCGACATGGACAAGCCCGCCAGCGGACCGATGGCGCTGCTGAAGAAGCTGCGTGGCAACAAGGACAAGAAGGCCACCGGCGGCGCCGCGCAGATGAAGATGCTGCGCCGCATCCCGCAATTGCTGCGCTTCGTGCCTGGCACCGCGCAGGACGTGCGGGCCTACTTCCTGACCTTGCAGTACTGGCTGGGCGGGTCTGACGAGAACATGCTCAACCTCGTGCGCCACGTCATCGACCGCGGTGCCAGCGGCGAACGCCGCAGCCTGCGGGGGGTGTCCAAGCCACAGGCGCCCGTCGAGTATCCCGAGGTCGGTGTCTACCACCCGCGCATGCAGGGTCGCCTGGCCGACAGCGCCAGTGCGTTGCCCGGCCCGGTGGGTGTGCCGGTGCACGGCACGGTGGGTGTGCTGGTGTTGCGGTCCTACCTGCTGTCGCGCAATGCGGGCCACTACGACGGGGTCATCGCCGCGCTCGAATCGCGTGGCCTGCGCGTCGTGCCGGCCTTTGCGTCGGGCCTGGATTCGCGGCCCGCGATCGAGCGCTTTTTCATGGAAGACGGCCAGGTCGTCGTCGACGCCGTGGTTTCGCTGACCGGCTTTTCGCTGGTCGGCGGGCCGGCCTACAACGACGCGAAGTCGGCCGAAGACATCCTGGCGCGGCTGGACGTGCCCTACGTGGCCGCGCACCCGGTCGAGTTCCAGACCTTGGATGTCTGGGGCGCCTCCGAGCGCGGTTTGCTGCCGGTGGAAAGCACCATCATGGTGGCCATCCCCGAACTCGACGGTGCCACCAGCCCCATCGTCTTCGGCGGCCGCCCCGGCGCCGACGGTGTCACCTGCACCGGCTGCCACCACAGCTGCACCTTCACCGCCAGCAGCCAGGCTTCCGACATGGCCAGCTGCCCCGAACGGGCATTGATGCTGGCCGCCCGTGTCGACAAGCTGGTGGCGCTGAAACGTGGCGACCGCGCCCGGCGCAAGGTGGCCGTGGTCATCTTCAACTTCCCGCCCAACGCCGGCAACGTGGGCAGCGCGGCCTACCTGTCGGTCTTCGAGTCGATGTTCCACACCCTGGCCGCGATGAAGGCCCAGGGTTACACGGTGGACATGCCCGCCAGCGTGGACGCACTGCGCGAATCGGTGCTGCACGGCAACGCCGCGCAGTACGGCGCCGACGCCAACGTGCACACGCTGATCGACACCAACGACCACGTCCGACGCGAACCCTGGCTGAAGCAGATCGAAGCGCAGTGGGGCCCGGCCCCCGGCCGCCAGCTGAGCAACGGCCGCGCCATCTTCGTGCTGGGCCAGCAGTTCGGCAACGTGCTGGTGGCCGTGCAACCGGCCTTCGGCTACGAAGGCGACCCGATGCGGCTGCTGTTCGAAAAGGGCCTGACACCCACCCACGCTTTCTCGGCTTTCTACCGCTACCTGCGCGAAGACTTCAAGGCCAATGCCGTGCTGCACTTCGGCACCCACGGCGCGCTGGAATTCATGCCCGGCAAACAAAGCGGCATGTCGGGCGCCTGCTGGCCCGACCGGCTGATCGGCGACCTGCCCAACGTCTATCTGTATGCGTCGAACAACCCTTCCGAAGGCGCGATCGCCAAGCGCCGTTCGGGTGCCACGCTGATCAGCTACCTGACTCCGCCCATCGCGCAGGCCGGTCTGTACAAGGGCCTGAACGACCTGAAGGCCGGCATCGAACGCTGGCGCACGATGGCGCCGCAGGCGGCCGAACGGCCGGATCTGGCCTTGCTGCTGCAGTCACAAGCCACCGAACTGGACCTGGCCACGGCCGACCCGCTGTGGGACAGCGGCCCGCTGGGCAATGCCGACGCCACCGTGCTGGCGCTGTCGGCCCAGGTGCTGGAGATGGAATACACGCTCATCCCGCACGGTCTGCACGTCACCGGCCGCGCGCCTTCCGCCGCCGAACGGGTGGACATGCTGCTGTCGATGGCCGATGCCTCTCACGGTGTGCAACTGCCGCGCCAGGCGGTGGAAGCGCTGGTCGAAGGCAGCAGCGCCGACCGCGTGCTCACGCTCACCGGCCTGCCGCACGACGAGAGCGCCATCGACCTGGTGCGTGAACTTGCCGCCGCCAGCCGCCTGCTGGCCGTCGACACCGAAGTGGCCGCGCTGCTGCACGCGCTGGACGGCGGCTTCATCCGCCCTGCCCCGGGTGGCGACGTGCTGCGCACACCGGCCGTGCTGCCCACCGGCCGCAACATGCACGGTTTCGACCCCTTCCACATTCCCAGCAGCTTTGCGGTGAAGGACGGCGCGCAGCAGGCGCAGCGCCTGCTGGACCGCTACGTGGCCGACGGTCACCCTTTGCCCGAGTCCATCGCCATGGTGCTGTGGGGCAGCGACAACCTGAAGAGCGAAGGTGCACCCATTGCACAGGCGCTGGCGCTGATGGGCGCACTGCCGCGCTTCGACAGCTACGGCCGCATCGCCGGCGCGCAGCTGATCCCGCTGGCCACGCTGGGCCGGCCGCGGGTGGACGTGGTCATCACGCTGTCGGGCATCTTCCGCGACCTGATGCCGCTGCAGATCAAGCTGCTGGCCGAAGCCGCCTTCCTGGCTGCGTCGGCCGACGAACCGCTGGCCATGAACTGGGTGCGCAAGCACACGCTGGCCTACCAGCAGGAACACGGCTGCACGTTCGAGATCGCTGCGCTGCGGGTCTACGGCAATGCCGAAGGGGCCTACGGTTCCAACGTCAACAACCTGGTCGAAAGCAGCCAGTGGACCGAAGAAGGCGAACTGGCCGAGACCTACACCCGCCGCAAGGGCTTTGCCTACGGCCGCACCGGTCGCGCGGTGCAGCAGACCGCGCTCTTGCAAAGCGTGCTGGCCGACGTGCAGCTGACCTACCAGAACCTGGACTCGGTGGAACTGGGCGTGACCACGGTCGACAACTACTTCGACACGCTGGGTGGCATCACCCAGGCCGTCAAGGTGGCCAAGGGCGGCCGCCAGCAGGACACGCCGCCGGTCTACATCGGTGACCAGACCAAGGGCGACGGCGCCGTGCGTTCGCTGAGCGAACAGGTGGCGCTGGAAACACGCACCCGCATGCTGAACCCCAAGTGGTTCGAAGGCATGCTGGAACACGGCTACGAAGGTGTGCGCCAGATCGAGGTGCACCTGACCAACACCATGGGCTGGTCGGCCACCACGGGCCAGGTGCAGCCCTGGGTCTACAAGCAGCTGACCGAGACCTTCATGCTCGACCCGGCCATGCGCGAACGCCTGGCCCGGCTCAACCCCACCGCATCGTCTCGCATGGCCAGCCGGCTGCTCGAGGCTTCGGACCGTCAGTACTGGCAGCCCGATGCCACCACGCTGGAGGCACTGCGCCGTGCCGGCGAGGAACTGGAAGACCGCCTCGAAGGCGTATTTGACAAGGCAGCTTCATGACCACCCTCGCAGAAATCCCCGTCACCCGCATCGGCAGGGCCAGCGCGCCCAAACGCGGCATCGAACTCGACGGCGACGGCAGCATGCAGGTGCAGCTGGACCCGAACATGAAGATCGGCACCGCCAAGGTGTTTGCGATCTACGGCAAGGGCGGCATCGGCAAGAGCACCACCAGCTCCAACCTGTCGGCGGCCTTCAGCAAGATGGGCAAGCGGGTGCTGCAGATCGGCTGCGACCCCAAACACGACAGCACCTTCACGCTGACCAAGAAGATGCTGCCCACCGTCATCGACGTGCTCGAAACGGTGGACTTCCACTCCGAGGAACTGCGCCCCGAGGACTTTGTCTTCCCGGGCTACAACGGCGTGATGTGTGTCGAGGCCGGCGGCCCGCCGGCCGGCACCGGCTGCGGCGGCTACGTGGTCGGCCAGACCGTGAAGCTGCTGAAGGAACACCACCTGCTGGAAGACACCGACGTGGTGATCTTCGACGTGCTGGGGGATGTCGTCTGTGGCGGTTTTGCCGCGCCGCTGCAGCACGCCGACCGCGCGATGATCGTCACCGCCAACGACTTCGATTCCATCTTCGCGATGAACCGCATCGTGCAGGCCATCGGTGCCAAGGCCAAGAACTACAACGTGCGGCTGGGCGGCGTGATTGCCAACCGCAGCAAGGACACCGACCAGATCGACAAGTACAACCAGCGCACCGGCCTGAAGCTGGCGGCGCACTTCCCCGACCTGGACGTCATCCGCCGCAGCCGTCTGAAAAAGAGCACGCTGTTCGAGATGGAGCCCAGCCCCGAGCTGGAAGCGGTGCAGAGGGAATACATGCGGCTGGCCGCTCAGATGTGGCTGGGCACCGACCCGTTGCCTTCGGTGCCGCTGAAGGACCGCGACATCTTCGACCTGCTGGGCTACGACTGAGGTCGGCGCCATGAACACGGCAAGCAAGGTGGCTGACTACGAAACACGCCGCGGCAAGATCGAAGAGTACTTCGACCGCACCGCCGTCAAGGCCTGGGAACAGCTGACGTCCAACGCCCCGGTGGGCCGCATTCGCGCCACCGTGCGCGCCGGCCGCGAACGCATGCGCTCGCAGCTGCTGGACTGGCTGCCACCAGACCTGAGCGGCTGCCGCGTGCTGGACGCCGGCTGCGGTACCGGCGCGCTGGCCCTGGACGCCGCGCGGCGTGGCGCCGAGGTGGTGGCCATCGACCTGTCACCGCAGCTGGTGGACGTGGCACGCCGCCGGGTGGCCGAGGTGCAAGGCAGCCAGCCGCTGGCCGGGGCCATCGACTGGCACAGCGGCGACATGCTCGACCCGGTGCTGGGCACCTTCGACCACGTGGTGGCGATGGACTCGCTGATCCACTACGACGAGCCCGACATGGTGCGCATCCTGCAAAGCTGGTCGCAGCGCACACGCCACTCGATGCTCTTCACCTTCGCGCCGCGCACCCCTTTGCTGGCCGCGATGCGCTCGGTGGGCAGCCTGTTTCCGCGTGGCAACCGTGCACCGTGGATCGAACCGGTGGCCGAGGCCTCGCTGCGCCGGCGCCTGGACCGCGGCGTGCCGCACTTCCAGGCCGGCCGCACGCAGCGGGTGGCCAGTGGTTTCTACACCTCGCAGGCCTTCGAGCTGCGTGCCGGGACGGAGCCGGGCTGATGCTGTCGCTGATCAACTGGCGGCAACCCTGGCGTCTGCAGTGGACGCGGGTGGCCGAGCGCTACCTGCCCTTTGCCGACGCCGCGTCGGCCGAGTTGCCGCTGGCCCAGTTGGTGCGCCTGGCGCTGTTCCAGGTGTCGGTCGGCATGGTCATGGTGCTGACCGTGGGAACGCTGAACCGGGTGATGATCGTCGAGATCGGCGTCGGCGCCTGGCTGGTGTCGCTGATGGTCGCGCTGCCGCTGCTGGTGGCGCCCTTCCGCGCGGCCATCGGCCTGAAGAGCGACCAGCACCGCAGCCCGCTGGGCTGGCGCCGTGTGCCCTACATCTGGATCGGCAGCGGCCTGCAGTTCGCCGGCCTGGCCATCATGCCTTTTGCGATCGTGCTGCTGGGCGGTGAGACACCGGTGCAGCAGTGGGCGGGTTACTCGGCGGCCGCGCTGGCCTTCCTGCTGGCCGGTGGCGGCGCGCAGATCGTGCAGACCGCCGGCCTGGCATTGGCCACCGACCGCGCCACCGACGAAACACGCCCACGTGTCGTGGCGCTGATGTACGTGATGCTGCTGCTGGGCATGGTGGGCTGCGGCCTGTTGTTCGGCCTGCTGCTGGCCGACTACACACCGACACGCCTGGTGCAGGTGGTGCAAGGCACCGCGGTGGCTACGCTGCTGCTCAACTTCACCGCGGTGTGGAAACAGGAAGCCCGCGACCGCACCCGTGCCCGCCAGCCGGCCGACACCACCCCCTTCCGCGTGCGCTGGGCGCAGTTCACGGCCAACCGCCGCATGTCGCGTTTCCTGCTGGCCGTGGGACTGGGCACGGCGGCCTTCAACATGCAGGACATCATCCTCGAGCCCTACGGCGGCGAGGTGCTGGGCCTGTCGGTGGGCCAGACCACGTTGTTGACGGGTCTGATGGCCGCCGGCGCACTGGCCGCCTTTGCGCTGGCCGCGCGCATGCTGTCACGCGGCGCCGACGCTCAGCGCCTGGCCGCCTACGGAGTGCTGGTCGGCGTGGCCGCGTTTTCCTGTGTCATCTTTTCCGAGCCCCTGGCTTCGGCCGAGCTGTTCCGTGTGGGCGTGGTGCTCATCGGCTTCGGCGGTGGCCTGTTTTCGGTGGGCACGCTGAGCACGGCCATGGCCATGGACAGCGGCGGCCTGCACGGCATGGTGCTGGGCGCCTGGGGCGGTGTGGTCGCCACGGCCGCCGGTGTGTCGGTGGCCCTGGGTGGTGCACTGCGCGACGTGTTTTCCAGCCTGTCGCAGAGCGGTGCGCTGGGCGAGGCGATGCAGACCGCCGGTGCCGGCTACGGCATCGTCTACCACGTCGAAGTTTTTCTGCTGTTTGCGACCCTGGTGGTCATCGGTCCGTTGGTGCGCGTCCGTGCACCCGCCGGGCCACGTGCACTTTCTTCCAAGTCCAGTCAAGGCTTCGGCCTGGCCGAGTTTCCGGGCTGAGCCCGGAGTCACGCGGCCCTACTTTCACGTCCCACGCCACAGGCACAGGAGCATCCATGGGAACCGGAGCCATCACCACTTACCTCGACGTTGCACAGCTGGTGCTGTACATCTTCTGGATCTTCTTCGCCGGGATCATCTACTACCTGGTGCGCGAAAACCGCCGCGAAGGCTATCCGCTGGAAACCCACCGCGGCACCAGCCACGAAGGCTGGATCGCGGTGCCGCCGCCCAAGACCTACCTGCTGGAAGACGGCCGCACGGTGACCGCGCCCGACGGCCGCGTGTCCACCCAGCCCTTTGGCGGCGAGCGGGTGCACGGCCATGAAGGCACGCCCATCGACCCCGTCGGCAACCCGCTGCTGGCCGGTGTCGGCCCGGGTGCCTGGGCCGAACGTGCCGACCGGGCCGACCTGGACCACGAAGGTGTGCCGAAGATCCGCCCGCTGTCGATGGCGCCCGACTGTGGTGTCAGCGACAAGGACCCCGACCCGCGTGGCATGACCCTGCTCGACGCCAACGGCGACCCGGTGGGCACGATCACCGACCTGTGGCTGGACGTGCCCGAGATGGTCTTCCGCTACCTTGAAGTTGAACTGGCCGGTGGCTCGCGCCGCGCCCTGGTGCCGATGACCTTTGCCCGCATCACCGCCGATTCGGTGAAAGTGCATGCCCTGCTGGCCCACCAGTACGCCGACGTTCCCGCCACCAAGGCACAGGACCGCATCACGCTGCTCGAAGAAGAGCGCATCTGCGCCTACTTCGGCGCCGGCACCCTGTACGCCGAACCCTCGCGCATGGAGCCGCTGGTATGAAGCCGGTGCACAAGCTGCCCTCGCGCGGGCAGGAACACGAATTCGAAGCCCAGTTCGGTCTGCCCGAGAAGCTGCCGGCCAACGAAAAGCTGCTGTGGCAGGGCCAGCCGCTGGCCTCGCAGATGGCCCGGCGTGTTTTCCACCTGCCGGTGCTGACCGCCTACTTCGGCGTCATGCTGGCCTGGCGCATTGCCACGCAGCTGCATGACGGTGCAGCGTGGTCCGAGGCCCTGCGCGGCAGCCTGGTGCTGGCGCTGCTGGCCGCGGTGGCGCTCGGCATCCTGGGCACGTTGGCGCACACGGCCGCACGCACCACGGTCTACACCATCACCGACAAGCGGGTCGTGCTGCGCATCGGCATCGTGCTCACCGTCACCTACAACCTGCCGCTGCGCAGCATCGACGCCGCCCACCTGCTGCCGCTGGGGCAAGGCCGTGGCGAAATTGCGCTGGCGCTGCGCGGTGACACCCGCATCGCCTACCTGCAGCTGTGGCCGCATGCCCGGCCCTGGCAGGTGGCCAAGCCGCAGCCCATGCTGCGCGGCCTGGCCGATGCACAAGCCGTCTCGGACCTGCTGGTTCGCGCCTGGACCCTGGCCAACGCAGCCCCGGCCAATGCCGTGGCCTCAGCCAGCGTGGACAGCAGCCCGTCACATGCCGGCTCACCGTCGCTGGCCACCGGCCAGGGTGCAGCATGAGCCAGAACCTGTCGCCCAAGACCCACGTCATCCCGCGCTGGGTGCCGCTGGTGGCCGGCGCGGGCTTGCTCACCCTGCTGGTGGTGGTGGGCTCGTTGCGCCTGAACGGCTGGAACCCTGCCGTGGCGCCAGGCCAGGTGCTGGCCGAAAGGCAGCTGAAGTTCGCCGACACCGCTGACGGCGGCGTGGCCGTCATCGACGTGGCCAGTGGCGACACCGTGACGGTGATGCGCGGCGAACAGGGTTTTCTGCGCGGTGTGCTGCGCGGCCTGGCACGTGACCGCCGCATGAACGCCGTGGGCCTGGAGCCGCCCTATGTGCTGAGCCTGCACGACGACGGCCGTCTGATGATCCGCGACCCGCTGACCGGCCAGCGCATCGACCTGGCCTCTTTCGGACCCGACAACGCAGCCGTGTTTGCACGCTGGCTGCCCGCAACCCGCATGCAAGGAGTCAAGCAGTCATGAACGCAGCGACCACCGCCCAGCCGATCAAGACACGCGAAGAGGTGCTCGAGAGGGCCAAGACCGAAAGCCTGATCAGCCCGCGCTTCTACACCACCGACTACGCCGCGATGGACCGTATCGACGTGTCTTCGCTGCGCGCCGAGTGGGACACCATGCTGGCCGAGTACGAAGGCGACAACAACCACGACCACTTCACGCGCGACGACAGCTTCGCCGCCGAGATCAAGCCGCTGCCGCCCGAACTGCACCAGGAGTTCATGGAATTCCTGGTCTCGTCGATCACCTCCGAGTACTCCGGCTGCGTGCTCTACAACGAGATCCGCAAGAACGTCAGCAACCCCGACGTGAAGGCCTTGATGACCTACCTGACGCGTGACGAATCGCGCCACGCCAGCTTCATCAACATGAGCCTGCGCGACTACGGCATCCCGGTCGACCTGCAGGCGCTGAAGGCCACCAAGGCCTACACCTACTTCAAGCCCAAGTACATCTTCTACGCTACCTACCTGTCCGAGAAGATCGGCTACGCGCGTTACATCACCATCTACCGCCAGCTGGAAAAACACCCCGAGCTGCGTTTCCACCCCATCTTCAAGTGGTTCGAGCGCTGGTGCAACGACGAATTCCGTCATGGCGAAAGCTTCGCGCTGATCATGCGTGCGCAGCCCCATCTGCTGCGTGGCTTCAACCTGCTGTGGGTGCGATTCTTCCTGGTCGCCGTGTACGCCACGATGTTCGTGCGCGACCACACCCGGCCCATGCTGCACCAGGCCATGGGCCTGGACGCCGACAGCTACGACTACCGTGTCTTCGACATCACGACCGAGATCACCAAGCAGGTGTTCCCGCTGTCGCTGGACACCAATGCCGAAACCTTCCGTGCCGGCCTGAACCGGCTCTTGAAGGCGCGCCAGCAGTACGACGCGGGCGCTGCACGGGGTGGCCTGGTGGGCAAGCTGCAGCAGGGCGCGGCGGCCGTCAGCGGTGCGGTGAACTTCGTGCGCCTGTACCTGCACCCGGTCAAGCGGCATGAACTGCCGCAGCAGATTCGCGTCGCGCCGGCATGGTGACCTCGGGATGAGCGAGTTTGCGCTCCCGGCCATCGCCGCGGTGCTGCTGTGGTGGGCAGGCACGGGTGCGGTGATCCTGCTCAACCGCGTGCCGCGCGAGAAGTCGGCGCTGAGCTTTTCCTGCGCCACGGTTTTCACGCTGGGCGCGCTGCTGTGCATCCGCCACACCGCCACCGACACCAGCGTGGCCGGGGCCTATGCCGGCTTCATCTGCGCCGTGGTGCTGTGGGGCTGGCACGAGCTGAGTTTCCTGGGTGGCTGGATCACCGGCCCGCGCCACGAGCCCGCCACACCCGGCGCGCCGGCCCACGTCCGCTTCAGCCAGGCGGTCCAGGTGCTGCTGTGGCACGAACTGGCCCTCATCGGCACCGGTCTCGTGCTGTGGGCGCTGTGGGGCAACGCGGCCAACCCGGTGGCGGCCTGGACCTTTGCGTTGCTCTACGCCATGCGCGTGTCGGCCAAGCTGAACCTGTACCTGGGTGTGCGCAACCTGGCGCTGGACTTCCTGCCGCCGCACCTGGTGTACCTGGGCAGCTACTTCCGCCAGCGGCGCTTCAACGCCTTGATGCCGGTGTCGCTGCTGGGCGGTGGCGCCGTCACGGCGCTGCTGATTGCCGCTGCTGCGCAGTCGCAGGGCGGTCTGCGGGTCAGCTTCGTCCTGCTCACATCGCTGCTGGTGCTGGCGCTGGTCGAACACCTGATGCTGGTGCTGCCGCTGCAACCTTCGGCGCTGTGGCGCTGGGCCCTGAAGCGCGAAGCCGCCGTGGTGCGGTGAACCCACGCGCCTGAACCGAACACGACACCGAGGAACGTCATGAAGTTGGATCACGATCCTCAAACCGGTGGTGCAGCACCACCCACCGGCGGTGGCACGGCCATCGTCATCGGCAGCGGCTTCGGCGGCCTGGCCGCGGCCATCCGCCTGAGTGTGCGCGGCTGGCGTGTGCAGGTGCTGGAACGGCTGCCCAGCCCTGGTGGCCGGGCGCGGGTGCACGAACAGGACGGCTTCCGTTTCGACGCCGGTCCGACCATCATCACCGTGCCCCACCTCTTCGAAGAGCTGTGGGCGCTGGCCGGCCGCAAGTTCAGCGACGACGTGCAGATGCAGTCGCTGGAGCCCTACTACCGCATCCGCTTCGACGACGGCCGCTACTTCGACTACAGCGGTGACGCCGCGCTGATGCGTGCCGAGGTGGCCCGCTTCAACCCGGCCGACCTGCCCGGCTTCGACCGCCTGGTCAAAGACGCCGACGTCTGCTACCGCGAGGGTTTCGAGAAGCTCGGACCGGTGGCCTTCGACAACATCGGCCACCTGGTGGCCGCGCTGCCGAACATGGTGCGCATGCGTGCCTGGCAGACCATCTGGCAGCTGGTGTGCAAACACCTGAAAGACCCGTGGCTGCGGGTGGTGTTCAGCTTCCACCCGCTGCTGATCGGCGGCAACCCGCTGAAGGTGAGCAGCGCCTACAGCCTGATCCACACGCTGGAACGCCGCTTCGGCGTGCACTGGGCGGTGGGTGGCACGGGCGCGCTGATCCAGGCCATGGTGAAACTGCTGGCCAGCCGCGGTGTGCCGCTGCGTTGCAACGCCGAGGTCAAGCGCATCACGGTGGACAACGGGCGCGCCACCGGCGTGCTGCTGGCCAATGGCGAACACCTCGCGGCCGACATCGTGGTCAGCAATGCCGACACGGCCTGGACCTACAAACACCTGTTGGGTGATGCACCCCGGCGGGTCTGGACCGACAAGAAGCTGGCGCGTGCCAAATACTCGATGAGCCTCTTCGTCTGGTACTTCGGCACCAACAAACGCTTCGAGGACGTGCCGCACCACCAGATGGTGCTGGGGCCGCGTTACGAAGCGCTGCTGACCGACATCTTCCAGCACCACAAGGTCACGCACGACTTCAGCATCTACCTGCACCGGCCCACTGCCACCGACCGCTCGGTGGCACCGGAAGGCTGCGACACCTTCTACGCACTGGCGCCGGTGCCGCACCTGGACAGCGGCACCGACTGGGCCACCGAAGGCGAACGTTTCCGCGTGCGCATGCAAAAGCGCCTGGAAGACACCGTGCTGCCCGGCCTGGGCCGGCACATCGTCAGCTCGAAAGTGACGACACCGCAGCATTTCCACGACGACCTGCTGTCGTACAAGGGCGCTGCGTTTGGCATGGAGCCCCGCCTGCTGCAAAGCGCCTGGTTCCGACCGCACAACCGCAGTGAAGACGTGCAGGGCCTGTTCCTGGTCGGTGCCGGCACGCACCCTGGCGCGGGTGTGCCGGGTGTGCTGATGTCGGCCGCTGCGCTGGAAACGGTGTTGCCCCCGCTGCCGGCCGCTGCGCGAGCCAGCCATCAAACCTGGCCCACGACCCCCGTGGAGGCACGATGAACATGAACGAACAAGCGGCCCTGTCGGCTGCGGAAACTGCCGCTCAACACGCGGTGCAGGCCGCGCCGCGGAGCGCGCAGGAACTGCAAGCCGATTTGCAGGCCTGCCGCCGGTTGATGAAAGGCGGCTCGCGGTCCTTCTTCACCGCGTCGCTGCTGTTGCCAGCGCGTGTGCGCGCACCCGCGACGGGCCTGTATGCCTTCTGCCGCGTGGCCGACGACGCCATCGACGGCAGCAGCGAACCGCAACGTGCCATCCTGCAGTTGCAGCAGCGCCTGGACGCCGTCTATGCCGGCCAGCCGGGTGCGGAACTGGCCGACCGTGCCCTGGCCTGCGTGGTGGCCCATCACCGCATCCCACGGGTGCTGCTCGACGCGCTGCTGGAAGGTTTTGCCTGGGACGTGTCGGGCCGCCGCTACGAGACCATCGAAGACGTTCACGCCTACGGCGCGCGCGTGGCCGGCACCGTGGGCGCGATGATGACGCTGGTGATGGAAACCCGCGACCCACGGGCCCTGGCCCGCGCCTGCGAACTGGGTGTGGCCATGCAACTGACCAACATCGCCCGCGACGTGGGTGAGGATGCCCGCATGGGCCGCCTCTACCTGCCCGCGCAGTGGATGCGCGAGGCCGGCCTGGAACCTGAAGCCTGGCTGGCCGACCCGGTGTTCAGCCCGGCCCTGGCTTCGGTCATCGCCCGGCTGCTGGCCGAAGCCGACCGGCTGTACGCCCGCGCCGAATGTGGCATTGCCGCGCTGCCGCGCGACTGCCGGCCCGGCATCCAGGCCGCGCGCCTGGTGTATGGCCAGATCGGCCTGACGCTGGCGGCCGAGGGTTTCGATTCGGTGAACCGCCGCACCGTGGTGCCGCGCCACCGGCAACTGCGCCTGGTGGCGCAGGCGCTGGGCGCTGGCCTGGTGCCACCCGGTCACCCGATGACCGCCGGTGGCGCCGTCGAACCGCTGCAGGCGGTGCGCTTTCTGGTGGACGCGGCCGCCGGCGACATGCCCGCCCGCACCTTTTACCAGCGCACGCTGCGCATGCTGGACATGCTGCAACGTGTTGAGCTGCGTCAGCAGGAACCGGCCTGAAAACCGGCTTGAAACCGGCCCCCGAAGGAGTCCCGATGAAGCTGCAGCAAACCTTGAAGTCACCCCGCACCTGGCTGGCCATCAGCCTCTACGGGGTGTCGGCCGTGATCGGCCTGATCTGGGGCTATGACTTCGGTGCCCGCGTCGGCGGCACCCTGGGCGGCGTGATGGCCGCGCTGTGCAGTGCGGTGTTCTGCACGCTGCTGGCCGACGGCTTGGCCTCGCGCGTGCTGCGCAAACCCCGCCGCTGAGCCGGCCCTGTTTGCCGTTGCCGCAACAGGGCCAGGCCCTGGCGCGGCAGCGGACTCACTCGCCGCGCTTCTTGCTGTCGTACTTGGCGTTGCTGCGCGTGAACTGTCCGTACAGCCACCCGGCAAAGACGACAAACCAGACCAGGAACAGGATGTGATGAACCTTCATGAAAGACTCCGGCAAAAACGGGGTTGAGGTGGGGTTGGGGGACGGGATCTGAGCAACGTTTGCGGGTGGCCGTCAGTCGGCAGGCTCGTATTCTTCACAATTTTCCCAGGGTCAGCACAGGCGGGGCCGATGCGGCCGCCGGCCGCTCTTTCAGCACGTGGCGCATGACCAGCACGGTGGCCAGCAGCAAGAGCACCTCGATGGCATACACCACCGCATAACCCGCGCCTGCAGCGGGCAGACCTTGGCCAGGGCTGCCAGGGCCCACGAGTGCGGTCACCGCGTCGCGGATCAATCCGCCCAGGGCCACCGCCACACCCGCCGCCGTGGCCTGCACCGCGCCCCAGGCGCCCAGCGCCAGGCCGGCCTGTTCCCTGGGGGCGCGATTCATGGTCATGGTCAGGGTGCCGTGCCCGAACAGACCGGCACCCAGGCCGATGCAGACCACACCCAGCACAAACAGCCCCACCGACTGCGTTGCCCAGGCCGTGATGACGGCGGCAAAGGCCGGCACACCGAGCCAGGCACCGGCCAGCACCATGCGCGTGGCCTCGACCCCGCGGCTGAGCACCTGCGAAGCGAGCGTGAAACCGATCAAGCCGCCCAACGCCAGCGCGGCCGTCAACGCCGTGGTCTGACCGACACTCATGCCCAGCACTTCGCCACCATACGGTTCGAGCAGCACGTCCTGCATGGCAAAGGCCATCGTGCCCAGGCCGATGACCAGCAGCCTGGCACGTGCACCTTCATTTCGGGTGTAAACATCCCAGGCTTGCCTGAAACTGGGCTCCTCGCGAGGGGCCGGCTTCTTGCCGCCCTGTTGCAGCGCTTCCTGCTTCCACATCGCGATGCCGTTGAGCACCACGGTGACCACGGCACAGCCCTGGATCACCTGCACCAGGCGGCCATGGCTGAAGTCGGCCAGCAACGCGCCGAAGACCAAGGCACTGACGATGGTGCCCAGCAGCAGCATCACGTACATCAGCCCCACCACCTTGGGGTGGTCTTCCACGGGGGCCAAGTCCGTGGCCAGTGCCAGGCCGGCGGTCTGCGTGGTGTGCACACCGGCACCCACCATCAGGAACACCAGGCCGGCACCCAGGTGGCCGATCCAGGTGGGCCAGTTCTGCGCTTCGCCGGCACCGGCCAGCACGAGCAGCGCAAAGGGCATCACGGCCAAGCCGCCGAACTGCATCAGCGTGCCCATCCAGATGAAGGGCACACGTCGCCAGCCCAGCGCCGAGCGGTGGTTGTCGGAACGGAAGCCGATGAGCGCGCGCATCGGTGCGTACAGCACCGGCAGTGCCACCATCACGGCCACCAGGCCGGCAGGCACACGCAACTCGACGATGAGCACGCGGTTCAGCGCCCCCACCAGCAGCGCCAGCGCCATGCCGACGGAAAACTGGAAGAGCGACAGGCGCAAGAGCCGCGACAGCGGCAGGTCGGCCGACGCAGCGTCGGCAAACGGCAGGAAGCGGGGCCCCATGCGGGCCCAGCCGGAAATGAGTTGTCGGCTGTATCGGTTCATGACGGCTTGTTCTGGGCCCGTGAACAAGTTGCCGGGTGCGCCTGTTGCCAGGCGCACCGGCTGTGCCGGCAGCGCGGGTGTGGGTCTGTTGGCGGCAAAGGGTGCTGCACCCACGGCCGCCACAGGGCCCGCACCACAGCGCGCCGGCGCTGCGGCGCTTTAAGGCTTCAGCGCCACCAGGGTGGGTGGTGCCGCTGCCAGCGTCGTGGGCGTTTCCACCATCGCCGTGGCCGGGGCCTTGGCATTGCCGTTGTAGTACTGCTTCAGCCACGTGGTGTGTGTCAGCAGCATGTAGTGGACGGCGAAGGACGACACCGCCACCGCGCCCAGGAACAGCGGGATGCCGACCGTGGGCTTGACGACCAACCAGAGTTTTCCGTAGATCATGTTGTGCGCTCCTGGATCACTTCAGCCAAGGGCTGTAGATGTAGGCGAACAAGTGCGCCAGGGCGGCGATGAATCCGAAGATCTGCGTGCCCTGGATCACGTACTTGTGAATCTCTTCCGACTGAGCTTCGGTCAGGCCCGTGGGCCAGACCTGCTCAGAAACACCATTCATTTCACTCATGCTTCCTCCTGGTGGGAGCTTCAATCGTGCGAAACCCGCACGCGGGTACTACGTCCAGCAAGATCCTTTGCCGGCTCATGTAATTTCTACCTTACACACTAATCTGTCAATTCCAAATGACACTGTGTCTACCCTGATCAGGCCCGCCGCGGCATGCGGAAAGGCAGCAATGCCTGCACCAGCGGTGAGGCAAAACGGGTGGCCGACAAGGTCTCGTGCATGGCCGTGACGGTTTGCCCGCACAGTTGCGTCTGCACCACCGAGCGGGCGTAAAACGGCGTGTCTTCCAGCGTGCGCACGAGCCTCGGCTCGGCCACGGGCAAGCGGCCACCGCTGTCACAGCGCACCGTGCGCGAAACGCCCCACCCCGTGCGATTCAAGCTTCGACGCGGCGGCAGTTCGACAGCGGCGTGGGTGCCGTCGGGCCAGAAGCGCGTGCCGATGGTGCGATCGGCACGGCCCCCCTTCTGCTGCACGTCGTAGACCACCACGGTGCTGCCGTCCTGCAGCGGCGCACGCATCCAGTCCCACGTCGTGAAAGGTTCGCTGACGGGCTCGTCGCCTTCGTTGCTGTCGACATAGGCGTGGCCTTGCCACGACAGTCCAGGCGCCTCGAAGTCGACCTGGACACGGGCACAAGGTGCGATCGGGCCCCAGCGGTGGCGGCCGTCGTCGTCCAGCGCGGCCGAAAAGCGGCTCAGGCCCTGCGGCCGCACACGCACCGTGCCACGGACACGGCGTGGCAGCGGGTTGGCGACTTCGTCCAGTTCAACGACCAGCTCGCCGTCGTGCCACTGCATGGCGCTCTTGCCCACCTGCAGGCGGCTGGGTGTGCGTTGCACGTGACGTTGGCTGCGCTCGGTCATCGCCCAGCGTTCCTGCCCCGGTGTGTACAGCGCCACGTTGATGGCGCAGTGGTCGTCTGCATGGGCGACACCACGCTGCCAGTTCCAGCGGTAGTAGGGTGAAAAGACACTGCCGACAAAACCGATGATCGTCAGTGCGTGGTGGCCGTCGTCGCTGATGGCATCGACGTACCACCAGAGATAAGCACCCGGCGCGACCGGTGCGTCGAAGCGAGGTGTGCCATCAGCGTGGCGGCCGCCAGCCGGCCGGACATCGCCGCCATCGGCACGCCGGGCCCCGGGTGCACACTGCCACCCGCCAGGTACAGGCCCGGCAAGGCTGTCTGCGCCGACGGCCGTTTGAACACCGCCGACCAGCCGTGGCTGGCCGGGCCGTAGAGCGCTCCGCCCGTGGCGGGGTACAGGCGGTTGAAGTCGGCCGGTGTGCGGCGCTGCACCTGCGGGCCGGGCTTCAGGTCCAGACTCAGGCCACAGTGACGCAGCAGCTCCATGCAACGGGTTTGGCATGCGTCGGTCTCCGGGTCTTCGAAATTGCGGCTGTCGCCGTCGGGCGGTGCGTTCACCAGCACCAGCAGGCGCTCGGCGCCACCGGGTGCGGGCATGTCGTCCAGGCGGTCTTGGGCACAGACATAGACGGTGCCGCGTTGCGGCAGCACACGGCGCTGGAAGATGTCGGCAAATTCGCTGGCGTAGTCGCCATCGAAAAAGACGTTGTGGCGTGTCAAGGCCAGGCCGGGTTCGGTCTGCACCGGCGCGTTCACGGCCCAGGTCATGGCCGACAGCGAACGGCCGGCTGCCGCCAGCGGCTTTGGCGCGTGCCGCGCCGCCGTTCCGAGCAGCGGTGCCAGCGCACGGGCGTCGCCATTGAAGACCACCGAGTCCGCCACCAGCCGTTCGCCGCTGGCCAACTGCACACCGCTGACCCGCCCGGCCCGGCTGTCGATGGCCGTGCAGCGTGCGCCGTAGCGGATGCGGCCACCCCGCGCCAGCAGCAGGTCGGCCAGCGACTGCGCCAGCGCGGCCATGCCACCTTGCACCGACCAGACACCGGCCTGCTCGACATGCGCCACCAGCATCAGCGTGGCCGGCGCCGCCCACGGCGACGCGCCGCAATAGGTGGCATAACGCCCGAACAGCTGGCGCAGGCGCGGGTCTTCGAAGCGGCGGCCCAGTGCCGATGCCAGGCTGGCCAGCGGCCCCAGCGCCGCCAGCGTGCCCAGGCCACGCGGGCCCAGGTCGGACACCATCTGCATGAACCCTGGCCGGCCCGACCGGATGTGAGGACCCTCCAGCTGTTGGTAGACCCGCGCGGCCTGCGCGCAGAACGCCAGGTAACGGCGCCCTTCGGCCGGGCCGGCCAAGCGGGCAATGGCATCGGCCGACTGCAAGCGGTCGGCGAACAGGTCGAGCTGCGAGCCGTCGACCCGCCAGTGGTGGCGTGCCAGCACCGACAACGGCTGCAGCGGCGGCAGTGCCGCGGCCGTCGAGCTGCCCACTTCGTGCAGCAGTTCGTCGAACACCCAGCGCATCGTGAACACCGTGGGGCCGGCGTCCAGGCTGGCGCTCTGGCCCGCCGCGCCCACCTGCAGCGGGCGCATCTTGCCGCCGGGTTGCTCGGCCGCTTCGATGAGCGTGACCGCCAGGCCGCGTGATGCCAGCAGCAGCGCCGACACCAGGCCGCCGATGCCGGCACCGACCACGATCACACGGTGCTCAGCCACCGGCAAGCCCGTCCACGTCACGGCCATGCCAACGCCCCTGCAGGGCCAGCGGCACGAAACGCACGAACATCGATTCGCTGAAGTAGTGGCCGCCGTAGGCCGCCTGGATGGCCCGCTGGTGCGCCCCTTGGCGCGCGTAGTGGTCCATTGCCGCGGTGTTGTCCCACAGGCTGAAGGTGGCCTGGCGCAGCAGCGGCGCTTCGCCCAGGCCCACCGCCAGTTGGCAACCCGGCGCTTGTGCCAGTTCACGTTCGGCGGGTGGTGAATGGCGCCAGAAGCGCAGCAGGTGGCGTGGGCGGATGGCTGCGCGGGTCAAAGCAGCCACCGGCAAATGCGGCAGGCTGGGATCGGGCGCAGCCGCGGCAGCGGCCATGCCCTGCCCCGACCAGCTGCCCTTGGCCGAGGTGGCCAGCAACACGGCAGAGAAGCCTTCTGCGGCGCGGCTGCGGTAGGCCGCGGCGCAGGCCGAGTCGTTGGCGAATCGCATCGCGTCCTGCAGACCGTCGAAGAGCGCAAACACACCTTGGCAGTCCAGCCCGGGGCGAAGACCGAATCCCCCTTGCCGGCCGCTGCCCAGCACACGTGCAAAGCGCAGACCGGGGACATCCCGCAAGGGCCCGGCACCCATCACCAGGCGGCCCAGTGCCCACGGCACGGAAGACCGGCGCACACGGGACATCAGCAACACCGCCACGCTGGGCAAGGGGGCCGCGGCCTGCGCATGAGCAAGTGGCGCATTCGAAACCGCGCCGCCCGGCGGGGTGGCAACGGTGCCGCTGCGTGCGAGCAGGCCGGGGCTGGACAAGTCCACGTGCCTGCTCCCTGGCCTTACTGCAGCTTCACCTCGACACGCCGCGCCGCCGGGTCTTCACCCGCCAGGTTGGCTTCGGTCTGCTGCGGTTTGTCCAGCTTCACACGCGCGGGGGCGATGCCCGCGGCGAGCAAGGCGTCGCGCACCGCAAAAGCGCGCTGCTTGGCCAGTTCCTGGTTGGCGGCCAGTTCACCCGCGGCCGAGTGGTAGCCCGACACCAGCACCACCGCCCTGGGCTGCGTGGCCATCGTGGCCACCAGCTGTTCGAGCCCCTTGGCCTGCTCACCGGCCAAGGCGTGAGAGCCGACACCGAAGTAAAGCACCGAACCCTGGGCGTCCACGGCCGGCGCCGGCAGCGCGGCCAGCTTGGGCGGGCCACTCAGGCCTTCGTAGAGCTTGGCCATTTCCAGACCGCCCAGCGGCTTGTTCACACCCTGGTGGCAGGACACGCAGCTGACCTTGGCCACGTCACCGTTGGGGCCCAGTCGGTTGGCCGGGAAACTGGAAGTCAGCGGTTCCAGGTAACTGACGTTGAGGTCACGCGCCATGCGGATGCCATGCCAGGCCGTCACACGCTTGGGCACCCACTCGGCAAAGGACTGCGAGTTGTGGCAGAAGGTGCAATTGACGCCCAGCGACTGGCTCATGTGCATCATCAGCGCATAGGTCTTTTCCGTCTGCTGGATGCTTGCACCTTCACCACGACCCGTGGGCAGCGCCTTTTCACCATTCACGCGGATCTGTTCAGCGCCTTGCAGGTAGCTGGAAGACGGGTCGTAGGGCAAGGAGGTGAGGCCGACATTCTCTGCCGCCTTGTTCTGCCCGAAGTCGTTGCCGATGAAGGTGTTCTTGTTGTTCTTGGGCACCAGCGGCTGGTACCAGACGTTGGCCGGCACCGGCTGGCCGCGATGGCAGGTGTAGCAGGTGACACCGGTGTTGCCGGTGTGCACTTTCCAGTCGACGTTGAGATGCTGCGTCATCTCGATCATGCGGCGCGCCACCACCTTGGTGTAGACCGAATCGTCGGCGAAGTTGTTGGGCGTGTGGCAGTAATTGCAGCCCTGCTCGGGCGCCACCCATTGCGTGATGGCGTTCATGTGGCGGTTGAACTCGGCCACCGGCAGATGGCCCAGCACCTTGACGTTCTGGTAGACGTCCTTGGCCTTGGGGCCGTCCGGGCCCGCGGGCGGCGAGTCGGCGGGCACCACCGGCAGGGCCGCCAGTTGCGCGGCTGCGGTGCGGGGGTTGACCACCTGCTGCATGCCCGTGCCGCGGAAGCCCTGCTGCGTGCTTTCGACGGGCGGACGCTCGAGGACCGGACGCTCGCAGCCTGCCAGCAGCACCGTGGCGCCCAGGGTCAGGGCCACCAGGCTTCGGAAGGTATTCACGGTCATGGCTTCACTCCCTGCAAGGTGGCCGGATCCACGGCCGTGCCCAGCACTGCCGGGTAGGTGGGCGCCACGCCATGCTTGACGGCCCACAGGTACCAGTTGTCGACCACCGTGCCCGTCAGCAGGATGCCGATGCCGCCGGCCAGTGGGCACAACACGGCAAACCACCAGGCCCAGCGGTGAATGGACTCCATCGTCGCGTTCCAGCCCATCGTCCAGCGCCAGAACAGCGCCGCCCGTTCGCTGGCCGTGCCACGGTCGGTGATCTGGTCGATTTCGCGGTCGCCGCCGTAGCGGGTGACCGCCAGGATGGTGGCGCCGTGCATCGCAAACAGCAGCGTGCTGCCGTACAGGAAGGCGATGCTCAGCGCGTGGAAGGGGTTGTAGAAGAGGTTGCCGTAACGCAGCGAAAAAGCCGCCGTCCAGTCCAGGTGCGGGAAGATGCCGTAGGGCACGGCCTCGCTCCAGCTGCCCATCAGCAGCGGCCGGAACAGGCCCAGCACCAGGAAGAGCCAGATCGCGCCGGCAAAGGCCCAGGCCACGTGGGTGCCCATGCCCAGCTGACGTGCCCGGCTGTAGGTGCGCATCCACCAGGTCAGCACACTCGTCAGCAGCAGGAACGAAGCCAGCAGCCACCAGCCACCTTCGTTCATCGGCGGGATGCCCAGGCCGTACTTCGGCGACGGCACTTCCAGCGCCAGCCAGGGCAGCTGGCGGATGAACTCGATCGGGTCCCAGCCGACCGAAGCCAGCATGTAAAAGCCCATGATGTTGATCGACAGCGTGCCGGTGATCAACGAAATGATGCCCAGCGGCCCCAGGTAGATCGGCCCCAGCTGGGCATTGCCCAGGCGCCCGAACAGGTGCACGAGGAAGGGCTGCCCGTCGCGTGGGGAGTTGCCTGCTGGCAGGTCGACCCCTTCGTGCGTGGGGCCCACCGCCTGCACGCGGGTGAACAAGTTCTGGTATTGCATGGCTGTCCTCTCAGGCGCGTGTTGCGTTCACTTCCAGATCGGCAGCTGCAGCCACCAGCCCCACCACTCGGGCCACCCGCGGGTCCAGAAGGGACCGCTGATGACAATGCACAGCGCGCTGAAGAAGCCCGCCGCCATGGCCAGGAACAGGCCCAGCCGGTGGATGCCCAGCGTGCCCACCGAATAACCGATCAGGTCGCGGAAGAAGGTGTCTTCGTGGTCGGGTGTTTTCACCGTTTCGCCCTCGGGCGGGTTGGTGGCCGACAGCACCAGCGCGCCGTGCAGCGACAGGGCAAAGGTGGTGGCGAAGAAGAAGCTCACCGCCAGCATGTGCGCGGGGTTGTAGTGGAAGTGCAGGTACTGGTAGCCGATGTTGCTGACCCAGTCCAGGTGGCTCCAGATGCCGTAGGGGAAACCGTGGCCCCAGGCCCCCATCAGCACCGGGCGGATGACCACCAGCGTGACGTAGGCAAAGATGGCCATGCCGAAGGCCGCCGGCACGTGGTAGCCCATGCCCAGCTTGCGGCAGATCTCGACCTCACGCAGCGCCCAGCTGATGAAGGCCCCGAGCGCGCAGACGGTGACGATCTGCCAGATGCCACCCTCTTTCAGGGGCGCCAGCGCCAGACCGTATTTCAGGTCGGGCGGTGCGATGTTGATGGTCCAGGGGTTGAAGGTGCCTTGCACCGCGGCGCCGTAGAAGATCAGCGCCGTTCCCAGGAAGGAAAAGAAGATCGTGGCCACGCCGAAGAAGCCCACGTAGAACGGCCCGACCCAGAAGTCGAACAGGTCGCCACCCACCAGGGTGCCCCCGCGGACTCGGTACTTGCGTTCAAAACTCAGCATGGCCATGTTCGATCCTCCGACCACCTGCACGCTGGCGCAAACGCGCCTCGCTCCTGCAAATGGCTGCTATGCAAAATGGGCAGACGCACAGGCAAGCCCCAAGGGCTCCGCACGCCTGCCAGGTACTCCGGCAGGGCTTGCGCCCGTGCCTAGGGTTTCACTGCCGTCGTCGCCGCCGCCTTCTCGATGGTGGCCCGCGCATTGGGGCCGTCCATCCAGTTGTAGGTGGGCGTACTGAGCAGGATGAGGTGAATCATCACTGCGATGGCAAAGAGGAAGACACCCTGCGCGACCATCGCGCGCATGGGGTCGAAGAGCCTCCAAATTCTCCACATATGCATTACTCCTATTGAAGATGGGACATGAAGGTGTAGACCGCGGCTTTGACACCACCGGTCATCGACTTCACGCCTTCTGCGCCTGGCAACCAGGACCGCCATTGCCAACCAAACAACTGCCCGACGATGGCAACCGCCGCGAAGAGCAAGAAACTCAAGGTGAAGATGGTGAAGAAGGACACCGAGTCCGTCTGCACCGCCGGCCTTGAAGATTCACTGTGCACGTTGGCCATAGCCGTCTCCTCGTTTGCCTTACAACCAGGGCCGCCAGATCCAGACCAGCAGGTGCGCGACCACGGCCACGGCCGTGAATCCCACAAACCCCTGTACCCAGTACCGGTGGAACTCCTGGGCTTCGTCGTCGGTGAGGCTCGAAACCGAGCCCTTGCGTTCAGCCATAGGAAAGACTCCTTCTTTTCGGCCTCGCGGCCGCCTTTGCGCTCAGCCCGCGCAACTGGGCAGACGTGGCCGGGCGCCACGACGTTGGGTGTGGGGCCCCGGTGTCCAGGATCCCCGCTAGAAATGCGGCGTGGTGCGTGCCGGGTCTTGAAGACCTCATGCCGTCACCCCGCTGCCTTGTGGATGGCGCGCGCGCTTCACATGCGCTTCGCTGACCCGTTGATCGCCGGCCTGGCGGGCGATGCGCTCGGCCGCGTCGCGCCAGCGCTTGGCCGCCGAGATCTGCACCAGCACCGGTTCGGTGGCCACGTACTCGGCCAGCAGGGCCTGCGCTTCGGCGTCCCAGGCCAGGGTGTCGAAGGTGCCCGGCTTGGCCGGCGTCGCGTCGATGCGGTCCAGGTCGGTGCCCAACGGCAGGATGTGGAACAGCGCATCGAAGAGCGCGTTGCAGAACTCCTGCACGATGTAGGTCGCGCCGGCATAACCCATGAACGGTGTGCCCGTGTGGCGGCGGATGATGGCGCCCGGAAACGATGCCGGGATGTAGGCCGGGCGCGGCCCGTGACCCGCGGCCATCTCGGCCAGGTACATGCGTTCGTTGTAGCTGCCGAACATCACGAGCGGCGGCTTGTCGTGGGTCAGCTGGCGCACCGTTTCGTTGTCGGTCTTTTCGCCGGCCTTGCGTGACACCGCGAAGTTGCACGGCAGGCCGAGCTCGTCTTCCAGGAAATGGCGGATGCCCCGTGCGTAGGTTTCGCCGGCCACGACCGCGAAGCTGGCGGTGCCGAAGAAGTCCTGCGTGACGCTGCGCCACAGGTCCCAGATGGGCTTGATCGTGGTGTGTTTTTCGCGGGCGATGAACGGCTCGGGGTCCAGGTGCAGCAGCTGGCCCAGCTGGCGCAGGAAAGCCGTGGTGCTGTGCAGCCCGATCGGAGCCTGCAGGTAAGGCCGTTCGAGTGCTTCGCACAACATGCGGCCGTACTCGCGGTACATGCAGATGTTGACGTCGGCTTCCACCAGGCGCGACACATCGGCCAGGTGGCTGCCCAGCGGGAACACCATGTTCACTTCGGCACCGATGCCCTGCACCAGGCGGCGGATCTCGGCCAGGTCGCTGGGCATGTTGAAGGTGCCGTAACACGGCCCGATCAGGTTGACGCGCGGCTTTTCGCCAGCCGGCCGTTCCTCGAAAGGCGTGCGCTGCGGGATCTTGCGCAGGCCGTATTGCGTCCACAGCCAGTACATCGCGCGGTTGGCGCATTGCCACTGGTCTTCGTCGATGGTGCGTGGCAGGAAACGCTGGATGGTCGTGCCTTCGGGCGTGACACCACCACCGATCATCTCGGCGATGGAACCCGTGACCACGACACTGGGCAGGTCGGGGTCGAGCGCGGCATGGGCGCGTTTCATCGCACCTTCGGTGCCCTCGCGGCCCAGCTGTTCTTCGGCCAGGCCGGTGACGACGATGGGCAGTTCGTGCGGCGGCAGCGCGTCGGTGTAGTGCAGCACGCTGGTGACCGGCAGGTTCTCGCAGCCCACGGGGCCGTCGATGATGACCTGCAGGCCCTTGATGGCGGTGAAGACGTAGACGGCGCCCCAGTAGCCCCCTGCCCGATCGTGATCGATGATGAAGGCCATCAGATCATCTCCTCGGCTTTGCGCTTCTTGAGGAGCTTGATGACCTGGCGTTTGGTCTCGGCGCGGAACTCCGGGCGCTCTTGCGGCACACCTTCCCAGACGCCCGACTTGTCGCCTTCACCGGCGTCGCCGAAAAACTCGCGCATCTGCTCGAAGCGCGCCTTGTTGCCGATGGCCGCGTTGACCACCTGCGCCAGGCTGCCGGCACCGGCCGGGCCCATCAGCGGGCGTGCCGAGATCAGGTTGGTGAAGTACAGCGAAGGGATCGTCGCGGCCTTGGCGGCCTGCACCACGGGCGTGGTGCCGATGGCCAGGTCGGGCTTGAATTCGCGCACCGCAGCGATGTCCTGTTCCAGGCTGGCGCGGTACTGCACGTGCACACCCCGCGCCTGAAGCCATTCCAGGTCGGGTGCGCTCCACGGGGTCTTGGGGCAGGCGCTGCCGACATAGGGCACCTCAGCGCCGCTTTCAATGAGCAAGCGCGCCACCAGCAGTTCGCTGCCTTCGTAGCCGCTCACCGTGATGCGGCCCTTGATGGGCGTCTTGGCCAGCACCGCCTTGATGGCGGGCAGGAAGCGGTTCTTGGCCGCATCGATCTGCGCCTGGCCGATGTTGCAGGCCTGGCCGATGGCCTGCAGCCAGGCCTCGGTGCCGTCGTGTCCCACCGGCGCCGACGCCACCACGGCACGGCCGGCGGTGACGAATTCGCGCACGCTGGCGGTGTAGAAGGGGTGGATGGCGGCCACGGCCGCGCAGTCCAGTGCCGCGTACAGCTCGCGCCATTCACGGGTGGGCACCACCGGGCCGGCAGCCAGGCCCATCGGTTCGAGCATGGCGCCGATGATCATCGGGTCGGCCGGGAACATCTCGCCCAGCAGCGTCACCGTGGGCTTGCTCGACACACCGTTGCGCGGCGCCGTCACCGGGCCGGCTTCGGCTTCGGTGCGTGCGTACTTCAGCATCGCACCGGCCAGCACGTCCTTGGCTTCGGCATGCGTGGGCACACCGAAACCCGGCACGTCGATGCCGATGATGCGCACGCCGTTGATCTGCTTGGGCAGCAGCTGCAGCGGCACGCCGCTGGCGGTGGGCACACACAGGTTGATGATGACGATGGCGTCGTACTTTTCCGGGTCGGCCTGCGCATGCACCGACTCGCGGATGTCTTCGAACAGCTTGCCCGTGACCAGCGATTCGCTGTTGAAAGGCACGTAGCCCACGCTGCGGCGCGCGCCGTAGAAGTGGCTGGTGAAGGTCAGGCCATACACACAGCAGGCGCTGCCGCTCAAGATGGTGGCGGTGCGGCGCATGCGCAGGCCGACACGCAGCGAACCGAAGGCCGGGCACATGCTCTGCGGCTGGTCGTGCGGGCCTGCGCCTTCGGGCAGCGGGTAGTCCTTGGCGTATTGCTGCAGGACTTCGCTCTTGCCGGCACTCTTGGCGGCGGCCAGCATGGCGTCCTTGCCGGAGTGGCAGCCGTGGCCGTCGCCATCGATCGCGGCGGGTACAGGCAGGTCGTTGGCGCCCATGGTGCTCACCCGTTCAGGCCGCGTCGTAGACGACTTCAAGGGTCGGCTTCACGATCTCGTTCTTGCCGACCATGTCGAACAGCGTCGCGGGTTCCATCTTGAAATCACGGCCCGTGACTTCGGCGCTGAACAAGCCCAGCAACTGGTCCTGCGTCTGCGGCTTCGGCCGCACCGGCGGCGCTTCGGCCACGTTGGTGGCCAGCTCTTCGAACAGCGGCGCCCATTGCGTGCCGGGGCGGCCGATGATTTCGTAGCTGGCGCTCTTGCGGCGGATGTCGTCGTTGGCCGGAATCGTCGCCAGCACCGGGATGCCGGCGGCCTCGGCGAACTTCTTCGCTTCGCCGGTGCCGTCGTCGCGGTTGATCACGACACCGGCCACGCCGACGTTGCCGCCCAGCTTGCGGAAGTACTCGACCGCGCTGCACACGTTGTTGGCGACGTACAGCGACTGCAGGTCGTTGCTGGCCACGACGATGACCTTCTGGCACATGTCGCGGGCAATCGGCAGACCGAAGCCGCCGCAGACCACGTCACCCAGGAAGTCGAGCAGCACGAAGTCGAAGCCCCAGTCGTGGAAGCCCAGCTTTTCCAGCGTCTCGAAGCCGTGGATGATGCCGCG
>LNFM01001835.1_pt1 | contig 75558 bp, 77 predicted proteins | sample 596031 | NCBI WGS metagenome assembly LNFM01 (sample SAMN04254537, study PRJNA301005) | activated carbon metagenome | isolation source: dual media filters at the Ann Arbor, Michigan drinking water treatment plant | place: USA: Ann Arbor
GCGCGCTTCGCGCGGCTCATGTCCTGCGCGATCAGTTCGCGCTCCGCAGCGGCGGTGGAAAGCCGTTCGTCCCAGAGCGCGATCGGAATGTCGGTCAGCGGGGAGAGATTTCGGGCAAAGGCGCGCGATGCCTGGGCGCGAGGGCCTTCGCTCGCGTCCATATTGATCGGCAGGCCGAGAACAATACCCGAGATTCTGCGCTCATGGGCGAGTTCCAGGATCTGCTGCGCGTCGATGCCGAACTTCTTCCGCGCAATCGTCTTGAGGGGACTTGCCACACGCCGGCCGTCGTCGGACACCGCCACGCCGATCGTTTTCGTTCCGAGATCAAGCCCGATGAGGGCGCCGCGTGCCGGCAACAGAAACGCGAGCTCGTTCATTGTGACTATGGGCGCGGGCATGGTTCGGCGTAGCATGACACAAGGTTCGGGGAAATGCCGGACACGGTCGGAACGTAAAAGACGAGGCGGACATGAATACAGCCAATCTGCAACTCGAAGGCCTCTATGCGGCGCTCGCGGCACTAATGAACGCCATCCGCGACAAGGGCGTGCTCTCGGCCGATGAAATCGAAAAGCTTCTGCGCGATGCGGAGGCTCTTAATGCCGGCGGCAGCCGCAAGCTGTCCGACGCCAACCGCGAGGCGGTCCTGTTTCCCTTCCGCTATCTGCGCTCAGCCAACAAGGCGGCGGCCGGCGGCGCACCGAAGAGCTTCTTCGAGATCGCAACGGAAATTGGCATGACAAAGGACGACTAGCTCACAAAAACGCTCCCGCGGCGGGGGCCGCGGGAGGGCTTTGACCTGTGGGTTCGGGGGCTGGGGCTGTTGTCGGCTGGCGTGAAGCTCAGGAGCGACATGTGAACCCTTGAGAGGTCAGCTCACTCGCGTAAGTGCAGCATTCAATCTGCGCGGGAGAACGTGCGGAGCTTCCCGGGTTTCGCTCTTGAAAGCGTACTTACACCAGATTTCTAGATTGTCGGAATATGCTGCCTGGAGGTTTCGCTTTTCAAAGCGACCCGCCAAACAGCTCAACCTGCTGCGGGGGTTCCAATTTTTTAGCCTCCGACGCTCACTTCCACGGCCTCAAGTCTGCGACAGCTCGCCACATCCGTCAAATGAATCCTGAAACGGTGTTTCCGAAGATGAGGACATTTTGGCTAAGTGCTGGATATGTACGGGTTTCGGCGATTTCAAATTACTGTGAGCACAAAGAAAAGGCCGGAGCGTTGCTCCGGCCTTTCCGTTGTCCGACCCCTGAAGGGATCAGAGCGAGTAGTACATGTCGAACTCGACCGGGTGTGGCGTGTGTTCGAAGCGGATGACTTCCTGCATCTTCAGTTCGATGAAGCTGTCGATGAAGTCGTCGGTGAACACGCCGCCGGCCTTCAGGAAGTCGCGGTCCTTGTCGAGGCTCTCGAGCGCTTCGCGCAGCGAGGCCGCAACGGTCGGGATTTCCTTCAGCTCTTCCGGCGGCAGATCGTACAGGTCCTTGTCCATCGGACCGCCCGGATCGATCTTGTTCAGGATGCCGTCCATACCGGCCATCACCAGCGAGGCGAAGGCGAGGTAGGGGTTCGCGAGCGGATCCGGGAAGCGGACCTCGACGCGCTTGGCCTTCGGCGAATTCGTCCACGGAATACGGCAGGAGGCCGAACGGTTGCGCGCGGAGTAGGCGAGCAGGACCGGGGCTTCGAAGCCGGGGACGAGACGCTTGTAGGAGTTGGTCGTCGGGTTGGTGAAGGCATTGATGGCCTTCGCGTGCTTGATCACGCCGCCGATGTACCACAGGCATTCCTGCGAGAGGCCGGCATACTTGTCGCCCGCGAAAAGCGGTTTGCCGCCCTTCCAGATCGACTGATGGCAGTGCATGCCCGAGCCGTTGTCGCCGTAGACCGGCTTGGGCATGAACGTCGCGGACTTGCCGAACGAATGCGCGACCGAGTGGATGCAGTACTTGTAGATCATCATCTGGTCGGCCATCAGCGTCAGCGTGTCGAACTTCATGCCGAGTTCGTGCTGCGCGGAAGCGACTTCGTGATGGTGCTTCTCGACCTTGACGCCCATGGCGGCGATGGCCGCGAGCATCTCGCCGCGGATATCCTGGCCCGAGTCCACCGGCGGGACGGGGAAGTAGCCGCCCTTGGTCGGAACGCGGTAGCCGAGATTTCCGCTCTCGTAATCGCTGTCGGAGTTGTAAGGCAGCTCGACCTGATCGAGCTTGAAGCCGGTGTTGTACGGCGTCGACGAGAACTTGACGTCGTCGAAGATGAAGAACTCGGCTTCCGGGCCGAACGAGATCGTGTCGCCTACGCCGCTCGACTTCACGAAGGCTTCGGCCTTCAGCGCGATGCCGCGCGGGTCGCGAGAGTAGGGTTCGCCGGTCGCCGGCTCGAGCACGTTGCAGACGATCGACAGCGTCGAGGCCGCGTAGAACGGATCAAGCTGAGCGGTCTCCGGAACCGGCATGAGAAGCATGTCGGACTCGTTGATGGCCTTCCAGCCCGAGATTGAGGATCCGTCGAACATCTGGCCTTCGGAGAAGAATTCATCATCGACCAGTTCGAGGTCGAACGTGACGTGCTGCCACTTACCTTTCATGTCCGTGAAGCGCAGATCGACGTACTTGACGTCGTTGTCCGCGATGAACTTCAGGACATCCTTGCCAGTCTTCAGTGCCATTTTTGGTCCCCTGTCGTGGTTCTGTGTGCGGCGAACGCCGCGTAAGGCGGGATTCTTTAGATCGCGTCGGCGCCGGTTTCACCGGTGCGGATGCGAATGACGTCTTCAATCGAGGAAACGAAAATCTTGCCGTCGCCGATACGGCCGGTCTGGGCCGCCTTGCGGATGGCGTCGATGGCGGCTTCCACCATGCTGTCGCCCAGGACAACTTCGATTTTCACTTTAGGCAGAAAGTCGACGACGTATTCGGCGCCGCGATAAAGCTCGGTATGGCCCTTCTGGCGGCCGAAGCCCTTGGCCTCGATGACCGTGATGCCCTGGACTCCAACCTGCTGCAGCGCTTCCTTCACCTCGTCGAGCTTGAAAGGTTTGATGACGGCCTCGATCTTCTTCATGACTCTTCCTGTCTCCTGGTGCGCCGGAGCGACCGCCCGGCTAAAAGCAGCAATCGTGCCAGCCGGTAAGGCGACACGATCCCCTCAACGCGCGGACGCAACTGGCGAGGAGAAGGTGGCTGGCTTCAAAATCATAGATTAAAATCTGTGCATTTGCCTATTTGCAATGCAGAAAAGTGCTTCGTTGACGAGCAGGTCTTGCTTCAGGAATGGGCAGATTGTCAAAGCAACCCCGGGATGATGTTCTTCCCGGATGCGCGTCCTGCGTCATCTCGTTTTCAGGCTAGCATCCATTCCCGCCATCGTCCCCCTCCATGATCGCGGCGTCCCTCCGGTCGGGACGGCGGGTAGCACAATCATCGGCGGACCGGCCGCCTGCACAGGCGTCGTTGGAGGCGTACTCTCCATTTATAGTCGTGACGCTGACGGCAATCTCGTCGAGCGGTCGGAATGCGAGACTGTCGCGTGATCGAGATCCTTTCCAATGCCGAGATGGGTAACGCCGACGCACTGACGATCGCGAGCGGGGTGCCAGGCATCCATCTGATGGAAGCGGCGGGCGCCGCGGTCGCGGATCGCGCGCTCGCGATGATGCCGTCGGCAGGGCCGGTTCTGGTGATCTGCGGTCCGGGCAACAACGGTGGCGATGGTTTCGTCGCGGCGCGGTTGTTGGCCGAGCGCGGCCATGAAGTGCGGCTTGCACTGATCGGCGACCGGAGGGATCTAAAAGGCGATGCCGCGCTGGCCGCCGCGCGCTGGAAGGGCGAGGTACGGGGCTTCGATCCGTCGCTCATCCCCGGCTGTGGCCTCATTATCGATGCGTTGTATGGCACCGGTTTGTCGCGCGATGTGGACGGCGTGGCGCGCGCGGCGATCGAGGCGGTGAATGCTGCGGAGAAACCGGTACTTGCCGTCGATATTCCGTCTGGCGTCGATGGCGATACCGGTCTTGTGCGCGGTGTCGCGGTTCAGGCGACGGCGACCGCTACCTTTTTCCGTTTGAAGACAGGTCACAAACTGCTGCCGGGCCGCGTCCGCAGCGGAGAGATACATCTCAGTCAGATAGGTATCTCCGAATCCGTGCTGGAGAAGATTTCACCGCGCACATGCCTCAACGGGCGGGCACAGTGGGACGCCCTTTTTCCGCGCCCGAACGTCCTCAGCCACAAGTATTCGCGCGGTCATGTTCTTGCCGCTGGCGGTTCCGAAATGACGGGGGCGGCGCGTCTCGCGGTGCGGGCAGCCATTCGGGCCGGAGCGGGGGTCGTGACCGTTGCCGTGAGTCCCGATGTCCTCTCGGTCTACCAGATCACGCTCGACTCCGTGATCGTACGTGCGATGGAGACGCCTGAACACTATGCCGAGCTTCTGACAGACGAGCGGCGCAATGTGCTGTTGCTGGGGCCCGGGCTGGGGCATGGCAGCCGCACCCGCGATCTCGTCCGGCTTGCATTGGCGAGCGGTCGGGCCGTCGTCCTCGACGCTGACGCGTTGACGAGCTTTGAAAATCAGCCGCGCTCGCTCTTCGATGTCGTAAAGGCCGCGGACAGGCCGGTGATAATGACGCCGCATGAGGGCGAGTTCCGGCGCCTGTTCGCAAAGGTGTTCAGCGAGACGCCCTCCAAGCTGGACCGGGCTCGCGGCGCGGCGGCGTTTTCCGGGGCGATTGTCGTGTTCAAGGGAGCCGATACCGTCATCGCCGCGCCGGATGGCCGTGCCGCGATTACGGACAATGCACCGCCATGGCTGGCGACGGCAGGGGCGGGTGATGTGCTGGCGGGTATAATCTCCGGTATCGTCGCGCAGGGTATGCCCGGTTTCGAGGCGGCGTGCGCCGGCGTCTGGATACACGGCGAATGCGGAAACGAAGCAGGCCCCGGTCTCGCGTCCGGAGATCTGCCGGATGCGCTGCAGCCGGTTCTACGCCGTCTTTTCACGTAACAACAGCTACGGTGTGACCTCGATCCAGGCCGTTTTCGCTTTGCCGTCGCCTTCCAACGGAACGACCTCGATGGCATAGCGCCCGGCCTGTTCCGCGACGAAGGCAAACCGTGCGGTTTCATCCGGATGCAGCAGGTGCGTGTCCTGCCACCACGGCTTCCATCCGTCATCCAGCGTGTCGAGATGGCGGACGGCATGCCCTTCGATGAGCACGCCGCGCGGCGTGGCGTCGTTTTCGAATGTCAGGACAACGCTGCGGCCGGAGCGCGCTTTCACCAGCGGGTCGGGAGTGTCGGCGCCGGACTTCCATGTGCCGCGCACCGCGGACGCCAACGGAATTTCAGCAGCAAGATTGTTATTGGCTTCCAGCCGCGCGGCATACACGGTGGGCTCGCCGCTCTCGCCCTCGGCCTGGATCGTCACGAGCGCCAGAGCCGGGTCAAACGCATCGACGAGGACAAGCTGTTCTGCCGGCATGTCGAACACCACGTCCGTCCGTCCGAATGGCGGCAGGAAAAGCACGTTGTTGAGTGGTGGAAACGGCTCGCACGGCTGGCCGTCGATCGCGATTATCTGTGCGCCATCCGGCAGAAGCAGCCCCGCCAGTCCGGCTGGCGCCAGATTCGCGACATGCAGCCTGACGCGATCGCCCGGCCGCGCCCCCGCAGTCAGCTCCGGCATTCCGTTGACGAGCACCGATCGTTTGCCATCTGCCTGCAACGTATTGACGGCGACAACAATTCCCTGTCCGGCGACGGGGCGCTCTTCGGTGGTAACGAGCAGCGGGCCGGAAAGAAATTGCAACTGTTTGTCCGAGGTGAGCGCGCGGTAAACGAACATTCCCGCGTCCGGCGGCGCGATGGAGATAGTTCTCGTCTCGCCGGGCGAGATCGCGGAATCGCTTCCGGCGGCGGCTTTTCCACGCAGCCCCTGGACAGCGAAACGGAAAGACGATGTGGAGCGGTTTTCGACCGCGATGCTGAATGCTGTTCCACGCGCGGCTTCGATCAACGGGCCCGCAAGCCCGGAATCAAAAACAGGGACACCAAGCCGCGGGGCGTCGATCACGCGCAGCCGGAGAGGAAAATCCAGCGCCAGCGTCGGGTTTTGTATTGCGACGCTAGCAGCAATCCCGGCGCAGAAACGTCTGCGCGAGAAAACGGGTGCCGCGGTTTCAGATTGTTCCAAAATTGCCTTCCAGTTTCGCCCATTCGTGCCATGTTTTGCTTCATACGGATACACAGGCTCCGAGAACCAATGCCGCATAGCCGTTTTGCAGGGCGGGGGCTTGCAGGACGGCAATGACAGGCGTTTCCTGTCCGTGGCATTCCGCCGGGAGACATCCAATGGCCACACGCGGTTTCTTTGGCCGTTCGCGCGACCCTTCTCTTGCGGACCGCGTACCGCCGGGCCAGTCGCTGACCGATGGTTTTCCGGTTCTGTCCGCCGGGCCGACGCCGCGCGTCGATCTCAAGACCTGGACATTCACCCTGAAGCACGGCCCGAAGCCCGTGAAGGTCTGGGGCTGGGATCAGTTCAACGAACTGCCGCAGACGAAAATGACGCGCGATATTCATTGCGTCACCACATGGTCGAAGCTGAACACGGCGTGGGAGGGCGTCGCCATCGACGACATCTTCGCCGACGTCGGCATCGAGCCGCCGACGCCGTACATACTTGCCCATTCCGTCGAGGGCTACTCGACCAATGTTCCGGTAAAGGACCTTGTCGGCGGCAAAGCAATGGTCGCAACCAAATACAAGGGCGCGCCGCTTGAACCGGACCATGGCGGCCCCGCGCGGCTTCTCGTACCGCACCTGTATTTCTGGAAATCGGCCAAATGGGTGAACGGGCTGCAGTTCACCGAGCGCGACGAGCTTGGCTTCTGGGAGCTGCGCGGCTATCACGCCTATGGCGATCCTTGGAAAGAACAGCGTTACACGGGCGATCCTTAAGTGCAGTCACTTGCCCCGCTGCGGTGGCAGACCGGAACAATCGAAGAGATTGTCCCGCGCACGCCGCGTACGCGCAGCTTCTTTCTTAAGCTGTCCGAGCCCTTCATGTACGAGGCCGGCCAGCACATCGACGTGCGGCTGACGGCGCCCGACGGCTACCAGGCACGGCGCGGCTATTCGATCGCATCGGCGCCGGAGATGGGGCCGGATCGCATCGAGCTGTGCATCGAGGAACTGGAAGGCGGCGAGGTTTCCCCGTTCTTTCATATGGTTGCCGAACCGGGCGACACGATCGAGCTGCGAGGCCCGCTCGGTGGGCATTTCATCTGGTCATCGGAGGAGGGCGGTCCGATCCTGCTCATTGGGGGCGGCTCCGGCGTCGTGCCGTTGATGAGCATGGCGCGTCATCGCACGGCGTCCGGCTCGAAAGTGCCGATGGCGCTGTTGTTCTCGGCGCGCACCTGGGAAGACGTGATCTTCCGTGACGAACTGCTCGAGATGCATGGCCGGCGGGACGGCTTCGACCTTGTATTGACGTTGACGCGCGATGTCGACAAGCGGGACGGGGTTCACGCGCGGCGCATCGATTCCGGCATGGTAATGCAGGCCATCGACCAGTTCCCGGCGCTGCCGAAGCGCGTCTATCTGTGCGGATCGAACGCTTTTGTCGATGCAGCGGCGAATGCGTCGATCGAGGCGGGTATCCCGGCCACGGCCATTCGCACGGAACGATACGGCGGTTAGTTGGAGCCGTCATGCCAGGCCTTGGGCCTGGCATCCACGAGTTCGCAATCTCGGCAGCAGAAAAAGAACGTGGATGGCAGGGACAAGCCCTGCCATGACGGGGATTATTCTTCCCTCTCGCGCTCAAGCAGCATCTTCTTCCGCTCAACGCCCCAGCGATAGCCGGTCAGCTTGCCGTCCTTGCCGATGACGCGATGGCACGGAACGGCGAGCGAGACATGGTTGGCGCCGCAGGCCGTGCCGACGGCGCGGACGGCGTCCGGCGCGCCGATCCTTTGTGCGATCTCGCCATAGGTCGCGGTTTTTCCTGGCGGAATGTCGCGCAACGCCTTCCAGACGCGTTGCTGGAATGCCGTGCCCTGCAGATCCAGCGGCAGGTCGAGCGTGCGCTTCGGGTTTTCCGCGAACGCAACGACTTTCCTGACTGTGCCCTCGAAGTCCGCTCCGGCCGGTGCAATCGTGGCTTTCGGAAAACGGCGATGAAGCTCGTTCTCCAGTTCTTGGGCGTCGTTGTCGAGGAAGATGGCGCAGACGCCGCGTTCGGTCGTCGCGACAAGAATCTTGCCGAGCGAGCTGTCGCTGATGGCGTAGCGGATATCCATATTTGCGCCGCCCGCCCTGTAGGCGCTGGGGGTCATGCCGAGCATGTCGTCCGTGCTTTCGTAGAAGCGGCTGGCCGATGAATAGCCGCTGCCGTGAATGGTGGATGTCACGCTTGCTCCGTTGGCGAGGCCAGCGCGCACGCGCCGCGCACGATGCTCCAGCGCGTATTGACGCGGCGTCAGGCCCGTCGCCGCCTTGAACAGCCGATGGAAATGGTAGGTGCTGAAGCCGGATTTGCGTGCCAGTTCGTCGAGCTTCGGTATCGTTTCGCTGGCTTCAAGCATGCGGCAGATCTCGGTGACGATCTGCGAGTTGAGCGCCCATTGTTGCGGGCGGTCCGGATGGCATTTGCGGCAGGCGCGAAAACCGGCTGCTGCCGCTTCAGCGGCAGACGCATGGAACACGACATTCTGCGGCCTAGGCCGGCGGGCAGGGCAGGAAGGACGGCAATAGATGCCCGTCGAACGGACGGCGAAGAAGAAGCGCCCGTCGAATGCGCGGTCGCGTGCGCAGACCGCCTGCCAGCGGGGATCGTTCTCAAGTGATGCCGGGACGATGCTCATGGGACAAACCTAGTGGCGCGTAGCGCTTTGCGCACTCCGGTTCTTGCTTTCAAACCGGAGGTTTCTATCTCTGCGGAACCCTTCAGCAGGAACCCCGCTCATGCCCTCGATGTACGACGCTTCGATTCCGGTTTTTATCCGCAGTTTCCGCAACCTTCTCGCCATTCTCGACAAGGGCGAGGCGTTCGCGAAGGAAAAGGGCATCGACTCCATCAAGCTGGCCGAGGCGCGGCTGATCCACGACATGGACCCCCTGACGAGCCAGATCCAGCGCGCGTCCGATACGGCCAAGGGCGTCGGCGGCCGCCTTTCGGGCAATCCCGCACCAAGCTTTGAGGACACGGAGAAGACTTTCGACGACATGCGCGCCCGGATCGAGAAGACGATCGCCTATCTGGAAAGCGTGCCGCGCGCCGGCATCGACGGCACCGAGGATAAAGAGGTGGAGTTGAAGACCAGATCGCGCACGGCGACCTTCAGCGGGCGGGATTATCTGTTCAATTTCGCCCTGCCGAACTTCTATTTCCATGTCACGACCGCCTATGACATCCTTCGGGCGCAGGGTGTCCAGATCAAGAAAATGGACTTTATCGGAGAGCTTTGAGGAGAGGGGGCCGGAAGGCCTCATTTTTCGCGTGCGAACCGCTTTTCGCATGCTATAGACGCCCCGCTCCCTCTGGGAGAAGCGCCCGGCGCGGGCGTGGCGGAATTGGTAGACGCACTGGATTTAGGTTCCAGCGGCGAAAGTCGTGGGGGTTCGAGTCCCTCCGCCCGCACCATCGGCGGGCCGCACGATCCGGAAGATAAAGCCATGCAGGTTCAAGAAACCCTCTCCGAGGGACTGAAGCGCGAATACCGCATCACCGTCCCGGCCCAGGATCTCGATGGTCGTATAGCGGCCCGCCTCGAAGAGCTGAAGAGCCGCGTCCGGATCAACGGTTTCCGCCCCGGCAAGGTGCCGGCGGAGCATCTGAAGCGCCTCTATGGTCGCTCGGTGTTCGGCGAGGTGCTGCAGGAGCTCCTGACCGAGGGCAACCGCAAGATCGTCGACGACAACAAGGTCAAGCTGGCCATGCAACCGAAGATCTCGCTGCCGGAAACGGAAGCCGAGGTCGAGCAGGTGGCCGAGGGCAAGGCCGATCTCACCTACAAGGTCGAGGTCGAGGTTCTGCCCGAGATCACGGTCGGCGATCTGAAGAGCATCACCATCGAGCAGCCGGTAGCGGACATTCCGGAGTCGGACATCGAGGAGACGCTGACCCGTCTTGCGACGCAGAACGCGACCTATACCGACAAGGACGGCGCTGCCGAACTGAAGGACAAGGTCACGATTGACTTCGTCGGTTCGGTCGGCGGTGTGGAGTTCGAGGGCGGCAAGGGCGAGGATCACCCGCTCATCCTCGGCTCCGGCCAGTTCATCCCCGGCTTCGAGGAACAGCTTGTCGGCGTGAAGACCGGCGACAAGAAGGACGTCAAGGTAACGTTCCCAGAGGCCTATCACGCGCCGGATCTCGCCGGAAAAGAAGCCGTCTTCGCCATTACGGTGAAGAAGGTCGAGGGCGCCACGAACGCCGAGATCAATGACGACCTCGCCAAGAAGCTCGGCATGGAGTCGCTCGACAAGCTCAAGGAAGCGGTGAGCGAGCAGATCGGCAACGGCTTCAAGCAGGCATCCCGCCAGCGCATGAAGCGCGCCCTGCTGGATGCGCTCGATGCGACGCACAAGTTCGATTTGCCGCCGACGCTGGTCGAGCAGGAATTCGCGGGCATCTGGTCGCGTGTCGAGAAGGAGCTGGAGTCGGGTGGCGAAGCCGCGCGCGAGGGCAAGACGGACGACCAGTTGAAGGCGGAATACCGCACGATCTCAGAACGCCGTGTACGACTCGGCCTGCTCCTTGCGGAGATCGGCGAGAAGAACAACATACAGGTCACGAACGACGAGGTTACCAAGGCCGTCGTCGATCGGGCCCGCCAATTCCCCGGCCAGGAACAGATGGTCTGGGAGTACTACCAGAAGACCCCGGAAGCGCTTGCTGAACTCCGTGCCCCGATCTTCGAGGAAAAGGTGATCGACTACATTGTCGAGCTGGCGAAGGTGACTGAGAAAAAGGTCTCGAAGGACGAGCTGTTCGCCGATCCGGATGACGAAAAGGCGGCCTGAAGGCCGCGGGAGCTGAGAGAATGATGGACCGTAGCCCGCTCGAAACCTACATGAACCTCGTGCCGATGGTCGTCGAACAGACGAGCCGCGGCGAGCGCGCCTTCGACATTTTCTCGCGCCTTCTGAAGGAGCGCATCATCTTCGTGACCGGTCCGGTCGAGGATGGCATGTCCTCTCTGGTCGTCGCGCAGCTCCTGTTTCTTGAAGCGGACAATCCGAACAAGGAAATCTCGATGTACATCAACTCGCCGGGCGGGGTGGTGACGTCGGGTCTCGCGATTTACGACACCATGCAGTACATCCGGCCGAAGGTCTCGACCCTGTGCGTCGGCCAGGCCGCCTCCATGGGTTCGCTGCTGCTGGCCGCCGGCGAGACGGGGATGCGCTTCGCGACCCCGAACGCCCGCGTCATGGTTCACCAGCCTTCGGGCGGTTTCCGCGGCCAGGCTTCGGACATCGAGCGCCATGCCGAGGACATCGTGAAGCTGAAGCGCCGGCTGAATGAAATATATGTGAGGCACACCGGCCAGCCTTACGAGAAGATTGAAAACACCCTCGACCGCGACCATTTCATGTCGGCGGACCAGGCCAAGGAATTCGGCATCATCGATCAGGTGTTCGAGACCCGGCCCATCGATGGCGAGGGCGCCGCCAAGATTCAGGCGGCCTGACCCGGATTTGGCATCGCCTGCGACGTCTGCGCGCAGGTTCCGGGGTCTTTCCAGAGGAAAACTGTGGCAGTTGCGCTACTTGGCGGGCTGCCGGTAACCTTGTGGACGGGCCACGGGTTGATCTGCGCAGTCGTCACATGGTCACATTCGGGGTGAGTCTAGAGGGATTGGTTGTGGGGTGAAGTAGACGATGCCCATGGGGTTGGGCCTCACTACAACACATTGTTAGGGCCGGCAGGTCTAGGATTCGGGGTCTTGAGCCCTTAGTCCAGGGTTGAGGTCAGGAAAGTGGGACAATGAGCAAGGCCGGCAGCGACTCGAAGAACACGCTTTACTGCTCGTTCTGCGGCAAGAGCCAGCACGAGGTTCGCAAGCTTATTGCGGGCCCGACGGTGTTCATCTGCGACGAATGCGTCGAGCTGTGCATGGACATCATCCGCGAGGAGAACAAGTCTTCGCTCGTGAAGTCGCGCGATGGCGTGCCGACCCCGAAGGAGATCCGCAAGGTTCTCGATGATTACGTCATCGGTCAGGACCAGGCGAAGAAGGTTCTCTCGGTCGCGGTGCACAATCACTACAAGCGCCTGAACCACGCGACGAAGCACAACGACGTCGAGCTCGCGAAATCGAACATCCTGCTCGTCGGTCCGACGGGTTCGGGCAAGACGCTGCTGGCGCAGACGCTGGCGCGCATTCTCGACGTCCCGTTCACGATGGCGGATGCCACGACGCTCACCGAAGCCGGCTATGTCGGCGAGGACGTCGAGAACATCATTCTGAAGCTGCTGCAGGCGTCCGACTACAACGTCGAGCGCGCACAGCGCGGCATCGTCTATATTGACGAGATCGACAAGATTTCGCGCAAGTCCGATAATCCGTCGATCACGCGCGATGTGTCGGGCGAAGGCGTGCAGCAGGCTCTGCTCAAGATCATGGAAGGCACGGTTGCGTCCGTACCTCCGCAGGGCGGCCGAAAGCATCCGCAGCAGGAATTCCTGCAGGTCGATACCACCAACATTCTCTTCATCTGCGGCGGCGCGTTCGCCGGCCTTGAGCGTATCATCTCGGCGCGCGGCAAGGGCACGTCGATTGGCTTCGGCGCGAAAGTGTCGGCGCCGGAAGATCGCCGTACGGGCGAAGTGTTCCGCGAAGTCGAGCCCGAGGATCTGCTGAAGTTCGGCCTGATCCCGGAATTCGTCGGCCGTCTGCCGGTCATCGCGACACTTGAGGACCTGGACGAGGAAGCGCTCGTCAAGATTCTCAAGGAGCCGAAGAACGCGCTGGTGAAGCAGTATCAGCGCCTGTTCGAGATGGAAGGCGTGGAACTGTCGATGCAGGACGACGCGCTTGGTGCCGTCGCCCGCAAGGCGATTCAGCGCAAGACAGGCGCCCGCGGCCTGCGGTCGATCCTGGAAGCCATCCTGCTCGACACGATGTACGATCTGCCGGGCCTCGAAGGCGTCGATGAGATCGTCATTTCCGACGAGGTCGTCGAAGGCAAGGCCAAACCGCTTTACGTCTACTCCGACACGGGCTCGGATAAGTCCGAGGCGAGTGCGTGATGAGCGCCGGGCCGGCTTTTTTCCGCCGGTTCGGACGCGCCCCGCATGAGGGGCCGGTATGCCTTGAAAGCGTTGCGTCCGCGGACCACTTAATCAGCAACAGCAGAGCCGTCCCGGCATTTGCCGGCCCGGCTTTCAGCCAGATGCGATTGCGTGCGGGCTCTCTCCGTAAACGGATCGCGCCGATGGCTATCGGCGCCGCGCATTCACGCGGGCGCCGCGAAAGGATTATGAGATGACGAGTTCCAAGGTCCGCACGCCTCCGGTTGGCGAGAGCGAGGTCTATCCCGTCCTGCCGCTGCGTGACATTGTTGTTTTCCCGCACATGATCGTGCCGCTCTTCGTGGGGCGCGAGAAGTCCATACGCGCCCTCGAGGCGGTAATGAAGCAGGACAAGCCGATCCTGCTTGCGACCCAGCTCAATCCGGCCGACGACGATCCGGCGCCCGAAGCGATCTACAAGATCGGCACGCTGGCGACCGTACTCCAGCTTCTGAAGCTTCCCGACGGCACCGTGAAGGTGCTGGTCGAAGGCCTTGGCCGCGCGCGCGTCAAATCTTACAAGGGCCGCGAAGATTTCTATGAAGCCGAAGCGGAAATGCTCGACGACGAGCAGGCCGACGGCGTGGAAACCGCTGCGCTGGCGCGTTCCGTGGTCAACGAGTTCGAATCCTATGTGAAGCTCAACAAGAAGATCGCGTCCGAGGTCGTGACGGCCGTCACGCAGATCGATGAGCCGGCGAAGCTGGCGGATTCCATCGCGTCGCATCTCTCCGTCAAAATTCCGGAGAAGCAGGCAATCCTCGAATTGCTCAACGTCGTTGAGCGCCTTGAGCGCGTGCTTGGCCTCATGGAGAGCGAAATCTCCGTGCTCCAGGTCGAGAAGCGCATCCGTACGCGCGTCAAGCGCCAGATGGAGAAGACGCAGCGCGAGTATTATCTCAACGAGCAGATGAAGGCGATCCAGAAGGAACTCGGCGACGAGGACGGAAGATCAGGACCACGAAACTTTCCAAGGAAGCCCGCGAGAAGGCGACTGCCGAGATCAAAAAGCTCAAGCAGATGTCGCCGATGTCTGCGGAAGCCACGGTCGTGCGTAATTACCTCGACTGGCTGCTCGGCATTCCGTGGGGCGTGAAGTCGAAGGTCCGCAAGGATCTTTCCTTCGCGGAGAAGGTGCTCGACAGCGATCACTTCGGCCTTGAAAAGGTCAAGGAGCGCATCGTCGAATATCTCGCGGTGCAGAGCCGTACCAACAAGCTCGCGGGTCCGATCCTGTGCCTTGTCGGCCCTCCGGGTGTCGGCAAGACCTCGCTCGCGAAATCGATCGCCAAGGCGACCGGGCGTGAATATGTCCGCATGTCGCTGGGCGGCGTGCGCGACGAGGCGGAGATCCGCGGTCATCGCCGCACCTATATCGGCTCGATGCCCGGCAAGGTCATCCAGTCGATGCGCAAGGCGAAGAAAGCCAATCCGCTCTTCCTGCTCGACGAGATCGACAAGATGGGCATGGATTTCCGTGGCGATCCGGCGTCGGCTCTTCTCGAAGTGCTGGATCCTGAACAGAACTCGACGTTCAACGACCACTATCTCGAGGTCGATTACGATCTGTCGAACGTGATGTTCATCACCACGGCCAACACGCTCAACATTCCGCCGGCCCTCATGGACCGCATGGAGATCATCCGCATCGCCGGTTACACGGAAGATGAGAAGGTCGAGATCGCACGGCGCCATCTGATCCCCGAGCTTCTCCAGAAGCACGGCATGGCGACGAAGGAATGGTCGGTCGACGACGAGGCGCTGCGCACCGTTATCCGCCGTTACACGCGGGAAGCGGGCGTCCGCAACCTCGAGCGCGAGATCGCGACCCTCATCCGCAAGGCGGTGAAGGAGCTGGTCTCGAGCAAGAAGACGAGCGTCAAGGTCACGCAGAAGAACCTCGAGGAATTCCTCGGCGTTCCGCGTCACCGCTACGGTGAGGCCGAACTGGAAGACCAGGTCGGTGTCGTGACGGGCTTGGCCTGGACGGAAGTCGGCGGCGAGCTTCTGACGATCGAAGGCCTCATGATGCCCGGCAAGGGCCGGATGACGGTCACCGGCAATCTGCGCGACGTCATGAAGGAGTCGATCTCCGCGGCGGCATCTTACGTTCGCTCGCGCGCCATCGACATCGGCGTCAAGCCGCCGCTGTTCGAGAAGCGCGACATCCACGTCCACGTGCCGGAAGGCGCTACGCCGAAGGACGGACCGTCGGCCGGCGTTGCGATGGCGACCGCCATCGTTTCGGTGCTCACCGGCATCCCGGTTCATCGTGAAGTCGCGATGACGGGCGAGGTGACGCTGCGCGGGCGCGTGCTGCCGATTGGCGGACTTAAGGAGAAGCTGCTCGCTGCGCTGCGCGGCGGCATCAAGACGGTGCTGATTCCGGAGGAGAACGCGAAGGATCTCGCGGACATCCCGGACAATGTGAAAAGCGGAATGAACATCATTCCCGTTTCGCATGTCGATGAGGTGCTGAAGCATGCGCTGACGCGCCAGCCCGAACCGATCGAGTGGGAGGAAGAGGCCGAGCCGCTTCCGAAGGCGGTTGAGGACGGCGAGGTTCCCGGCCTCACCGCGCACTGATCAACGACTTACAACGCCAAGTGAAAAGGCCCGCGCAAGCGGGCCTTTTTGTTGCGCGCTTCTGTGCCTCGCGGGCCACAGTTGACGCATGTCGCGCGACTCCGCCGTCCGTATTTCCTTGCAAGGACTGCTTTTTCGCGGAAGTTAACTGTTCCGGCAGGGGGCCGCCGGGGGACTAAAAATGCGGAGGCATTATGAACAAGTCGGATCTGATCGCGGCGGTCGCGGATCGCGCAGGACTCAGCCGCTCGCAGGCGTCGGCTGCGGTTGAGGCCACCATCGACTCGATTGTTGATACCCTGAAGAAGGGAGCGGACGTGCGTCTTGTGGGGTTCGGCACGTTCCAGGTTGTTCGCCGCGCCGGTGGCGTCGGCCGCAATCTCCGTACCGGACAGGCGATCCGCATTCCGGAATCGAAGGCGCCCAAATTCCGCGCGGGGCAGGTTCTGAAGGACGCGATCAACAACTGATCGCGCGGGCTTGCAAGGCCACGAAAATCGCCCATAAACACCGCACGGAAGGTCAGGGCGGTTAGCTCAGCTGGCAGAGCATCTCGTTTACACCGAGAGGGTCGGCGGTTCGATCCCGTCACCGCCCACCATTCGCTTGTGTCCCGTGGTCGCGTTGAGCCTGCTTTTCGTTGACTTGGGGAAGTGCGTGTCGTAGTTCACGCGCCTCTCCGGAGCGGCAACGAAAAAGCTCCGATCCGGGGGTGTAGCTCAGTTGGTTAGAGCGTCGGCCTGTCACGCCGAAGGTCGCGGGTTCGAGCCCCGTCACTCCCGCCACTTATTCCCTCTCAGTGCAGCCTGAAAATGCCTTCCACGGCGCGGAATTCGGCCGGCTTTATGAGCCCCGAATGCGCGACCTTCACGGAATGCAGCGCGCCGTCGAGCTTTGCGCGCCAGAAATCCAGGAATCTGACGAGTACGGGAAAACTCGGCGCCACGTCGTAGTGCTGCCAGACATAGGTTTGCAGTAGGGACGGGTGGTCGGGCATGCGGTAGAGAATCTCGGCCGTCGTGAGGCCGTAGCCTTCGAGCTGTTTCAGGAAATCCGCCGAAACATTCATCAGCACCTCCAAAACATACGTCGCGATGGTGAGGCCGAATCGCACATTGTGGCAAGGCCAAAAAAACAAGCAAAATGAGTTTGTTCGCGATCTCGTTTGATGAGTGACAAAAGGCCGGAGCGAGCTTTGGCATGGGTGCGGCTAGCATTGATTGTTAATTTTGCAGTTACTCGTCTAGGTTTAAGTGACGGCGGGCTGGGCACGCATATGCTGACTGCGAGGCTCGGAAATGACTGGCGCTCCGGAAGCGGGCGAGAGGATTGGTATCTCGGCGTGGCGTGATGAGCGCGGCGCATCCGCGGTCGAGTTCGCGCTTGTCATGCCGGTCTTTCTTCTGATCCTCGTCGGCACGCTCTGCTACGGCCTTTATTTCGGTGCCGCGCATAGCGTCCAGCAGCTTGCGGCGGAAGCTGCGCGGGCAACAGTGCCTGGACTGACGCCGGTCGAGCGCGCGCTGCTTGCCCAGGGCTCCGTAAATCAGGCGTTGCCGAACTACGCGATGATCGATGGCGCCAAGGTGGCGGTCACCGTCGGCGTACATGCAGGCAATCCCGACCTCTTCGATGTCGCTGTCACATATGACGCGTCCGGCATGCCGATCTGGATGTTCGAGGGTTTGCTTCCGCTTCCGCCGAAAGTTATTCAGCGCGCGGCCGTCGTGCGTCGCGGGGGCTATTGATGCCCCGCCGGCCGGCCTTGTTCGGCAAGTCCGAAGACGGCTCAATCGCCGTCATGTCGTCGCTGAGTCTGGTCTGCGTGATCAGCTGTCTCGCACTCGCGGTGGACTTCGGCAGTCTCTATCTCGAACGTCGCCATCTGCAGAGCATGGCCGATCTTTCGGCCATCGCGGCGCTCTCAAGCCCGGCGAACCCGCAGGACGCGGTAAGTACACTTCTTGCCGCCAACGGCGTGGATGCGGTCGCCGAGGTCGAAACCGGAACGTTTACGCCGGACCCGCTGCTTCAGCCGAGCGAGAGATATGCCGCGGGCGGCGCCAGCCGCAACGCGGCGCGCGTCACGCTGACCGCGCCGGGCAATCTGTACTTTGCCCGTGTCGTCTACGGAGGCGCATTGCCGACGATCCGGGTACGCGCAACCGCCGCCGAGCAGAATGTCGCCTCCTTTTCCATCGGCTCGCGTCTGGCCTCGCTGAACGGTGGAATCCTGAACGAACTGTTCGGCGATTTCCTCGACACCACGGTCAGCCTGACCGTCATGGACTACAACGGGCTTGCAGGCGCCGATCTCGATCTTCTGCGCTTCATGGAAACACTGGCGGGAGAGGCCGGCATCACCGCGGGTACATACGAGTCGGTGCTGCAATCCGCACTTACGTTCGGCGATGTGATCGATGCCGCCGCCACCGTGGCCGGAGCCGGAGGGGCAGGGGCGGCGCAGGTCGCGTTGAACAAATTGAAAGCCGGCGCGTCGAGCCTGTCTCTGGGAGGACCCGGGTTGCTCGATTTGGGCAGCCTTGGAGACCTCGCCATCGGGGAGCGTCCCGCCGGTTTCGCCGGCACAATATCGGCGCTTGATCTGGCGCGCGCCGCCGTCAACGCGGCAGGACCGAACAATCAGGCACAGATTTCGCTGAGCGCCGGGCTTCCCGGCATCGCCTCCGTCACGGTTTCGGCCGTGATCGGGGAGCCGCCGCAGGGCGCGTCCTGGATCACGCTCGGGCCCGAGGGAGCGGAGGTCTATACGGCGCAGACCCGGGTTCGCGCGGTCGTGACTCTGCTGCCCGCCACGGTGGCGGGAAAGCTGGTGACGATACAGGTGCCTCTTGCGCTCGATATCGCGGCGGGGCGGGCCACGCTCGAAACCATCTCGTGTGGAACGAATCCCAGTTCCGATACCAGGGTCGAACTCGCGGCGCGGCCGGCGATCGGCGGCTTATATGTCGGAGAACCCAGGAATTTCGCGGACTGGACCAGCTTCAAGCCGGCGGACATTCAGGGGGCCGAGGTCGTCAATCTGCTCGGCCTGTTGAAAGTCAGCCTCAGCGCCGCGGCGCCCGTCTCGAACAACCAGGATATCTCCGTGTGGTTCGACATGCAGGATATCCAGAATCGCACGATCAGGATCGTCCAGACGGCAAATCCGCTTTCCTCGCTGATCGCATCCGTCTTCAGCAGTCTGAATGTGCAGGCGACCGCTCTGGGGCTTGAGATCCTGGTGGGTCCGCTTCTGGCGCCGGCGGAGGACGCTGTGCGCGCGCTGGTCCAGCCCGTCGGGGCCCTCGTGGAGCCGATTCTGCAGGCGGTGCTCGATTCCCTCGGCGTCGGCCTCGGCGAGGCCGATCTGCGTGTCTACGGGGTCCGCTGCGGCGCGCCGGCCCTCGTCATGTGAGCAGCGGAACCCCACCAGCGCGGTGTCAGTTTCTCCCGAACCGGGAGGTCGTTGGACATGGCGCACGTCAAATATGAGATCGTCGAGCACGACGGCGGCTGGGCCTACAAGCTCGGCGACGTCTTCTCGGAAACCTTCAAGACTCACGCGGACGCGGTTTTTGCTGCCAAGCGCGCGGCGCGCGAGCAGGAGGTCCCGGGCGAGTCGTCGACGATCGAGTATCAGGATCAGTCGGGCCGTTGGCGGACCGAAAATGTGTCCGGCAGCGACCGGCCCGATACGGAAGTCGAAGACGACCTCAGCCCTTAGCGTCTTTCCGCGACGTCTCGCCACAGAATGGCGAATTAATCTGGAATTGGACCGATTATAAGTCCGGTTTGGCTTGAGGACCGCACGGCCTTGGGCTAGGTGAAGGCCTGCCGATTTTACCGCCGGAACGCGAGTTTGCAGGCGGCTTACCGCATAATTGCCCGGGTCTTCGACTCAGAGGCAGGGAGAATCGGTTTGAGGGGCCGGAGCCCGCGAGGGCTCCAAGTCGAAGGCGTCAGACATGAACGCTTTGCTTGCGGACTATTTGCCACTGGCCATTTTCATCGGAGTGGCCTGCGTAATCGGCATTGCGCTACTCGTGGCTCCATTTCTCGTTGCTTATAAAAGCCCCGATGCCGAGAAGCTGTCGGCCTATGAATGCGGCTTCGTCGCGTTCGACGATGCGCGCATGAAATTCGATGTGCGCTTCTATCTGGTTGCCATCCTCTTCATCATTTTCGACCTCGAAGTGGCCTTTCTGTTCCCGTGGGCGGTTGCGTTCCGCGATGTCGGAATCGTCGGTTTCTGGTCGATGATGCTGTTTCTGGGCGTGCTGACCATCGGCTTCGTATATGAGTGGAAGAAAGGTGCTCTCGAATGGGATTGAGCCAGACTTCCGCGAAGAAGGGCGGCGTGAAGCGCGTGGCCTCGGCTGCGCGCGATGCGAATCTGCCGGTGGCGCGTCCGGTGAACGATCCGTTTTTCACCGAAATCAACGCCGAACTCGCTGACAAGGGCTTCGTCGTCACCTCGGTCGAGGACCTCATCACCTGGGCTCGGACCGGCTCGCTGATGTGGATGACCTTCGGCCTTGCCTGCTGCGCGGTCGAGATGATGCACATGTCGATGCCGCGCTATGACGGCGAGCGCTTCGGCATCGCCCCGCGTGCCAGTCCGCGCCAGTCCGACGTCATCATCGTCGCCGGCACCCTGTGCAACAAGATGGCTCCGGCCTTCCGCAAGGTCTACGACCAGATGCCGGAGCCGCGCTACGTGATCTCGATGGGCTCCTGCGCCAATGGCGGGGGCTATTATCACTATTCCTATTCCGTGGTGCGCGGCTGCGACCGGGTGGTTCCGGTCGATGTCTACGTGCCCGGATGTCCGCCCACCGCCGAGGCGCTTCTGTATGGCTTCATGCTGCTCCAGAAGAAGATCCGGCGCACCGGCACGATCGAACGCTGAGAGCGACGTATGGACGAGAGTCTAAAGGAACTCGGTGAACACATCGCCGCCGCGCTTAAAGGCTCGGTCAAGGCGTGGTCGATTCCCGCCGGTCAGCTCACGATCGAGGTCGAGGCCGCGGACATCCTGAAGGTTCTGCGTTTCCTGCACGACGATCCGTCGTGCCAGTTCTGGTCGTTCATCGACATCTGCGGGGTCGACTATCCGCAGCGCAAGAAGCGGTTCGATGTCGTCTATCACCTGCTGTCGCCGAAACAGAATCAGCGCATTCGCGTGAAGGTGCAGGCCGACGAGCAGACCATGGTGCCGAGCTGTGTCGAGCTTTTTCCTGGCGCCAACTGGTTCGAGCGCGAAGCCTACGATTTGTACGGCATTCTGTTCACCGGCCATCCGGATCTGCGCCGCATCCTCACCGATTACGGTTTCGAGGGGCACCCGCTGCGCAAGGATTTTCCGCTGACGGGCTTTGTCGAGGTTCGCTACGACGACGAGCAGAAGCGCGTCATCTACGAGCCCGTGCGTCTGCCGCAGGAGTTTCGCAATTTCGACTTCCTCAGCCCGTGGGAAGGCGTCGAATACGTTCTGCCGGGCGATGAAAAGGCGAAGGCGCCGTAATCATGGCCGAAGCCGAACTCAGAAATTTCACCATCAATTTCGGGCCGCAGCATCCGGCGGCACACGGTGTGCTCCGCATGGTGTTGGAACTCGACGGCGAAGTCGTGACGCGCGTCGATCCGCATGTCGGCCTGTTGCATCGCGGCACCGAAAAGCTGATGGAGTACAAGACGTATCTCCAGGCGCTGCCGTATTTCGACCGGCTGGATTACGTCGCGCCGATGAACCAGGAGCATGCCTGGTGCCTCGCCATCGAAAAGCTGGTCGAGATCGAGATTCCGAAACGCGGCCAGCTCATCCGTGTGCTGTATTCCGAGATCGGCCGCGTTCTGAACCACCTTCTGAACGTAACGACGTTCGCGATGGACGTCGGTGCGTTGACGCCGCCGCTCTGGGGCTTCGACGAGCGCGAAAAGCTGATGGACTTCTATGAGCGCGCCTGCGGCGCGCGTCTGCACGCAGCCTATTTCCGGCCGGGCGGTGTCCATCAGGACCTTCCGAACAAGCTCATCGACGATATCTACGCCTGGTGCGATCCGTTCCTGAAAGTGGTCGACGACCTCGATGCGCTTCTGACGGAGAACCGCATCTTCAAGCAGCGTAACGTCGAAATCGGTGTCGTGAAGCTCGAGGACGCGTGGAAGCTCGGTTTCTCCGGCGTCATGGTGCGCGGCTCCGGCGCGCCTTGGGATCTGCGCAAGGCGCAGCCCTACGAGTGCTACGACGAGCTCGATTTCGACATTCCGATCGGCAAGAACGGCGACTGTTACGACCGCTATCTCGTCCGTATGGAAGAGATGATCCAGGCTACCTCGCTCATAAAACAGTGCTGTGATAAGCTGCGATCGCCGGAAGGCGCGGGCCCGGTGTCGTCGGTCAACAACAAGGTCGTTCCGCCGAAGCGCGGAGAGATGAAGCGCTCGATGGAGGCGCTCATCCATCACTTCAAGCTCTACACCGAGGGCTTCAAGGTTCCGGAAGGCGAGGTCTATGCCGCCGTCGAGGCCCCGAAGGGCGAATTCGGCGTCTACCTTGTGTCCGACGGCACCAATCGTCCGTACCGCGCCAAGATTCGCGCTCCGGGATTCCCGCACCTCGCGGCGATGGATTTCCTGAACCGAGGCCACATGCTCGCCGACGTCAGCGCCATTCTCGGCTCGCTCGACATCGTGTTCGGGGAGATCGATCGCTAATGTCCGTACGCCGTCTCGCTGAAGAACAGCCCAAAAGCTTCGCCTTCACCAAGAAGAACCTTGAGTGGGCGCAGGAGCAGATCGCGAAATATCCCGAAGGCCGTCAGGCCTCGGCCGTCATCCCGCTTCTCTGGAAGGCGCAGGAACAGCACGGAGGTTGGCTGCCGGAACCCGCGATCCGTGCTGTCGCGGAAATGCTGGACATGCCTTTTATCCGCGTTCTCGAAGTCGCGACATTCTACACGATGTTCGCGCTTGAGCCGGTCGGAAAGCACTTCATCCAGGTCTGCGGCACGACGCCGTGCCTGCTGCGAGGCGCCGACAAGCTGATGCATGTCTGCGAGAAGAAGATCGGGCACCAGAAAGAACTCAACACGGATCTCGATATGTCGTGGCTTGAGGTCGAGTGTCTCGGCTCGTGCTCGAACGCGCCGATGGTCCAGCTCAACTACGACTATTTCGAAGACTTGACGCCGGAGACGATGGAAAAGCTCATCGACGATCTGGCGGCAGGCAAGAAGGTGAAGCCGGGTCCGCAGGTCGACCGTCAGGGGTCGGCTCCGGTCGGCGCCAAGACGTCGCTCACGGACGGCAGTCTGTACGACGGCTCGGTCGTCGGTTCGTGGAAGAAGGATTTCGACGCGCGGGTTAAGGCCAAGGCCAAGGAACAGGCGGCGACCGAAGCAGCAAAGCCAAAAGAAACAAGCCCCGGCGAGAAGGACGCGGCCGACAATCCCGGCAAACGCGCCGAGGCCGGCAAGAAGCCGATCAAGAATGGCGATCTCGCCGCAGCCGGCGAGAAGGCGGGTGGTCCCTCGGTCCGCAAGGATGCGACGGGCCCCGCTGGTAAGGGCAAAGGCCTCAAGTCTGTACCCGGCAAGGGCGACAAGGACGAAGTCTGATGCTGCACGATCGCGACCGCATCTTCACCAACATCTACGGGTTTCAGGATCCCGGCCTGAAGGCCGCGATGAAGCGCGGCTCATGGGATGGCACCAAGCAGCTGCTTGAAATGGGCCGCGACTGGATCATCGACGAGATGAAGGCGTCGGGCCTGCGCGGCCGCGGCGGCGCCGGCTTCCCGACCGGCCTGAAGTGGTCGTTCATGCCGAAAGTGTCGGACGGCCGTCCGCACTATCTCGTCGTCAACGCCGATGAGTCCGAGCCGGGCACGGCGAAGGACCGCGAGATCATGCGGAACGATCCGCAGCATCTCATCGAGGGCTGCCTCATTGCGTCCTTCGCGATGGGCGCGAACGCCTGCTACATCTATATCCGTGGCGAATTCGTGCGCGAGCGCGAGGCGCTGCAGGCCGCCGTCGACGAGGCCTATGCGGCCAATCTCATCGGTCCGAAGAACGTTCACGGTTATCCGTTCGATCTGTATGTGCATCACGGCGCCGGCGCTTACATCTGCGGCGAGGAAACGGCGCTGCTCGAAAGCCTTGAAGGCAAGAAGGGCATGCCGCGCCTGAAGCCGCCGTTCCCGGCGGCGATGGGCCTCTACGGCGCGCCGACCACGGTCAACAATGTCGAGTCGATCGCTGTCGCGCCGACCATCCTGCGCCGCGGCGCGGCCTGGTTTGCCGGCATCGGCAAGCCGAACAACACGGGCACCAAGCTGTTCACGATCTCGGGCCATGTCGAGCGTCCGTGCAACGTTGAAGAAGAAATGGGCATCGACTTCCGCGAACTGGTCGAGCGGCATTGCGGTGGCATTCGCGGCGGCTGGGACAATCTTCTGGCCGTTATCCCCGGCGGCTCGTCGGTTCCGCTGCTGCCGGCTTCGCAGTGTCAGGAGCTGTCGATGGATTTCGACACGCTGCGCAATCTGAAATCCGGTCTCGGCACCGCCGCCGTCATCGTCATGGACAAGTCGACCGACGTCATCCAGGCGATCGCGCGCCTCGCGCACTTCTACAAGCATGAGAGCTGCGGCCAGTGCACGCCGTGCCGCGAAGGTACGGGCTGGATGTGGCGCGTATTGACGCGCATGGTGCGCGGCGAGGCGCAGAAGCGTGAGATCGATCTCTTGCTCGATGTCACCTACCAGATCGAAGGCCACACCATCTGCGCGCTGGGCGATGCGGCGGCATGGCCGGTGCAGGGCCTGATCCGTCATTTCCGTCCGGAAATCGAAAAGCGGATCGACGAATTCACAGCGCGGTCGAAGGAAGACGTCTTCCTTCCCACGGCGGCGGAGTAACGGGCGATGGCGAAGATCATCATCGACGGCACCGAACTCGATGTCCCGCCGGAACTGACGCTGCTTCAGGCGGCAGAGGTCGCGGGCGCGGAAATCCCGCGCTTCTGTTTCCACGAGCGCCTGTCGATCGCCGGCAATTGCCGCATGTGCCTTGTCGAAGTTAAGGGCTCGCCCAAGCCGGTCGCCTCGTGCGCCATGAATGTGCGCGACCTGCGCCCGGGTCCGAACGGCGAACCGCCGGTCATGAACACCAAAACGCCGCTCGTGAAAAAGGCGCGCGAAGGTGTGATGGAGTTCCTGCTCATCAACCACCCGCTGGATTGCCCGATCTGCGATCAGGGCGGCGAGTGCGATCTGCAGGACCAGGCCATGGCCTACGGGTCCGATGCCTCTCGCTTTGCTGAAAACAAACGAGCGGTCGAGGACAAATATATCGGCCCGCTCGTCAAGACGACGATGACGCGCTGCATCCAGTGCACGCGCTGCGTCCGCTTCGCGACGGAAGTTGCCGGTGTGCCGGAACTCGGTGCCATCGGCCGCGGCGAGGACATGGAGATCACGACCTATCTCGAAAAGGCGATGACCTCCGAACTGCAGGGCAATGTCATTGATCTGTGCCCGGTCGGCGCGCTGACGTCAAAGCCTTATGCCTTCACGGCGCGTCCATGGGAGCTGTCCAAGACTGAATCCATTGATGTGATGGACGCGCTCGGCGCCAATATTCGCGTCGATGCGCGCGGCCGCGAAGTTCTTCGTATCCTGCCGCGCAACAATGACGACGTGAACGAGGAGTGGATTTCGGACAAGACCCGCTTCGTGTGGGACGGTCTCAAGACCCAGCGTCTTGATCGTCCGTACATCCGCGAGAACGGCAAGCTGCGGGCGGCGACATGGGGCGAGGCGTTCGACGCCATTGCCAATGCGGTCGACAAGGCCGCCGCGAACCGCATCGGCGCCATCGCCGGTGATCTGGCGACCGTCGAGGAAATGTTCGCGCTCAAGGATCTGCTGACGCGTCTCGGTTCCCCGAACATCGATTGTCGTCAGGAGGGCGCGTCGCTTGATCCGGCCGGAGGCCGCGCAAGCTACATCTTCAATCCCGGCATCGCCGCGATCGACGATGCGGACGCCATTCTTCTCATCGGCTCCAATCCGCGCTGGGAAGCGCCCGTGCTGAACGCGCGCATCCGCAAGGCGTGGCGTCTCAACGGTGCGAAGATCGCCGTTATCGGCGAGCAGGCGGACCTGACCTACAAATACGAGTATCTCGGCGCCGGGGCCGATACGCTGTCGAAGCTGCCGTCCGGCAAAGGCGGTTTTGCCGAGGTTCTGAAGAACGCCAAGCGTCCCGTGATCATTGTCGGGCAGGGCGCGCTCAGCGGCGCCGACGGCGCGGAAGTACTCGGTCTTGCGGCAAAGCTGGCTGTCGACATTGGCGCGGCCACGCCGGAGTGGAACGGCTTTGCCGTGCTGCATACGGCGGCGGCGCGCGTTGGCGGCCTTGATCTTGGGTTCGTGCCGGGCGAGGGCGGTCTCGATGTTGCCGGCATGGTGAAGGCGAAGGCGCTGGACGTGCTGTTCCTCCTCGGTGCCGACGAAACCGATGTGCCGGCCGGCCCGTTCGTCGTCTATCAGGGCACGCATGGCGACAAGGGTGCGCATCGCGCCGATGTCATTCTGCCGGGCTCGGCCTACACCGAAAAGAGCGGCACCTACGTCAATACGGAAGGCCGCGTCCAGGTCGGATCGCGCGCCGTGTTCCCGCCGGGCGATGCCCGCGACGACTGGGCGATCCTGCGCGCGCTGTCCGACGTGCTCGGCCAGCGGCTGCCCTATGACTCGCTGCCCGAATTGCGCCGCGCGCTCTATGCCGCGTATCCGCATTTCGCGGCCGTCGATAAGATCAGCAAGGGCGAGGTATCGTCGATCCAGGCTCTGGCCAAATCCGCAGGCAAGGCTTCGGGCGGCATCGGCTTCAAGTCGAGCATCGACAGCTTCTATTTCTCAAACCCGATTGCGCGCGCGTCTGCGCTGATGGCCGAATGCGCCGCCATCGCGAGCGGCAAGCTGGAGGCCGCGGAATGAGCGCCTGGTTCGCATCAGCCTGGGACGCATGGCTCTGGCCGCTGCTTCTGATGGTCATTCAGAGCGCGGTCGTGATGGTGCTGCTGCTCGTCTTTATCGCGTTCTACCTGCTGGCCGATCGCAAGATCTGGGCTGCCGTGCAGCTGCGCCGCGGTCCGAACGTGGTCGGGCCGTTCGGCCTGTTCCAGAGCTTCGCGGACCTTCTGAAGTTCGTCTTCAAGGAGCCGATCATTCCGTCGGGCGCCAACAAGGGCGTGTTCCTGCTCGCCCCGTTCGTCACGGCGGTCCTGGCGCTCGCCGCCTGGGCGGTCATTCCGTTCCAGGAGGGCTGGGTGGTTGCCGACATCAATGTCGGCATCCTCTACATCTTCGCGATCTCGTCGCTCGGCGTGTACGGCATCATCATGGCCGGCTGGTCGTCGAACTCGAAGTATCCGTTCCTCGGCGCGCTACGCTCGGCCGCGCAGATGGTCTCCTATGAAGTCTCGCTCGGCTTCGTGATCATTTGCGTGCTGCTGGTCGTCGGCTCGCTGAACCTCAGCGACATCGTCAAGGCGCAGGACACGCCCTACGGCCTGCTTGGCTGGTACTGGCTGCCGCTCTTTCCGATGTTCGTGATCTTCTTCATTTCGGCGTTGGCCGAGACGAACCGTCCGCCCTTTGACCTTCCGGAAGCGGAATCCGAACTCGTCGCTGGTTTCGCCGTCGAATATTCCTCGACGCCGTTCCTGATGTTCTTCCTCGGTGAATACGTGGCCATCATGACCATGTGCTCGCTGACGACGATCCTGTTCCTCGGAGGCTGGTTGCCGCCGCTGCCGTTCGCGCCGTTCACATGGGTGCCGGGCGTGGTCTGGTTCATCCTGAAGGTTTCGGCGGTCTTCTTCATGTTCGCCATGGTGAAGGCCTTCGTGCCGCGCTACCGCTACGACCAGCTGATGCGTCTCGGCTGGAAGGTGTTCCTGCCTATCTCGCTGGTCGGCGTTGTCATCGTGGCGGCGGTGCTCCAGTTCACCGGTTGGGGAGCTTGATATGAGACTCGACCAGGCCGCCCGTTCGATCTTCCTGACGGAGTTCGTGTCCGCCTTCTTCCTGGCGATGCGTTACTTCTTCAAGCCGAAGTCGACCGTCAACTATCCGTTCGAAAAGGGGCTACTGTCGCCTCGTTTTCGCGGCGAACATGCGCTGCGCCGCTATCCGAACGGTGAGGAGCGCTGCATTGCCTGCAAGCTCTGCGAGGCGATCTGCCCCGCGCTTGCCATTACCATCGAAGCCGGCCCGCGCCGCAACGACGGCACGCGCCGTACGACGCGCTATGACATCGACATGGTGAAGTGCATCTATTGCGGCTTCTGCCAGGAAGCCTGCCCGGTGGATGCCATCGTCGAGGGGCCGAATTTCGAATTCGCCACCGAGACGCGCGAAGAACTGCTTTACGATAAGGACAAACTGCTCGCCAACGGCGACCGTTGGGAGCGCGATATTGCGCGCCGTCTGGCGCTAGACGCGCCTTACCGTTGAGGCGCACGGCATGAGAACGACGAGAAGCGTTCCGGTTCGGGACGGGGGGATTGGATGAGCCTGGCTTCGGCCTTCTTCTATCTGTTTGCCTCGGTTGTCGTGGCGTCGGCCTTTATGGTCATCTCCGCGCGCAATCCTGTGCATTCGGTGCTGTACCTCATCCTGGCGTTCTTCAACGCCGCGGGACTCTTCCTGCTGATGGGTGCTGAATTCCTCGCGATGATCCTCGTCGTCGTCTATGTCGGCGCGGTCGCGGTTCTGTTTCTCTTCGTCGTCATGATGCTCGACGTGGACTTCGCGGAACTGCGCGAGGGCTTCCTGCAATATCTGCCCGTCGGCGCACTGGTCGGCATCGTCGTCCTGATCGAGCTCGTGATGGTCGTCGGCAGCTGGGCCATTTCCAGCGAGGCGCCGCGCCTTGCCGTGCAGAAAATGCCGGAGGGCATCACCAACACGGAAGCGCTCGGCCGCGTGCTGTATACGGATTATCTGCTGTTCTTCCAGGCTGCGGGTCTTGTCCTGCTGGTCGCGATGATTGGCGCCATCGTGCTGACGCTGCGTCACAAGGAAGGCGTCAAGCGCCAGAACATCGCCGACCAGATCGCGCGCACGAAGGCCACCGGCATGGAAATCCGCAAGGTCAAATCGGGGCAGGGGATCTGATATGGACGTCGGCCTCGGTCATTACCTCACGGTTGCGGCGATCCTGTTCACGCTCGGCGTGTTCGGCATCTTCCTGAACCGCAAGAACGTCATCGTCATCCTGATGTCAATTTCGTCGCGTTCTCGACCTTCGCCGGCGATCTCGTCGGCCAGGTCTTCGCACTGCTTGTGCTGACGGTCGCCGCGGCGGAAGCCGCGATCGGCCTCGCCATCCTCGTCGTCTTCTACCGCAACAGGGGCTCCATCGCGGTCGAAGACATCAACATGATGAAGGGCTGAAGCACCCGCCATGTATCAAGCGATTGTCTTCCTGCCGCTTCTCGGCGCCATCATCGGCGGCGCGGTCACGCTCGTCGGGGCCTACCGCACGCGGCGGACCGAACTCCTTGCAATGGGCGGGGGCGACGGCCACGGCCATGGCCTTCATCATGACGACCACGCGCATGCCCATGCGCACGACGATCACGGGCATGGCGACCACGATCACGACGATCATCACGGCCCGGACTATCCGGTCGCGCCCGGCGCGCGCTTTGTCGAGGTCGTCACGACCGGTCTTCTGATCGTTGCGGCGCTCCTGTCGTGGGTCGCATTCATCAACCACGGTCTCGGTGACGGCGAGGCGACGCGTGTGCAGGTGTTGCGCTGGATCACATCCGGCGCCATGGAGGTCGATTGGGCGCTCCGCATCGACACGCTGACGGTCGTCATGCTCGTCGTCGTCAATACCGTATCGTCGCTCGTGCACCTCTATTCGATCGGCTACATGCACGAAGACGCGCAGCGTCCGCGCTTCTTCACCTACCTGTCGCTGTTCACTTTCGCCATGCTCATGCTGGTGACGTCGGACAACTTGGTCCAGATGTTCTTCGGCTGGGAAGGCGTCGGCCTCGCGTCCTATCTCCTGATCGGGTTCTGGTATCACAAGCCCGAAGCCAACGCGGCCGCCATCAAGGCCTTCGTTGTCAACCGCGTCGGCGACTTCGGCTTCGCGCTCGGCATTTTCGGCGTGTTTGTTCTGTTCGGCACGGTGTCGCTCGACACGATCTTTGCCGATGCCCCCGGCAAGGCGCAGGCCACGATGCAGTTCCTGAGCTGGCCCGAGGCGCCGGCCATGACGGTGATCTGTCTGCTGCTCTTCATGGGTGCGATGGGCAAGTCCGCGCAGTTCCTGCTGCACACATGGCTTCCGGACGCGATGGAAGGCCCGACTCCTGTTTCCGCGCTCATCCACGCGGCGACCATGGTGACCGCCGGCGTGTTCATGGTGGCGCGTCTGTCGCCGCTGTTCGAGCTGTCGCCGACCGCTCTTGAAGTCGTCATCTTCTTCGGCGCGACGACGGCGTTCTTCGCCGCCACGGTCGGTCTGGTGCAGAACGACATCAAGCGCGTCATCGCTTATTCGACCTGTTCGCAGCTGGGCTACATGTTCGTCGCGCTCGGTGTCGGCGCGTATTCGGCGGGCATCTTCCATCTGTTCACGCACGCCTTCTTCAAGGCGCTGCTCTTCTTGGGCGCCGGATCTGTGATCCACGCGATGCACCACGAGCAGGACATGCGGAAGATGGGCGGTATTCGCCGTCTGATCCCGCTGACCTACTGGATGATGATTGTCGGCACCGTGGCGCTGACGGGTCTCGGCATTCCGATGACCATGATCGGCACGGCCGGGTTCTTCTCAAAGGACGCGATCATCGAGGGCGCATTCGTCAGCCACGCGGGCATGGCATTCTATGCGTTCCTGCTTCTCGTCATCGCGGCGGGATTCACGAGCTTCTACTCGTGGCGCCTTATCTTCATGACCTTCCATCAGCAGCCGCGCGCCAGCTTCGAAACGATGAAGCATGTGCACGAATCCCCGGCGGTCATGACGGTTCCGCTTGTCATTCTCGCCATCGGTGCGCTGTTTGCTGGCGTCGCCTTCTATGAGTTCTTCCTCGGTCATCACTATGCCGAGTTCTGGAAGGGCACGCTTGCGGGCGGCGACCATCCGGAAATCATCGAGGAGATGCACCACGCGCCGTGGTGGGTGAAGTCCTCGCCGTTTGTGATGATGATACTGGGGTTGTCGGTGTCGTATTATATGTACATCGTCAATCCGCGCGCGCCGGTCGAGCTGGCCCGCCGCCACGACGTTCTGTACCGCTTCCTGCTCAACAAGTGGTATTTCGACGAGCTTTACGACCTTATCTTCGTGCGGCCCGCGAAATGGCTCGGCCGTTTCCTCTGGAAGACGGGCGACGGCAAGATCATCGACGGGCTCGGCCCGGATGGCGTGTCGGCGCGCGTGATCGACATCACCCGCGGTGTCGTCCGGCTTCAGACCGGTTACGTCTACCACTACGCCTTCGCCATGCTGATCGGCGTGGCCGCGCTGTTCACCTGGTTCATGTTCTCGAGCGGCGGGGGCCACTGAGATGTCGGATTGGCCGATCCTTTCGCTCGTCACGTTTCTTCCGCTCGCGGGCGCGTTCTTCATCCTGCTTATCCGCGGCGAGGATGAGGCATCGCTGCGCAATGCGCGCCACATCGCGCTTTGGACGACGGTGCTCACCTTCCTGGTGTCGCTGATACTTGTCGTCGACTTCGACTACGCGACGTCGAACTTCCAGTTCGTCGAGAAGCATCCCTGGCTCGGCGGCACGATTGCCTATCACCTCGGCGTCGACGGCATCTCCATGCCGTTCGTGATCCTGACCACGTTCCTGATGCCGATCTGCATCCTGGCGAGCTGGGTCTCGGTCGAAAAGCGCGTGAAGGAGTACATGATCGCGTTCCTCGCGCTGGAAACGCTCATGGTCGGGGTGTTCTGCTCGCTGGACCTCGTGCTGTTCTACCTGTTCTTCGAAGCCGGCCTCATTCCGATGTTCCTCATCATCGGTATCTGGGGTGGGGCGCGCCGCATCTACGCCAGCTTCAAGTTCTTCCTCTACACGCTGCTCGGCTCGGTCCTGATGCTGCTCGCCATCATGGCGATGTACTGGCAGGCCGGCACGACCGACATCCCGACGCTGATGGCGTATGACTTCCCGCTGGAGATGCAGAAGTGGCTCTGGCTGGCGTTCTTCGCGTCGCTCGCGGTGAAGATGCCGATGTGGCCGGTCCACACCTGGCTGCCCGATGCCCATGTCGAGGCGCCGACCGCGGCGTCGGTCATCCTCGCGGCGGTCCTGCTGAAGATGGGCGGCTACGGGTTCATCCGTTTCTCGCTACCGATGTTCCCGGATGCGTCCGAGTTCTTCGCGCCGCTGGTTTTCACGCTCTCCGTCATTGCGATCGTCTACACATCGCTCGTCGCGCTGATGCAGGAAGACATCAAGAAGCTGATCGCTTACTCGTCGGTGGCCCACATGGGCTTCGTGACGATGGGCATCTTCTCGCTGAACCGTCAGGGCATCGACGGCGCGATGTTCCAGATGATCAGCCATGGGTTCGTGTCCGGCGCGCTCTTCCTCTGCGTCGGCGTTGTCTACGACCGTATGCACACGCGCGAGATCGCGGCCTATGGCGGCATCGTCAACCGCATGCCGGCCTATGCCGCAGTGTTCATGGTCTTCACGATGGCCAATGTCGGCCTGCCGGGCACGTCCGGTTTCGTCGGCGAGTTCCTCACGCTGGCGGGCGCTTTCCAGGCCAACACCTGGGTTGCGTTCATCGCCACCAGCGGCGTCATTCTCTCGGCGTGTTATGCGCTGTGGCTGTACCGCAAGGTCGTCATGGGTGAACTCGTGAAGCCGAGCCTGAAATACCTGACCGACCTGACGCCGCGCGAGATCGCCATTCTGGCGCCGCTCGTGATCCTGACGATCCTGTTCGGCGTCTGGCCGGACCCGATCTTCAACATCATGTCGGCCAGCGTCGACAATCTGATTTCCACCTCCATCTCGACGGCCTCGCCGGCCATCGACCCTGCCGCGATCGCCGCGCGCTGACGGATAGACCATGACCGGTTTCGACTTCGCCGCCCTCTCGCCCGCTCTGCCGGAAATCATTCTGGCGGGCGGCGCGCTTCTGCTCGTGCTTATCGGCGCGATCCGCGGCGACAAGTCCGAGCCCATGATCAACGGGCTTGCCTCGGCGCTGCTTCTCGGCGCGGGCGTCGCGGTTGTCGCCGGGCCTTCGCAAACCGTCACGGCGTTCAACGGCAGCTTCATCTGGGACGGCTTCGCCCAGTTCCTCAAGCTGCTGACGCTTGGCGGAGCGCTGATCGCACTCGTCATGAGCTTCGATTACTGGAAGCACGAGAAGGTCCGCCGCTTCGAGTATTCGATCCTCGTCGTGCTGGCGACGACCGGCATGATGCTGATGATCTCGGCGAACGATCTGATTGCGCTCTATCTCGGCCTCGAACTGCAGTCGCTCGCGCTTTATGTCATCGCGGCCATCCATCGCGACAATCTGCGGTCGACGGAAGCGGGCCTCAAATATTTCGTTCTCGGCGCGCTGTCGTCGGGCATGCTGCTCTACGGTGCGTCGCTGGTATACGGCTATTCCGGCACGGTGGCGTTCCAGGGCATCGCGCAGTCCGTGACCGGCGATCCGGCCATCGGACTCATTTTCGGCCTCGTCTTCGTGTTCGCCGGCCTCTCGTTCAAGGTGTCCGCCGTGCCGTTCCATATGTGGACGCCGGACGTCTACGAAGGCGCGCCGACTCCTGTCACGGCATTCTTCGCGTCCGCACCGAAAGTTGCCGCGATGGCGATCTTCGTCCGCATCGCCATCGAGGCGTTCCCCGAGATATCGCACCAGTGGCGGCAGATCGTGGTGTTCATCTCGATCGCCTCGATGTTCCTCGGTGCCTTCGCCGCCATCGGGCAGAAGAACATCAAGCGCCTGATGGCGTATTCGTCGATCGGCAATGTCGGCTACATGCTGGTCGGTCTTGCGGCCGGCACGCCCGAAGGCGTGCAGAGCGTGCTGATCTATCTCGCCATCTACGTCGTCATGACGCTCGGCACCTTCGCGATCATCCTCGGCATGCGCCACAAGAACGGCCTCGTGGAGAATGTGGACGATCTTGCCGGTCTGTCGCGCACGAGCCCGTTCATGGCGTTCGTGATGTCGATGATGATGTTTTCGCTGGCCGGCATTCCGCCGCTCGCGGGCTTTTTCGCCAAATTCTATGTGTTCCTCGCCGCCATTGAGGCCGAGCTCTATCTGCTGGCCGTTCTCGGCGTGCTCGCCAGCGTGGTCGGCGCGTTCTATTATCTGCGCATCGTGAAGATCATCTATTTCGACGAGCCCAAGACGACATTCGAGCGTCTGCCGTTTGAGCTGACGGCGGTCATAGCCGTCTCCGGCCTTTTGATCGTCTTCTACGGACTTTTGCCCGCTCCGGTGGCAAACGCCGCCGGTGCTGCGGCACGCAGCCTGTTCTGATGGGATTTTCGCTCGGTCCTCTTGCCGAGGCCGCGGGATATAAGCTCCTCGCATTCGAGAGTCTGGGCTCCAGCAACGAGGACGCGCTGGAGCGTGCCCGTGCGGGGGAGACAGGCCCTCTCTGGGTCGCGACCCGTCATCAGACATCCGGGAAGGGTCGTCGAGGCCGGGCCTGGGAAACACCGCAAGGCAATCTTGCCGCCAGCCTGCTTCTGACCGTTGATCTGCCGCGACCCCGCGCTGCGACGCTCGGCTTTGTGGCCGGTCTTGCGCTGAGCCGCGCCGTTTCGGATGTCGCGCCCCGCATCGCGGTTCGCGTCGGCATCGACGGGCTCGATGAACCCCGCACGCGTCTGACGCTGAAATGGCCGAATGACGTGCTGGCCGATGGCGCCAAGCTCGCCGGTATCTTGCTTGAAGTGGAAGAACTCCCGGACGGCCGCCTTGCGGTCGTGACCGGCATCGGCGTGAACGTTGCCGCATCGCCCGAGGGGCTGCCTTACCCTGTGACCTCCCTGAAGGATCTGGGGGCGGACATATCTGCCGAAGCCCTGTTCCAGGCGCTCGCGGACGCTTGGGTCGGATTCCACGATCTTTGGGATCGGGGCAGGGACCTCACCGAAATCCGCAGGCTCTGGCTGGCGCAGGCCGCCGGTATCGGCGCTCCGGTGGCGGTAAGGCTTGGCGAAAGCATTTTGCGCGGTACTTTCGAGACATTGGATGAAGAGGGCCGTCTCATCGTGCTGACCGAACAAGGCGAACGCCAGACCGTGGCGGCGGGCGAGGTACATTTCGGCGCCGCTGCGAGCGTTGCGTCATGAGCCTCGAACGACCCGACGAACTCGTATTCCTGCCGCTGGGCGGCGTTGGCGAGATCGGCATGAATCTCGGCCTCTACGGCTATGGTCCGCCGAAGAACCGCAAATGGATCATGGTCGATTGCGGAGTGACGTTCGGCAATCAGGCGGAAACGCCCGGCATCGATCTGATCTTTCCGGATATCCGGTTCGCCGAGGCGGAAAAGCACAATATTCTGGCGCTGCTGCTCACGCACGCGCACGAGGACCATTACGGTGCCGTGCTCGATCTGTGGCCGCGGCTGAAGATTCCCGTCGTGGCGACACCGTTCACCGCGAACCTGCTCGCGGCCAAGCGGGAAGGCGAAAAAAACGCGCCAAACATCCCGGTCCAGGTCGTCGCGCCGGATGGCAAGGTGGCGTTCGGTCCGTTCTCGATCGAGTTCGTGCCGGTCGCGCATTCCATTCCTGAGGCGAATGCGCTCGCCATCCGCACGCCGGCCGGTCTTGTCGTGCATACGGGCGACTGGAAAATGGACAAGAAGTCCACAACGTCCGGCGTCACCGACGAAGCGAAGTTCCGCTCGCTGGGGGATGAAGGCGTCATCGCAGTCATCGGCGATTCCACGAATGCGACCCGCCCGGGCCATTCCGCCTCCGAGCTCGACGTATCGCAGGCAATCTTCGAACTCATCAAGTCGGCACCGGCGCGCGTGGCCGTCACGACATTCGCCTCCCACATTCCGCGCATTCGCACAGTTGCGGAAGCCGCGCTTGCCGCGGGCCGCGAGATCGTCGTGGTCGGCCGCGCCATGGAGCGCACCGTGCAGGTGGCACGCGAAACAGGCTGGCTGGACGGCGTTCCCGAATTCCGTTCGACGGATGTGTTCGGCTATCTGCCGCCCGAGAATGCGCTTCTGCTCCTCACCGGCAGCCAGGGCGAAGGCCGTGCCGCCCTCGCGCGCATCGCGCAGGACGATCACCCCGAAATCAGCCTCGGCCCGCGCGACCGCGTGATCTTTTCCTCGCGTACGATTCCCGGAAACGAGCGCGAGGTGAATCGCATCATCAACAATCTCATCGATCGCGGGATTGAAGTGGTGACGGACCGGGACGCGATGGTGCACGTGTCCGGACACCCTCGCCGCGGCGAGATGGAGGAGATGTATTCCTGGCTGCGGCCGCAGGCCATCGTGCCCGTGCATGGTGAGCCGCTGCATCTTTTCGAACACGAAAAACTCGCCAACAGTCTCGGCGTTACATGCGGCAAGGTCCGCAATGGGCAGATGCTGCGGCTTTATCCCGGCGCACCGGAAATCGTCGATGAGGTGCCTTCGGGCAGGCTGTTCAAGGACGGCAATCTGCTCACGCTCAGCGAAGAGCCGGTGCGCGAGCGCAAGCGGCTGGGTTTTGCCGGCGTGGTGACGATAGCGATTGCGATCGATAACCGGGGCGATCTCGCGGGCGATCCGGAAATCGCGCTGTCCGGTCTGCCGGCGGAGGATTCGGAAGGCGAGAAATTCGACGACATCGTTCACGATGCCGCGCTCGATACTTTCGAGAATCTCCCGCGCAACAGAAGGCGGGATCCGGAATTCGTGGCCGAGGCGCTGCGTCGTGCTGTCCGGGCCGAAATCAATGTGGGGTGGGGTAAGAAGCCCCTCGTGCAGGTTTTGGTGGTGACGGTCTAAATGACGCTTTCGAGCTGGCTCGCGATCTATTTCGTTATCTGGTGGATCAGCCTTTTCGTCGTTCTTCCCTGGGGAGTGCGGTCGCAGCGCGAGGAGGGCGATGTGGTCAGGGGCTCCGATCCGGGCGCTCCGGCGCGTCCGCGGCTGCTGCGCGTCGTCATCGCCAACACGATTCTTTCGCTTGTCATATTGGGCATCTATTACGCCGTCTGGCAGAGCGGGATCGTGACTCTCGACGACATTCCGTTCTTGCCGGATATGCGGATAAAGTAATGAAATTTATATGGAAAACAAAAAAGCAAGGCTTTCGCCTTGCTTTTTCAAAGTTCGGTGCGGGCTCGATTTCGACCGAGATGCGGGACCGGTCTTATGTCGCGACTGCCGCGTGCGGGGCGGCACCCGAAGAGCCTCTTTCCTCCCAAGACTTGAACCCGTTCAGCGCTTAAAAGCGCGTCAGGCCTCTTCCTTGTGACAGGGATGCTAGCCACGTTCCAAGCCATTGTCACTACTCGGAATAGGGGCGCCCGAAAACTTTTTTGACAATTCTGCTTAATAGCTGGGCAAGCGCACATTCTGTGCGCAATTCTAAAAGTCTATCAACAACTTAACGTCTGGTAGAGAGTTCTCCGATATTGCAACCGTCGTGGTTTTCACGCATTTCACTTCAATAACCCATTCAAGATGCTGACATTTCCAATGGAGCACGACGACCGCCGCCGATACCCGCGCCGCGCCATGATGCGCCAGGCATCGCTCTTCATCACGCCGAAGGACGAACTGCCCTGCATGATCCTGAACATATCGAAGGACGGGGCGATGATTGGCCTGCAGAAGGAAGTCCCGCTTCCCAAACGGTTTGTGCTCGATCTTTCGGGAAACATCGTGGTCCGCCGGGTCTGCGAACTGGCATGGCAGGACGGCCTGCACGCGGGCGTGAAATTCCCGAAACTGCAGAGCTTCGAATCGATTCAGTTCGACCTGGACTGAGCAGGCTCCTCCCGGAGCCGGTCATTGACGATTCCGCCGCCGGTTTCGATGAGCCGCTCGACCACTTTCAGATAAAGCGCGGGCGAAGTCTTGTGATGGCCGCACAGGTTCGCTGCGGCGAAGGGAATACCCGCCGCCCGCATCATCGGGGCGACCCGTTCGCCCGGCAGCCCGATCGGCAGGGGCTCGCCGGCGATCTCGTATAGAATCGTGATGCTGAAATGCCCGACATTCTTGATCGCGGGAAACTCGCGGCCGGTAAATGAGTCGAGCAAATCACGGCCGAACGCGGTCGGCGTCAGGGTCTTGGCCTGCTGGCCCAGCTTGAGCGCCTTGTCGATCCACTTTTCGAGCAGCGGCGAGCCGTTCTGAAACACCGTGATCGTCGGATTGACGGCCGTCCTCGTGACGAGTTTGCCGGCGTCGAGCTTTGCCATCACCTCGCGGCAGACGAGGTGCTTGCTGTCGCTGTCGATAGAAAAATTTTCGGGGTCGAAGACGACGACGTCGGAATCGATCCAGGCGACCCGCTCATACCCTTCCTCAAGGTAGCGCCGCGTCCAGAGCAGGCGGCCGAGATCCGTCAGCGGCAGCACGGAAGGGGCTTTGCGCGCGATGTCCGGCGGCGTGCCGTCGAACAATTCGTCTCCGATCAGCCGATAGTCGTAGCCCTTCGCGGCGGTCCAGTCCCGGACAGTCGCGGTGCACCGCTCGATCCAATAGGGCGGCCTGGGTGCATGGGATTGGAAGATCAGCGTTCTCATGTCGCGTGACGGCGATATCGGATGCGTGTGGGGCGTGCAAGCCGTTCAAGGGGAAGCTCGTCGTGGACCGCTAAGGTGCGGTCTTGTGTTTTAGGGGGCCATCGGCTTTCGTCGTCCGGCATTTTTCCCTCCACGCGCGCAGCCGGGCCGTCATGCGTCTATCCCGCTATTTTTTGCCGATCCTCAAGGAGAATCCCAAGGAGGCGGAAATCGTCTCGCACCGGCTGATGCTGCGAGCCGGCATGCTGCGGCAGGAGTCGGCCGGCATCTATGCCTGGCTGCCGTTCGGCAAGCGCGTGCTGGACAAAGTCTGCGACATTGTCCGCGAGGAGCAGAACCGTTCCGGCGCCATCGAATTGCTGATGCCGACAATTCAGTCAGCGGACCTGTGGCGCGAATCGGGCCGTTACGACGACTATGGCAAGGAGATGCTGCGGATTAAGGACCGGCACGAGCGCGACATGCTGTACGGCCCGACCAATGAGGAAATGATCACGGAGATTTTCCGCGGTTATGTACGGTCGTACCGCGATCTGCCGCTCAATCTCTATCACATCCAGTGGAAGTTCCGCGACGAGGTGCGTCCGCGCTTTGGCGTGATGCGTTCGCGCGAATTTCTGATGAAGGACGCCTATTCGTTCGACGTCGATCAGGCGGGCGCGGTCCATTCCTACAACAAGATGTTCGTCGCCTATCTGCGCACGTTCGCGCGGCTGGGCCTGCGCGCGATTCCGATGGTCGCGGACACCGGCCCGATCGGCGGCAATCTCAGCCATGAATTCATCATTCTGGCCGATACCGGCGAGAGCGAGGTGTTCTGTCACGCGGACTATCTGAACAAGGCGATCCCAGGAGAGGACGCGCCGTTCGACAACCGCGCCGGGCTGCAGTCCGTCGTCGACGACTGGACGAGCCTGTACGCCGCAACCTCCGAAAAGCACGACGAGGCGGCCTTCACACAGGCGCCGAAGGACAAGCAGCTTTCGGCGCGCGGCATCGAGGTCGGGCACATCTTCTATTTCGGCACCAAATATTCCGAACCGTTGAAAGCCGTCGTTGCCGGCTCCGACGGCAAGGAGGTGCCCGTGCACATGGGTTCCTACGGCATCGGGCCGTCCCGTCTCGTCGCCGCGATCATCGAGGCGAGCCACGACGAGAATGGCATTGTCTGGCCGGAAGCGGTCGCGCCGTTCCATGTCGGTCTTGCCAATCTCAAGCCGGGCGATGCGGCGGTGGACGCCGCGTGCGACGGTCTGTACAGCGGTCTCCGCAATGCCGGCATCGACGTTCTCTATGACGACACGGCGGAGCGGCCGGGCGCGAAATTCGCGACGCTCGATCTGATCGGCCTGCCGTGGCAGGTCGTTGCCGGGCCGAAGGGCATCGCCGCCGGCGAGGTGGAACTCAAGAACCGCAAGACCGGCGAGCGTCATTCGCTGTCGCCCGAGTCGGCGCTGGCACGGCTGACCGGATGAGCGACACCACGGTCGACGCGAAAACGGATATGGAGGCTTCGCCGGCCGCGCGCGGCACCGCGCCGTTTGCGCCGTTCGAATGGCTCATCGCGGGCCGCTATCTGCGCGCTCGCCGCCGCGAGGGTTTTATTTCGGTCAGCGCCGGTTTTTCCTTCCTGGGCGTCATGCTCGGTGTTGCCGTTCTCATCATCGTCATGGCGGTGATGAACGGCTTCCGGCAGGAACTTCTGACCAAGATCCTCGGCGTCAACGGCCACATCGTCGTTCAGCCGATCGGCTCCGAACTCACGGATTATGATGCGATTACGGCGCGCATCAACAAGGTGCCGGGCGTGCGCCTTGCGGCGCCGCTCGTCGAGGGACAGGCGCTCGCGTCAAGTCCTGTAAATGCGGGCGGCGTTCTCGTGCGCGGCATGCGCGAGAGCGACATCAAGACGTCCGGCCTGATCGGAAAGAACGTCAAGGACGGCACGCTCGAAGGCTTCGACTCCAATCAGGGTGTCGTTATCGGCCGCCGTCTGGCCGAACAGCTCGGCCTTCGTGTCGGCGACATACTTACGCTGGTATCGCCCCGCGGCGCGATCACGCCGATGGGCACGACGCCGCGCATAAAGGGCTATCCCGTGCGCGGCATATTCGAAGTCGGCATGTCGGAATACGACGCCGTCTTTGTGTTCCTGCCGCTCGAGGAGGCGCAGGCCTATTTCAACCGCGACGGTAACGTGTCGGCCATCGAGGTGTTCATCGACGATCCCGACAATGCCGACGCCATGCGCCAGCCGATCGCGGACGCGGCGGAGCGCCAGGTCATGCTGGTCGATTGGCGGCAGCGCAACACGACGTTCTTCTCCGCGCTGGAGGTCGAGCGCAACGTGATGTTCCTGATCCTCATCCTCATCGTTCTGATCGCGGATCTGAACATCATTTCGAGCCTCATAATGCTGGTTAAGGAGAAGGGGCAGGCGATCGCCATCCTCCGTACCATGGGCGCGACAAGCGGCGCCGTCATGCGCATCTTCGTCATCGTCGGTGCATCGATCGGCTTTATCGGAACGCTGTTTGGCGTTTTGCTCGGACTTCTCGTCTGTCATTATATTGAGGAAATTCGCCAGTTCATTTCCTGGCTGACCTCGACCGAGTTGTTCTCGCCGGAGCTCTATTTCCTCTCGCGGCTTCCGGCGATCGTGAACTGGGGCGAGACGGCCGCCGTCGTGACGATGGCGTTGCTGCTGTCGCTGCTCGCGACCATCTATCCGGCGTGGCGCGCCTCGCGGCTCGATCCCGTCGAAGCGCTGCGATACGAGTGAGGCGCGCGAGATGGAAAGCCTGAGACTGGAAGCAATCCACCGTCGCTACAAGCAGGGCGACACAACGCTCGAAATCCTGCGCGGCGTCGACTTCACGCTTAATCCGGGCGAGGCGGTCGCGCTTGTGGCGCCGTCGGGCGCCGGCAAATCCACGCTCCTGCACATCGCCGGTCTGCTCGAACATCCCGACGGAGGCGAGGTTATCATCGGTGGCCGCGCCACATCTGGCCTGTCGGACGCGGAACGCACGCGCATCCGCCGCGCGGAACTCGGCTTCGTCTATCAGTTCCATCATCTGCTGCCGGAATTCTCGGCGCTTGAGAACGTGATGCTGCCGCAACTCGTCGGCGGGCTCGACAAGCGCGAGGCGAAGAAGCGGGCGCAGGAACTGCTGGCCTGGCTCGGCCTGCCGCAGCGCGCGGAGCATCGCCCGTCCGAACTGTCGGGCGGTGAGCAGCAGCGTGTCGCCATCGCCCGCGCCGTGGCCAATGCGCCGCGTGTTCTGTTCGCGGACGAGCCGACCGGCAATCTCGACATCGTCACGGCGGAAGAGGTGTTCGACAGCCTCTTCAAACTCATCAAGGCAACCGGCCTTGCCGCGCTTGTGGCGACCCACAATCTCGAACTTGCCGCGCGTATGGATCGCCGCATCACGCTCCGCGACGGATTGGCCGTCGAGGTCTAGTCCATGAGTGCACGTCCGGTGCCGTTCGAGAAACGCCACAAGGATGGGTCTCTATGGGCGCGCGGGGAGATGACCGACGAGGTCCAGACCGGCTACTGGGAGTTCTTCCGCAAGGATGGGACGCGCCTGCGCTCCGGCCATTTTGACAACGGCGAACAGGTGGGCGAGTGGACGACCTATGACGCGTCCGGGAACGCCTACAAAGTGACCCGGATGCGGCCTGAATCGCCAAAAATAAAGTAAAGCCAATGGCTTGCGGCGTCCGCTGAAAAACGTGCTTGACATACTGACTGAAAAAGAACAAAACAAGAACACATTAGGGCTAGTGGAAAACGGGAGGCGCGTATGGCCATTCGGAAGTTCAGCCGGTTTCTTGAAGACGTCGCTGAGTTCGGCGCGGTCGCAATCTTTATCGCCATGGTCCTGATGTGGGCCGACGTGCTGCCGGTGGTTTGACCGGCCGGAGGTATACGAGGTCATGCAGGATGTCGGTTTCGTTCATCTGCATGTCCATTCGGCTTTCTCGCTGCTTGAGGGCGCACTGCCGATCAAGAAGCTCGCGGACCTTGCGAAGGCCGACAAGCAGCCCGCGTTGGCTCTGACCGACACCAGCAATCTGTTCGGTGCGCTGGAGTTTTCGGAGAAGTTCGCGGAGAGCGGTCTGCAGCCCATCGTCGGCGCCACCATCGCCGTCGATTTTGCCGATCGCGAGTCGGCGCCGGGCGCCCGCCCGGGCTCGGTCAAGCGGCCGAGGGTGGTTCTGCTGGCGCGTTCGGAGCAGGGCTACACCAATCTTCTGGCGCTCACCTCGGCCGGCTTCCTTGAAAACGATCCGTCCGACCCGTTTGTCAGCTTCGCGGCGATCGCGGCTCACGCCGAGGGCCTCATCTGTCTTACCGGCGGCCCCGGCGGGCCGCTGAACGAGGCCATCGCCGACGCGCGGGACGATCTCGCCGCCGGGCGTCTGCAACGGCTCAAGGATGTGTTCGGCGACCGGCTTTACGTCGAGCTGCAGCGTCACGGCCTCGATTCGGAGCGCTATGCCGAGAAACGGCTGGTTGCGCTGGCCTATGAGCACGCACTGCCGCTCGTCGCCACCAACGAATGCTATTTCGCGACGCCCGCGGACTATGAGGCGCATGATGCGCTGCTCGCCATCGCCGAGGGCAGGTTCGTGTCGGACGGCGACCGGCGTCAGGTCACGCCGGAGCATTACTTCAAGTCGCGCGCGGACATGATTGCGCTGTTCAGGGATTTGCCGGAAGCCATCGAGAACACGGTCGAGATCGCGCGCCGCTGCGCGTTCCGCCCGCAGTCGACCAAGCCGATGCTCCCCCGCTTCACGCAGGATGGCGACGAGGCTGCGGAACTGCGCCGGCAGGCGGAGGCGGGGCTGAAAGCGCGGCTATCGGTGCATGGACTCGCCGAAGGCTTCACCGAGCAGGATTACGCCGCGCGTCTGGACTTCGAGCTCAATGTCATCGAAAGTATGAAGTTTCCCGGCTACTTCCTGATCGTCGCCGACTTCATCAAATGGGCGAAAGTGCAGGGGATTCCTGTTGGCCCGGGCCGCGGCTCCGGCGCGGGCTCTCTGGTTGCGTGGTCGCTGACGATCACCGATCTCGATCCCATGCGCTTCGGCCTTCTGTTCGAGCGTTTCCTCAATCCCGACCGCGTCTCGATGCCGGACTTCGACATCGATTTCTGTCAGGACCGTCGCGAGGAAGTCATCCGCTACGTGCAGGAGAAGTACGGGTTCAACCGTGTGGCGCAGATCATCACCTTCGGCACGCTTCAGGCGCGCGGCGTCATGCGCGATGTCGGCCGCGTGCTGGAAATGCCGTATGGACAGGTCGACAAGCTCTGCAAGCTCGTGCCGCAGAATCCGGCCAATCCCGTCACGCTGGCGCAGGCCATCAAGGACGAGCCGAAATTCGCGGCGGAGCGTGAGGCCGATCCGCGCGTCGGCCGCATGATCGACATCGCCCTGAAACTCGAAGGTCTGTACCGTCACGCATCGACCCATGCGGCCGGCATCGTCATCGGAGACCGGCCGCTCGCGGAGTTCACGCCGCTCTATCGCGATCCGCGCTCCGACATGCCGGTCACCCAGTTCAACATGAAATGGGTGGAGCAGGCGGGCCTTGTGAAGTTCGACTTCCTCGGCCTGAAAACGCTCACGACCATCGAGAAAACCGTCGCGCATCTGAAAGCGCGGAACATCGCTCTCGATATTTCCACGATCCCGCTCGACGATGCCAAGGCATATATGCTGATGGCCAAGGGCGAGACGGTCGGTGTGTTCCAGGTGGAAAGTGCGGGCATGCGGCGCGCCCTGCTGGAAATGAAGCCCGACCGGTTCGAGGACATCGTGGCGCTCGTCGCGTTGTACCGCCCTGGTCCGATGGCCAATATCCCGACCTATTGCGCCCGAAAGCAGGGACGCGAGGAGCCGGACTATCCTCATCCGAAGATCAAATCGATCCTCGAGGAAACCTACGGCGTCATCATCTACCAGGAACAGGTGATGCAGATCGCGCAGGTGCTGGCCGGGTATTCGCTCGGCCAGGCCGATCTTCTGCGCCGCGCCATGGGCAAGAAAATCCGCAAGGAAATGGATGCGCAGCGCACGATTTTCGTCCAGGGCGCTACCGAGCGGGAGGTGAAGAAGGGCGAAGCGGATTCGATCTTCGATCTTCTGCAGAAATTCGCCGATTACGGCTTCAACAAGAGCCATGCCGCCGCGTACGCACTTGTCGCCTATCACACGGCCTATCTGAAAGCGAATTATCCGGTCGAGTTCATGGCTGCGTCCATGACGCTCGACATGGGTTCGACCGACAAGCTCGCGGAGTTCCGCACCGAGTGCGAGCGGCTTGGCATTCGCGTCGAGCCGCCGTCGATCAATCGCTCGGGTGTCGAATTCGCCGTGCACGAAGGCGCGATCCGGTATGCGCTCGCCGCTGTAAAAGGCGTCGGCGCGCAAGCCGCCGCTGCGATTGTCGCCATGCGCGGCGACAGGCCGTTCAAGGATCTGTCCGACTTCGCGCGCCGTCTCGATCCGAAACAGGTCAACAAGCGCACGCTCGAAAGCCTGGCGCAGGCCGGTGCTTTCGACGAGCTGGAGCCGAACCGCGCCGCCGTCGTGGCGTCGCTTGAAGAAATTCTCGCCATCGCGTCAAACGCGCAGGAAGATGCCGCCAGCGGGCAGGGCGGTCTGTTTGCCAATACGGGGCCCGCGCCGCTGCGCGCGCGCAATGTGCAGGCGTGGCTGCCGGGCGATCGGCTGACCAAGGAATATGAAGCCATCGGCTTCTTTCTCACCGGCCATCCTCTCGATGCCTATGCGCCTCTGCTCGCGCGTATGAAGGTCTCGCGCTGGACTGATTTTGCCGCGGCCGTGCGCCAGGGCGCGACGGCTGGCCGTCTCGCGGCGACCGTTCTCTCGCGGCAGGAGAAGCGCACGAAGTCCGGAAACCGTATGGGCATCGTTAAATTGTCGGATCCGTCCGGTCATTACGAAGCGATCATGTTTTCCGAGGGGCTCAGCGAATATCGCGATCTTCTGGAGCCCAACACATCCGTCGTCGTGTCGCTGCAGGCCTCGGTCGACGGTGATGAGGTGCGCGCGCGCATCGTTGCGGTCGAGCGGCTGGAGGATGCCGCCGCGAAACTGGCTCAGTCGCTGCAGATATTTCTGCGCGATGCGGCGCCGGTCGAGCATCTCGCCGCCCAGCTTCAGCGCGGGGAGGGCGAGGTCAATCTCGTGCTGATGGTTGATGGCGCGACCGAAGTCGATATCAGGCTGCCGGGTCGCTACCGGGTGTCGCCGCAGATCGCGGCGGCGCTCAAGGCTGTGCCGGGTGTCGTGGAGGTGGTGAGCGAATGACAAACGAGATGCAAGGCACCGACGTACTCCTCAAGGCCGAGGAAGCCCTCAAGAAGCCGGAGAAGGCCGAAAAGCCGGAAAAGCTCGAACGGCCGGCCCGGAGCGAAACACCGAAATCCGAAACCACGCCAGCGGCCGCGGTCAAGGTTCGCCCGTCCATACGTCAGCTGCCGCGCGAAACGCTGGCGATTTTCGAGATCGTTGCGCATACGATTGCATGGCTCGGCGTCATCATCATTGCCTACGGCATCGTTTCGACCGTCACGGCCGAGGTCTGGCTGCCGCTGGAGCGGTTCATCCTGCCCATCGCGGCCACCCTGGTTCTGATTGCGACGCTGCTGAACGCACTGGCGAGCTATGTCGTGACGGAAAATCCTGCTCCTCCATCACCAGTCAGCCGCTATGTCACGGGTCCGGGCGTTATCGCGCTGTGCGCGGCGGCGCTGGTGATGGTGTGGTACCGGGGGCTGCCGGTGTCCGTCATTCTTGGCCTGGCTGTCCTGGGTTTGGCCTGGTCGTTGATGCGGGTGTTGCCAAGGCCGGCAAAGAGCTGGTGAGCCGTCAGGTGCCGGCGCTGTCTTTCCTGCGGTGGCGGCGGACGAGGAAAAAACCGATCCCGACGACCGCGATGGCGGCAAGGATCGCGACCGGCCGTTCCCAGTGATGGACGAACGGCTCGCCGAGCCGCTCAAGGACGGCGGCATCTGACATCAGCATCTCGCCGGCCACGAAACCGAGCAGCGCCGCGCCCAGCCAGACGACCGCCGGAAAGCGTTCGATGATCTTCAGGATCAGCGCGCTGCCGGCGACGATCAGCGGAACGGAGATCAGAAGGCCGAGGATGATGAGCCTCCAGTCGCCATGGGCCGCGCCCGCGATGGCGATGACATTGTCGAGGCTCATGATGATGTCGGCGAGCGCGATGGTGCCGACAGCCTTCAGAAGCGAGCTGCTTTCGGCGATCTCGGCATTTTCTTCACTCTTGGGCTTCAGAAGGTCGACCGCGATCCACAGCAGCGCGGCGGCGCCGATCACCTTCAGGTAGGGAACGCCCAGCAGGACCACGATGAGCGCGGTGAAAATTATGCGCAGCAGCACCGCCGCCGCCGCGCCGGCAAGAATGCCGATTTTCTTCTGGTTGTCGGGCAGGCCCCGGCAGGCGAGAGCAATGACGACCGCGTTGTCGCCGGACAGGAGCGCATTGATCCAGATGATCTGACCAAGGGCCAGAAGAAATCCGGGGCTCAGGAGGTCGTCCATCGCCTGCGGCCGTGGGGTGGTGTCATGGCTTTATTATGCGCCCATGGACGAGCGTCTCAACACGTGAAGATACGGCGCCTGGGGCGGACTTGAGCAGGCCAGAAAAAACATAGCAAAAACGTATTATTCGAGCGGAAGTCGCGGAATCGTCGCTTTACGGGCCGTGAGTTCGCCTTGCGTCCTTCGGCCGCTTCCCCTATAAGCCGCCACATTCCACACGCGGACTTTCGCTTTTGCGATCCGGTGCCTCGGCCCATCCGGGAACGAGGTCACGTCCGCGGCGGCTAACCGGAGAATACAAGATGGCTCTTCCTGACGTAAACCTGCGCGCGCTGCTGGAAGCTGGCGTGCATTTCGGCCACCAGGCCCACCGCTGGAACCCGAAAATGGCTCCGTTCATTTTCGGCACCCGCAACAACATCCACATCCTCGATCTGTCGCAGACCGTGCCGCTGCTCAACGCCGCGCTGGTCCAGGTGTCCGACACCGTGGCCAAGGGCGGCCGCGTGCTCTTTGTCGGTACGAAGCGCCAGGCGCAGGAACAGGTCGCGGAGGCCGCGAAGCGCTCCGCGCAATACTACGTCAATTCCCGCTGGCTCGGCGGCATGCTGACCAACTGGAAGACGATCTCCAATTCGATCGCGCGCCTGCGCAAGCTTGAAGAAGTTCTGTCCGGCGAAGGCGAGGGCAAGGGCTTCACCAAGAAAGAGCGTCTGACGCTTTCGCGCGAGAAGGAAAAGCTGGACCGCGCCCTTGGTGGCATCCGCGATATGGGCGGTCTGCCGGATCTCCTGTTCGTCATCGACACCAACAAGGAGCAGATCGCGATTCAGGAGGCTCGTCGCCTCGGCATCCCGGTTGCCGCCGTGGTGGACTCGAATTGCGATCCGGATGGCATCACCTATCCGATCCCGGGCAACGACGACGCCGGCCGCGCCATCGCGCTGATCTGCGATCTCGTCGCGCGCGCCGCGGTCGATGGCATTGGCCGTGCGCAGGGCCGCGCGGGCCAGGATCTCGGCGCTGCCGAAGAGCCGGTTATCGTCGAGGAACTCCCGGCGGAAAGCCCCGCCGCAGGCGAGGCGTTCGAAAAGCTCGCCGCTCCGCGTGGCGCTCCGGACGATCTCACCAAGCTCCCGGGCGTCGGCCCGCAGCTCGAGAAGAAGCTGAACGACTACGGCATCTTCCACTACTGGCAGCTCTCGGCGCTCAACGAGGCCGATACGGCTGCGGTCGAAGCCGATCTCAAGACCGGCGGCAAGATCGCCGGCTGGGCCGCGCAGGCGCGCGAGCTTCTGCCCGCCTGACATTGTATTGACATACGCGCGGGCGACAATGCCCGCGCGTCATTACACTACCGACATACGAGGACGAGATGGCCGAGATCACTGCCGCGCTGGTGAAAGAGCTGCGCGAGAAAACCGGCGCCGGCATGATGGATTGCAAAGCCGCGCTGCAGGAAACGAACGGCGACATTGAGGCGGCGGTCGATTGGCTGCGCAAGAAGGGCCTCGCCAAGGCGGCCAAGAAGGCCGGCCGGGTCGCGGCCGAAGGCCTCGTCGCCGTCGAATCCTCGGGCAAGACCGCCACGGCGATCGAGATCAATTCCGAGACCGACTTCGTCTCCCGTAACCCGGATTTCCAGGCTTTCGTGCGCGAAGTCGCGAAAGTCGCGCTCAACACCGACGGCACGGTCGCGGCCATCGAGGCGGCGCATTTCCCCGGCGGCACGGTTGCGCTCAAGGACAAGCTCAACGAGCTCATCGCCACCATCGGCGAAAACATGACGTTCCGCCGCGCCGCCAAGCTCACGGTCAATAATGGCGTCATCGCTTCCTACGTGCACGGCGCGGTCACCGAAGGCCTCGGCCGCATCGGCGTGCTGGTCGCGCTGGAATCCAAGGGCGATGTCGAGAAGCTGTCGGCGCTTGGCCGCGGCATCGCGATGCATGTCGCCGCCATGAACCCGCTGGCCGTCGACGCGTCCGGCATCGATCCGGCGACCGTCGAGCGCGAGAAGGCGATCCTTCTGGAAAAGCACCAGGGCAAGCCTGCCAACGTGCAAGAGAAGATCGTCGAATCGGGCCTCAAGAGCTACTACAAGGAAGTCACCCTTCTGGATCAGGCCTACGTGCACGATGGTTCCAAGACCGTCGCGCAGGCGGTGAAGGAAGCCGAGGGCGGCATCGGTGCGCCGATCAAGATCGCGGCCATTGTGCGCTACGCGCTCGGCGAGGGCGTCGAAAAAGAGGAAAGCGACTTCGCAGCCGAAGTCGCGGCGGCCGCCGGAACCCGCTGAACCGAACTCCGGCCGGGAGAAGCGAGCATGGCAAGACCGCTTTACAAGCGCGTGCTCGTGAAGATTTCCGGTGAGGCACTGATGGGCGAGGCCGGTTTCGGCCTCGACCCCGCCACGGTCGATCGCATCGCGGCCGACATCGTTTCCCTTCGCTCGCAGAACGTCGAAGTCGCGCTGGTCGTCGGCGGCGGCAATATCTTCCGCGGTGTCCAGGTCGCGGCCAGCGGTATCGACCGCGCGACCGGCGATTACATGGGTATGCTGGCGACAGTCATGAATGCGCTGGCGCTCGGCGCCTCTATCGAGCGTCAGGGCGCCACCGCCCGGGTCATGTCGGCGCTGGACATGCCGGCCATCTGCGAAACCTTCACACGGCAGTCGGCGCTGCGCCATTTCGAGCGCGGCCATGTGATGATCTTCGCCGCCGGCACCGGCAACCCGTTCTTCACCACGGATACGGCCGCGGCCCTGCGTGCGGCCGAGATGAGCTGCGAAGTGCTGCTGAAGGCCACCAATGTCGATGGCGTCTACACGGCCGATCCGAAGCTCGACAAGACGGCCAAGCGCTATGACAAGCTCAGTTTCGACGAGGCTCTGGCCCGCGATCTCAAGGTCATGGACGCGGCGGCGTTCGCCCTTGCCCGCGAGAACCGCATTCCTGTAATCGTGTTCTCAATTCACGAACCGGGGTCGATCCAGGCTGCGGTCATGGGCACAGGGCGCGGTACGCTCGTCGGCGCCTGACCCCCGCCCAGGAAACTTCGCCCGGACATCACGGGACAAGGGGGACGACAGATATGGCAGCCGCTTCTTTCGACATCGCCGAGATCAAGCGCCGCATGGCGGGTGCGGTCTCCGTGCTGAAGACCGAACTGGGCGGCCTCAGAACCGGCCGCGCCTCCGCCACGATGCTGGAGCCGGTCAACGTGGAGGCCTATGGCTCCCATATGCCGCTCAACCAGGTGGCGTCGGTGTCGGTGCCGGAACCGCGCATGCTGTCGGTTCAGGTCTGGGACAAGTCGATGGTCGGGGCGGTCGAGCGCGGCATTCGCGAGGCCAATCTCGGTCTCAACCCGATCACCGAAGGCACGCTTCTGCGCATTCCGATTCCGGAACTGAACGCGGAGCGCCGACAGGAACTGGTCAAGGTCGGCCACAAATATGCCGAGCAGGCGCGTATTGCTGTCCGCCACGTCCGGCGTGACGGTCTCGACCTTCTCAAGAAGCTGCAGAAGGACGGCGACATCACCGAGGACGACGAGCGGCGGGATTCCGACGCCGTTCAGAAGGCGACGGATGCGGCGATCGCCGAGATCGATCAGCTGCTCGCTACCAAGGAAAAAGAGATCACACAGGTTTGAGAGAGGTCTTGCCGAACTGATGAGCGCGATCGAACGCAAGGCCATAGAGGCCGCGCAGGGCGGGGAAGCCCCCGTGCCCGAACACATCGCCATCATCATGGACGGCAATGGACGCTGGGCCGCGGCGCGCGGCCTGCCGCGCGTCGAAGGTCATCGGCGCGGCGTTGAAGCGGTTCGGCGCGCGGTCAGGGCGGCCGGCGAACTCGGTGTGAAATATCTCACGCTCTACAGCTTCTCGTCTGAAAACTGGTCGCGGCCGAAGAGCGAGATTCTCGATCTCATGAATTTGCTGCGCAGGTTCGTGCGCGAGGATCTTGCCGAACTTCACAAGTCGAATGTGTGCGTACGCATCATCGGCGAGCGTGAAGGTCTCGAACCCGATATTCGTGCGCTGATCGACGAATGCGAAAACCTCACGCGCGGCAACACCGCGCTCACGCTCGTCGTCGCCTTCAACTATGGCGCCCGGCAGGAGATCGCGGCCGCCGTCCGCCGCATCGCCCGCGATGTGGCCGAAGGCCGGGTCGCGGCAGAGGACATCACGCCGGATATGATCGGGCAGGGGCTCGATACCTCCGGGATTCCAGATCCGGACCTCGTCATACGTACGTCCGGCGAACAGCGTCTGTCGAATTTCCTGCTGTGGCAGGCTGCCTATTCGGAATTCGTGTTCCTCCCCATGCATTGGCCCGACTTCACCCGCGAGGCGCTTGAGACTGCGCTGGCGGAGTTCCGCGGGCGCGAGCGCCGTTTCGGCGGCCTCGAAGCGGCGCGGCGGTAACGCCACTTGGCGCCGCGCAAATCCTCCGAACTCAAGACCCGCGTAGCATCGGGAATCGTCATGGCGGCGGTTGCCCTCGGCGCGGCATGGGCCGGGGGCGTTGCGTTTTTTCTGTTCTGGCTTCTGGCCGCAACAGGGATTTTCTACGAGTGGTGGAAGCTCACCGGCGCCAGCGTCGGCTGGAAATTCCCGGGCCTTCTTTACGCCGGTGTGGCGCTCGCGGCTCCGGTCGTTTTGCGTATGGACAACGAGATGGGCCTCGCGGCCGTTCTGTGGTTGTTCGCGGTGGTCTGGGGCAGCGACACCGCGGCCTATTTCTGCGGACGCCTGATCGGCGGCCCGAAGCTTTGGCCAAGGATTTCGCCGAAGAAAACATGGGCCGGCTTTATCGGGGGCACGCTGTTTGCGGTCGCAGCCGCGACCGGGATCGCCGCCTGGTTCGGTGCTTCGGCGCTTGTGCCGGTGGCGCTGGTCAGTGCCCTGGCAGCCGTCCTCAGTCAGGGCGGGGATCTTTTTGAGTCCTCTCTCAAGCGCCGTTTTGGGGTAAAGGATACCGGCTCGCTGATCCCCGGCCATGGCGGGCTGATGGACAGACTCGACGGCTTTGTGCTGGCGGGGCTGTTCGCGCTGGTACTCGGTGTATCGCGTGGCGGTTTGGATGCGGCGGGGCGCGGAGTTTTGCTGTGGTGAACAATTCAGGGCCGCGGACGGTCACGCTACTGGGTGCGACCGGCTCCATCGGCCGTTCGACGATCGATCTTCTGCTCCAGCAGCCGGATCGCTACCGGGTCGAGGCCGTGGCCTCCGGCAATGATGCCGGGGCGCTGGCCGATGTCGCCCGCACTCTTGGCGCGAAGATCGCGATTGTCGCGAATCCCAAATCCTACAAGGACTTGCAGGAAGCTCTGGCGGGCTCTGGCATTGAGGCCGCGGCGGGCGAGCAGGCCATGTGCGAGGCAGCAAGCCGTCCCGTTGATTGGACGCTCGGCGCCATCGCCGGCGCCGCCGGGCTGCGGCCGACCATTGCCGCCGTGCGTCGCGGCGGGATGATTGGTCTCGCCAACAAGGAATGCCTTGTCTGCGCCGGCGAGGCTTTCATGCGTGATGCGGCGGAGGCCGGCGCCGAGATATTGCCGGTCGATAGCGAGCACAACGCGATTGCCCAGGCCCTCATGGCCGGGAAGCCGAAGGAGGTCTCGAAGATCGTCCTGACCGCTTCGGGAGGGCCTTTCCGCACCTGGAGCCGGGAGCAGATTGCCGCAGCCACTCCTGAAAACGCCCTGAAGCACCCCACATGGAGCATGGGCCGCAAGGTTACGATCGATTCCGCGAGCCTTATGAACAAGGGCCTCGAACTGATTGAGGCGCATCATCTTTTCAATGTCGGCAGCGACCAGCTGGATGTTCTCGTCCACCCGCAGTCTGTGGTTCATGGCCTGGTCAATTACACCGACGGATCGGTGGTCGCGGGGCTCGCGCCGGCGGATATGCGTGTGCCGATCGCCCACTGTCTGGGCTGGCCGGATCGGCTGGTGACGAATATCCAGGCGCTGGACCTGGCCAAGGTCGGCTCCCTGACGTTCGAGCCGGTCGATCATGCCCGCTTTCCGGCGCTCAGGCTGGCTCTGGCGGCGCTGGACGAGGGGGGCGGCATTCCAACTGTCCTCAATGCGGCAAACGAGATTGCCGTGGCGGCATTTTTGGATCGTAAGCTCGGCTTCCCCGGAATTCCGGCGCTCGTGGAAACCGTGATTGAAAAGTCGAAGTCCCGAGGACTCGCCAGAACACCGCAAAGCGTAGAGGATGCGCTCAACTTGGATCGTGAGGCGCGCAGCATCGCGGCGGAGGAATTGCCCAGGCATTCCGTTTTTGCTGCGTAAGCCGAAGTCTGGAATATCTTATGCTCAGCACTCTTCAAGATCTCGGATCGTCGGCGCTCATCATTCTGCCGACCTTCATTATCGTTCTGTCGGTCGTGATCTTCATTCACGAGCTCGGCCACTTTCTCGTAGCGCGCTGGTGTGGGGTTCGCATCCTGACCTTTTCGATGGGCTTCGGACCGGAGCTTTGGCACCGGATCGACAAGCATGGCACGCGCTGGCGCATCGCCGCGGTGCCGCTCGGCGGCTATGTGAAATTCTTTGGCGACGAGAATGCCGCCAGCGCGCCGGATCGCGACAAGCTCGACAAGATGCGTGCGGGCGAACGCAAGGTCAGCTTCTTCGGCCAACCGGTCCATAAGCGGGCGGCGATCGTTGCCGCGGGCCCCATCGCCAATTTCTTGCTCACCATCGCGATCTTCACGGCGAGTTTCTATTTCCTCGGCCGCCCTGTCACCGAGGCGCGCGTGGATACGATCGTGGCCGGCAGCGCCGCCGAGGCGGCGGGGTTCCGCGTCGGTGACGTGGTTCTGTCCATCGACGGGTCCGAGGTCGAAAGTTTTTCCGACATGCAGCGGACCGTGCGCATCAGCCCGGACACGCCGCTGAACATCACCGTTCGCCGTGACGGGCAGGAGGTCGGGCTGGTCGCGACTCCGCAGCGTCAGGAGGTCAAGGACAATTTCGGCCAGACGCACCGGATTGGCATGCTCGGCGTCAGCCGCTCGGAAACGAGCCCGGGCGATATCCGCCACAAGGCCTACGGGCCCATCGAGGCATTTGTCGGCGGCGTCAAGGAAACCTGGTTTGTCGTCGACCGCACCTTCGCCTTCATCGGAGGCCTCATTGCCGGCACCGAGTCGCCGGATCAGCTCACCGGCCCCATCGGCATCGCCAAGGTGTCGGGGCAGGCCGCCCAGATGGGCGTGCAGTATGTCGTCCACCTGATCGCGGTCCTGTCGGTCTCGATCGGCCTGCTGAACCTGTTCCCGATTCCGCTGCTCGACGGCGGTCACCTCATGTACTACGCCGTCGAGGCGGTCAGGGGCCGTCCGCTCAGCGAAAAAGCTCAGGAATTCGGGTTCAGGATCGGCATTGCTTTGATCTTGACTTTGATGATTTTCGCAACCTGGAACGACCTCTTCGGTAGGGGAATGTCCTGATCGATTCGTAAGCCGTGGCAGGCGGGCAACGGCTTTGGTGAAAGCTGCCCGTCAAGAGCAAAAAGGCGTTGCGGCTCACGGGAATCCGGGTAAACCGGATGCTGGTTAAAGAGTGAGATTCTGCGTCTGCCAGGGCGGGGACTTTTGGCAGGCCTTCCAGGGTGGGGACCCCATGGCTTTTGCGTACCGCGCGTTTGCAAAACTGACCGCGGCACTGTTCGTTGCAGCCGGGCTTGCCCTGCTCAGCGGCGTTGTCGTGTTGTCCGCCACGCCTGCTCACGCTCAAAACATTCAGGTTCGGGGCAATAGCCGCGTCGAGGCCGATGCCGTTCGCGCGCATTTCCTTGTCGGGCCGGGTGAATCCCTGAACAGCGAGAAGATCGACGAGGCTGTGAAGGCGCTTTACGCGACCGGCCTGTTCGAGGACGTCACCGTCACCCGCACGGGCGGCGGCCTGATCGTCACCGTGGTCGAAAACTCGGTCATCAATCGCGTCAATTTCGAAGGCAATCGCAAGATCAAGGACCAGGTTCTTGCGCAGGAAGTGCAGTCGAAGTCGCGCGGGCCGTTCAGCCGCGCGCTCGTGCAGAACGACGTCCAGCGCATCCTTGAGCTTTATCGCCGCTCCGGCCGCTACAACGCGACCGTCGAGCCGCAGATCATTTCCCGCCCCAACGGACGCGTCGATCTCGTCTTCGTCATCAACGAAGATTCGAAGAGCGAAATCTCCGAGATCGAGTTCGTCGGCAACGAGGCATTCTCCGACTCGCGCCTGCGCGACGAGATGACGACGACCGAGTCGAACTTCCTGAGCTGGCTGAAGACATCCGACGTCTACGATCCGGATCGCATGACCGCGGACCTCGAACTCGTCCGGCGCTTTTATCTCTCCAAGGGCTATGCGGACTTCCGCGTCGTGTCCTCCGAGGTGAACTACAACGCCGCGGGCAACAACTTCATCATCACCGTTACCGTCGAGGAAGGCCCGGTCTACCGCTACGGCAAGGTCGATGTGGAGTCCTCGATGGCCGACGTTCCGGCGGAATCGCTGCGCGGCAAGATCGAGGGCGACGACGGCGATGTGTACAGCGCCACCGAGGTCGAGAAGACTGTCGAGAACATGTCGCTCGAGCTTGCGACGCGCGGTTACGCCTTCGCGCAGGTTCGTCCGCGCGGCTCGCGCGACTACGAAAATCACACGGTCGATGTCGTCTATTCGGTCGAGGAAGGCTCCCGCGTCTATGTCGAGCGCATCAATGTGCGCGGCAACACCCGTACGCGCGACTATGTCGTCCGCCGCGAATTCGACATCGCGGAAGGCGATGCCTACAACCACGCGCTCATCAATCGTGCCGAGCGCCGCCTGAACCGCCTCGGCTTCTTCAAGTCCGTACGCATTACGTCGGAACCCGGTTCGGCGCCGGATCGCATCATCGTCAACGTCGATGTTGAAGATCAGCCGACCGGCGAATTCTCCATCGCCGCCGGCTACGCCTCGGGCGATGGCCTGATCGGCGAAGTTTCGCTGTCCGAGAAGAACCTTTTGGGTCGCGGCTACTATGTGAAGGTCGGCGCCACGCTGGGTCAGAAAACCCGCGGCTACGACTTCTCCTTCACCGATCCCTATTTCATGGGCCGTCGCATCGCGGCTGGCTTCGATCTGTATCAGAAGGAGCGGGATTCCGACTCCACCACCAGCTACGACATGGAAACGGTCGGCGGCGCGCTCCGTCTCGGCTTCCCGATCACCGATCCGCTGACGTTCGGCGTCAACTATCAACTCTATCGGCGTGATATCGAGCTGGATGACGGGCTCAAAGACGGTTGCTCGTACGACTATCCTGGAACAGTCGTCGGGGGTGTTTGCGTCGATGATCCTGATTTCAGCCCCAACGAAGCTTCGGTCGCCCTCAAGCAGGCGGAAGGCGAAACCATCACCTCGCAGGCGGGCTATTCGTTCGTCTACAACTCGCTCGACAACATCCTGAATCCGAAGGACGGCATCCGCGCCGAGTTCCGCCAGGATTTCGCCGGTCTTGGCGGCGACTCCGAGTTCCTGCGCACTACGGCGGACGTCCGCTACTACCACGAGCTTCCCGCCGACATGGTCGGCATGCTGCGCGGTCAGGCCGGTCATGTCTGGGGCTGGAACGACAACGAGCTCAACATCATGGACCACTTCCGCAAGGGTCCGGACCTCGTCCGCGGCTTCGAATCGTCAGGCATCGGTCCGCGCGACGCGGCAACCGGAGATGCGCTGGGAGGTACGCTTTATTTCGGTGCTACCGCCGAGGTGATGTTCCCGCTGCCCGGCATTCCAAAGGACCTTGGTCTGAAGGGTGCGGTCTTTGCCGACGCCGGTACGCTCATGAACTATGAGGGTTGCACCGGCACTTGCGGTGATTTGGCTCCGATTCCATTGGAAATCGAAGGCGACGGCGGCGACATCCGCTCCTCGGTCGGCGTCTCGCTGCTCTGGAACTCGCCGATGGGCCCGCTGCGCTTTGATTATGCCTGGGCCATCACCAAGGACGACGCGGACGAGGAGCAGGCCTTCCGCTTCTCGGGCGGCGGCCGGTTCTAAGGGTTTAGCCACGTTTCGGGGACCGGCTGTTCATGCAGCCGGTTCTCTGCTTTAAGCCACCCCATGAGCGATCCCCGTTTTTTCGCGCCTCCCGCGCCGCTGGCCCTTGCCGACATCGCGGCCCTGACCGGTGCGGAACTGCGCGGCGACGGCGCGCGCACGGTGTCCGGAACGGCGCCGCTTGAGCGGGCCGGGCCGGGCGATCTGACGTTTCTCGACAACAAGACTTATGCCGCCGCTTTCCGGCAAACGCGGGCAGCGGCCTGTTTCGTGACGCCGGAGTTCGCTGCCGGCGCGCCGGAGGGCCTTGCCCTGCTGGTGTCGAAAGATCCGTATCGCGCGTTCGCGACCGCCGCCGGCAAGCTCTATCCCGCCGCCATGCGGCCCGGCGTCATCTTCGAGGACGAGGGCATCGTTCCCGGCGCCTATATCCACCCGGACGCGCGCCTTGAGGCCGGTGTCCATGTCGATCCCGGCGCGGTCATCGGCGCCCGCGCCGAGATCGGTTCCGGCACGGTCGTTTCCGCCAATGCCGTCATCGGGCCGGATGTCCGCATCGGTCGCGAATGCGCCATCGGGCCCAATGCCACGGTCGTTCATGCGCTGATCGGAAACCGCGTCATCGTTCACACTGGCGCGCGCATCGGCCAGGACGGCTTCGGTTTCGCGATGAGCCCGCGCGGCCATCTCAAGGTGCCGCAGACCGGGCGCGTCATCGTCCAGGACGATGTCGAGATCGGCGCATCGACCTGCATCGATCGCGGATCGACGCGCGATACGATCATCGGCGAGGGCACCAAGATCGACAATCTCGTACAGATCGCCCACAACGTCGTCATTGGCCGTCACTGCGTGATTGTCTCTCATGTCGGCATTTCCGGCAGCACGAAGCTCGGCGATTTTGTCGTGATCGCCGGCCAGGCCGGGGTGGTCGGCCATATCGAGATCGGAGACGGCGCGCAGGTCGGGGCGCAGGCGGGCGTGATGAACAATGTGCCAGCCGGTGCGCGCTATGGCGGCAGTCCGGCGCAGCCGGTACGCGACTGGTTGCGTGAAACCGCGTTCATACGCCGGCTGGCGAAGAAGGGCGGCGCAGACAAGGGCAGGGAGAGCTGAGGTGATGGACGCAACGACAGCGAAAAGCGAACTCGGAAGTGTGGACATCGAGCGCATTCTGCAGCTCCTCCCGCATCGCTATCCGTTCCTCATGGTCGATCGCATCATCGAGATGGACGGCGACGACAGCTGCATCGGCATCAAGAACGTCACGTTCAACGAGCCGCAGTTCCAGGGGCATTTCCCCGGCCGTCCGGTCATGCCGGGCGTGCTCATCATCGAGGGCATGACGCAGACGGCGGGCGCTCTGTGCATACAGAACCTTCAGGCCGACAAGCCGCAGATCGTCTATTTCACGACCATCGAGAAGTGCAAGTTCCGCAAGCCGGTGATTCCGGGCGACCAGATTCATTATCATCTGAAGAAGCTGAAAGCCCGCCGCGGCATCTGGTGGTATTGGGGCGAAGCGAAGGTTGACGGTCAGATCGTCGCCGAAGCCGAAGTTTCCGCCATGCTGGTCGAACGCTGAACATGACGCGCATTCACCCGACCGCGATTGTGGAAGACGGCGCCCGTCTTGGCGCCGATGTCATGGTCGGCCCTTACTGTCATATCGGTCCCGATGTCGAGATCGGTGATGGCGCCGTCCTGAAAAGCCATGTCGTCGTCGCCGGACGCACGAAGATCGGGGCGCGTGCCCGCATCTTTCCGTTCGCCTCGCTCGGCCATGAGCCGCAGGACCTCAAATACAAGGGCGAGCCTTCGACGCTTACGATCGGCGATGACTGCCTGATCCGCGAAGGCGTCACCATGAACCCCGGCACTGAAGGCGGCGGCATGCAGACCGTCATCGGGAGCCGGTGCGCGTTTCTTGCGAATTCGCATGTCGGCCATGACTGCAAGGTTGGCAGCAATGTCATCCTGTCCAACAATGTCATGCTGGCGGGCCATGTTGCTGTAGGCGATTTCGTCATCATGGGCGGCGGTTCGGCCGTCATCCAGTTCGCGCGCGTCGGGGCGCATGCCTTCGTTGGCGGCCTGACCGGTCTCGAAGGCGACCTTATTCCGTTCGGAACGGCGACCGGAAACCGCGCCCATCTCGCGGGTCTCAATCTCGTCGGACTTCGCCGCCGCAATTTCGAGCGCGACGACATCAACGCGCTGCGCCGTGCGTACAGGCTTCTGTTCGCGGAAGAGGGCACGCTCAAGGAGCGGGTCGACGAGGTGGCCGGGGAGTTCGCGTCGAACCCGGCGGTCCAGGACGTTATCGAGTTCTTGCGCGGGGCGGGCGACCGCGCCCTGTGCCTGCCGCGCGGAACCGGCGGCGTGTAATGGCGGCTCCGCTTGCGCTCGTCTGCGGGGCCGGGGCTTTTCCTCTGGCGGTCGCCGATGCTGCCGCGGCGGATGGCCGTTCTCTCTTTCTCATCGGTATTCGCGGCGCGGCCGATCCGGCCATCGCGAAGTATCCGCACGCCTGGGCCGGAATGGGCCGGGTGTCGCGCATGTTCCGTCTGTTCCGCGAGTCGGGCGCGCGCGAGGTCGTGTTTGTCGGCGCTGTGCCGCGTCCGTCCTTCAGCCTCGATTTCGTTCCCGATCTGCGCTTCATCCGCACCATGATCAGTGTGCTCGGCGCCGGTGACGACGGGATGCTGCGCGTCCTTACGCGAGAGCTGGAGCGTGAAGGGCTGGTCCTGCGCGGCGTGCATGAAGTTGCGCCCGGTCTCATATTGCCCGCTGGGCCGCTCGGGCGGCATCAGCCGTCGGCCGAAGCCGTCCGTGCGGCGAAGCTCGGATTCGACGTGCTCGACGCGCTCGGGCCCTTCGACATCGGGCAGGGCGCCGTTGTTGCCGACAAGCGTGTCGTCGCCATCGAGGCCGCGGAAGGCACGGACCGCATGCTCGCGCGCGCCGGCGAAATGCGCGCCGCGGGCCTGATCAAGGTGCCGTCGTCACGCTGCGTGTTCGTCAAGGCGGCGCGACGCGGGCAGGATCTTCGGCTCGATACGCCGGCTATTGGTGTGGAAACCGTCGCCAGAGCCAAGGCGGCCGGTTTGTCGGGCATTGCGGTCGCCGCCGGTCAGGTCATGACGCCGGATCTGGCTGCGCTCATCGCCGCCGCAGACCGCGAGGGCCTTTTCATCCTCGGCATGGACACGGCCCGATGAAGGACGGTCGTGATGTCTTCGTCGTGGCCGGCGAGCATTCCGGCGATCAGCTCGGTTTCAAGCTCATGCGCGAACTGCGCGAGCAGTCGCCGGGAATATCGATACGCGGCGTCGGCGGTCCGAGCATGGAGAAAGAGGGGCTTCGGAGCCTCTTTCCTATGGAAGACATCGCCGTCATGGGCCTGACGGCCGTCCTCAAGCGTCTGCCTCTGCTGCGCCGCCGGATTCGCGAGACGATCGACGCCATTCTTGCGCAGCCGCCGGATGTTCTGGTCATCATCGACAGTCCCGATTTCACCCATCGCGTCGCGCGCGCCGTGCGCCGCAAGCTGCCGGACCTTCCGGTGGTCGATTATGTGTCGCCGTCGGTCTGGGCCTGGCGTCCCGAACGCGCGCGGAAAATGCGCGCCTATGTCGATCATGTCCTGGCGCTGCTGCCGTTCGAGCCTGCTGCGCATAAGCGGCTTGGCGGCCCCGCCTGTACATATGTCGGTCATCCGCTGGTTGAACGGCTCGATGAATTCCGTCCAGAGCGCGGCGAACGGCCGCCAATAACCAGAAGCGTGGATCTGATCGTTCTCCCTGGCAGCCGCGTCTCGGTTGTGCGCCGTCACATGCCGCTGTTTGGCGATGTGCTGCGCGAGATCGTGGCCGATGTTCCGAAGCTCAAGGTAACGATCCCGGCGGCCCTCGGCCTGAAAGACGAGATCGGGTCCTTGGCGAGCAGTTGGCCCGTCAAGCCTCGCATCGTGGAAGGAGAAGCGAAGAAGCTGGCCGCCATGCGCGGCGCCAATGCCGCGCTCGCCGCGTCCGGCACCGCCACGCTGGAGCTCGCCGTGTCCGGCATTCCGATGGTGGGTGTCTATCTCGTCGAGCCGGCGGCCCGGATGATACGCCGCTTCGTGCGGATCACGGCGGCGCACATACTCCTGCCCAATCTTGTTCTCGGTAAACGGGCCATACCCGAATTCGTCGCGGACGATGCAACGGCGGACGCCATCGCCGCGGCGCTGAAACCTCTGCTGCGGGTGACGCCTCAGCGCCGCTCCCAGGAAAGCGCGTTGAAGCAGCTCGACGTCAAAATGAAGGTGAAGGAGCCGCCGAGCCGCCACGCGGCGCGCATCGTGTTGTCGCAAGCAAAAAGAAAATCGTCATGAACGTGCTTCTGGTGCCGGGTCTCGGTAATTCGGGGCCGGATCATTGGCTGAGTCATTGGGAAAGGGCGCTGCCCGCGCCGCGCGCCGATCTTGGCGATTGGGATGATCCCTATCCGCAAGACTGGATTGCCAATCTCGATGCCGCGATCGCCGTTGCCGGACCAGATGTCGTGCTGGTCGCGCACAGCCTTGGTTGCGCGACTGTGGTACGTTGGGCGAATGGCGGGGCGCGGCCGGTGCGTGCCGCGCTTCTTGTGGCTCCGGCCGATGTCGATTCCGAGGCCCATGTTCCGCCGCCGGCGCGGCGCTTCGCGCCCATGCCGATGGAGCGCCTCCCGTTCGCGGCGACAGTCGTCGCCAGCACCAACGATCCTTATGCGGACATCGACCGTTCGGAAGCATTTGCGCGCGCCTGGGGCGCGCGCCTGGTCAATCTGGGGCCGCTCGGCCATATCAATGCCGACAGCGCGCTCGGAAGCTGGCCGAAGGGCCGCGCGCTGCTGCAGGAGCTCGTACGGCGCGCCTAGCGCTTGTCGAGCGAGGTATACGAACGCTCGACTTCGCCTCTGTAAAGCTGGCGCGGACGGCCGATCCGCTGCTCCGGATCCTCGATCATTTCCTTCCACTGCGCGATCCAGCCGACCGTGCGGGCGACGGAGAACAGCACAGTGAACATGGATGTCGGGAAGCCCATCGCGCGCAGCGTGATGCCGGAATAGAAGTCGATGTTCGGGTAGAGCTTGCGCTCGACGAAATACTCGTCGTGTAGCGCGACCTTCTCCAGTTCGACGGCAACCTCGAGCAGCGGATCCTTGATACCGAGTTCTCCCAGCACCTCGCGCGAGGTCTGCTGCATGATCTTGGCGCGCGGATCGTAGTTCTTGTAGACGCGATGCCCGAAGCCCATCAGGCGGAACGGGTCGTTCTTGTCCTTTGCGCGCTCGACGAACTCCGGGATGCGGTCGGGCGTGCCGATCTCTTCCAGCATCTTGAGCGCGGCTTCGTTGGCGCCACCATGCGCCGGACCCCACAGGCAGGCGATGCCGGCCGCGATGCACGCGAACGGATTGGCGCCGGATGAGCCGGCGAGACGTACCGTCGAGGTCGAGGCGTTCTGCTCATGGTCCGCATGCAGGGTGAAGATACGGTCGAGGGCGCGGGCGAACACCGGGTTCACCTTGTATTCCTCGCACGGCACCGCGAAGCACATGTGCAGGAAGTTCGACGCGTAATCGAGGTCGTTCTTCGGATAAATGAACGGCTGGCCGATGTGATATTTATAGGCCATCGCCGCCAGGGTCGGCACTTTCGCGATCATGCGGACGGAAGCGATCTCGCGAGCCACTGGATCATTGATGTCGGTCGAGTCGTGATAGAAGGCCGCCATCGCGCCGACGCTGGCCACCATGATGGACATCGGATGCGCGTCGCGGCGGAAGCCGGTGAAGAAACGCGACATCTGCTCGTGCACCATCGTGTGGCGCGTCACGCGGTTTTCGAATTCCTCATATTGCGCGCGCGTCGGCAGTTCGCCGTAAAGCAGCAGATAGCAGCACTCGATGAAGTCGCCGCCTTCGGCGACCTGGTCGATCGGATAGCCGCGATAGCGCAGGATGCCTTCGTCGCCGTCGATATAGGTGATGGTCGACTGACAGCTCGCCGTCGAGGTGAAGCCGGGATCGTAGGTGAACATCCCGGTCTGCGCATAAAGCTTCGAGATGTCGATGACTTCTGGACCGGTCGATCCGTCGAGGACGGGAAACTCAAAAGACTTGTTGTCCACGATCAACGTGGCCGATTTCCCGCTCATGCAACCATCCTTTTTGTCCGCAGCCGAAGGGAGCAATCGGCCGCCACCCGCCACCGTATCGCCTCTTTTTCCATAAGGAAAACGGGCGCTTCCCGCAAGAGAACCCTAGGTCGTGGCGGGGGTTGCGTCAGCCGGCCTGATCGCCGAGGCGCGCGAGACTTTCGTCGCGTCCCAGCACCGCAAGAACCTCGAAGATGGGCGGCGAGACCATTTTTCCGGTCAGCGCCGCGCGCAGCGGCTGCGCAACCTGTCCGAGCTTGGCTCCTTCGGTCTCCGCAAATGCCCGCACTTCGGCTTCGATTGCTTCGCCCGTCCAGTCCGCAAGCGCGGCGAGCCGCGGCGTGAGCCGGCCGAGAAGATCGCGCGTACCGGCCGCATCGAGGGTTTGCGCGGCTTTGGGGTCCGGTTTCAGCGGCCGTTCATCGAGCAGGAAGCTGGCATTGTCCAGCAGCTCAAGGAAGTTCTTCGACCGCTCCTTCATCGCCGGCAGCATGATGCGGAACGCGTCCCACAGTCCCGCGTCGAGCTTCTTCTGTGCCTCGGGCCCGCCCTTCAGATAGGGCAGCGACTGCTTGAACACGGCTATGAGATCGTCGTCAGGCGTCGCCCGCATGTAATGACCGTTGAGGTTCTCGAGCTTGTCGTAGTCGAAACGGGCGGCGGAACGGCCGACCGAGTCCAACCCGAACGCCGCGATCATCTCGTCGGTCGAGAAGATTTCCTGGTCCTTGTGGCTCCAGCCGAGCCGGACGAGGTAGTTGCGAAGTGCCGCGGGCATGTAGCCCATCTCGCGATAGGCTTCGACGCCGAGCGCGCCGTGGCGTTTCGAGAGTTTCGCGCCGTCCGGTCCGTGGATCAGCGGAATGTGCGCCATGCGCGGCACGTCCCAGCCCAGCGCCCGGTAGATCTGGATCTGGCGCGCCGCGTTGGTCAGATGGTCGACGCCGCGGATGATGTCGGTGATGCCCATGTCGTGGTCGTCGACGACGACGGCCAGCATATAGGTCGGCGTGCCGTCCGAACGCAGCAATACAAGGTCGTCGAGATCGGCGTTCGGGAATGTCACCGTGCCCTGCACGGCGTCCTCGACAACGGTCTCGCCCGCATCTTCCGTCAGGAGGCGGATGACGGGCTTCACGCCCGCCGGCGCTTCGGATGGATCGCGGTGGCGCCAGCCGCCGTCATAACGGGGCGGCTTGCCGGCTGCGAGCGCGTTGGCGCGCATCGCCTCCAGTTCCTCGACCGTATCATAGGCGCGATAGGCCTTGCCCTTGGCCAGCAGTTCCTCGACCACCGCGCGGTGACGGTCGGCGCGCGAGAACTGGAAGACGGGCTCGCCGTCCCAGTCGAGGCCCAGCCATCGCATCCCGTCGAGGATCGCGTCGATCGCCTCCTGTGTGGAGCGTGCGCGGTCCGTGTCCTCGATCCGGAGCAGCATCTTTCCGCCCTTGTTCCGGGCGTACAGCCAGTTGAACAGCGCGGTGCGGGCTCCGCCGATATGGAGGAAGCCGGTGGGCGAGGGTGCAAAACGGGCAATGACGGGTTCGGTCATGGGCAAAGTCGGTTCTCGGGAGAAACACCGGATAGGCAACGGCGCGCGCCCGTGTAGCATGGGGTGGATGGTGAGGGGAACCGGGGCGGCGGTGAGACCATGAAACTCAGGACGATCATCGGGCTCCTGATCGCTGCTGCCATCACGCTGGCCGTAGGAGTGGCGCTTTCTCCGTTCGACCGCACCGATGCTCCGGGCACGCCGCTTCAGGAGTTTGCGAGAACCATCGACACATTCAGCGTGGTCACCACGACAGAGGATCTGACGGAACGCGCCCAAGAGCTCTTCCCGGCTGGCGCGGATCCGCAGCCTTTTGTCGACGAGCTGAAAGCTTCGGGATTTCGCGTGACCTTCGGCGATCGGACGACGGGCGAACTTCTGAAACAAGGCAAATTCATCTTTTGCTCAAAAGAGCGAGGGCAGGTTCCGTTCATCGCAAGCAAGGAACATCGGATCGTCTTCTACTTGGACGGCGCGGGAAGAATAAGAGACGTGGGGTCATGGCTGTTCTCGACCTGGATATGAGGGAGCCGCGGGACTGAGCGAACCGCAGGGGAGAAAGCAGGCCCCGGGAAGGGCCGTTGTCGCCGCGCGGCCGGGTGCCCGCGCGTGGATAGGCTTTGGCCTGTCGGACAGGGCCGAGGCGGTCCGGGAAAGACTGGCGGCCGCTCTGAACGAAGAGCGTGAGGCAGGGCGATTCTTTCTCTGGTTGCCCGTCGCGGCCATTATCGGGGTTCTCCTGTTCTTTTCAGCCGGTCGCGATCCTTCGCTCTGGGCCGCGGCTGCGGTCTTCGTGGCCCTCGCGCTGGCTGCGTGGGCCAGCCGCGCCCGCCCGGCAGGCTTCCCAGCCGCTGTTCTGCTGGCGGCTGTCGCGGCCGGTTTCCTGTCGGCGGCCGCGCGTGTCGAGCTGGTCGCGGCGCCGATCCTCGAAAAGCCGTTGCGAGCCCCGGTGGTGGGATCTGTCGAGCGGATCGAGCCGCGCCCGCGCGGCATGCGCCTTGTTATTGCGCCCGAAAAGCTCGGCGATCTCTCGCCTGCGCAACTGCCGGAGCGTGTGCGTGTCACCGTTGCGAAGGTTTCAGGAATTTCGGCGGGTGATCGCGTCTCGGTCGAAGCGCTCTGGCGTCCGCCGCCAGGTCCTGCCCGTCCGGGCGGCTACGACTTTGCGCGCGAGGCTTTCTTCATGGGCATCGGCGCCGTCGGCAGCCGTGCGGAAAAGCCCGTTGTCCTTCCGCCCGGGCCGCTGACCTTCGGGCAACGCGCGGCGGCTCATGTCGACCGGCTGCGTAATGTCGTTACATCCCGCATCGTTTCCGTGGTCGACGGCGATCCGGGCGCCATCGCGGCCGCGCTCGTCACCGGCCAGCGCGGCGAAATATCGAACGGCGCGAACGAAGCGCTGCGCGTCGCGGGCCTGTTTCACGTCATTTCGATTTCCGGTCTGCATATGGCGCTGTTCGGCGGCGCCCTGTTCGGCATTCTCCGGTTCGGGCTTGCGCTCATTCCCGGCATAGGCTTGCGCTATCCGATCAAGAAATGGTCGGCCATGGCCGCGCTCCTCGGCGCCGCGGGTTATCTGGCGCTGTCGGGCGCCGAGATCGCGACGCAGCGCAGCTTTGTCATGATCGCGATCGTTTTCCTCGCGGTACTGTGCGACCGCCAGGGCATCACCATGCGCAATCTCGGCGTCGCCGCGCTCGTGGCGGTTCTCCTCTTTCCGGAAGCTGTGCTCGGTCCGAGCTTCCAGATGTCGTTCTGCGCCGTCATGGCGATCGTCGCGTGGTATGAGGCCGCCGGCAAGCGCGCGCCCGACGAAATCCGCGGCGCGGCGGACGGTGGTCTCATTCGGTTTTTGCGTCTGTACTTCGGCGGCATTATCGCCACCACCATCGCCGCGACTTTCGCGACCGCGCCGTTCTCGACCTTTCATTTCCAGCGCTTTGCCGTTCACTCGCTTCCGAGCAATCTCGTCGCTCTACCCGTCGTCGGCCTTCTCGTAATGCCGTGGGCGCTTGTGGGGCTGCTGCTGATGCCGCTCGGGCTCGACGGCTTCGCATGGCGCATCATGGGTTTCGGCATCGAATTGATGCTTGCGGTTGCGTCATGGATCGCAACATGGCCGTTTGCAACGATATCCATCCCGGCCTTTTCCGTCTCCGGCGTGCTGCTGCTCAGTCTCGGACTGATCTGGGTGGCGGTGTGGACGACGCGGCTGCGCTGGCTTGCTGCGCTTCCGCTGGCTGCGGGCGTGATGCTCGCATCCATGCCGGAGCGCGCGGATGTCTATGTCGAGCCCGGAGGCCGCGCCGCGGCAGTGCGCGGGCCGGATGGAAGGCTTCATGTCATTGGCGTGCGCTTCGCAAGCTTCGCCGCCGGCACCTGGCTTGCCGCCGACGGCGACACGCGCGGCGTTCGCGACAAGAGTGTCACGGAAGGTGTGCTGTGCGACAGCTCGGGCTGCACCGCGCCTCTGCCGGACGGGCGTAGCCTCGCGCTGACCTGGACCTATGCCGGGCTCGCCGAGGATTGCAGCCGCGCGGCGATTGTCGTGACACGCCTCGTTGCGCCGCCTTCATGCCGGGATACGGCCTATGTGATCGACGCCGCCGATCTGGCCGGAGGGGGCGCCGTCGCGCTATTTCGGAATGCCGACGGCTCGTTCGCGCCGCGCGTCGCGCGCGGGGACGACGATCGCATCTGGCATGGCGCAACGGCGCCGCCGGAAGGCCCGCTCTTCGCAAGGCGAGTATCCGAAGCGAAAGAACCCGCCGGCGGCGGGTTCGATCAAACCGAAATTGAGGACGACGATACGCCCGATATGGACGTTCAGTAGCGGCGGATGAGGCCGACAAGCTTGCCCTGCACGCGGACCCGGTCGGGTCCGAAGATGCGCGTCTCATAGGCCGGGTTGGCCGCCTCGAGCGCGATGGAGGCGCCACGTTTGCGCAGCCGCTTCAGCGTCGCTTCCTCGTCGTCGACCAGCGCCACCACGATGTCGCCCGTCTCCGCCGAGTCCGATTTCCGGATGACGACGACATCGCCTTCCAGAATACCCGCCTCGATCATCGAGTCGCCGCGGACCTCGAGCGCGAAGTGATCGCCGCCGCCGAGCATTTCCGGCGGCACCGCGATGGTGTGGCTGCGGGTCTGGATGGCCTCGATCGGCACGCCCGCCGCGATGCGGCCCATGACCGGCACCGCGATGGAGGAATAGGCATCCAGATCCTCCGTCTCGACGGGCTTCGGCCGCGCGCGCCCCAGTCCGCCCTCGATCACGCCGGGGGAGAACTTGCCGGGAGCGGGGCGCATATTTGGCGCAACCGACTCCGGCAGGCGCACGACTTCGAGCGCGCGGGCGCGGTTCGGCAGGCGGCGGATGAAGCCGCGTTCCTCAAGCGCCGTGATGAGGCGGTGAATGCCGGATTTGGAGCGCAGGTTCAGCGCTTCCTTCATCTCGTCGAAGCTCGGCGGGACGCCGGATTCCTTCAACCGCTCATGGATGTAGCGGAGAAGCTCATGTTGCTTGCGCGTCAGCATGCTCGCCTCAAAACTGGCCGGAATCGGCCGAAACAAATCAGGAACAGACCCTAACTGTTCCTTGATTGTTCCGCAACGGTTAAGATCAGGTTGAAAGACGAAGGGATTGGTCGCGGCACCCTGAAATCGGTGTTAATTCCGCGCCGATGGAGATCACTCCCGACATTTTGCTGGTCCTCGCCGCCGTCGCGGCGCTTGCGGGTTTCGTTGATTCCATCGCCGGCGGGGGCGGGCTGCTCACGCTTCCGGCCATGCTTCTGGCGGGGATGGACCCGCTCTCGGCCCTCGCCACCAACAAGCTCCAGGGCACGTTCGGCTCGGGTACGGCGTCGCTGCAATATGTGCGGCACGGCTCGACGGACTGGCGCGCCGCGCGGGGCATGATGATCGTTTCCGGCTCAGCCGCCGTGCTTGGCTCGCTTTGCGTCTCGCTGCTTCCGGTGGCCCATCTCAAGGCGGCACTGCCGGTCGTGCTGATCGCACTCGCCTTGTACTTCCTGTTGTCTCCGAGGCTCGGTGACGTCGATGCCGAGCCGCGCCTGTCGCAACCGGTCTTCACGGCAACGGCCGTGCCGGCCATCGGCTTTTACGACGGGCTTGTCGGTCCGGGGACGGGATCGTTCTTCGCGCTGTCCTTCGTCACCCTGCGAGGGCAGTCGATCCTGCGCGCGACGGGCAACACCAAGCTGCTCAACTTCGCCAGCAATATCGGCTCGCTGGGCCTGTTCATCATCGCCGGTGCGCCGGTCTGGCTGGTCGGCCTGACAATGGCGGTCGGCAGCATTCTCGGCGCGCGGATAGGGTCGCGGCTTGCGATCGCAAACGGCGCGAAGGTCATCCGCCCGGTGCTTGTTATCGCTTGCTGCGCCATGGCGGTGAAACTGCTGATGGAGTCCGATCACCCGATCTGGATCTGGATCGGCTAAGTCCGCGTCGTCAGGCCGTCTCGAACGTGCCGAGCTTCACGATTTCAGCCCACTCCTGGAGATCGGTCTTCGCCCGCGCGGTGATCGCGTTTTTCTTCAGGGCTGCTTTCTGCGGCCCTCGCAGGCGCGGTGAGCCGGGCTCGCGCTTCGGCTTCTCCACGGGCGGAAACAGCCCGAAATTGACGTTCATCGGCTGGAAGCTGCGCTTGGTGTTCTCGTCCCCTTCGACGGCGATGTGTCCGCCGGTGATGTGGCCGAGCAGGGCGCCGAACGCCGTCGTCGCGGGCGGTATGGACATCTCGCGGCCAAGCCTCTCCGCCGCCGCGAACCGGCCGGCTATCAGTCCCATCGCCGCGCTTTCGACATAGCCTTCGCAGCCGGTGATCTGGCCGGCGAAGCGCAAACGAGGATCGGCCTTGAGCCGTAGCGTCGGATCCAGAAGACGTGGCGAGTCGAGGAACGTGTTGCGGTGCAGGCCGCCGAGCCGCGCGAACTCGGCATTCTCCAGGCCGGGAATTTTACGGAAGGCTTCCGCCTGCGCGCCGTGCCGCATCTTGGTCTGGAAACCAACCATGTTGAAAAGCGTGGCCAGCGCATTGTCCTGACGAAGCTGCACCACCGCATGGGGCTTCTCGTCCGGCTTGTGCGGATTGGTCAGTCCGACCGGCTTCATCGGCCCGTGACGCAGCGTTTCCGGCCCGCGCTCCGCCATCACTTCGATCGGCAGGCAGCCGTCGAAATACGGGGTGTTCGCCTCCCAGTCCTTGAAGTCGATCTTCTCGCTCTCCACGAGCGTGCGTACGAAATCGTCGTACTGTTCCTTGTTCATCGGACAGTTGATGTAGTCCGCGCCGGTGCCGCCGGGGCCCGCCTTGTCGTAGCGCGACTGGAACCAGCAGACACCCATGTCGATGGAGTCGAAATGCACGATGGGTGCGATGGCGTCGAAGAAGGCCAGCGCGTCGCGGCCGGTGAGCTCACGGATGGCCTCCGCCAGTGCGGTGGAAGTCAGCGGTCCGGTGGCGATGATGACATTGTCCCAGTCCTTCGGGGGCAGGCCATCGATCTCTCCGCGCTCGATGGCAGTCAACGGGTGATCTTCCAGGGCCTTCGTCACCGCGGCCGAAAAGCCGTCGCGGTCCACGGCCAGCGCGCCGCCGGCCGGAACCTGATGGGCGTCGCCGCTGCGCATGATCAGCGAATTGAGCTGGCGCATCTCCCAGTGCAGCAGACCGACGGCATTTGCGTCGCTGTCGTCGCTGCGGAAGGAATTGGAGCACACGAGTTCGGCAAGCCCGTCCGTCTTGTGGGCGTCGGTGCCGCGTACGGGGCGCATCTCGTGGAGGATGACGGGCACGCCCGCCTGGGCGATCTGCCAGGCGGCTTCCGAGCCGGCGAGGCCGCCGCCGATAACATGAACCGGTTTCATGGCCGGACCCTAGGGGAGGCGGCCGGGGTGTTCAATCGCCCTTGCGTGTGACAGCGCGGCATAGGATTTATGACGCCCCGCGAAAGGATTTCCCCGATGATCGCCGGCATGAATGAGAAAGGCCTGAAACGGCTTTATCTCGCGACCCTGAATTCGTTCCGCGGCTTGGACTATGCCGTCCGGAACGAGGCCGCGGTCCGCCAGGAGCTGTACCTGCTGGTGGCGGGCATTCCGCTGGCCGCCTGGCTGGCGCCCGGCGTCGGCTGGTTCGCCGCGATGGTGGCTGTGCTGCTGGTGCTGCCGGCGGTCGAATTGCTCAACACGGCGGTCGAAAAGCTCGCGGACCACGTCATGCCCGAATATCACGAGCAGATCAAAGTGGTGAAAGACCTCGGCTCGGCCGCCGTCTTCTTTGCGCTCGTTCTGGTCGCGCTCATATGGGGTGCGGCCGCGATCGACCGGTTTGCGGTCTGACTTCACGGCGTGCGTTGATCCCGGCCAACCGATATGCGGAGATCGTCATGGCCAATCTTACGGTCTTCACGCTGACCGGGCCCTCGCGCGGCTCGATCGCGCATTGGATGCTGGAGGAGGTGGGCGGGCCTACGATGTGCTCGCGCTCGATCGCGAAACCGGCGAGCACCGCCAGCCCGACTACCTGAAAATCAATCCGATGGGCAAGGTGCCGGCCCTGCGCCATGGCGATGTCGTGGTAACCGAGGCGTCGGCGATCTGCCAACGCGCTTCTATCGATCTCAAGTCTCCAAAGAAAAAGCCCCCCGGAGGGCGGCGCGATTCCCGCACAGCGGGCTTTGGTTTAGTGAGCTATTGACGGGCGACCAATTTGACCGCTGCTATCGCTGCATGAAGCCTCGGATCATGATCACCGTAGATGTTGAAGCGATGCCACGCCGCTCCGCGGCATCCCCTCTCGATAGGCTGATCTGGGGCCGGTTTCCGGAGGGCGAGTTTGGCATTCAAAAAATGATGTCCATTGCCGAAAAAGCCGGCGTCACGATGACCATGATGTTGGACTACGCGGAGGTTGAGCTTTACGGCGATGGACTTCTCGACGTTGGCCGGGAAATTGAGCGACGAGGCCACGATCTCCAACTTCACTTGCATCAGACATTCCTGTCGAAATCGTTCTGGGAAGACCTCACTCCGGTCAATGATTTGAACGTTTCGGGTACCGCCGAAAGCGATGCGATGCTCGATTATCTGCTCGATCAGCACAGCAGAATTTCGGCCTCGCCAAAGGCGTTTCGAGGGGGCGGCTATCGTTTCAGCGCGCCATTCCTATCAGCACTCGGTAGGCACGGTATTGCTGACCTGAGCTGCAATGCTTCGCGAGCCACGCAGCCGATTCGAACGCGGCCACGTGGTCAGTTCCTATGGTCATTGGAAGACCGCGTCGTGCTGGAGATTCCGGTATCGTGCGTATCTGACTTCAGAGGGCTAGGCCGCACATCAGACTATAACTTCAACGCCTATGCGCTCTTTAAACCGAAGCTGGCCGAGCGCATTCAGCTTCATCGCCAATTTCTCAAATCCTTCTATGAAGCACACGGAACCCAAGCCATCGCTGTGCTCGTATTGCATTCATGGTCGTTTCTGAAACTTGATGAGAACAAGCAGTATTTCTCCCAACCGGACCCGGCGGCAGTCGAAGCATTCGGAGAACTTATCAATGCGCTTGCAAAAGATTTCGAGATCATTACGGCGGCGAGGGCAGTGGATCTCTTCGACAGCGGCAAACTTGCTATCGACGAAGTCGTCCTCTTTGCCGACGAGCCAGAGCGAAGTAACGACGGCAAGCCAAGTCTGCTGTCCAATCTGCGGCGCAAGGTCCTCGGAAGAGCGTAAATGTTCCGGATGTCACTCGTTCGAACGGCAACGAGTGTTGGCGATGCTCTATCAGGATTACATTTCCGAGGAGTTCGACCTTTCCGGTAAACGCGTCCTCGTCGTGGCGCCGAGCGTGGGCGAAAAGCGTCTCTTCAAGAAATGGGGCGCCGAGACGGTCAGCATCGACATCAGGCCCGACATCAAACCCGACATTGTGGCGAACATCTGTGACATGCCGGAAGTGCCCGGCGAGAGCTTTGATTGCGTCGTCGCAAGCTATGTCTTTTGCTTGAATTACGACCACAATGCCGCGCTTCGGGAATTCGCCCGTGTCCTCCGACCGGGCGGTCGGCTATTCAGCCACGACCCAATCCAGTTCGGCAAGCCCACCCGCGAGAATTCCGATCGGGAACAGATGGGAAAATGGTACGGACAGGAAGCCCTCGATACCTACCGCGTCGGCTCCTTTCGTTCGTTCGGCGACAGCGATTTGATCGAAGATGTTTCGCGGCATTTTCTGCCGCGGACATTCTACGGTAGGGACCCCTTTATTGGTACGAAGATTGTCTGGATATGTGGCTTGAAGCGCTGACCGTCAAGCCGTGATGTTTCTAGCGAAGACGCTGCCCGTGCCGCCGGTCAGTACCACGCCGTCGCTTGCGGTTCCCGATGACGATGTTCCCCCAGACGCCAGTATTACATGATCTCGCCACGCTCGATCCCGTGCTTGTTGGTCGTCGTCGAGCCGTGAAAATACCTCGTCCGTCGCAGCGTTCACTTCATCTTGGCAACATTGCCCTGCACTCCATGTCGCCCACCGCGATCCATTGCGCGGCGAATTCCTGAAATGGCTTTGTTCGGAGCCCGCGGTGCTGGATGTCGCATTCCCGCGCAAGGAGGCGGCCCCACGCGGCGCTGCCGGCTATGGCGATTTCGCCGCCGTGATGATGTCGTTTGCGGATGCCGTTCGCGACGGCCCGTATATCCTCGGCAACCGTTCACGGCGGCTGATGTGGTCATCGGCTCTCAGTTCGGCTGGGGCACCAATCCGAAGCGGCAGGAATTCGTCGATTACCGGCGGTCCGCAGCAGCGTCCCGCATGGCCGAAAGCCATGGCGTCGATACAGAAAAAGCCCGCCTGACGGCGGGCTTTCTGAACGGGGTCTCGAGTCCCGTGGGATCAGGCAACGTAGCTGATGAAGGCGGCGCCGCCGCCGATCAGGATAACGGCCAGAAAGGCGAAAAGAGCGATCTCGTCGGAAGTGTTGGTCATCGGGGTACGCCTCTGTCACATCTTGTTGTTGGCTCGGTTTAGGCCCGCCGTATTTCCTGGCGATGTCCTCCCCAACGTTCTTTGATGAAACAAAGTTTCGTCGCCCATTCGATTTCGGGTTGATTGCACTCGGCTTGGAACTCAGGCACAACCGGGTTCCTCACGACTAGAGACTTTGCGTGCCTGTACCTGGTTCCGCGATCTACAACGATCCCGTACAGTTTCAGCGGAAGCCGGAACTTCTCCGCCTTGAGCTGCATGTGACGCATGCGTGCAACCTCGCGTGCGAAAGTTGCTCGCATTACTCTGATCACAACCACAACGGAAATTTGCCGTTGGAAGTTGCCGATCAATGGATGTCGGCCTGGAGCCAGCGGCTTGACGTGAAGGTCTTCAACCTTCTTGGCGGCGAACCCACGATTCACCCGGAGCTTCCGGCTTTTGTCGGGCTGGTTCGGTCGCACTGGCCAAAGGCGCTCATTCGCATAACGACAAACGGCTTCTTTCTTCATCGCCATCCGACATTGCCTGCGGAGTTGGCGAAACACGGCCCCACCGAACTTTCATTGTCCATACATCACGCCGCGCCGCAGTACATCGAGAAGCTGAAGCCGATACAGGCTTTGCTCAAGGACTGGCATTCGCGGCACCCGTTTAACCTGAGGGTCTTTCCGTCGGAGAAGGTCTGGACGCGGCGTTACCTGGGCTCCGGCAAGGAAATGAAGCCGTTTTCGGACGCCAACCCTCGTCAAAGCTGGAGCGTCTGTCGGGCCCGCGACTGCAAGCAGTTGTTCGAAGGCAAGATATGGAAATGCGGGCCGCTGGCCTATCTCGGAATGCAGGATGCGAAGTACGGCCTTAGCGAGCGCTGGAAGCCGTATCTCGCCTATCAGCCGCTGGCGCCGGAGTGTTCGAACGAAGAGCTTCGCGCTTTTGTGGCGTTGGAAGATGAGGCCGTCTGTTCGATGTGTTCCGCAGAGCCGCAATACTTCGAGCTTCCGCTGCCGTTACGCAATGTCCGGCCGGCCACGGCTGCCGAATAGTTATCGGCGCGCGAGAATGCCTTCGGCGGCCGCGGCGCCCGTGGCAAAGCACGCCTGCAGCAGATAGCCGCCGGTCGGCGCTTCCCAGTCCAGCATCTCGCCGGCCGCGAACACGCAGGGCAGGGCTTTGATCTCGAAATCGTCCGTCAGCGCGCGGAAGGCGACGCCGCCCGCCGTCGAGATCGCGCGTTCGAGGCCGGCCATGCCCCCGAGCTTCAGGGTCGCGGATTTCACCAGCGTCGCCAGCGCTCGCGGATCGCGCGGCAGGTCCTTGCCCACTGCTTCGCGGAGAAGACCCGTCTGTACAGGAGACAATGCCAGCGTCTTGCGCAGTATGTTTGTCAGCGTTTCGCCCTTGCGAG
>LNFM01001304.1_pt1 | contig 75397 bp, 59 predicted proteins | sample 596031 | NCBI WGS metagenome assembly LNFM01 (sample SAMN04254537, study PRJNA301005) | activated carbon metagenome | isolation source: dual media filters at the Ann Arbor, Michigan drinking water treatment plant | place: USA: Ann Arbor
GTTGCTGAAGGCGCTTCAGGAAAAGAAAATCGGCGGCGCCGGGCTCGACGTGTTCGAGGTCGAGCCGCTGCCGCTCGACCATCCTTATCGCAAACTCGACAACGTCGTGCTGACGCCGCATCTCGGTTACGTCAGCGAGCAGAATTACCGCCAGTATTTCCCGGACATCGTCGAGTGCATTCGCGCGTTTCTTGATGGAAAGCCGGTGCGGGTAATTGCGCCGTGAGGCGGGTTCTGACGTTTCCGTTGCAGCCAAATTGAACCGCAGTTGGCCGAAATCTCGGCCAACTTTGACCAGCAATGTCGCCATTAGGATTAAGGCATCATTTCACTGTGCAATGTCGCGTATCGGACTCAGAGATTCGCAACCAAGCGATCACATTATCGTCGGTCAAGTCAGATCGGGGGAGTGTCGCATGGAGCAAACAGGGCATCACGAATCGTCTGACGCCGCCGCCACGTTCGGACGCCGCAAGGTAGCATCGCGGGCCTGCGTCGCCGACGGCAAGCCACACATCCGGGATTTCCTGCTCGAAGCGCTCGAGGACCTGGATTTCATCTGCAGCGAGTGCGAGCACGCGGGATCGATCGCCGGGCTGCTGGCCGACAATCCGCCGGACCTCTTCATCATCGGCCTGTCCGGCGGCGGCATTGCTGCCAACGCGATGCTGGAGACGCTGCATCGGCTTCGCTACACCGGCAATGTGTTGATATTTGGCGCCGATGGGTCGCCGATGACGCTTGCGTTGTTGCGCGTCGGCGAGGAGCTCGGTCTCGGCATGCTGCCTCTGCTGTCAACGCCATTCAACGATCGCGAGTTGCGGCTGCGCACGGCGGCCATAAGGCAGAACGATCTGCCGCCAAACCCGCCGGTCGATGTGGCCGAAGCGCTGCACGCCGGCTGGCTCGACCTCTGGTATCAGCCGAAGATCGATCTACGATCGCTGTCCTTGTGCGGCGCTGAGGCGCTGGTTCGCCTGCGGCACCCGACCTGGGGAATCGTGCCGCCGGCGTGTTTCTTGCCCGATCCCAACGATCCGAGTTTCGGCAAACTGTCGGAGTTCGTCATCGCGCGGGCGGCGAACGACTGGCGCTACTTTCGCGATGCCTATGGCCCCGTCGAACTGGCGATCAACCTGCCGGTCGCGTTTTTGCGGGACCCGGCTTCGCTCGATACCCTGATGAAGAATATTCCGCGGCATCCGGCATTCGAGGGCTTGATCGTCGAGATCAACGCTACGGAGATGGTTCGCGACGTCCAGGCGGCCAAGGCCATCGCGCGGCGGCTTCAACTGTTGAACATTGCCGTTTCGCTCGACGACGTTGGCGAAGAATGGCCTTTGCTGATGAACATGGCGGAATTTCCGTTCGCCGAAATCAAAATCGACCGGCAGTTCGTCAATGGCTGTGCCGACGATCGGCTGAAGCAATGGAATTGCCGCCGCATCCTCGAACTCGCCGATGGCTTCGGCGTACGGACAATTGCCGAAGGTGTCGAAACGCGCGCCGACTTTGTCATGACGCGCGAACTCGGCTTCGAGCAGATCCAGGGCTTTTTCTTTGCCAAGCCGATGGAGGCGCGCAAATTCGCCCGCCGAATCCTCGGCCGTCACATCGAACTGCCGAAATGACCACGTTTAGAGTCCCAGCAGCTTCGCCGCGTTATTGTAACCGACATCGGCGCGCAGGCTTTCCTCGATCTGAACCGTGTCAAGGAAATGCCCGGCCTCGGCCATGTCCTCGAACGGATAATCGGCGCCGAACATCACCCGGTCGCGGCCGAGCGCATCGAGCGAGCACTTCAGCGGTTCGGCCGACAGCATGCCGGAAATCGTCACCCAGATATTGTCGCGGATGTATTGCGACGGCGGCTTGTTCAGCGACAGGCCCTGAAACTTGGCGCGGCTGTCGAAGCGCCACAGCAAATACGGCAGCGTCTCGCCGAGATGACCGAGCGCCAGCCGCGCTTTGGGAAAGCGGTCGAACAATCCGCCAACCACCATGCGCAAAGCATGCGAGCCGGTCTCGACGCCCCAGCCCCACATCGGCCGCGCCAGCGCGTCATAGCCATCGAGCACCGACAAAGGCGTCACCGGATCGGCCGGATGCAGATAGATCAGCGCGCCGAGCGCTTCGGCGCGTTCCCAAAACGGCGACAAAGACGGGTGATCGAGATACAGGCCATGGGTGTGGCCGTTGATCATGGCGCCGCAGAATTTCAGGTCGCGCATGCAGCGCTCGAGCTCGTCGGCGGCGGCCTTCGGATCCTGTACCGCGATATGGGCGAAACCCGCATAGCGGTCCGGCCGCTTCTGGATTTCCCCAGCGAGGAAGTCGTTGGCCTCGCGGGCCTTGCGGGTCGCCACCGCGGCATCGCGCTCGGCCTGGACGCCGGGGCCGGCGACCGACAGCACGGCGCGGGCGATGCCGGATTTATCCATCGCTTCAAGGCGAACATCGCCGAAATCGTTGAGCCGCTCGAACAATCTGGCGGTCAGCGCCGGCGGCACCGTGGTCATGGTCGGCCGCCAGTAATCGATCATGCCCGGCGTCAGGATGTGCTCTTCGAGGGCTATTTTCTGGACCATGGTCTTCCCCGACGATTTCCCTTTTATCTGTATCGTATATTGGGCTAAAGTAACCCACGATGCAAGGCGGCGCCTACCGCCCGGCGTCCGGGTAGCAACAGCAAAGGTTTGCGTCACGATGGATCGCCACGTCGCCAACGACAAAAGCCAGGTCCAGGTGATCGCGCGCGCCGCCGCCATCCTGCGCGCGCTCGAAGACGAAAATTCCGGATTGAGCCTCGGCCAGATCGCGCAGCGCGTGAACCTCGCGCGCTCGACCGTGCAGCGCATCGTCGCCGCGCTGGAAACCGAAAAGCTGTTGATCGCGGCGACGCCGAACGGCCGCGTCCGCCTCGGCCCCACCATCATGCGCCTCGCCGCCTCGGTGCGCAGCGATTTCATCTCGATGGCGCGCCCGCTGCTCGAACGGCTGTCGGCCGAGCTGGAAGAGACCGTCGATCTCTCGACGGTGAAGAAGGATCATCTGGTGTTCATCGACCAGGTGATCGGCTCGCATCGCCTGCGCACGGTGTCCGCGGTCGGCGAAACCTTCCCGCTGCATTGCACCGCCAACGGCAAGGCCTATCTGGCGCAGCTCTCCGACACCGCGGTCGCGGCGCTGATCGGCGATACCTATGCAGCGCGCACGCCAAAGACCTTGACCACGCTCGACGCGCTGCTCACCGAGTTGAAAACCATCCGTAAGGCCGGCGTCGCGTTCGACCGCGAGGAACACACGCTCGGCATTTGCGCCGCCGGCGTCGCTTTGCAGGACCCGCTCGGCAACTCGGTCGCCATCTCCGTACCGGTGCCGACCCATCGATTTCAAAGCCGGCAGACCTTGATTGCCGAGAAACTTCTGGCCACCAAGCGCGAACTGGAAATCCGGATGAAATCCACCACCGGCTGACAGCCGCTAAGCCAATATACAAAAAGGGAGGAAGCCATGAAAAAAATTCGCGGCATCGCATTCGAAGAAAACCTGAAAAACAGCATGGGGCTGGAATTCGTCAATTTGTCCCACCGCTTTGGCTATCAGTCGCCGAACTGGCCGTATTTCGAAGACGTCAAGATCGAACGCATCCACTACATGGCGAAGTCCGGCGTGCTGTCGCAGCGCATCACCACGTCGATGCACAATACGACGCATATCGACGCGCCGGCGCACGTCATCCAGGGCACGCCCTTCATCGACGAAGTGCCGCTGCCGCACTTCTTCGGCTCCGGCATCGTCGTCTCGATCCCGAAGAAGAAATGGGAAATGATCACCTATGACGACCTCGAAAAGGCGGCCGGCAAGATCGTGCGGCCGCGCGACGTCGTCATCGTCAATACCGGCTGGCACCACCAGTACGAGGACTCGGAAGACTATTTTTGCAAATGTCCTGGTTTCGTGCCGTCGGCCGGCAAATGGTTCGTCGAGAAGAAAGTCAAGGTTGTCGGCCACGACACGCAGGCCAACGATCATCCGCTCGCCACCGCCATCGGCCCGCACCGCAATGGTCCGCTGCACCCGCATCTCCAGAAGGAATATTTCGAGTGGTCGGGCGGCCGCGACTGGAAGGACGATTTCCCGGAATGGGAGCCGGTGCACCGCATCCTGTTCTCGAACGGCATCATGGGCATCGAGAATGTCGGCGGCGATCTCGACAAGGTGACCGGCAAGCGCGTGACCTTCGCTTACTTCCCGTGGAACTGGGATCGCGGCGACGGCTGCATCGTGCGGCTGGTCGCCATCACCGACCCGACCGGCAAGTACCGCATCGAGAAGGGGAGCAAGTTCTAATGCACGTCAAACGCTTCAAGGACGCCAAGCCTTACGACGCGCCCAATCATCGCGGCTATCATTCGCTGCGGCTGTTCGGCGCCGAAGCCGGCGGCACCAAGGGTATCGTCTTCGGCTACTCGCATTTCCTGCCCGGCGGCGGCGCCGGTCCCGACGCCTCGCCGCCGGAAAAGGTTTACTTCGTGTTGTCCGGCGAACTGACCGTTATCGTCGATGGCAAGGAAACCGTGCTCAAGGCGAACGACAGCTGCGTCATCGAGCCGAACGAGACGCGCGAAATCATCAATCGCGGCAACGAAGTTTGTTCGATCGTCGTCGCGGTGGCGATGCCGCCGGCGGCGGAAATAAACACTTAACAACAACACCGTGTCGTCCCCGCGAAGGCGGGGACCCAGTACACACCGGAAGTGCAGTGATTACTGGATGCCCGCCTTCGCGGGCATGACAATGGAGGGGAACATTCAATGCCCGAAGCCTTCCTGAAAAATCCGCTCGGCCTGTTCGACGTCAAGGGCAAGGTCGCCATCATCACCGGCGCGTCCGGCGCATTCGGCGCATTGTCGGCCAAGGTGCTGGCCGGCGCCGGCGCCCACGTCGTGCTCGCCGCCAGCAAGCAGGATGAACTGAAAAAAGTCGCTGCGGAATGCAAAGCGCTCGGCGCAGAAGCGCACATCGTCGCGTTGAGGCCGTCGTCGGAACAAAACTGCGAGACCATCGTCAAGGCGGCGGTCGATACATTCGGCCGCCTCGACATTCTTGTGGTCGCATCGGGCCTCAACAAGGTCGCCAAAATCGTCGACCAGAAGCCGGAAGACTTCCTCGACGTCATGGACGCCAATGTCACGCAATCGTGGCTCATGGCGCGCGCCGCCGGCAAGCAGATGCTGGCGCAGGGCCAAGGCGGCAAGGTCATTCTCACCTCGTCTGCGCGCGGCCTGCTCGGCCATCCGGCCGGCTACTCGGCCTATTGCGCCTCGAAGTCGGCGGTCGATGGCATCACCAAGGCGCTCGGCTGCGAATGGGGCGCGACCGGCATCACCGTCAACGCGCTGGGGCCGACGGTTTTCCGCTCGCCGCTCACCGCCTGGATGTATGAGGACACCGAACGGGCGCAAACCGTGCGCGCCGGCTTCCTCGCCCGCGTGCCCAAGGGCCGCCTCGGCGAACCGGAAGACCTCGCAGGTCCCTTGCTGTTCCTCGCCTCCAAGGCGTCGGACTTCTACACCGGCCACATTCTTTATGCCGACGGCGGCTATACGGCGGGGTGATCATGAGCAAAGCGCGCATCGCCGTCATCGGTGCCGGCCTGATGGGCCACGGCATCGCGCAGGTGTTCGCGCTCGCCGGGCATGACGTCACTATCTATGACGCCCTCCCGGCCTCGCTCGACACCGTCAAGACGCGCATCGCCGCCAACCTCAAGGATCTCGGTGATGATCCGAGCGCGGTTAATCGCGTCACGCCGCAAGCCGATCTCGCCCAGGCGGTGAGCGGCGCCGACTACGTCGTCGAGGCGGTGCTGGAAGACTTGGCGCTGAAGCAGAGGCTGTTCGTCGAGATCGAGCCGCAGGTGCGGCCCGACACCATTCTCGCCAGCAACACCTCGGTCATTCCGATCACCGCAATCATGCAGGGGCTGGCGCGCCGCGAACGCGCCCTCGGCACCCATTGGTGGAATCCGCCGTTCCTGGTGCCTTTGGTCGAGGTCATCGAGACACAGTGGACGTCGCCGGCAAGCGTCGACTTCACCATGAAACTGCATGCCGACGCCGGCAAGAAACCGGCGCATGTGAAAAAGGACGTGCCGGGTTTCATCGGCAACCGGCTGCAACATGCGCTATGGCGCGAGGCGATATCGCTGGTCGAGAACGGCATCTGCGACGCCGAGACAGTCGATGAGGTGATCAAGTCCTCTTTCGGGCGAAGGCTTGCCGTGCTCGGGCCGCTGGAGAACGCCGACATGGTCGGCACCGACCTCACGCTGGCGATCCATCAGAACGTGCTCGGCGATATCGACAGCCGGCCGGGGCCGTCGCCTTATCTCGAAAAGCTGGTGAAAGACGGAAAGCTCGGCTTCAAATCCGGCGAGGGCTTCCGCATCTGGACGCCCGAGCAACAGGCAGCGTTGCGTCAAAAGGTCGTGCAGCATTTGAAGGCGGCGCGCGCCAACGACAAATAGCGCGCGCATAAAAAATGCCCGGCGGCTGCCGGGCATTCTTTCGTTCGATCGCAAAAACTAGTGCTTCTTCTTCGGCTTGACGTCGCCGGCGCCGGTGATCCCGGGATTGAACGACGGCGGATCGGAAGCCGGAAAACTCTCGTCAGAACTGACGGTGACCTTGTCTTCTTCCTTCTTGATCCGCGTGCGTTCTTCTTCGGCGTGCTCTTTCGGCTTTTCGGCTGGTTTATCGGTCATGGCTTACCCCGAAATAATGGCAACCGCCGTGCTGGCGGTTGACTTGCCAAGATAACCGGCGCCCTCCCGATAAGTTCCAGCCGAGGGAACCCTACAAATCCTGCTTGATCCAGGCATCCTGCACGTCTTCGCACCAGTTGCCGACGTTCCACTGGCCGAAGGCGCCGAGGCCGCCGCGCTCGTCCGCGCCTGAATAGACCGGCACATGCACGACCGACAGGCCGTCATGCGCATGCGCGGATGTCAGCGCGGCGCGCAAAGTCGCGGCATCGTCGCCGCCGAACACGGCATGCACGCCCGACACCGCCGAGGCCAGCACACGATAGTCGACCGCGACGCGGTCATTGGTCTTGAATTCGATGCCGTATTGCGCGAGTTGCAGCCCGGTGATCGCCGCCATGCGGCGGTTGTCGAAGATGACGATCATGCCGCGCACTTTGTGCTCGACCGCGTCGATCAGCACCTGCGGGTTCATCATGAACGAGCCGTCGCCGGTAAAGGCAATCGAATAACGCGGCGCGTCGGCAGCAGCCGAGGCCAGTAGCGCGCTGACGGCAAAGCCCATATAGGACGCGCCGGTCTCAGTATAAGTGTCGCCGGTGCGGTCGTCTTCGACGATCTGGAAGCCATTGGCCTGCACGTCGCCGGCGTCGAAGAACTTGGCGGCATCGACGGATTTGGCGAAGTCGGCAACGATCTTGATCGCCGCCGGCTGCGCCAGCACCGGCCGGCCCCAGACCTCGTCCTGCAATGGCGGACAGTCGAAGCGCGTGCGCTTGAACGCGGCCCACTCGGCTTTCTTCGCGGCGCAGGCTTTCAGCCAAGCCGACTTGTTGCTGGCGGCCTTGAGCGCCGCGCACTTCGCCGCCAGCCGCTCGGCGATGACGCCGATGTCGCCGGTCAGCGCCACGGTGTTGTTGTAATGCAGCGCGTCGCTGAGATCGCCGTTGATGTTGATAACGGCTTTAGCCTTCTTGTAGCCGATGCCGGAACAATCGGCCTGGCACACCGCGCGCGAGCCGATGGCGATCAGCAATTCAGCCTCGGCCATCGCAAAATTGCCGCTGATCGAGCCCTTCGAGCCGCCGACATGCATGTTCTGTTCATGCGCATCCGGCAAGACGCCGGTCGAGCCTGGCGACAAAGCCACCGCGGCGCCGGACGCTTCCGCTAGATGCCGCAACGCCGCGTCATGGCCGCGCGTGCCACCGCCGGCCTTGATCACGATGCTCGAGGCCTTGGCGATCATCGCCGCGGCTTGGTCGAGCGCGGCGTCATCGGCCGGCGCCATCTTCGACAGCGCAGGACGTTCCGGCAGGCCGGCGAGATTGACGGTGAGCCGCGCCGGCTGGGTGTTGAGCGGCAGCAGCAGAAAAAACGGCCCGGCCTTGTACGGATGATTGACCGCCAATGCGCCGCGCCGCAGCGCGTCGCGGATCGCCTCCGGCGTATGCAGCACATAGGAGCCGCCGAGGATCGCCGTCATGCGGCCGAAGGCGCCCTGCTCCTCCTTCGGCACTTGCTGCATGTTGTAGCCTTCGCCGAAGGTCGTCTCGTCGCCATAGATGTGATAGACGCCGACGCCGTTCGACGCCGACGCCAGCGACCCGGCGAAAGCCTGCATCGCGCCGGGCCCGATCGAGGTGATGACGGCGGAGACTTCGCCATATTGCCAACGCAGCGCGGTGGCGGCATGCGCCATCTCGACTTCGTTGCGGCAATTGATCGTGCGCGTCGCGCCTTCTTCCTCGTAGATGCGCAGCACATTGCCGAGATCGGTCGAACCATGACCGAAAATGGCAAAGTACTTTCGCACGCCCTGCTTCAACAGCCCGAGCACCAAAGCTTCCGACAAGGTCGTCTCGATCAGCCTCTGTACGCTGCCCTTGGCCAGCGCCTGTGCCAGCCCACCGGCATCGCGCACCGCGCGGGCGCGCGCCCGCACTTGCCGGTCGTTGTCGTTGTCGGATCGCGTCAGCATCGTCGCTTCCATTCAAGATGGCGCGCGGGGCGGCATCACACCGCCCCGCGCGTTGATCTCAGTTGGTCTTTTGATTAGCGGCTCTCAGGATCGGGTCCCAACTCGCAATATCAGCCTTGAGCTGCTTGGCCAGGAAATCCGATCCACGCGTGTTCGCCGGCGGCACGGTGCCGCCGAGTTCAGCCAGACGCTTGGCGACCGCCGGATCGTTCAGCGTGGTGTTGAGCGCGTCGCTCAATTTGGCGACGACATCCTTCGGCGTTCCCTTCGGCGCGAAGATGCCGCTCCAGATATTGATCTGGAACGCCGGCAGGCCGGCTTCCTTGGCCGACGGAACCTCGGGCACCGCGGGTGAACGCTCATTGCCGGACACCACCATGCCCTTGATCGTGCCGCCCTTGATCGCGCCCTGGACGCTGACGACCTGCTCGCAGAAGAAATCGATATGGCCGCCGATGACATCGTTCAACGCCGGACCGGTGCCGCGATAGGCCACATGGGTCGGCTTGACGCCGAGTTCGGCGGTGAACAAAAGGCACGCCATATGCGACGACGAGCCGATGCCGCCATGCGCCTGCTTCACACTCTCGCCCTGCTTCTTCAGCGCCTCGACGAATTCCTTGAAATTATTGGCCGGGAATTCCTTGCGCACCACCACCGCGGCCGGTGCATTCGAGGTCAGGCCGATCGGCTCGAAATCCTTGGCCGAATCGTACTTCAGGTTTGGAAACAACGCCGGGGCCGACACATGCGAACCCATGCTGGCGCCAAGGACGGTATAACCATCCGGCTCGGCCGCGGCGACGCGGGCCGTGCCGATGGTGCCGCCGGCGCCGCCGACGTTTTCGATGACGACATTCTGGCCGAGCGCCTTGCCCATGCCGTCAGCCATGATGCGCGCGACGACGTCGCTCGGCCCGCCGGGCGGGAACGGAACGACCATGATGATCGGCTTTGTCGGATAGCCTTGCGCCATGGCCGGCACGCTGAACGCCGCCATGGCGAGAACGGCCAACAGGCCGTGAATGGATTTCCTTGACATCGTGTAGTCCTCCCCGGGTTTTGATTGTTGAATTATAATTTCAGTTCACCGCCGATTGTGCCGCTTTTGATGGCGGCATCGATCAGGGCATCGTCATGCGTCACCAGCAGCGAAATGTTGCGCTCGTTGCTGTATACGTTGTTAAGCCAGCGCAGCTGGCCGAGCACCGCGCCCTTGTCTTCCTTGACCCAGGGCGCCGCCTTGCCTTTGATTTGCACGATATTGTCCAGCACCCAGCCGGCATCGACGCTGTGCAGGATTTCGCGGCCGGATTGCAGCGCGATATAGACCATCTGGTGATCGCTGGAATGTCCCGCGGCCTTGATCAAGACAATGCCCGGCGCGATCGGGAAGTAATCGCCATAGTCGAAGATGACGAACTGGTTGATGCGCTCGGCCTCCATCCGCAGATGCGGTCTGTGCGGCGTATTGAGCAGGCAGCGCGCGGTCTCCACCGTGACGAATGTCTTGGCCGCCAGCGTGGCGAAATTGTCGGCCTGCGTCACGCCGGCGGCGTGATCGGCGTGAAAATGCGTCAGCACGATCATGCGCGCGTCGGCGAGCGCCTTCTGCACCTGGGCAAAGGCTTCGGGAAAATACGGTTCGCGTCTGTCCGGCGTCGAAAAAGAGTCGTGCGTTTCCCGGTCCATGCCGGAATCGATCATCACCGTGCAATCGCGGTAGACCACCTGAAACGCGGTGCGCGGCATGGTGACCGGCGCCTCATTGCCGCCTTCGATGACAACCTTGCTGGGGCGAACCGAGGCCGCGACGCGAATACCATTGACGGCAACCGGCCAGTCGCCCGGCAGCACGCCGGCCAGCCTTCGGATCGCGCGCAGATCGGCGGCGAACGGAACTTCCCGCACCTCAGCCACATCCGTCACGCCCGCGACACTCATGCTTGCTCTCTTATTCGGCGGCTTGCGGCGCCATCGTTTCGCGCCTGTCTTTCTCGCGCATCGCCATCAATATCTTCTCCGGCGTCGCCGGCAGGTCGAACACGCGCACGCCGACGGCGTCGTAGATCGCGTTCATCACCGCCGGAATGGTCGGCACCATGGCCGGCTCGCCGATGCCCTTGACGCCCAAGGGCCCGATCGGATCGGGGTCTTCGATGATGATCGAATTGACACGCGGCACGTCGAGCGAGGTCGGCAGAATGTATTTGGCGAAACCGGACGTCGATGTGTGGCCGTCCTTGAGTTGGTAATCTTCCATCAGCCCCTGGCCGATGGCCTGGACGACGCCGCCTTCAATCTGGCCTTCGACGCCTTGCGGATTGACGGCGCGGCCGACGTCATGCGCCGCCCACACCGCCAGGACCTGCACTTCGCCGGTCACCGTATCGACTTCGACTTCCGCGACCTGACAGCCGAATACATAAGCCTGCCACGGCCGGCCTGAACCATCGCCGCCTTTGCCGTCCTTGATGCCGGTTGTGTCGGTGCCGAAAGTGGCGGAGCCGATCGGCACCACGCCGCGATTCTTGGCGCAAGCCACAGCCTCGCCCATGGTGATGCGGTGATTGGTGTTCTCGGCCCAGATTTCGCCATTGCCGGTACGGATCGTCTCGGCCGGCGCGCTCCACATATCGGCCATGACATCGACCAGGCGCTTGCGCGCTTCGCGCGAGGCGAGCGCCACGACGTTGCCAATCATGTAAGTCTGGCGGCTGGCGCCGGCATGCGCCGCTTCCGGCGCGCGCGCGGTGTCGTTGTCGCCGATGACGACATGCTCCGGCTTGACGCCGATCTCGTGCGCCGCGATCTGCGCCAGCACTGTGAGAATGCCTTCGCCGATTTCGGTCACGCCGGTGACGATCTTGGCCGAACCGCCGTCGTCGATTTCCGCCCACGCGGCGGCGCGGTCCACTGTCGCCGTGCGCGCGATGCCGTACCAGCAAGCCGCCATGCCGCGTCCGCGTTTGCGTGCCATGGGTTACTCCGCCGCTTCTGAGCTGGCGTCGCCGGACGCAAAGCGCGTGCCGAGCGTCACCGAGGGCCGCACATCGTCATGATTGAGATCGCCGCGTGACGGGCCACGCACCGTCGGCGCGCCCGCTTCCCAGCGAGAGGCCTGTTCCGCCGCTTCCAGCGCGCGCATCAGGCTGACCGAGCCGAGCTTCTGCTTGGTGTGCGTCATGTCGCCATCGCGCATCGCATTGATGCGGCGGATCTCGAACGGATCGAGTCCGAGCCTTTCGGCGGCGATGTCAAGCTGGCTTTCGGTGGCGAACTGCGTCTGCAGCGCGCCGAACGACCGGAAAGCGCCGGACGGCGTGTTGTTGGTGTAAATGCCGTAGGTGTCGATCTGCACGTTCGGAATGGCATAAGGCCCGGCGGCAAGAATAGCCGCCTTGCGCATCACGCCTTCGGTGGACAGGCCGTAAGCGCCGCCATCGCAGACCATGCGCATCGCCAGCGCGCGAATGCGGCCGTCACGCATCAGGCCCATGCGCAAGGTCGTGCGCGACGGATGGCGCTTGGCAGTCGAGATGATCGACTCCTCGCGGGTGTAAACCAGCCGCACCGGCCGCATGGTCTTCATCGCCAGCAGGGCCAGCATGCCCTGATAGATCATGTCTTCCTTGCCGCCGAAGCCGCCCCCCACGGGGCTCATGATGAAACGTACCTTGCTGATCGGCTTGTCGATGATGCGCGCCAGCATGTGACGATGATGAGTGATGTTCTGGCTCGGCGAGACCACGGTGACGACATCGTCGTGGTCGACATAGGCCAGCCCCGCTTCCGGCTCGAGATAGGCGTGCTCGATCGCCTGCGTCGAATAGCTTTCCTCGATGACGAGATCGGAGGCGGCAAAGCCGGCTTCGACATCGCCGACGCGGATCGGAATGTGCTTGGTGATGTTGTCCGGCGCATAATCGTGCACCACCGGCGCGCCCGGCAGCATCGCCTCGTCGGGATCGAACACCGGCGCGAGCTGCTCATAGACAACCTTGATCGCCGCGACGGCGCGCTTGGCCGTCAGCGCATCTTCGGCGGCAACCGCTGCGATGGCTTCGCCGACATAGCGCACCTTGCCGCGCGCCATGATCGGCTGGTCGTGCACGAACACGCCAAAGCCGTCCTTGCCCGGCACATCGGCCGCGGTGATGACGCTTTCGACGCCGTCCATGGCGAGCGCCGCCGATGTATCGATCGAAACAATGCGCGCATGCGCGTGCGGCGAGCGCAGCACCTGCACATGGAGCATGCCCGGCATGGTCATGTCGCCGGCATATTTCAGGCGGCCGGACACTTTGCTCGGCGCGTCGATACGGCGGACATTCTTGCCGATCACCTCGCCATCGGCGGTGTCGGTTTCCAGCAATGCCGTTGCCGGCACGCGGCCGTTCTGCACGTCGCGCGCCAGTTCGACCGCGTCGAAAATCTTCTGATAGCCGGTGCAACGGCAGATATTGCCGCCGAGCCGCTCCTTGATTTCCTCGCGGTCGGCAAACGGATTGGCGCGCAAGGCCGCGGTCGCCGCCATCACCATGCCGGGAATGCAGTAGCCGCACTGGCTGGCGCCGGCCTTGTGAAAGGCCTTTTGCAACACGGAAAGTTCACCGGACTTGGCCAGCGACTCGATGGTGTCGACCGTCGCGCCTTGCGCCTTGGCCACCGGCATCAGGCAGGACTTCATCAGCACCCCATCGACGAACACCGAACAGGTGCCGCATTCGCCGGCGCCGCAGCCTTCCTTGTTGCCGGTGAGATTGAGATCGTCGCGGAGGAAATCGAGCAGCCGCAGATGCGGTTTTACATCGCGCGATACCTTGCGGCCGTTGATGATGGCGTCGAGGTGAATATCAACCATAGGCGGCCTCCAGTTCTCTCGTCAGCGCATCGGGCGAGGCGCCGGCGCGCTTGGCGGCGGCGATCAGGCCGCGCACCAGAAAGCCGCGCACAACGTCGCGGCGATATTCCTGGCGGCTGCGCGACTGCACCAGATCGAGCGGCATGTCGGCGGCTTCTTCCAGCAATGCACCTGCGAGCGGCTTGCCGCGCAGCAGGTCTTCGATTTCGCGCAAGCGGCGCGGCACCGGACGGATGCCGGCGATGGCCAGCCTTGTGTCCTCGATGGTGCGTCCGTCGCGGTCGAGCTTGACCATGACGGCGAGGCAGACGACGGAAATGACCAGCGAACGGCGATGGCCGACCTTCTCGAAGCTGCCGCCGTAGCCGGGGAAAGCGTCGCATTCGAAGCCGGTGAGCAATTCGCCTTCGGCGAGCTGGGTCTTGCCCGGCCCGGTGATGAATTCGCGCAACGGCATGCTGCGCCTGCCCTTTGACGATGCCAGTTCGACGATGGCGTCATGCGCCTCGAGACAGGGCGTGGCGTCGGCGGCCGGCGAGGCATTGACGGCATTGCCGCCAAGCGTTGCCTGCGCGCGAATCTGGTCGTCGGCAAACCACACCGCGCAGCGCGGCATCGCCGGCATGGCGCGGCCGAGCGCGGCATCGTCGAGGAAACGCTGGATCGGCGTCGCGGCGCCGAGGCGTACGCGCGTGTCGCCGACATGGCGCTCGTTCAATTCGGGAATTTTGGTGACGTCGATCAGCACCGGGATTTCGACGTCGCCGGCGCGGCCCTCGCGCGCCCAGGGCAGCGTATCGGTGCAGCCCGCCACCACGCGATAGCGGCCGCGATGGCGCTCCATCGCGGCGAAGGCTTCGTCCAGCGAAGCAGGCGTTAGATATTCGTCGCAGATGAGCATGGCACCTCTTTATCCCTCCCCGTCTTCGGGGAGGGTGGACGCGAGCAATTGCGAGCGGCCGGGTGGGGACATCTTTGGCGCGACCCCACCCGGCTCGCTAACGCGAGCCACCCTCCCCCTTCGGGGGAGGGATAAGATTACTCCGCCGCCTGCTTGGCCGCGGCGTTGTGCTTCGCCTTGACCACCACCTTGATGGCGTCTTCGACGCGGTCCTTGGCGTAGCGGATCGCGGTCGGCAGGTCGTCGAGCGGGAAAGTGTGCGTGTGGATCAAGGTGGCGTCGAAACGCTTCTGCTGCATGAAGGCCTCGGCGCGATGCGTCGCGCTTTTGCCCTCGCCGCGGATGCCGTACATGTAGATGTTGTTGCGCACGATGTGCGCGACATCGACCGGCACATCTTCGTGCGCGAAGGCCGCGAGGCAGACACGGCCGCCGCGATTGACCATGCGCACCGCATCATTGACCGCTGTGGTCGCAGCCGAACACTCGACGACATAATCGACGCCCTTGCCGCCGTTGAGCTTCTTCACCTCGGCGACGACGTCCGGCGTCTTGCGGATGTTGATGACCGCGTCGGCGCCGAGTTGCTTGCCGATTTCGAGCCGGTTGTCGCGCGTGCCGGTCAGGATCACCGGCTGCGCGCCGAGCGCCTTGGCGACCGCGACCGCCATCAGGCCGATCGGGCCGGGGCCGGTGACAACGACGCTTTCGCCGGCGACCAGGCCGCCGAGTTCGGTCAGCGCATACATCGCGGTGCCGGCGGTGACGACCAGCGTGCCCTCTTCGTCCGACATCTCGTCGTTGATCGCGACCAAAGTGTTGATGTGGTTGACCTGATATTCGCAGAAGCCGCCATCGGTGGTAAAGCCGTTGGCGCGGTGGTTCTTGTCGACGTCGCCGTAGTTCATGCCGTAGTTGTGGCATGAGGTGTACATGCCTTCGCGGCAGCGCTTGCACTGGCCGCAGCCGGCGTGAATTTCCACCGCGACGCGCTGACCGAGCTTGTACTCGTCGACGCCGTGGCCGAGCGCGACCACCGTGCCCATGTATTCATGACCCGGGGTGAAGCCCTTGTTGAACGGCAGACCGCCCTGAATCGAGGCCGGTGGGCCATGATAGATGATCTCGAGGTCGGTGGCGCAGATCGCCACCGCGTCGATACGCACCAGCACCTCGGCTTTCTTCGGAACCGGCGTCGCCTTTTCCACCATGCTGAGCTGGCCCGGATCGCCGAGCACCCAGGCGCGCATCGTGTCGGGAATCGGAAATTCGTTGTGGTTGGTCTTCACGCCGGCAGGTGCGTACATGATTCCTCCAGAAAATATTTAAACGTTGGTTGGTGTATGGCGTAGCGATCAGCTGGCCGCGGCCTGCGGCTGATCGGTTGTCTGGGCCGCCGGCGCGCCGAATTGCGCCGACAGCGCACGGGTCGCCGCGACGACTTCGTCGCGCATGCGGGCGATGTGTTCGTCGCTGGCGCGCATGCTCGGCGTCGAAGCGCTGATGGCGCCGATCACCGTGCCGGCCTGATCGCGGATCGCCGCACCGACGCAAATCACGCCGGGCAGGAACTCCTCGCGATCGATGGCATAGCCGTTGCGGCGGACATGGCGCAGGTCCTCGATCAAGGTCGGGATGTCAGTGATGGTATGTTCGGTGAAGCGCTTCATGCCGTGCGCGACCATGCGCTGCATTTCGTCTTCCGGCAGCCAGGCCATGATCGCCTTGCCGAGCGAGGTGGCATGCGGCGCATCGATCTTGCCGATGCGGCCGGAATCGACGCGCACCGCGTGGCGGGCTTCGCGCCGCGCCACGGTGACGACCTGATCGCCCTGCAAGGCCGCGATGTGCACGGTCTCGCCGGTCGCGGCGTTGATCGCCTCAAGATAAGGCTGCGCGCGGCGCGGCAGATCGACCTGCAGGCAGGCATGACCGAGATAAAGAATGCGCGCGCCCAGGGCGTAGAGCCTGCGGCCCGGCACCTTGGCGGCAAAGCCGCGCTGGATCAGGGTCGCCAGCAAATGATGGCAGGTGGAGATGTTGAGCCCGGTGCGGACCGAGAGGTCGGTCAGGGTCGCCTCGCCGCCGGCTTCGGCGATCGTTTCCAAAAGAAACAGCGCGCGGTCGACCGATTGAATGCTGTGGCGCTCACCGTCGGTGCGCGGCCGTGGCGGACGGGCCTTTATGCCGGGCCCTGGCAGGATCGTTGCGTCCATTGTTTGTTTTCTCCCTGCCACACAAGAAAAACTTAAGTCGCAACTGAGTCAAGAACATTTCAGTATGCGGCACACAGGTTTCATGATATGAAATAAATAAAAGAAAGCCCGCATTTTCAGCGGGCATTTTCGCTACATTCGTCCGCAACTCAGCTTGGCGACACCAGTCCCAGTTCCATTTCCAGCGCGCCGCACAGCATCTGGCCAAGGGTAATGTGCATTTCCTGGATGCGGGCGGTGGTGTCCGAGGGCACCACCAGAAGGTGATCGGCGAGCCCGGCCATGTCGCCGCCGCCTTTGCCGCCAAGCGCCGCCGTCACGAGCCCCATGGCCTTGGCCTGCTTGAGCGCGAGAATGATGTTCGGGCTTTTACCGGAGGTCGAAATCGCCAGCGCGACGTCGCCTTGACGGCCGAGCGCCTCGATCTGGCGCGAGAAAATCCGGTCGAAGCCGATGTCGTTGCCGGCGGCGGTGATCGCCGACGTGTCAGTGGTCAGCGCGATGGCCGCGATCGGCGCCCGGTTGGTCTTGTAACGGATGGTCAGTTCGGTGGCGAGATGCTGGGCGTCGCCGGCGCTGCCGCCATTGCCGAACAGCATGATCTTGCCGCCGCCGCGAATGCAGGTGACGCAGGCCGACAGCAGCCCGGCGAAAGCCGGCTGCAACGCGGCTTCCGTGGCACGCGCCACCGCGTGATGCTCGGCGAACTCCGACCTGAAAAACGAAGCTACGTCCACGGGATGTCCTTTCCGAACATAATTCGGCGCATGATCTTATCCGAAAACCGGTTCCCACTTTTCGGGATCATGCGCTATGCGGCGTTGCCACGAAATTCCGGCACGGCCTCTCGCAAAACCTTGTAGATCGCATCATGCTCGTGACGCGCCAGCCCCTGCTCGAGCAGCGCCACCCAGCCGCGCACTGCCTCGAGCGAGGCCTGCACCGGCTTCGCAGCGACGATGCCGGGAATGCCGATTTCGGCCATTTCTTCGCCCTGCGAGAACAGGATTTCGTGCAGCCGCTCGCCGGGACGAATGCCGGTGAACTCGATCTTGATGTCGCGGCCCGGCTCCAGCCCGCTCAGCCGGATGATGCGTTCGGCGAGGTCGACGATCTTGACCGGCTGGCCCATGTTCAGGACATAGACCGAGACTTTCGGGTCGTTCTGGCTTTGCGCATGACGCGACGCGGTGATGACGAGATCGCAGGCCTCGCGGATGGTCATGAAGTAGCGAACCATGTCCGGATGCGTGACCGTCACCGGACCGCCGGCTTCGATCTGCGCCTTGAACTTCGGCACCACCGAGCCGTTCGACGCCAGCACATTGCCGAAGCGCACCGATATCAGCCGCATGCCGCGGGCGCCGCCGTTGCCGGCGCGGCGCACCAAGTCGGCGTCGAGCGCTTCGCAATACATTTCGGCGAGCCGCTTGGTGGCGCCGAGCATCGACACCGGCTCCATCGCCTTGTCGGACGCGCCCGCCGCGGCGGCGGCGTCGGCGACATTGATCGAGCCGAATACATTGGTCTTGACGCCCTCGTCCCAGTCCCGCTCCAGGATCGGCACATGCTTGAGCGCGGCGGCGTGGAACACGATGTCCGGCTTGAAATCGGCGATCAGCCGCGCGATGCGCGCGCGGTCGCGGATGTCGGCGATGCGCCCGGTAATTTCGGCCTTGCTCTGCTCGGCGAGCAGCCGCTCGACTACGGCATAAAGCGCCGGTTCGGAATTCTCGATGACCAGGAGCCGCGCCGCGCCAAAGGCGACGATGCGCTCGCAGATTTCCGAACCGATCGAGCCGCCGCCGCCGGTAACGACGATGGCCTTGCCGCTGACGAATTCTTCAAGGCTCTGGTAATCGATCTTGACGCTCGGCCGCAGCAGCAGGTCCTCGACCGACACCGGCGCCAGTTGCACGGCGACGCCGCCGGCATCCAGCGACGGCATCTGGCTCATCGCCAGGCCGAGGCGGCGCGCCCGGATCAACATGGCTTCCGGCCGCGCCTCCGGCGAAAACGCCGATGGCGACATCACCAGCCGCGTCACCCGTGTGCCGCGGCTATTAAGATCCGAGACGACGCTTTCGAGATCGTCGAGGTCTCCGAGCACCGGAATCGAACGGATCGATTGGCCGCGATCGGTCGGCGACGGCGACAGAATGCCGGCCGGCCATATTTTCTTCACCGCGCCGCTTTCGATGCCGCGCAACAGAACCTCGGCGTCGGCGGTGCGGCCGATGATCAAGGCCGGCGTCGCATCGGCGACTTTTACGCGCTGCAACGTCCGCGCATAGTGAAGATAGCGGTAGACGATGCGCCCGCCGCCGAGAAAGAACATCTGCAAAACGAAGTAGAGAAGGATCGTGATCTTGCCGAAGAAGAATTCGCCATAGATATTCGGCGACAGCAAAATGTAGTCGAGCGCCACCAGCGATACGGCGAGAACCGCCGATGCCCGGAATATATTGTACAGATCGGGCACCGAGGTGAAGCGCCACTTGCTTTGGTGCAGCTTGAGAACGAAATAAACCGCCGCGGCGTAAACCAGAAACAGCGGCAGGAACGTCAGCAAATTCGGCAGCTTGGAAGCGAGCCGCGCCTCGTCGAAGCGCACGACGAAGGTCAATATCGTCGCCGCCGCGGTCGCGGCCAGATCGTGCAACACGATCAGATACTGGCGCGGCGTCATCGACCGTTTCATGCGGAGTTCCATGACGATCTCAGCTTCACGCTCTTGGCCGGCTGGCGCAGATAGGTCGTCGCGAAGGCGTAACGATACCAGCGCAGATAGCCCGGCAGCCAGCTCAGCACCTTGAAGCGGCTGGCGCCACTCTCACGTTCGAACCATTGCGCCGGCACTTCCGCCACTGGCCAGCCGAGCCGGTGCACCTTGACCAGAAGTTCGATGCTGAAGCAGAAGCCGGCGTCCGACTCGATGGCAATGCCGTCGATGACGCGGCGCGAGAACAGGCGGAATCCATTGGTCGGATCGCGCGACGGCAGGCGCGCGCCGTGGCAGAGCGTGAACGCCGCCGTGCGCACCAGCAGCGCCTTGAGCCAGGGGCAGCCTTCCATGCGACCGCCGGGAATGAAGCGGCTGGCGCAGACAATATCGGCGCCCTGCTCCGCCTTGTTCACCATCGCATCGATAATGCCGCCATTGAAGTTGTCGTCGGCGGGAAAGACCATGACGAACGGCGCGCGGCTCGCGGCAAAACCGGCCATGATCGCGCCATGCGCGCCGCGGCCGGGGTTGCGAACGAATTCTATCGTTAGCCCATCAACCTTCGCCGGGTTGGCTTTAATCGCCGTCAGCGTGTCGTCCTCCGGCCGGTCGTAGCAGATGAGAATGCGCGCCGGCGTCCGCACCTGATCGCGCAATACGCCAAGCGTCGCCAGAATATTGCGGCCTTCGTTGTAGACCGGAATAACGATGTCGAGACGAACCGTCATGCTATCGGCCGCCGGCGCGCTTTAAGAGACATGACTAATAAACGACGTTGGCATTCTTCAGGAAACCCCAGACATCGACCACCGGCTTGCCGGCGAAGTCGGCATGGCGATAGGCCGAATGCGGCGTGCACAGAATGAGCAGATCGCTGCCGGCGACGACCGCGTCGAGCGGTTGGATCGAGGCATCTGTGGTGACGAACGGATCGGTGGTCAAAACGTCTTTCGCGCAGGTTTGCAGCGTGCGCTTGAGCTTGTAGCTGAGCGAAGCGCGCGTATCATCGATGTCGGCCTTGAACGCCATGCCGAGCAAGCCGACGGTCATGTTCGCCACGTCGTAATTGCGCTTGAGATCCTCGACCAGTTGCAGCACCAGGCCTTCGTTCACCTGCATCGCCGCATGGCCAATGTTGAACTGGTTGCGGGCAAAGGCCGCGAGCTGCATCGTGTCCTTGAACAAGCAAGGACCGGCGGCAAAGCCCGGTCCCGGCAAGGTGCGGGAGCGCGGATAATTGTGCTTCATCGCCTTCATGACCGCCTGATAGTCCGCGCCGGCCGATTTCGCGATCATATAGAACTGGTTGGTGGCGGCGAATTCGATATAGCGATAGGCGTTGTTGAACAGCTTGGCGAGTTCGGCCTCGATCGGCGCGACGACCACGACTTCCGGCGCAATGCGGCTGAACAGCGCCACGGCTTCTTCCGCCGCCTCCGGCGTGGTGCCGCTGACGATCTGCGGCATCTCAGCCAGCTCCTTGATGCCGAAGCCCTGCACGACGCGTTCCGGGCAGAAGGCGATTTTGTTCTTGCGGCCGAGCCGCGCCAGATAAGTGTGCAGCCAGTCGGTGGTGCCCGGAAAAACCGTCGAGCGCAGGATCAGCAATTGGTCGTCGGATAAATATGGCAGCAGGTCGTCGATGCAACGCTGCACGGCGACGGTCACCGGATTGAGAAACTCGTCGACCGGCGTGCCGATGGTGACAATGACCGGGCCCGACCCGCGGATCTGGCTCGGCGACGACGTGAAGACCAGCCGATTGTCGGCCAGCGCCTTGACCAGCAAGGGGGCCGCGCCGTGCTCGATGAAGGGCAGCCTGCCCGCGCGCAACGTCGCCAGAGTGGCCTCGTTGAGATCATTGATATTGACGGTCATGCCGGCTTCGGCGAAGGCCAGCACCAGCGGAATGCCGACATGGCCGGCGCCGCCGATCACCGTGATGTCCGGCACCACGGTGCTGTCCGAAGTCCCGACTTTGGCCCCGGCTTGCGGGTTTTTCGATTGCTGGTTCAAAGGTCACCTGTCCCCATTGCTGGCAGGATATAGCAGAAGCGGCAAAGGGTTGGCATAGGCCGTGGCCACCCCTCCGTGCAACGAAATCTTTGGTTTTTGGTGGGGTTTGGCGTAAACGGTCCGGAATTTCTGGCACAAATGGGCCAAAACACTACCTCTTGACTAGATATGAAGTGGCGCTGGGTCTTATTCATGGCCGCGTATCTAGCGGGGCCTAGTTTGCGAAGGACATCTGTATTATGCGGCGCCCGCTGCTGTTGCTGCTCAAGGCGGCCATTTCAATCATTCTGCTGTACGTTTCCCTGCGCTCGGTCAACGTCGCCGCGCTGGCCGAACGCCTGAGCCGGTTGAACGCCGGCTGGGTCGCCGCCGCGCTGCTATTGCAGGCGGCGCAGGTGGCGTTGCAGGCCCTGCGCTGGCGGACGATCGCGCTGGCCTGCGGTGCGAGCCTGACGCCGCACACGGCGGTGCGCATCAATTTCGTCGCGGCCTTTTTCAATCAGGTGCTGCCATCGACCATCGGCGGCGACGCCGCACGCATATGGCTGCTCGCCCGCTCCGGCGGCGGCTGGGCCAGCGCCACCTATTCGGTGCTGATCGACCGCGTCGCCGGCATTCTCATGCTGGCGTTGATCGTCATCGCCTGCTTACCGTGGACGCTGACGCTGGTGCAGGATCCCATCGCCCGCGCGGTGCTGCTGCTGATCGGGGCCGGCGCCATTAGCGGGGCATTCGCCTTTATCATGATCGGCATGCTGCCTCTGCCGCTGCTCAAGCGTTTCGCGCCGACGCGGCATCTGGTCGAGGTATCGCGCACCGCCGGACGGCTGGCGCGATCGGGGCGATCGGCTGGCACGGTCGGCGCGCTGTCCTTCGCCATCCACATGCTGACCATCGCTTCGATCTGGTGTCTCGCCCAGTCGGTTTCGGCATCGGCCAGCTTTGCTCTGCTGCTGTTCATGATCCCGCCGGTGCTGCTGATCGCGTCGATCCCGGTCTCGATCGCCGGCTGGGGCTTGCGTGAAAGCAGCATGATCGTCGCCTTCACTTTTGCCGGCCTCGCCGCCGGCGATGGGCTGATCGTCTCGATCCTGTTCGGACTGACCGCCTTCGCCATCGGCACGATCGGCGGTATTCTGTGGATCATGGGCGACATGCGGATGCCGTCAAAGCGGCCGGCGGCGTTTCTCGACCGCGACGGCGTTCTGAACATCGACCATGGCTACGTGCACGCCGCCGAGCGGCTGGAATGGATTGCCGGCGCACCGCAAGCGGTCAAGCTGCTCAACGACGCCGGTTATCGCGTCATCGTCGTCACCAACCAGTCCGGCGTCGCCCGCGGGTTTTATGACGAAGCCACGGTCAAGGCGTTCCACGCCCACATGCAGACCGAACTGGCGGCGCAGGGCGCGCGCATCGACGCCTTCTATTATTGTCCGCACCATCCGGACGGCACGGTCAAGGAACTGGCGGTGCGCTGCGCATGCCGCAAGCCGGGCACCGCAATGCTGGAACAGGCCGCCCGCGAGTGGCCGACCGACAAAACCGCAAGCTTTCTGATTGGCGACAAGGACAGCGACATGGCGACGGCGGCGGGCTTCGGCATCAAGGGCGTGAAATTCGATGCGGCAACGCAGCGCCTCGACGAGGTGGTGCGCGGCCTGGTCGGCTCACGCTGAACGACTCACGCTGAACCGCGCCCGCCTTGCGGACGGCGAATAACGCCGCTAATGCCGCGCCGCCACAGCCAAAGCGGCAGGCGCAGCAGCGGATAAAGAAAATGCAGCAGCGGCGGCAGTGGATAGCGCAAGATGTCGTCGAGCCGGATCGACATCACGCGGCACTGCGCCACGGCATTGCGCCAGCCGCCGCCGAGCAGAAACTGCAGGAGCGCGACGCGCGTGGTGCCGAAGGCGCGGTCGTCCAGTTCCGCGGCCGGATTGCGGCCAACCATCAGGTTCATCGCCAGCGCCGATAAAAGCCGCAGCCGAATATTGCCAACAAGCGCGGCCTCGAGCGCGGCCGGAAGTTTGCGGCCGAGCAGACGATGGCACAACAGCAGCGCCAAGCCGGCGCACACGCCGGTTCCTCTTGCCTCCGCATGACGATAGGTCTGCCAGAGCGCGGCGTCATCCTTCGCAGCGATCAGGGCATTGAGATCGGCGAGCCATTTCAGCCGCGACCAGCCATGCGCGGCGCCGTGCAGACACAGATAAGCGAACAGGTCGTCGTTCTGAAACGTCCTGACCGCGCCGATGTTCGGCAGTGCGACCGCCTGACTGACGGCATCGACATCGACGCCCATGAGCAGCGGCGGGCTTTCGACCACGCGCCAGCGCAGCTCGACCTCAAGGCGGCTGTGCGGGTGCAGCAGCGCCAGTTCGCGGCCATAGCGCAAGGCATCGCGGCGCTGCCGCTCGCTCAAGCGCCGGGCCACCGGCCGCAAGGCGTAACCTTGCACCTCGAGCAGACGAAGCGCGGCGTCGGCCCGGCCCGGCGCCACCAGCAGATCGATGTCCTTGCTCTGCTTGATCGCCAAGGTGCCGTAACCGAGTTGCGCCAGACCGGCGCCTTTAAGAACGAGCATCGGAATGTGCGCGGCGTCGAACAGAACTTGCAGGCGCACCGACTCGACCGCCGTGGCCAGGCTTCGCGCGGCAATGCGCTGCGCGCGCACGGTCAAGGCCTGCGACACGGCCGCCGGCATTTGCGTTCCGGCATCGGTGAGCGCGGCGTGCACCAGCCCCTCGACGCGGTGACGGATGGCGAGACGCAGCACAAGGTCCCAGTCGATGGACTTGGCGGCGGCGGCGGCCACTTCCCGTTCCCGCGCCCGCGATGGCGGCCAGCGGCAGCAGGCCGCAAGCAGCGCGAATTCATCCGCCAGTCTTGTCCGGCCGCTCATTGCCGGGCCACAATGAGCGGCGCGCCCGGCGCCGCCATGCCTTCGACCAGCGGAGTGTCGCCGATACAGCGGCCGGCTTCGAAGCGCAGCACGCGGTCGCACAGCGCGATGCTTTCCGGCCGATGCGCGATGATGACAATCGCCGGGCGCGGCGCGATCGCGCGCAGCCGTTCGATGACGTCGCGCTCGCCGGCGACGTCGAGCGCGTTGGTCGCCTCATCCAGCACCAGCAGGCGCGGCTGGCGCAGGACCGCGCGCGCCAGCGCCAGGCGCTGCCGTTCGCCGCCGGAGACGAGCGCGCCGCGTTCGCCAACCATCGTGTCGAGGCCCTGCGCCATGCGGCGCACCAGGTCGTCGGCGCCGGCCAGCGCCAGCGCTTGCCACATCTCGGCTTCGCCGGCGCGCGGATTGGCCCAGGAAAGATTGCGCCGGATGGTGTCGTGAAACAGAAACGGGTCTTGCGAAATGTAACTCACCCGGTCGCGCCAGGCCGGCAGCGCCAAGCCCGACAACGCCACGCCGCCGATGGCGATGCGGCCGTGTTGCGGCGAAAACAGGCCGACCAGAAGATCGGCGAATGTGGTTTTGCCGGCGCCGGACGGGCCGGCAATGCCGATCAATTCGCCGGGGCGGATGGTGAGGCTGACATGAGTGACACCGCGCGCCTGACTGCCATCGCCGTTCTCGTCCGGATGCAGGAACGAGACGTCGTGAAAGACGATCGGGCCGTCCGGCAGATTTATCGTTTCCGCCACCGGCCGTTCGCCCGGCAACGCCGCCAGATCGCGTTCGAGTTCGACCACAGTCTCGAAAACCGGCAAAGCAAAGGCGATCTGCTGCACGCCGGCCTGGATTTGCGCGACCGGACCGATCATGCGCGTCATGATCACGAGAAGCGCGATCAAAACCGGCGGCGACACATCGAGCGCGCCGAAGCCGACCAGCACCACCGCCGCGGCGGCGAGCGCCGAGAATGTCGCCAGCGCCAGACGCCGCTGCGTCTGTCTCCGCATCGCATCGACCTGCTGGCGGGTCTGTTCGTGCAAGGCGTGGCGGAATTCGGCGACGAAGGGCTCTTGCAAATTCTGGCTCAGCGCCAGCTTGAGGCCGCCGAGAAAATTCGCCGTCATGCCGAGCAGCGAGATATTGGCGCCGGTGACAGCGCCGCCGAGGCGGTGCATTTTACGCGCGCCGGGAAACAGCAGCAGCCCGGCGGCGATCACCAGCCCTGCCACGATCGACGCCAGAGCCGGCGCCAGCACAAAGACCAGCACGCCCTGCACCAGCAGCAGAATGGCGGCGATGGTGCATTGCAGGGTTTGATATGCCATCGCGCCGATGCGGGCGATATCGCCGCTCATGACATGCGTGACGCGGGCGTGGCGCAGTTGCGCCAGCCGGTCCCAGCGCGCCGCGGCGAGGCGCTCGACGATGCGGGTGCGCAGCGCCTCGACGAAGCCCGATTGCAGTTCGGCGACGCGGACATCGCGCGCCGCCATCACCATGGCGCGGACGATCATCAACACGCCGAAGAGGCCGAGCAGCAACGCCAATTGCGCGAATGGCCGCTCGAGGCCGAGGGCGTTGAACGCGGCCTTGGCAGCGTTGTCGAGGCGGCCGCCATGCGGCGTGCCGATGACGATGCCGAGCAGCGGCACGATGAGAATAAGGCCAAGACCTTCGAAAAGGGCCGCGGCGGCGACATAGGCGGCGGCGGCAATGCCCCTGCGTCCGGCATAACCGAGGAAATCGCGCAGGAAATGGCGCAACTGCCCGGTCCATCGATTGCCCCCTGCGCCCGCCATGCCCGCCAACGTCCAGGTTGTGTCCGGGCGCAAACTATCAGATTTCGAGAAACCGGGGGCCGCTTTCCTCAAGGACGACGCAGGTCAGCCAGCCGCTGGCGAACGCGCCGGTGTCGATATTGATGCGGTTTGGCCGCACATCGGGCGCGGCGACAGGGGTATGGCCGTGCACGACGATCTTGCCGAAATTCGCCAAACTGGAGAGGAACTCGTCGCGGATCCACATGAGGTCGTCATCGTTCTGGTGTTCCAGCGGCACGCCGGGCCGCACCCCGGCATGGCAGAAGAAATAGCCGCCGTGACTGTGCGATGTCTTCAGCGAGCGCAGGAAATCGAGATGGTGCGGCGGCAGCGCCTCGCGCAGGCGCTGCGACGCCTCCTCATAGTTGCGGCCGAGCATGAGATCGGCCACCGGCACGCCATAGGAATGCAGCGTTTCAAGTCCGCCGAGACGCCGCCAGTGTTCGCCGCCGCCGGGGTTCGTCAGGAAGGCTTCCAGCAGCGTCTCGTGATTGCCTTTCAGCGCGATATACGGCGTCGGAAAAGGATTGGCGGCGAGCCGCTCGATGACGCCGCGCGAGGCCGGCCCGCGATCAATGTAGTCGCCAACTGTCACCGTCAGCGCCTCGCCGCCGTGTCGATCGTTGTCGCGGCCGATGGCGGCAATCGCCCGCTCGAGCAGATCGAGGCGGCCGTGGATATCGCCGATGGCGTAGACCCTGTCATCTCCGTTTGGCGGTTGGTTCATGGCCGCAGTCTATGTTAATCCGCCTGTCCCAGACCAATAAGAAAAAGACAGATTGAAATGCCGGAAACGCCTTTCGCCCGTCCCGGCGCTTTGCTGCTGCGGGAACGCGCTTTGATTTCGCTCTTGCTGTTGTGGCTCGCCGGCAATGCGCTGCGCCTGACCATTCTGGCGGTGCCGCCGGTCATCCCGCTGATCCACGATCAACTGAACATGAGCGCCACGCAGATCGGCATCCTCACCGGCTTGCCATCGATGCTACTGGCTCTCGCCGCGGTGCCGGGCTCGCTGTTGATCGCGCGGCTCGGCGTGCGCGCGGCCTTGGTAGCTGGCCTTTTCATCACCGCCATCGGCGGCGCCTTGCGTGGGCTTATGCCGGATGTGCTTTGGTTATATGCGATGACCGTCGCGATGGGCGCCGGCGTCGCCATCATGCAAGTGACGATGCCGACCGCGGTGCGCACCTGGCTGCCCGACCGCATCGCCTTTGCCACCGCCGTCTATACCAACGGGCTTCTCGTCGGCGAAATTTTGCCGGTGGCGCTGATGCTGGTCCTCGTGTTGCCACTGGTCGGCGGCAGCTGGGAATGGGGTTTCGTGGTCTGGAGCGCGCCGGTCGCCATCATTGCGGTCATGGTCATGACGATGGCGCCGCGCGCAGCGGCGAACGGCGCGGCGACGACAGGCCGCAAATGGTGGCCGGATTGGCGCAACATGCTGATCTGGAAACTTGGCATCGTGCTCGGCATGGTGAATGCGACCTATTTCGCCACCAATGCCTTCATACCCGATTACCTGCGCAGCTTCGGCCAGGGCGAATGGATCAGCGCGGCGCTGACCGCGATCAATCTTGGCCAGTTGCCGGCGTCGTTCATCCTGCTCGCGGTCGCAGGACGCTGGGAGCGCAAGGTGTGGCCCTATGTTGCGTGCGGCATCATCTGCCTCATGTCGACCGGCGGCATCGTGTTTGGCAGCGGCGTGTGGATCGTCGTCGCGGCGGCCGTGATGGGCTTTGCCGCCGCCGCCATTCTCATTCTGGTTCTGGCGCTGCCGCCGTTGCTGTCGCCGCCCGACGACGTCCACCGCGTCACCGCGGCGATGTTCACCATCAGCTATAGCTGCGCGGTCATCGTGCCGGTCATCAGCGGCGCGCTGTGGGACTTGACCGGCATCGCCGCCATGGCCTTCTTGCCGATCGCGTTATGCGGTATCGTGCTGGTCATTCTGGCGCCGGCCATCAACCACGTTCCCCGGATGGAGAGCTAAGCCATGCGTCCGATCCCGATGGGAGCCAAAGGCACCGACACCTTGCGGGTGACACCGGCGCATCTCGCCAACCAATTCAAGGACGCGCTGCTGCCCAAGGTGTTCGCCACGCCGATGATGGTCACGGTGATGGAAAACGCCGCGCTCAACGCCGTGCGCGATTACCTCGAGCCGGGCGAAAGCTGCGTCGGCACGCTGGTCAATGTCCGCCATCTGGCGGCGACGCCGGCCGGGCATTTGGTGACCGCGACCGCCGAGGTGACCAAGGTCGATGGCCGCCGCATCGAATTCACCGTCAGCGCGCGTGATGAGATCGAGGAAATCGGCAACGGCACCCATGAGCGCATGGTGGTCGACATGGCCCGCATCGCCAAAAAGCTAGAGGACAAGCGAACTTAGGGCCCCTTCAGCCCTGGGGCCCTTGAATTCGGCCTTTTCCCGTAGTATCCCTCAATAGATACTCCAAAAGTATCTATTATGATATTTTAAACATGATCACCGGCGCGCAAATGCGGGCAGCCCGTGCCCTGCTCGGCTTCGACCAGCGGGCGCTGGCGAAAGCCAGTGGCTTGTCTCTGCCGACCATCCAGCGCATGGAATCGAGCGACGGCGTGGTGCGCGGCAACGTCGACTCCCTGATGAAGCTGGTCGAAGCACTGGCCGCCAACGGCATCGAACTGATCGGCGACGGCGCGGCGTCCACCGGCGGCGGCCGCGGCGTGAGGCTCAAATGATCTCCATCGCGCTCTTTGGCGTCCTGGCGCTGGTGGCGATTGCCCCCATTGCCGTCGCCACGAGCGCGTCGCCGAACGCCACCGGCATTGTCTATGGCGCGTGCCTGATCGTCACCCTCATCCTGTTCCTGATCGCGCTGGAAATCCTGTTCGCGCATCCGGCTGCATCCACTGTCGTTTTGCCGCTCGGCCTGCCCTGGCTCGGTGCGCACTTTCGCATCGATCCGCTCGCGGCGTTCTTTCTCGTCGTCGTCAATCTCGGCGGCGCGGCGGCGAGCCTGTTCGCGCTCGGCTACGGCCGCCACGAAGACTCGCCGCAACGCGTGCTGCCGTTCTTCCCGGTCTATCTCGCGACGATGAATCTCGTCGTCTTGGCCGACGATGCCTTCACCTTCCTGGTGTCGTGGGAGTTCATGTCGCTGTCGTCGTGGGCGCTGGTGATCGCCCATCATCGCGTGCAGGAGAACATGCGCGCCGGTTACGTCTATCTGCTGATGGCGGGCTTCGGCACGCTGACGCTGCTGCTGGCCTTCGGCCTGATGGCGGGCGGCGACGGCGGCTATGCCTTCGACGCCATCCGCACGTCGCATCTAACGATCGGAACATCGGCGCTTGTGCTGATCCTCGTCCTGATCGGCGCCGGTTCGAAAGCCGGCCTCGTCCCGCTGCATGCCTGGCTGCCTCTGGCGCATCCGGCCGCGCCCAGCCATGTCTCGGCGCTGATGAGCGGGGTGATGACCAAGGTAGCGGTCTACGGCTTCATCCGCATCGCCTTCGACCTCATCGGCCAGCCGCAATGGTGGTGGAGTCTGGTCGTGCTCGCCGTCGGCGGGGTCACCGCGGTGATGGGCGTCTTGTATGCGCTGATGCAGCGCGACCTCAAGCGCGTGCTGGCCTATTCGACCATCGAGAATATCGGCTTGATCTTCGCTTCGCTGGGCCTGGCGCTGGCGTTCAAGGCCTATGGCATGAATGTCGCGGCGGCGCTGGCCCTGACCGCGGCGCTGCTGCACGTCTTCAATCATTCGCTGTTCAAGAGCCTGCTGTTCTTCGGCGCCGGCAGCGTACAGAGCGCCACCGGCACGCGCGACATGGAGCAGCTCGGCGGCCTCATTCACCGCATGCCGCAGACCGCCTTCGTTTTCCTGATCGGCTGCACGGCGATTTCGGCGCTGCCGCCGCTCAACGGCTTCGTCTCGGAATGGCTCACCTTCCAGGCGATCCTGCTGTCGCCGCAACTGCCGTCCTGGGGATTGAAGCTGATGGTGCCGGCGGTCGGCGCCTTGCTCGCATTATCCGCGGCTTTGGCCGGCGCGTGTTTCGTGCGCGCCTTCGGCATCACCTTCCTCGGCCGGCCCCGCTCGCCCGAGGCCGAAGCGGCGCAGGAGACCGACACCAATTCGCTCGCCGCGATGTATGCGCTGGCCGGCGCCTGCCTGATCGCCGGCATTCTGCCCGGCATTTTCATCGACGCGCTGGCGCCGGTCGTTCAATCGCTGACGGACGGACGCCTGCCGGTACAGACCGGCGGCCAATGGCTGTCCATCGTGCCGATCGCGGAAAGCCGCAGCTCCTATAACGGACTGCTGGTCTTCGCCTTCATGTTCATCACCGGCATGGTGACGGCATTCGCCATCCATCGCCTCGCCTCCGACAAGATCCGCCGCGGCCCGGCCTGGGGTTGCGGCTATCCGGATGCCAGCACGCTGACGCAATACTCGGCGTCGAGCTTCGCCCAGCCGATCCGCCGCGTCTTCGGCAGCGTGGTATTCGGCGCCCGCGAAACCGGCGAGATGCCGAAGCCCGGTTCGATCGCGCCGGCGCGCCTCACCGTGCGGCTGCGCGACCTGATCTGGGACTACGCCTACGCGCCGATTGCTAACGCCGTGGGCGTCATCGCCGAGCGCCTGAATTATCTTCAGTTCCTCACCATCCGCAGCTACCTCAGTCTGGTGTTCGGCGCTTTGGTGATCCTGCTCACGGTGCTCGCCACATGGCCGTGATCGCCGATTTCGCCCTGCAAGGCGCGCAGATGCTGCTGGTGCTGCTGATGGCGCCGCTGCTCACCGGATTCGTCCGCAAGGTGAAAGCGCGACTGCTGAGCCGGCAAGGCCCGCCGCTGCTGCAGCCCTACCGCGACCTGTTCAAGCTGATGCGCAAGGACGTCGTGCTGGCGAGCAACGCCTCATGGCTGTTTCGGATCATTCCCTATCTCGTGTTTGCCGCGACCTGGGTCGCGGCCTCCCTGATACCGACCTTCCGCAGCGGACTTTTGTTCTCGTGGACCGCCGACCTGATCGCCATCATCGCTGTGCTCGGCAGCGCCCGCTTCTTCCTGGCGCTCGCCGGGCTCGACGCCGGCACTAGTTTCGGCGGCATCGGCTCCAGCCGCGAAGTGATGATCGCCTCGCTGGCTGAACCGGCGATGCTGATGATCGTCTTCGCCATCGCTTTGATCGCCGGCTCGACGCAGCTTTCCACCATGGCCGCTTTCATGAATTCGGCCGATGTCGGATTGCGCGTCTCGCTCGGCCTGGCGCTGATCGCGCTTATCATCGTCGCCGTGGCGGAGAACGCCCGCATTCCCGTCGATAATCCGGCGACGCATCTCGAATTGACCATGGTGCACGAAGCGATGGTGCTGGAATATTCCGGCCGCCATCTGGCGCTCATAGAGCTCGCCGCCTCGCTCAAGCTGCTGCTGTATGTGTCGCTGATCGCCTGCCTGTTCGCGCCCTGGGGGATTAGCTCACCGGTCATCGCGCCGCTGCCGCTGCTCATCGGCATTGCCGCCTATATCGGCAAGCTCGCCGTCCTCGGCTTCCTGCTCGCCGTATTTGAAACCTCGATCGCCAAGATGCGCGTCTTCCGCGTGCCGGAATTTCTCGGCGCAGCCCTCATGCTGGCCTTGCTGGCGACCTTGCTGCGTTTCGTGTCGGGGAGCTTCTGATGCACAGCATCACCTTCGACATTGCGCATATGCTGGCCGGCTCGCTGGTGCTGGTAAGCTTCCTGCAACTGTACCAGGACCGGCTGTCCGCGCTGCTGAACATGTTCGCGCTGCACGCCTTCGTGCTAGCGGCGTCCGTCGCCTGGCAGGCCTATGCGCAGGATGCGCCGCATCTCTACATCACCGCTGTGATCGCGCTGATCTTCAAGGCCATCGTCATTCCGCTGGCGCTGCGCCGCATCGTCATCAAGCTCGGCATTCACCGCGAAATCGAGAACGTGTTCGGGGTTGGGCTGGCCATGCTGCTCGGCATCGGCCTCGTCGCACTGTCGATGGTGGTGATGCTGCGCGTCACCTCCGGCGCCGATCCGCTGGCGCGCGAGGACCTCGCTTTCGCGCTCGCCGTGGTGCTGCTCGGCCTGCTGATGATGGTAACGCGGCGCAATGCGGTGAGCCAGGTTGTCGGCTTCATGTCGCTGGAGAACGGGCTGGTGCTGGCGGCGACCGGCGCCAAGGGCATGCCGCTGGTGGTCGAAATCAGCATCGCCTTCTCGGTGCTGATCGCCTTCATCGTCATCGGCATCTTCCTGTTCCGCATCCGCGAACGCTTCGACACTGTCGATATGCAGGCGATGGACCGATTCAGGGAAGAGCAGCGATGAGCATCGGCGCGCTCGAAGGCGTTCTGCTGATCCCGGCTTTGTCGGCAGCACTGCTCGCCGTTTTGCCTGGTTACAAACTGACGTCGCGGCTGAACATGGCGGCGGCTTTTTTCACATTTGCCATCGCCGTGTCGCTGTTCATCGTCGAGCCGGCGTCCGGGCGCTATCTGCTGGTCGACGATCTCAACAAGGTGTTCATCGTCCTCACCACCTTCGTCGCCTTCACAACCAGCGCCTTCAGCGCCAGCTATATCGGCCATGAAATCGAGACCGGGCGGCTGAAACCCGCCCATGTGCGCTTCTATCACGCCATGTATCAGGTGCTGATGTTCGCCATGAATCTGGCGCTCACCGCCAACAATATTGGCCTGATGTGGGTGGCGATCGAACTCGCGACGCTCACCACCGTGCTGATGGTCGGCCTGTATCGCACGCATGAAGCGCTGGAAGCGGCGTGGAAATATTTCATCCTCGGCAGCGTCGGCATTGCGCTCGCTTTGTTCGGCACCATCCTCATTTACATGGCGGCGCAGCCGGTGATCGGCGAAGGTCCCGACGCGATGGTCTGGACCATCCTGATGACGCAGGCGGCGCGCTTCGATCCCGACCTGCTCAATGTCGCCTTCGTCTTCCTGCTGCTCGGCTATGGCACCAAGGTCGGGTTAGCGCCGCTGCATGCCTGGCTGCCGGACGCGCATGCGGAAGGCCCGACGCCGATTTCCGCGGTGCTGTCCGGGCTGTTGCTCAATGTCGCGCTCTACGCGCTGTTGCGCTTCAAGATGCTGCTGGCGCTCAACCCGGCGTCGATCGCGCCCGGCCCGTTGATGGTGACGATGGGGCTGATCTCGGCGGTGTTCGCCGCCTTCATGCTGTACAAGAGGCGCGACATCAAACGCATGTTCGCCTATTCCTCGATCGAGCACATGGGCATTATCGTGTTCGCCTTCGGCATGGGCGGGCCCTTGGCGAATTTCGCCGGGCTGCTGCACATGACCATGCATTCGCTGACCAAGTCGGCAATCTTCTTCGCCGTCGGCCACATCGCGCAAATCAAGGGCACGCAGCGCATCGCCGACATCAGCGGCCTGACCGTGACGCATCCGGTGCTCGGCTGGGGACTGGTCGCCGGCGTCGTCGCCATTGCCGGCCTGCCGCCGATGGGCATCTTCATGTCGGAATTCCTGGTGGTGAGCTCGACCTTCGCGCGCGCGCCTTATCTGGTGGTGATCCTGGTCATTGCCATTCTGGTCGCGCTTGGCGCCTTATTCCTCAAGCTCAATACCATAGCCTTCGGCGAGCCGCGCGGCTCGACCGCGCCGGCGCAAGCGTCCTACGTGCCGATGTTCGCGCATCTCGCCATCGTCTTTGCCGCCGGCATCTATATGCCGGAGGCGTTGGTCACCGGCTTCCAGAATGTCGCGAGGCTTTTGGGATGATGCCGACGCAAACAAACGTGAAAGTGGATGGCTGGCTCGAAGCGGTCGATCGCCTGGCTGGCGGCCACCTGACGCTGCTCAGCCTGTGGGCCGATCCGCCAGACGTGAAAATGGCGCTGCTGGATGAAGCCAGCGGCGCGGTGTCCATTGTCAGCTATCATTGCCGCAACGGCCAATATCCGTCCGTCGGCGTCAAGCATCCACCGGCGATCCGGCTCGAGCGCGCCATTCGCGATCTGCATAAACTCGAAGCGATCGGCGCCAGCGACACGCGGCCCTGGCTCAAGCACACGGCTGCGCCTTACGAATTTCTCGCCGCCGAGGGCGAAGCGCTGCACCAGATCGCTGTCGGCCCTGTGCATGCCGGCATCATCGAGCCCGGGCATTTCCGCTTCACCGCCAATGGCGAATTTCTGGTGCGGCTGGAAGCGCGGCTCGGCTACGTGCATCGCGGCATCGAAGCGTCGATGGCCGGCGCGCCGCTCGACGGAGCCGCGAAATTCGCCGCGCGCGCCTCCGGCGACTCGACGGTGGCCTATGGCATCGCCTTTGCGCTTGCCGCGGAAATGGCGCTCGGCATCGCAGCGCCGCCGCGCGCCATTTATTTGCGCGCGTTGATGGCCGAACTGGAACGGCTCGCCAATCATTTCGGCGACATCGGCGCCATCTGCAATGACGCCTCGTTCTCGCTGATGCATGCGCAATGCGGAATCTTACGCGAGCTGACCTTGCGGGCGGCGGACGATTATTTCGGCCACCGGCTGATGATGGACATCGCCGTGCCGGGCGGCGTCGTGCGCGATATCGCCGCCGATGGCGCGGCGCATCTCGGCACGTTGCTGGCCGAAGTGCGCCGGGTGTTTCCGCAATTGGTCGAACTCTACGACAACACCGCGTCGCTGCAGGACCGCACCGTGACGACCGGCATCGTCAAGCCGGACTATGCGCGCCAGTTCGGCGCCGGCGGTTTTGTCGGCCGCGCCTCGGGACGCGCGGTCGATGCGCGCCGCCTGCCCGGCTACGCGCCCTATGGCGACTTGAAGTTCGAGGTGCCGGTGCTGACCGCCGGCGACGTCAATGCGCGGGTCTGGATCCGCATCCGCGAGGTCGAGCAGAGCCTGGCTCTGGTCGAGCAGATTCTCGCCGCGCTGCCGGGCGGCGCCCTTCGCGTCGATCTGCCGTCGCGCGGCGGCGAAGGACTCGGCATTGTCGAAGCATTTCGCGGCGACGTATTTGTCTGGCTTCGCCTCGCTGATGACGGCAGCGTCGCGCGCTGCCATTTGCGCGACGCATCGTGGTTTCAGTGGCCGCTCCTGGAAACCGCGGTCGAGGGCAACATCGTCGCGGATTTTCCGCTGTGCAACAAGTCTTTCAACTGCTCGTATGCGGGGCACGATTTATAATGCGAAAGACCATGATCGAAAGCCTGTGGCGCGGGCCGCTGACCGAACCGGCCCCGCCGGCCGATGACGCGGCGCTCGCCGAACTGGCGGCGAAGGTCAACCGCGCCGCGCAGGCGCGGCTCGGCCGCTCGCTGTCGATCCGCCATGTCGATGCCGGCTCGTGCAATGGCTGCGAACTCGAATTGCACGCGCTGAGCAACGCCTTCTACGATCTCGAACGCTTCGGCCTGCGCTTTGTCGCCTCGCCGCGCCATGCCGACGTGCTGACGGTGACCGGGCCGGTGACCGTGAATATGCGCGAGGCCTTGCTGCGCACCTACGAGGCGACGCCCGATCCGAAATGGGTGGTCGCCATAGGTGGCTGCGCCGTCGATGGTGGCATCTTTGCCGGCAGCAACGCCGTTGCCGGTGGCGTCAAGGACGTGCTGCCGGTCGATCTCACTATTCGCGGCTGTCCGCCGTCGCCGCGCCAGCTTCTGGCCGGATTGCTGGCGCTGTTGAAAGTCTAGTCGGCAACTCTGCCGAGCCGGTGCGCCATCAACAGCGCCGCCAGGCTGATAAGCGACGCAACAATCAGGTAATAGCTCGGCGCAATGATGCTGCCCGTCGCCTGGATCAGCCACACGCTGATGAACGGCGCAAAGCCGCCGAACACGGCGACCGCGACCGAATAGCTGACCGACAGTCCGGTCGCCCGCATGCGCGCCGGAAACAGCTCCGCCATCAAGGCCGGCAGCGCGCCGACATAAAGCGCCGTTAAAATGCCGAGCGTGATCTGCGCCAGAAAAAGTTTTTCGACCGTCGGCGCGCCGGCGAGCCAGGCAAAGGCCGGATAGGCCAACAGCGCGACCGCGACCGCCGATACCGTGGAAATCGGCAACCTTCCCCAGCGATCCGACAGCAGGCCGACAAAGGGCACGACGACGACCTGAATCGACGCGGTCGTGAACGCCGCGGCAAAAGAGTGCGATGCCGTCAATCCGAGATGGCGCGCAGCATACGTCGGCATGAAGACGATGGTGTAGGTCGCCACCGAGCCGAGCACGATCAGGCCGGTCGCCGCGATCAGGCGGCGCTTGTGTTCGGAAAACAGAGCCGTCACCGGCGAGCGTGCGGGGCGCGGTGCATTCAGGTCGATGGTCTCGATCAGGCGGCGGCGGATATAGTAGCCGACCGGCGCTATCAGCAGGCCGAACACGAACGGCACCCGCCAGCCCCAACTGGCGATCTCATCGGCGGTCAGGCCTTGCGTAATGGCAAAGCCGAACCCGGTCGCCAGCACGGCGGCAACGCCCTGGCTGGCGAACTGCCAGCTCGCCAGATAGCCGCGCCGCGTCGCGTCTTTCTCGGCGAGGAAAGCCGTCGCGCTGCCGAATTCGCCGCCGACCGCGAAGCCTTGAACCATGCGCGCGGCAACAAGGATGGCCGGCGCCAGAATGCCGATCGAACTGTAGTCCGGCACAAAGGCGATCGCCGCGGATGCGCCGGTCATCAACACGATGGAAAGCTGGATGGCGCTCTTGCGGCCGTATTGATCGGCGTAGGCGCCGAGCACGACGGCGCCGAACGGCCGCACCACGAAGGTCACGCCGAAGGTCAGGAACGTCAGCAGCAGCGACACGCCGGGCGTATCGGCCGGGAAAAACAACGTTGAAATGATGCCGGCGAAATAGCCGTAAACGACGATCTCGAACCAGTCGAGCGCATTGCCAATGGAAACGGCGGCAATATCGCCATGCTTCATGAATTTGTGTGGGCGCGCCGATTTGACGGAACGAGCCTGCATAAAGCCTGCATTTCTATCGAAAATCGATTGCCCCGGAAAACCGCCCTGACCACGATAGGACACCGTGGCCGGGCGATCCAGAGAAAATCCGCCGCGACGATCGCGTCAAGTCGATTTGCGGCGCGCCAGTCTTTCGTATTTCGGCCTTAGGGGGATGACCTGGCCCCTGCCGCTGGTGTGCACACGATTTTCAAGCTCATGACAGAAGGCCGACAGCTCGGCCTCGGAAATGTCGTGAACTTTCATGCGCAACTCGAGTTCGGCCATTTCGAGCAGCGCCGCCGCGCTGTCGCATTTAAAGAACCGAACGACCTCGATCGCCTTGCTGACCTGTTCCAATGCTTCTTCAAGCCGTTTCATGTTCTTCCCCCAAAAAGTTGCCGTGTCTTGCATTGCCCAGTGCGCGACGTCATCCTGATCCAGGATTGGGTATTCATCACGGTCCCCCATTGCCCGATCAATCGGCACACGACGTCATGCACCGTGACGGACGGCATGTCGGCGAAGCCGTAACTGGCCGACGCATCCGCGAGATAGGTGACGCGATGGCCGCGATGAAATGCCTCGATCGCCGTCGCCAGGCATGCCGCCTCGCCGGCAAAGCCCGCCATGATGAAGTTGCCGCCATTGTTCGCGATCACTTCGGCAAAGTGCGGGCTCGCATAACAGGACGGCTGCTTGCGTCCGAATACCGAATCCGGCCCGTGCGGCTCGAAGCCTTCGATCGGTCCGGCGTTGCGGCGGCGCCCACCGAACGAAGACGCGTCAGCCCAGTGCGTATAAGCGACCGGCATATCCATCGCCCGCGCATGCGCCAAAGCGAGGCGGCAATTGGCGAGCGCATCCGGCGCCTCGGGAATGTCCAGCGCCCGCGATGGCGCAAGATAGTCCTGCTGCAAATCGACCAGCACGAGGGTCGGCAGCCTGGCCGCGCGGGTAAAGGCGTTCAGATCGACGACCTTGTTCACGCTTGCCTCACTGCGCCGGGCCGCGTCACGTCGCGCGCCGCGGATTTTTCCAGAATGCCGGGCGTGTGCCAGCGGCCTTCCGGCCTGATGATGACGTAAGGATCGGACTCGATCGAAACGGCGTCGGGATGCGCGGTGACGTCGAGCACGATCTCGACAAAGCCGAATTCGGAGAAGGACAGCTCGCGCGCTTCGTTCGGCACGCGGAAGCCGAACTGGCCGTACCATTCGACCAGGCTTTGCTCCGACTGGCCGTAAATGCGTGTGTAACCTTTCATGCGGCACATCTCGATGCCGGCGCGGATCATCTGCTGGGCGAGCTTGTGGCCGCGAAATTCCTTGCGCACCGCCAGTCGTTCCAGCTTGGCAAAGCCGGCGAAGTAGCGAATGCGCAGGCAGGCCGCCGGCTCCTGGCCGGCATAGCCGAGCAGATGCGTCGCCGAGAAGTCGTTGCCGTCGAATTCCTCGCCATAGGGGCAGCGCTGCTCGGCCATATAGACGGCGCTGCGCACGGAAAAGACCCGCGACAATTCCTCCATGGTCCGCGCCACGGTCACCGACGAAGCCGCGGCTTCGTCCGCGACATAATTGTCGTAAAGCGGCCGCGATGCAGCCTCAGGTTGTGACCTGGTGTATTTGTATACCGTCTCACTGACGGCGCCGTCATAGGTGCAGCCACAGGTGAAGCCGAGCCCTTCCAGCGTGTATTTGCCCTCCGGCGTCGAGGCACAGGAATAGACATCGACGTCACGGTAAATCGGCGTCGATATTTTTTGCAGCGTTAGCGACATACCGCCGGACAGCGCGCCCCAGGCATGGGTACACCAGATGTAGATGCCGGCCGGCTTTTCGTGCTGCGAAGCCAAAAGAGAGGTATCGGGATCGGTGCCTTTGAAAGTGCCAGCAACAAGCTGCCGCAATCCGTCATGGTTGAGCATCAGGTAAGCTTGAAAGCCTTCGGGCCGGCGCTCCCGCGACGAAAAGTTCTCGCGCCGCGCAATTGCCCAAAATGAATCCGGGTTGTGCGACACCACGCGATGAACCGCTTCATTGGCGCCGAGACCGGGCAGATCCTGACGCGCGCGATCCATCAGCATGTCAATTTCGGCACCGCTCGGCGTGAAAATAACCAGCCGACGTGCCAGACGCCGCGGGTCGATATGGCCGAGCGTGTGATTGGCGGAGGGCCGTTTCGCTTTCGCATTTGCGTGAGAAACAGACGCACCCTCTGCCACTGTTGCGTCGGTTGAACGTCCAACTAACGCTATGCGTGTATCGGCAGTTGCAGTCGATGCCCATAACAATGGAATTTGCGCACCGTTGCGGGTTCCGGACCGCACATCGAGGATTGTCATGACGAAAACTCACTGGTTGTGCCACAATATGGACTCTGCGATATTTATGCAGATGAGGGGGCTTTGGGATGCACCGTCAGGCGACGCAGCGTGAGCCGCTGAGGAATCACACCGCACCCGATGCATGCGGAAAGAACGGCGACTGGGAGAGCATCCGGATATTTCTTGAGATCATCCGCTCAGGCAGCTTCCGCGCCGCGGCCGACCGTCTCGGAATGTCGTTCGGCGTGGTGCGCAGACGTGTCGTCGCCCTCGAACAACATCTCGGCACATTGTTGATGACGCGGCACACCGGCGGCATTCGCCTGACCGCCGAAGGCGAAAGAATCGCGGCGGCGGCGCGGCAGATGGAAATTGCGTCGCACGCGATCGTGCGGGCGAATGAATCGATGTCGTCGCAGATTTCCGGCAACGTTAAAATATCGACCACCGAAGGCACCGGCACGTTCTGGCTGATCCCGCGGCTGGTGGAATTGCAGCGCGCCTATCCCGGCCTCTTGATCGATTTCAACTGCACGATGAGCCCGGCGGATGTCTCCAACCTCGAAGCCGATGTCTCGGTGCAGTTGCGGCGGCCGTCATCGCCCAATCTGAAAATCACCAGGCTCGGCCGCCTGCATACGATGCCGTTCGCGGCGCAATCCTATATCGACCTGTTCGGCATGCCGAAGACCCTCGAAGAGATGGGACGGCACCGCTACGCTTTGCACATCTCGGAGCAGACACAGGCGGAAAAGCTGTTCACCGAACTGTTTCCGGGCAAACCCTGGTCCGGCCTGGTCGCCATGACCGCCAACACGGCGAGCGCGCATCTCTGGTCGATCTCAAAGGGCATCGGCATCGGCTGGCTGCCGACTTATGCCCACCTGATCGGCGGCCGTATCGTGCCGGTCGAAGTCGGCCCGCGGTTCAAGCTCGACGTCTGGCTCGCCTATCATCCCGACGTCACCAAGATCGCGCGCGTCCGCAGGGTCATCGACTGGATCAAGGACTCGTTCGACGCCAAGAAGTTCCCCTGGTTCGGCGACGACTTCATCCACCCTAACGACCTGCCGCAGAGCTATCTCGGCGAGCCACTGATCAATCTGTTTGAAGGCTTTGTGCAACATAAGCCGGTGCCGAACGACAAACCCGGGTTTGCCGCGTAAACCCGGCGTCGGAACTTTAAGCGCCTCATTCTCGCCCCTTAGATGCGGCACGCAGCAGCGCCTGCGCTGCCTATGGAGTGGGCAACAAAACCCATTGCCTGCATTTGGCCTTTTCACTACCCGCAAGCCTATTTAGCTGCGACTCATGTAAGAAGTGCGTTTCGTTTTCATCGGCAATGAAGTTCCGCCGAAACGCCCCGTCGCCGGTGATCACAATCGCGGAGATGCCGCCAGTGAAAGCAAACCAATTACCATCGGGCACCCGTCACGCCGAAGCGCTCGAAGCCGAACTGGCCGAGGCCATCAAATCGAAACTCACTTACAGTCTCGGCAAGAGCTTCCGCTCGGCGACCGACAATGACTGGTATCACGCGACCGCGCTCGCCGTGCGCGACCGCGTCGTCGATGTCTGGATGCAGTCGCGGCGCGAAACCAACCGGCTGAACAAGCGCCGCGTCTATTATCTGTCCATCGAGTTCCTGATCGGCCGGCTGCTGCTCGACACGCTGACCAACCTGCGCCTGGTCGAGCCGACCCGCCGCGCGCTCGCCAGCTTCGGCGTGGATCTCGAAAGGCTGCGCGGTGGCGAGCCCGACGCCGCGCTCGGCAATGGCGGTCTCGGCCGCCTCGCCGCCTGTTTCATGGACAGCATGTCGGCGCTGGCCATACCGGCCTATGGCTACGGCATCCGCTACGAGAACGGATTGTTCGAGCAACGCATCATCGACGGCTGGCAACACGAGGTGCCGGAGGACTGGCTCGCCAGTGGCAATCCGTGGGAGTTCATGCGGCCCGATACGAAAATTCCGATCGGCTTCGGCGGATCGGTCGAGTTCGTCGGCGACACCGAAGCCACCATGCGCGCGGTCTGGACGCCGGCGGATATCGTGCTTGCCGTGCCTTACGATACGCCGATCGTCGGCTGGCGCGGCCGCCACTGCAATGCGCTGCGCCTGTGGTCAGCGCGAGTCGCCGATCCCATTCATCTGCCAACCTTCAACGAAGGCGATCTGGTCGGCGCCACCGCGGCGCGGGCGCGCGCCGAGGCGATCTCGCGCGTGCTGTATCCCAACGACGGCACGCCGGTCGGCCAGGAGTTGCGGCTGCGCCAGGAGTACTTCTTCACCTCGGCGACCTTGCAGGACCTCACCAACAGGCATCTCGACGAGTTCGACACGCTCGACAATCTCGCCGACTATGCCGCGGTCCAGCTCAACGACACGCACCCGGCCATTGCGGTCGCCGAATTGATGCGCATCCTGGTCGACGATCACCGCATCGATTGGCCGAAAGCGTGGACGATCACCCGCGCGACCTTGAGCTACACCAATCACACGCTGCTGCCTGAAGCGCTGGAAAGCTGGCCGGTCGATCTGCTCGGCCGCCTGTTGCCGCGCCACTTGCAGATCATCTACACGATCAACTGGATTCATTTGCAGGATCTCGAAAAGCGCGGCCTCAACGAACCCGATTTCATCTCGGCTGTGTCGCTGGTCAAGGACAATGGCGAACGCCGCGTGCGCATGGCGCATCTGGCGTTTCTAGGCACGCATTGCGTCAACGGCGTCTCTGCCCTGCACACCGAACTGCTCAAGCACACGGTGTTCAACGACCTGATCAAGGCGTCGCCACCGCAGGCGCAAACCCGGGTGGTCAACAAGACCAACGGCATCACCTTCCGGCGCTGGCTTTACGAGGCCAACCCCATCCTGACGGAATTGCTGGTGGAGCGGCTTGGTGAGCGCGTGCTTGACGATCCGGACTGCCTCAAGGAGCTGGAGAAATTCGCCGGCGACGAGAATTTCGTCGCGCGCTACGAATACGCCCGCACCGCCAACAAGTCTAAGCTCGCCGGCCTGCTGCTGGCGAAGGCGCGCATCGCCATCGATCCGCACGCCATGTTCGACGTCCAGATCAAGCGCGTGCACGAATACAAACGCCAGCTGCTGAACCTGCTGGAGACCATCGCGCTCTATCAGGAGATCAAGGAACGGCCGAACGATACATTCGTGCCGCGGGTGAAGATTTTCGCCGGCAAGGCGGCGGCGAGCTATGAGCGCGCCAAGCTGATCATCAAGCTCGCCGGCGACATCGGCAAGGTCGTCAACAGCGATCCCGTCATCGCCGGCAGGCTGAAGCTGGTGTTCATCCCGAACTACAGCGCCAGCCTCGCCGAATCGATTATCCCGGCGGCCGACCTGTCCGAACAGATTTCGACCGCCGGCATGGAAGCCTCCGGCACCGGCAACATGAAGCTGGCGCTCAACGGCGCCATCACCATCGGCACGATGGACGGCGCCAATATCGAGATTTGCGAGCAGGTCGGGCGCGAGAACGTCGTTATCTTCGGCATGACGGCGCAGCAAGTGGCCGAGCGCGTCGAAGCCGGCTTTACCGGCGCCGATGCGGCCGCCACCTCGCCGCGGCTGCGCCGCGTGCTGGAGAGCCTTGCGGCCGGCGAATTCTCGCCGGAGCATCCCGATCGCTTTGCCCCGATTGTCGATGCGGTGCGCGATTACGACCGCTTCATGGTGGCGGCTGATTTCGATTCGTATTGGGACGCGCAGCGCGCCGTGGACAAACTCTGGCAGACACCGGCCGACTGGTGGCGCGCCAGCATTCTCAACACCGCGCGCATGGGCTGGTTCTCGTCCGACCGCACCATCCGCGAATATGCAAGCGACATCTGGAACGTGCCGCTGCGCTAGTCATAGCGTTTTCGAGCAAAGTGGGTACCGGTTCGCGTGAAGAAAACGCGTCAAATAATAATCTAACCGCGGCCGTTCTGCGCGAGGGCCTGCGCCACGCGCTGCAGGGCGTCGTGCGACGCAAGGTCCTCGACATCGACCGGCAGCTTGCGCCGCCAGTTCGGATGCTGGTCGACGGTGCCGGGAATGTTGATCTGTTCGGCGACGCCGAGAATATCGTCGAGTCCGACTGTCACCAGCCGCGACGGCGTCTGCGCCAGAACGGCGGCCACGCCAGCGAAATCGTCCGGCGCATAGGACGGCGCGCGTTCCGCCAAGATCCAGCGCAAGGTCTCGCGCGAATGCGCGCGCGCTTCCTCCGTTTCGCCGGGGTCGATGCCCATGGCGTGCTTGGTCCGCAAATCGTCGCCGGTCAGCCAGCCGCGAAACGTCGACAAATCGTGCGTGTTGAAGGTGGCGAGCGCCTCGGACGGATAGGTCTCCGGCGCGCGGAAGCGGCCATCATGTTCGCGCTCGAACATCATGACGCGATAGGTCCACAGACCCCAGCGCGCAAGCTTGTCGCGGAAGCCGTCCGGCACGGTGCCGAGGTCTTCGCCGATAACGATGCAGCGCGCGCGATTGCTCTCTTCAGCGATGACGCGCAGCGTCGCTTCCAGTGGATAATGGACGTACGCGCCATCCACGGCCGGACTGCCATGCGGAATGAGAAACATCCGGTTGAGGCCGAGCACATGATCCATGCGCACCGCGCCGGCATGGCTCATCAAGGCGCGCATCAGCATGCGCAACGGCTCGAAATCGTTGGCGGCGAAAGTGCGCGGGTTGAACGGCGCCAGACCCCAGTCCTGTCCGGCCGGGTTGAATTCGTCGGGCGGCGCGCCGATCGAAAAGCCCGCCAGGATCGCGTCCTGCCGACTCCAGGCGTCGGCCCCATTCGGATCGATGCCGACGGCGAGATCGGTGTAGAGGCCGATCGACATGCCGAGGCTGTGCGATTGATCCTTGCAGGCCTGCAACTGGCGCGACGCCACCCATTGCATGAACTCCTGGAATTCGCACTCCTCGCTATGCTCGGCGCGAAACCTTTCGAGCGTCGCGCTGTCCGGCCGCTTCCAAGGCGTTGGCCATTGCGGCCACGGCACCGGCGCGTGCTTCATGCGCAGCACTTCAAAGCAGCCAAAGCGCTTGATCGCGTCACCCTGCTCGTTGCGATAGGCCTCGAAGTCGGCGCGCCGCCCGGTATTGGCCTTGGCGCGGAAACCGTCATAGGCCGCGCGCAAGCCGGCCAGCTTGGCGCGCGCAACTTTTGGATAGTCGATCAGCTCGGCGTCGCGCGCAGCGGCAATGTCATCGGCAAGACCCGCGGCCTCGATGCCGGGAAACTCGGGGATCGCTGCGACGTCGATATAGAGGACATTAAGAAACAGTCGACTATTCGGCGCATAGGGACTGGCCTGGTCGGCCCGGTCGGGAAACAGCGCGTGCAGCGGATTGAGCCCGACGGCCGATGCGCCTTGCGCGGCGGCCAGCGCCACCAGCCGCGCCAGATCGCCAAAATCGCCATGACCCCAGTTGGTCCGCGAGCGCAGAGAATAAAGCTGCGTCGCAATGCCCCAGACGCGCCTTCCGTCACCTTGGAAAGCGCGAATGGGCGAGCGGTTGATGTCAGAGGCGGCGACATCCGCCTCCGCCTGCGAATGTCCGCCCCCGCCGGACAGGGTGGCAATCAGAAGGCTCGCCGTTTGCGGGTTAACGGCATGCCAGTGACCAAACACATCATGATAGCCGGCCTGAATGCCCCATTTCTCGGCAACAACTCCTAAATCGTCCATTTCTCTGTCATTTCCGTGTGTTATTGACTCGCGGCGATGTGTCGGATGGCGGAACTTTAGCGTGGGGCGTTGGTTCTCATAAGAACCTTAAAATGCAGGAAGATAATGAAGCGGCACAACGAGATGGGGGATGCCGCCCTGGTTGTACGGCGTAACCCCCTTGATGGAACTCTAGACACTGCTCCCACCGATCCGACCGGTCCGCGTTTTCGCATCGAGGATATTTTCCCGTGCGTCGACGGCGGACGCTATGCGGTTAAACGCATTGCCGGCGAAATCGTCGAAGTCTGGGCCGATATTTTTCGCGAAGGGCACGATGTTCTCGCCGCAGCCGTGCTGTGGCGCGCGCAGGACGGCGAGGACAGCGCCGAATGGCACCGCGAGCCGATGACGTTCGTCAGCAATGACCGCTGGCATGGCCGCTTCACGCCGCCGACGCCCGGCTGGTACCTGTTCGCCATCGAGGCATGGACCGATCAATACGCCACCTGGCACAAGGAATTCCTGCTCAAGCAAGCGGCCGGCCAGGATGTTTCGGTCGAGGCGCGCGAAGGGCACGAACTGCTGACGCAGCTGATGCCGGCGGATAGCTACGCGCGCGGCATGGTCGAAGCGGCGGCGCATCTGTTCGCTTCGACCGGGCAGCACGCAGCGTTGCTCGACGAAACCTTGCTGGCGACAATGTCGTCGAGCGCAGCGCGCCCCGATCTCAGCCGCAGCGACGCCGTGCCGCTGGTCGCTGATCGCGAACGCGCCCGCGCCGGTGCCTGGTATGAAATGGTGCCGCGCAGCCAGAGCAAGGTCGAAGGCCGGCACGGCACGTTCCAGGATTGCATCGCCCGCGTGCCGGAGATCGCCGGCCTCGGCTTCGACGTGCTCTATCTCACGCCGATCCATCCCATCGGCCGCGCCCACCGCAAGGGCAAGAACAACGCCGTCACCGCGCAGCCCGGCGATGTCGGCAGCTTTTACGCGGTTGGCAACGAAAATGGCGGCCACGATGCGGTCGAGCCAGAACTTGGCACGCTGCACGACTTCCGCGCCTTGGTCGCGGCCTGTCACGCGCACAATATGGAAATCGCGCTCGACTTCGCCGTGCAATGTTCGCCCGACCATCCGTGGCTCAAGGAGCATCCGGAGTGGTTCAAGAAGCGGCCGGACGGCACCATCAAGTATGCCGAGAACCCGCCGAAGAAGTATCAGGACATCGTCAATCCCAATTTCGAGTGCGACGACCGGATCGGCCTGTGGAAGGCGTTGCGCGACGTGCTGCTGTTCTGGGTCGATCAGGGCGTGCGCATCTTCCGCATCGACAATCCGCACACCAAGCCTTTGGCGTTCTGGGAATGGGCGATCCGCGAAATCCAGGCGCGCGATCCGGGCGTCATCTTTCTGGCCGAAGCCTTCACCCGGCCGAAGGTGATGAAAGCCTTGGCCAAGCTCGGATTTACGCAGTCCTACACTTACTTCACCTGGCGCACCGAGAAGAACGAGATCCAGGCATACTTAAGCGAACTCACCGGCTATCCGGAGCGCGAATACTACCGGCCGAACTTTTTCGTCACCACGCCGGATATCCTGCCAGTGCAGTTGCAGACCGGCGAGACCTGGATGTTCAAGTCGCGCGCCGCTCTGGCCACGACCCTCTCCGGCAATTACGGCATCTATAACGGCTTCGAGCTGATCGAGCACGAACCATTGCCCGGCCGCGAGGAATATCTCAATTCGGAAAAATACGAGATCAGGACGCGCGACTGGAACAAGCCGGGCAACATCAAGGATTATCTCAAGCGCATCAATACGATCCGTCGTGAAAACGGCGCGCTGCTGCAAACCGCCGACCTGCGCTTTCTGCAAACGAACCATGACACCGTCATCGGCTTTATCAAGGAGTCGGTGACCGGCGACAATGCCGTCGCGGTCGCGATTGCGCTGACCGATACCCAGAAGGATTTCTGGTTGCACTTCGGCGATATCCAGATCGGCCCGCCCGGCGCCAAGCGGCCGGTGCGGCTGATCGAAAACCTGGTGACCGGCGAGCGCCATTGGCTGGAATGGAACGGCATCCGCTTGCGCATCGATCCCGCCGCCGACCCCGCCCTCATTTTCCGCTGTCAGGCTTGAGTACCTTATGAACGTTCAGTCCACCATCGATCACGGCACTCCAACGGCCACACAGGCCGACGACGGACTCTGGTTCAAGGACGCCATCATCTATCAGCTTCACGTCAAGGCCTTCTCCGACAGCAATGGCGACGGCATCGGCGACTTTGTCGGCCTGACCCAGCGGCTCGATTATTTGCGCGACCTCGGCATAACCGCGATCTGGCTGCTGCCGTTCTATCCGAGCCCGGGCCGCGACGACGGCTATGACATCGCCGACTACGGCGACATCAATCCGCAATTCGGCACCATGAAGGACTTCAAGCGCTTCATGGTCGAGGCCAAGAAGCGCGGCCTGCGCGTCATCACCGAGCTTGTCGTCAATCACACATCGGACCAGCACGACTGGTTCAAGCGCGCGCGGCGCAGCCCCGCCGGCTCCAGCGCGCGCGACTGGTATGTGTGGAGCGACACCGACCAGAAATTCCTCGAAACGCGGATCATCTTCACCGACACCGAGAAATCGAACTGGGCCTGGGACCCGGAAGCCGGCGCCTATTACTGGCACCGCTTCTTCTCGCACCAGCCGGATCTCAATTTCGATAACCCGCGCGTGGTCAGCGCGGTCACGCAGGTGATGAAGCGCTGGCTCGATACCGGCGTCGACGGCTTCCGGCTCGACGCCGTGCCCTATCTGATCGAACGCGAAGGCACCAGCAACGAGAACCTGCCGGAGACGCACGCCATCATCAAGAAGCTACGCGCCGAGATCGAGCAATACGCGCCCGGCAAGGTGCTGCTGGCGGAAGCCAATATGTGGCCGGAAGACGTGCAGCAATATTTCGGCGACGGCGACGAATGCCACATGGCCTATCACTTCCCGCTGATGCCGCGCATCTATATGGCGATCGCGCAGGAAGACCGCTTCCCGATCGCCGACATCATGCGGCAGACGCCGGAAATCCCGGCCAATTGCCAGTGGGCGATGTTCCTGCGCAACCACGACGAACTGACGCTGGAAATGGTCACCGACGTCGAACGCGATTATTTGTGGTCGACCTACGCTGCCGATCCGCGCGCCCGCATCAATGTCGGCATCCGCCGCCGCCTCGCGCCGCTGATGGATAATGACCGGCGCAAGATCGAATTGATGAACTCGATCCTTTTGTCGATGCCGGGCACGCCGATCATCTATTACGGCGACGAAATCGGCATGGGCGACAATATCTATCTCGGCGACCGCAACGGCGTGCGCACGCCGATGCAGTGGACGCCGGACCGCAATGGCGGCTTCTCGCGCGCCGACCCGGCGCAGCTTTACCTGCCCTGCATCATGGACCCGGTCTACGGCTATTCCGGCCTCAACGTCGAAGCGCAGAGCCGCTCGGCGTCGTCGCTGCTGAGCTGGATGAAGCGGCTGATCAGTGTGCGCAAATCGAGCCAGGTGTTCGGCCGCGGCACGCTGACATTCGTGCGGCCGGCCAACCGCGCCGTGCTCGCTTATGTGCGGCAGATGAATGACGAGGCCATTCTTTGCGTCTGCAATCTGTCGCGCACCGCGCAAGCGGTCGAACTCGACATGTCGGCGTGGAAAGGCCGCATCCCGCAGGAAATGCTCGGCCGTGTCAATTTCCCGCGCATCGGCGAATTGCCCTATCTGGTGACGTTGCCGCCCTACGGCTTTTTCTGGTTCCAGTTGCGCAAGGAAGCCGAGGACATCGCGCAGCAAACCTTGCCGCGCGAAATTTCGACCCTGGTGCTCGGGCCGGAGTGGGAGAAAATGGTCACCGGCTGGACCTTGCGGACGTTTGAACTCGACGTCTTGCCGAGCCACATCGCGCTGCGGCGCTGGTTCGCCGACAAAGGCTCGCGCAACCTGACGGCCAAGGTCGCCGCCACGATTCCCTTCGAGAATGGCAATGACCGCTTTGTCGCGGCGATCGTCGATATCACCGGCAGCCACGGCACCTCGCGCTACTTCCTGCCGCTGACCATCCGCTGGACCCGTTACACCGCCATCGACCGCCCGCCGGCCTGCGTGCTGGCCGCGGTGCGCCGCGGCCCGCGCGAAGGCACCCTGCTCGACGCGGTCGCCGAGCCGGAATTCGTCACCGCTTTGCTCGCCAAGATTCACGCCAACGAAACCGTCGGCGTCGACGCTCACAGGCTTCAGTTTCGCGCCACGGCGGCCTTCGCGTCGCAGCCTTTGCCGGAGATCAAGACGGTCAAGGCCATCGACGGCGAACAGTCCAACAGCAGCGTCATCGTCAACAACGAATATGTCATCAAGATATTGCGCCGCATTCACCCCGGCATCCATTCCGAGATCGAGGTCGGCCGTTTTCTCACTGACGAAACGTCGTTCAAGAATGCGCCGGCCTTGCTCGGCTCCGTCGAACTGCTCGAAGGCGGCGACAGCAGCGCGCTGGGCGTCGTGCATGCCTTTGTCGAGAACCAGGGCGACGCCTGGAGCCTGGTGCTCGGTTCGCTGGAGCGGTTGATCGACACGCAACAGCTCAATCTTGCCGAGCCGATCGAGGAAACGCCGGACACTTTGGTGCTGTTGCAGCGCCTGCGTCAGATCGGCCGCCGCACCGCCGAACTGCATCGGGCCCTCGGCAGCCGCGCCGATATCGAAGGTTTCGCGCCGGAGCCGATTGCCGCAAGCGACGTTCAACAGTGGAGCGACACGCTCGCCGAACGTGCCAATGCCCGCTTCGACATGCTCGCCGAGCGTCTGGGCACGCTCCCCGAACCGGCGCGCGGCATGGCCCGGCAATTGCTCGACAACCGCGACGCCATCGCCGCGCATATCACATCGTGGCGCGACACCGTGCTGGACGGCACGAAAATTCGCCATCACGGCGATTTCCATCTCGGCCAGATCCTCATCGCCAAGGACGATGCCTACCTGCTCGACTTCGAAGGCGAACCGCGCCGCTCGCTCGACGAGCGCCGCCACAAGGCGCCGCCGGCGCGCGATGTCGCCGGCCTCATTCGCTCCATCGATTACGCCGTCAGCGCGGCCATCGACCATTCGACCGACCTCAGCGCCGAGGACCTCAGCCTGCTCAAGCCGCTGATGCGGGCTTGGGGCGACCGGATGACCGCGGCGTTCTGGGACAGCTACCGCGAGACCATGGCCGGCGGTGCGCTGTGGCCGGCCAAGGAGGAACAGGCGCGCCAACTGCTCGATCTGTTCCTTCTGGAAAAGGCGCTTTACGAAATCGAATACGAACTGACCAACCGGCCCGCCTGGCTGCACATACCGCTGGAAGCCACGTTGCGCATTCTTCAACAGCGCGGAGTGATCGCCCCATGAACGACAATTCCACAATGGAAGAGACACGCCCCGCAACGCAGGTCCTGTCCGACTTCGATCTCTATCTGCTCGGCGAAGGCAACCAGTTGCGCCTCTATGACAAGCTCGGCGCGCATCCGATGACGATCGATGGCGTCAACGGCGTCGCCTTCGTCGTCTGGGCGCCAAACGCGCGACGCGTCAGCGTGGTCGGCGATTTCAATTCATGGGATGGCCGGCGGCACGTCATGCGCGTGCGCGGCAACGGCTTCTGGGAAATCTTCGTGCCAGAGGCAAAAGCGGGCGACAAGTATAAATACGAACTTGAATCCCGTTCCGGCCATCTGCTGCCGCTGAAGTCCGATCCGGTGGCCTTTGCCGGCGAGATGCGCCCATCGACGGCGTCGATCGTCGTCGATGCGGCGACGATCCCGCAGCCATCGCGCGCGCGCGACAATATCAACGCGCTCGACCAGCCGATGTCGATCTACGAAGTCCATCTCGGCTCGTGGCGGCGCAATCCGCAAGAAGGCGCCCGCTGGCTTACCTATCGTGAACTCGCCGCCGAACTGCCGGCTTACGCGGCCGACATGGGCTACACCCATGTCGAGCTTTTGCCGGTGTCGGAGCATCCGTTTGACGGCTCGTGGGGCTACCAGCCGACCGGACTGTTCGCGCCGACCAGCCGTTTCGGCTCGCCGCAGGATTTCGCGTTCCTCGTCGATGCCTTGCACAAAGCCGGCCTCGGCGTCCTGCTCGACTGGGTGCCCGGACACTTCCCCGACGATCCGCACGGCCTGGCCAATTTCGACGGCACCGGCCTCTACGAGCACGCCAACCCGATGCAGGGCCGCCATATGGACTGGGGCACCCTGATCTACAATTACGGGCGGCCGGAGGTGACGAACTTCCTGCTGTCGAATGCGCTGTTCTGGCTGGAGCGTTACGGCGTCGATGGGCTGCGCGTCGATGCGGTCGCCTCGATGCTCTATCTCGATTACAGCCGGCCATCCAATGCCTGGATTCCGAACAAGCATGGCGGCCGCGAGAATATCGAAGCGGTCGATTTCCTGCGCCGGACCAACACCGAAGTGTTCAAGGCGTTTCCGCATGCCACCACGGCGGCGGAAGAATCGACCTCATGGCCGCAAGTGTCGCGCCCCGTCGATTGGGGCGGGCTCGGCTTCGGCTACAAATGGAACATGGGCTGGATGAACGACACCTTGGACTACATGACCAAGGACCCGATCTACCGCCGCCATCACCACGGCAAGATCCTGTTCGGCCTGCACTACGCATTTTCGGAAAACTTCATCCTGCCGCTGTCGCATGACGAAGTCGTGCACGGCAAGCGCTCGATCCTCGGCCGCATGCCGGGCGACCCGTGGCAGAAATTCGCCAACCTGCGCGCCTATTACTCGTTCATGTTCGGCCATCCCGGCAAGAAGCTGATGTTCATGGGCTCCGAATTCGCCCAGGACATTGAATGGAACCACGACACCAGCCTGCCCTGGCATCTGCTCGACAAGCCCGAGCACGCCGGCGTCCAGCGCCTGGTGCGCGACCTCAACAGGCTGTACCGCGACACCCCGGCGTTGCATGCGCTCGACTGCGATCCATCGGGCTTCGAATGGCTGGTCACCGACGACGCCAACAACAGCGTTTTCGCCTGGCTGCGCAAGGGCCGCGATCCGGCCGAGCGCTGCGTCGTCGTGGTGAATTTCACGCCACAGGTCATTGAAAATTACCGCCTGCGCGTGCCTTACGCCGGCCAATGGCGCGAAGCGCTCAATTCCGATTCATCGGTGTACGGCGGCAGCAATGTCGGGAACGCCGGGACGGTCTCGACCGTTGCCACGTCTGACAGTCAGGAGCTTCATATTGTTCTCCCACCGCTTGCTGCCCTCTTTTTCATTCCTGAGCTCTAACGGAAGGCCGACCGCGGGCGCGCCTTATCCGCTCGGCGCGACCTGGGACGGCCGCGGCACCAACTTCGCGCTGTTCTCCGCCAATGCGACGAAGGTCGAGCTTTGCCTGTTCGACCGCGACGGCAAGCGCGAGACCGAGCGCATCGCGCTGCCGGAACGTACCGACGATGTCTGGCATGTCTATCTCGCCCATGTCTCGCCCGGCCAGCTCTATGGCTACCGCGTCCATGGTCCTTACGAACCCAATGCCGGACACCGCTTCAATCCGCACAAGCTGCTGATCGACCCCTACAGCAAGCAGCTCGGCGGCCATTTTGCCTGGAGCGACGCGCATTTTGCCTACCGCGCCGGCGCGAAGCAGCAGGATCTCGCCTTCGACAGGCGCGACAACGCGCGCACCATGTACAAATCGGTCGTCGCCGATTTCGCGCACCCGGCCAATGACCGTCGGCCGCAGCACCGCTGGGAAGACACCATTATGTACGAGGCCCACGTCAAGGGTCTGACGCAGCAGCGTAGCGACATCCCGCAAGCGGCGCGCGGAACCTATCGCGGCCTGTCCGAGCCCGGCACCATTGCGCACCTGCGCAAGCTCGGCGTCACCGCGATCGAACTGCTGCCGATCCACGCCTTTCTTGACGACAAACATCTGCTCGACAAGGGACTGCGCAATTATTGGGGCTACAACACTCTCAGCTTTTTCGCGCCGGAAGCGCGCTACGAGCCAGGCAACGAGATCAATGCCTTCCGCACCACGGTCGCGCGGCTGCACGATGCCGGCATCGAGGTCATCCTTGACGTCGTCTACAACCACACGTGCGAAGGCAATCACCTCGGCCCCACGCTGTGCTATCGCGGCATCGACAATGCTTCTTACTACTGGCTGATGCCGGACGAGCCGCGCTATTACGACGACTTCACCGGGACCGGCAATTCGCTGAAGCTTGCCCATCCGCGCGTGCTGCAAATGGTCATGGACTCGCTCCGTCACTGGGTCGAGGCCTATCACGTCGATGGCTTCCGCTTCGATCTCGCCTCGACCTTGGCGCGCGGGCCCGCCTTCGACCGCAACGCGCCTTTCCTCACCGCGATCCGCCAGGACCCCGTGCTGGCCAACGTCAAGCTCATCGCCGAGCCATGGGACATCGGCATGGGCGGCTATCAGGTCGGCGGATTCCCCAACGGCTGGTCGGAATGGAACGACGTTTATCGCAGCACGTTGCGGCGGTTCTGGAAGGGCGAAGGCAATCTGATCGGCGACTTGGCGCGCGCCATGACCGCCTCGCCGGTTCAGTTTCATCATGACGGGCGCGGGCCGCGCGCCAGCGTCAATCACGTCACCGTCCATGACGGCTTCACGCTGACCGATCTCGTCAGCTACGAAACCAAGCACAACGAGGCCAATGGCGAAGACAACCGCGACGGCTCCGACGACAACAACAGCATCAATTGCGGCGTCGAAGGGCCGACCGACGATGAGGGCATCCTCGCCTTCCGCCGGCAGCTTCGCCGCAATCAGTTGGCCTGCCTGATGCTCGCGCAAGGCGTGCCCTTGATGCTGGCCGGAGATGAAGTCAATAATTCGCAGTCCGGCAACAACAATACCTATTGTCAGGACAACGAAACCGGTTGGATCGACTGGTCGGCGCTCGGCACCGAGGACGATCTCACGGATTTCGTCGGCGGACTGACGCAATTGCGGCGGCGGTTTCCGCAAATTGCCCAGAACCGCTGGCTTGAAGGCCGGCGCGAGGACGGTTCCTACGGCGTCAAATGGCTGACGCCGGCGGGGCAGGAAATGTCCGAGGAAGACTGGAATTTTCCCGACAGCCGCTTTGTCTCTTATGTGGTCGCCGCGATGGAGCAAGGCGGCGCGCCGCTTTTCGTCATCATCAACGGCGCGGAAACAGATCTCGAGATCACATTTCCGGAATGGCCCGGCGCGCCGCATTGGCGCAACGTGCTCGATACCGCCATGGGCGAACCGCAGACGATTCTCGGCGACACCGGTTCGCCATGGACGGTGCGCGCGCGCTCGGTGCTGGCTTTCGCGGGTGAGCCGTGACAACACCGCCGCGTTTCGGCCCGCTGCTGACCGGCACGGGCGTCACCTTCCGCCTGTGGGCGCCGGCCGCGCGCGAAGTGAGCGTGATGCTCGACAAGCCTCACGCCATGACGAAGAGCGGCGACTGGTTCGAGCTGCATGTTCCAGGCTTAACCGCCGCCGCGCGCTACAAATTCAAAATCGACGATGACGTCGAGATTGCCGATCCGGCCTCGCAGTTCCAGCCGGATGATGTGCAAGGCGCCAGCGAAGTCATCGACCACCGTTACGATTGGCAGGCGCGCGACTGGAAGGGCCTGCCCTGGGAGAAGGCCGTCATTCTCGAAACCCATGTCGGCACCTTCACGCCGCAAGGCACGTTCCGCGCCATGATCGAGCGGCTCGATCATCTGGTTGAGACCGGCATCACCGCGCTCGAACTGATGCCGCTCGCCGATTTTCCCGGCCGCTGGAACTGGGGCTATGACGGCGTTTTACTCTATGCGCCGGATTCCAGTTATGGCCGGCCGGAAGACCTGAAAGCACTGATCGACGCCGCGCATGCGCGCGGGCTGATGGTGTTTCTCGACGTCGTCTACAATCACTTCGGTCCGGAAGGAAACTACCTCGGCCGCATCGCGCCGACATTCTTCTCGGAGGCGCACACACCGTGGGGCGGCGCCATCAATTATGCGCAGCCTGAGGTGCGGGCCTTCGCCATCGAGAACGCGCTGCATTGGTTGCGCGACTATCGCTTCGACGGCCTGCGCCTCGATGCCGTGCACGCCATCGCCACGCCGGGCGAGGTTCATCTGCTGACGGACCTGAGCAAAGCCGTCGGCGAACTGGCCGACGAGACAGGCCGGCAGATTCATCTCGTGCTGGAAAACGACGACAACGAAGCCGTCCGCCTGGCGCCGCAGGAAAGTCCGCCCGACGGGCGCTATCGCGCGCAATGGAATGACGACTATCACCACGCCTGGCACGTGTTCCTCACGGGCGAGACTGGCGGATACTACAGCGACTACAAGGATGCTCCAGCTCACGTTGCACGAACATTGGCCGAAGGCTTCGCGTATCAAGGCGAGCCATCCTCACACCGCGATGGTCTGTTGCGGGGCCAGCCGAGTGGCGACCTGCCACGCGCGGCTTTTATCAATTTCCTGCAAAACCACGATCAGATCGGCAATCGCCCCCTCGGCGAACGCCTGTCGGCACTGGCCAAGCCGGAGGCCGTGCAGGCTGCGCTGACGGTGCTGCTGTTGCAGCCGTCGCCGCCGCTTCTGTTCATGGGCGAGGAATGGGGCGCGACCGAAGCCTTTCCATTCTTCTGCGACTTCAAGGGCGAGCTGGCGCAAGCGGTGCGCGACGGCCGCAAGCGAGAATTTGCCGACGCTTACGCCAGGCATGGCGACGCCATTCCCGATCCCATCGCCAAGGAAACGCGCGACAGCGCCGTGCTCGATTGGGAAGCGCGCAACGCGCCGCAGCACGCGGCGCATCTGGCGCTGACGCGCAAGCTCATCGCCGCGCGCAAGCAATGGGTTATCCCGCTGCTCCCGCTCATGCAGGGCAAAGGCGAGGTGTCACTGAACGGCGGCATTCTCCAGGCACGCTGGCCGGCCGGCGGCAAGGCACTGCTGATCCTCGCCAACCTGTCGGACGACGCACGCGCCCGGCCGTCCCCCCTCGCCTGGGGCCATTGCATCTGGGGCGAAGCGCCGACGCGCGATCTGCCGCCATGGTCTGTCTATGCCGCGATCGAGGGCTGAGCCATGACCGCCGCCGCCCCGCTCGCCACCTATCGCATTCAGTTCACCAAGGACTTCACCTTTGACGACGCCGCCGCGCTCGTGCCTTATCTGCGCGATCTCGGCATCAGCCATCTCTACGCATCGCCCTTTCTCAAGGCGCGGCCCGGCAGCACGCACGGCTACGACATTGTCGATCATGACCGGCTCAATCCCGAACTCGGCGGCGACGAGGGCTTTGTCCGCCTGAGCGATGCGCTGAAGCAGAACAAGATCGATCTCATTCTCGACTTCGTGCCCAACCACATGGGCGTCGGCCAGTCCGACAATGCCTGGTGGCTCGATGTGCTCGAATGGGGCCAGCGTTCGCCTTACGCCGCCGCTTTCGATATCGACTGGGAGGCGTTGCCCTTTCGCCGCCTGCCCGGCGTGCTGCTGCCGATCCTCGGCCGGCCTTACGGCGACGCGCTGCAAACCGGCGAGATCGCGCTCAAATATGACACCGGGACCGGCAGCTTCGCCGCCTGGTATTTCGAGCACCGCCTGCCGATCAATCCGCAGCGCTACAGCGAGATCATCCGCGCCATCGTCACCGCCGCGCAGGCGGAAAGCGAGCCGGCGGGCCAGGAACTCGCGGCGCTGGCGCATGCCTATCGCAATCCGGCGACGCCGTCGTATCGCGATTCAGCCGCGCTGAAGCAGCGTTTGATTGGCATCGCCGGCGCAGCCGGCGTCATCGAACGCGGGCTTGCCGCTTACAACGGCGAAAACGAGACCAGCCGCGCCAGCCTCCATCGCCTGCTCGAGCGGCAGAATTACCGGCTGGCCTATTGGCGCGTTGCATTTGCGTCGGTGAATTACCGCCGCTTCTTCGATATCAACGATCTCGCCGGCCTGCGCGTTGAACAGCCGACGGTGTTTCGCGGCATTCATCCCTTGGTCCAGCGCCTCATCGCCGAGGACAAATTGCAAGGATTGCGACTCGATCACATCGACGGATTGCGCGACCCGGCGCAATACGCCAGCCGGCTGAAACAACTGATTCAGAAAGCGCGTGGCAAGGCCAAGGGCCGGCCACCATTCTACGTCGTGGTCGAGAAAATTCTCGCCGATGGCGAGGACATGCCGCGCTTTGCCGGCGTTTGCGGCACCACCGGCTATGAATGGCTCAATGTCATTTCGCATGTGCTGGTCGACGGCAACGGTCTCGAGCCTCTGGAAAAAACCTGGCGCGACTTCACCGGCGAACAGACTCCTTTCCCCGACATGCTCGACGCCGCCAAGCGCCGCGTCATCGATACCATGCTGGCCAGCGAATTCACCGTTCTGTCCGGCGCGCTGGCGCGCATCGCCGCCGGCCATTTCAGCACCCGGGATTTCACGCTCAACCGCCTGCGCGAGGCGCTCGAACTCTACGTCCTTGCCTTCCCGGTCTACCGCACCTATGTAACCGCCGCCGGCGCTTCGGATAGCGACCGCGCCACCATCGATGCGGTCATTGCGAAGGCACGCCGGCGCTGGAGCGGCTCCGATCCGGAAATTTTCGACTTCCTGCGCGACACCGTCACGCTCGATCTCGCCGGCCGCGACGGCTACAGCGCGGCGCGGGTGCGCAACTTTGCCCTCAAGCTACAACAGTTCACCGGCCCCTTGATGGCCAAGGCGATGGAAGACACCGCCTTTTACCGCGATCACCGATTGCTGGCACTCAACGAAGTCGGCGGCCATCCCGACGCGCACGCATTGGACATAGATGCCTTTCACGCTTTGCAGCGCCAGCGCGCCGCGTCATGGCCGCACGGCATGACCGCCACCGCGACGCACGACACCAAGCGCGGCGAAGATGCCCGCGCCCGCATCCTGGCGTTGTCGGAAATTCCCGGCGAATGGCAGGCCGCCGTCGCCGAATGGCGCACCCTCAATGCTGGGCTGGTGCATCCCAGCAAGGCGCATGAATACATGCTTTATCAGGCGCTGATCGGCGTCTGGCCCGGCGAGACCAGCGACGATCTCGTCAAGCGCGTGCAGGGCTACGCGCTGAAAGCCGCGCGCGAGGGCAAGCAGGAAACCAGTTGGACCAACCCGGACGAGGCCTACGAAAAAGCGCTCAATGACTATGTCGCCGCTCTGCTGGACCCGGCGAAGTCGGCCACCTTCCTCGCCTCATTCTCAATGTTCGCCGCCCGCACGGCCCTGATCGGCGCGCTGAACTCGCTGTCGCAACTGACCCTGAAAGTGCTCGCCCCCGGCGTGCCGGATTTCTTCCAGGGCACTGAGTTCTGGGACCTGTCGATGGTCGATCCGGACAACCGCCGGCCGGTCGACTTCGCGGCGCGGCGACAAACGCTGGCGACGGACGATTACGACTGGGCCGATCGCGCCGCCAACTGGCAGGACGGCCGCATCAAGCTGTCGTTGACGCGACGGCTGCTGTCGGTGCGGCGCGCTTTCGCCGATCTGTTCGCACGCGGCGACTATGAGCCGGTCGCGGTGACCGGGCCGCAGGCGGCGCATGTCATCGCCTTCTCCCGCCGCCTCAAGGGGCAGCACATCGTCGTCGCCGTCGGCCGCCATTTCGCCGCGCTGACCGAAGGCGGCACGCGCTGGCCCGGTGCCATCGACGCGCAACTCGAATTGCCGCACGACGCGCAATATGCCGATCTCCTCGGCGCCTCCGACAAGGTCGGCATTGCCGGCCTGTTCCGCGATATTCCTGTGCGCGTGTTGCGCAAAGCCTGACCGCATCAGACTTGCGCTTAGAAAATCGGGGACTATACTTTTCTTTTAAGGGACGGCCTCATCTAGCCCATCGCGGGCCGGGTCAACGAACTCCGCCCCTTAAAACCGAGTAAGCGTTGAAATGTACTGGCCCGTCCTCGATGGCGGGCCATATCCTTTTTGCTTCGGCTTATGGTTTTAAAACAATGACCCGATCGAACCGGCCCGATCATATCCGCCTCACGTCGCATCCTGCGCCGGGCGGCAAACTGCGCTTTCCGATTCACTGGGGCGCGCCGACCGCGCGCGAACGCGGACCCGTCATCGGGACCGTGTCGCGGCCCGGCGACCGCAACGTCATCGGCACGCATGGCGGCTCTTATGCGCTGTATCGCGCGCTGGCGGTGTCGTCCGGCGCGCTCGATCCGCTGCGCCGTCCCGACCTCACCAACACTTATCCGGCCGCTACCATTGGCCCCTATGAACAATGGAACGACCCGAAGCGCATTGTGTCGCTCGATCCGTGGGGTCATCTCGCCGCCGACAGCTTCAAGCAGGAAATCGCCGAGGGCATCGACATCCGCCCCAGCATTGCCATCACCAAGGCGCGGCTCGACCTGCATGAAATGCAGGACGCCATCCGCGCCGGCCGCATCAAGGTCGACAACGATATCGTTCATGCCAATGGCAGCGTCGGCGTCACCAAGATCGCGGTCGATCCGGTGTGGTATCTGCCGGGTATCGCCGAACGTTTCGCCACAACGGAGAACGCCCTGCGCCGCGTGCTGTTCGAGCAGACCGCCGGCATGTTTCCCGAACTGGTGACGCGGCCGGATTTGCAGGTTTTCCTGCCGCCGATCGGCGGCATCACCGTCTATATGTTCGGCGATCCAACCAAACTCGCCGACGCCTCGACAAAGATCACCTGCCGCGTCCATGACGAATGCAACGGGTCCGACGTGTTCGGCTCCGATATCTGCACCTGCCGGCCTTACCTCATTCACGGCATCGAGGAATGCGCACGCGGCGCGCAGGAAGGCGGCCTCGGCATTATCGTCTATAACCGCAAGGAAGGCCGCGCGCTCGGCGAAGTTACCAAGTTTCTTGTCTACAATGCGCGCAAGCGCCAGGAAGGCGGCGACGCCGCCTCTGCCTATTTCGAGCGCACCGAATGTGTCGCCGGCGTGCAGGACGCGCGCTTCCAGCAACTGATGCCGGACGTCATCAACTGGCTCGGCCTCAAGCGGCTCGACCGCTTCGTCTCGATGAGCGACATGAAGTACAACGCGCTGGTCAACCAGGGCGTCGAAATCGTCGAGCGCGTGGCGATTCCGGATTATCTGGTGCCGGCCGACGCCCATGTCGAGATCGCCGCCAAGAAAGCCGCTGGCTACTATTCGCCGGAAGCGCCGAAGCCCGACGACCTGGGCGATTCCGTCGGCCGCGCCCTCGACAAATATTGAGCGAACCTGTGAGCGAACGATCCAGATGAATCCGGAGACGGCCGCGGCCTTTTCATTGTTGAGCGCCGAGGCCGTGCGCACGCGCGCGCAACGCATGCTGTTGCTCGGCCTGGATGACAAACTGCCGAACTTCCGCGTCGATCTTTCGCTGATGGACGCCACTGCCGAACGCGTGATTGCGATCACCAACCAGGCCTATCCCTCGCTCAATATTCCGTTTCATTCGCGCTGGCGGCATTTCGTCGTTGGCGGCGTCGATCGCTTTGCAGGCATCGCCAAGGCGGCGGCGTTCAAGGATGCCTCCGCCCGCGCCCGCGCTGAATTCGATCTCGCCATCATCAGCGTTTTCCTCGATGCCGGCGCCGGTCCGCAATGGCGCTATGCCGACCGCGAAAGCGGCCAGAGCATCGGCCGCTCCGAAGGTCTGGCGCTGGCCAGCCTCGACATGTTCATGCGCGGCGCATTTTCTGCGGATAGCGCGCAGCCGCTGCGTGTCGATGCCGCCGTGCTGGCGCATCTCAGCGCCGATCAACTGGCGCAGGGCTTTCAGGTGACGGCGGACAATCCCCTCGTCGGCCTCGAAGGCCGCGCCGCGCTGCTGCGCCGGCTTGGCGCCTTGATCGCCGAAAGTCCCGGTGTCTTCGCCCAAAAGGACAGCGCGCGGCCCGGCGGCCTGTTCGATCACCTCGCCGCTTTGGACGGCAAGAGCATCGCCGCGCCGGATATTCTATCCGAGCTGCTGCATGAACTGGGCCCGATCTGGCCGTCGCGCATCACCCTCGGCGGCATCCCACTCGGCGATTGCTGGCGTCATCCGGCGATGAAGACCGCCGACGCCACGAGCGGCATCGTGCCGATTCACAAACTATCGCAGTGGCTGGCCTATTCGCTGATCGAACCGCTTCAACGCGGCGGCATCGCCGTCACCGACATCGACGGCCTCACCGGCCTCGCCGAATACCGCAATGGCGGTCTGTTCGTCGATAGCGGCGTGCTTTCATTGCGCGATCCATCGCAAGCCGCGCGCGCGCATGAAGCCGGTTCCGAACTCGTTGTCGAATGGCGCGCGCTGACCGTGGCACTGCTCGACCGCCTCGCCGCCACTGTCCGCGAGCGTTTGAACATGGACGCCGTCACGCTGCCGCTGGCCAAGATACTCGAAGGCGGCACCTGGGCCGCCGGCCGCGCCATTGCCCGCGAAAAGCGCGCCGACGGCACGCCACCCATTACCGTCATCAGCGACGGCACGGTTTTTTAGCTTCAGGGGGAATGATTATGGAAGGCGTTACCGTCGTCGATCATCCTTTGGTTCAGCACAAGCTCACGCTCATTCGCGACAAGAACCTGTCGACCAAGTCGTTTCGCGAACTCCTGAGCGAGATCGGCATGCTGCTGTGCTACGAAGTGACGCGCGATCTGCCGCTCGAAATGACCGAGATCGAAACGCCGCTCGCCAGCATGAAGTCGCCGGTGCTGGCCGGCAAGAAGCTCGTGTTCGCGCCGATCCTGCGCGCCGGGCTGACCTTTGCCGAAGGCATGCTCGGGCTGGTTCCGGCGGCGCGCGTCGCCCATATCGGGCTTTACCGCGAGCCGGAGACGTTCTCGGCGGTCGAGTACTTCTTCAAGGCGCCGTCCGATCTCGCCGAGCGTCTGGTCATCGTCATCGTCCCGGTGCTCGCCACCGCCAATACCGCCGTCGCGGCCGTCGATCGCCTCAAGGAAAGCGGCGCCCGCGAGGTCCGTGTCGTCTGCCTGATCGCCGCCCCGGAAGGCTTGGAGCGCCTGCGCGGCATCCATCCGGACGTTTTGGTCTGGACCGCCGCCATTGACGAAGGGCTGAACGAACAGGCCTTTATCGTTCCCGGACTTGGCGATGCCGGCGACCGCGCCTACGGAACCCGGTAACGGCCCGTTGATCGGTTGGTTGATTGATTGATGCGATTGATCGATTGATTGATTGAGCCGCCCGGGCTTAGGCTATCCCCTTCGAACACCGGTAGACCCGGCGTCATGAGAGGGGCCATATCATGTTAAAATCCCGCCTTCTTTTGCTTTCGGCAATCGTTCCGGCGATGCTGTTGACAGCACCCGCGTCGGCCAAGACATTGGTTTATTGCTCGGAAGGTAGCCCGGAAAATTTTTACCCCGGCATCAACACCACCGGCACGTCGTTCGACGCCAACAGCCAGATCTACAGCCGCCTCGTTGACTTCGAACGCGGCACCACCAAGGTCATTCCCGGTCTCGCCGAAAAATGGGACATCTCGGCCGACGGCACCGTTTACACATTCTACCTGCGCAAGGGCGTGAAGTGGCATTCCAATGCCAACTTCAAACCGACCCGCGACATGAATGCCGATGACATCATCTTCGCCATCGAGCGACAGTGGAAAGAAAGCAATCCCTATTTCAAGGTGACCAGCGCCAACCACTCCTACTTTACCGACATGGGCATGCCCAAGCTGCTCAAAACGGTCGAGAAGGTTGACGACTATACCGTGAAGTTCACGCTGAACTCGGCCGAGGCGCCGTTCCTTGCCAACCAGGCCATGGAATATGCCGGCATCCAGTCGAAGGAATATGCCGACGCCATGCTGAAGGCCGGCACGCCGGAGAAAGTCGATCAGGAACCGATCGGCTCCGGTCCGTTCTTTCTGGTGCAATACCAGAAGGACGCCATCATCCGTTACAAGGCGTTTCCGCAATTTTGGGGAGGCAAGGCATCAATCGATGATCTCATCTTCTCGATCACGCCGGACGCATCGGTACGATGGGCCAAGCTGCAAAAGGGCGAATGCCACGTCATGCCTTACCCGAATCCGGCCGATCTCGACGCCATCCGCAAGGATACAAACGTCACGGTCCTGGAACAGCCGGGCCTGAACATCGGCTATCTCGCCTACAACACCACCAAGAAGCCGTTCGACGACGTGCGGGTGCGCAAGGCGTTCAACATGGCGATGAACAAGCAGGCGATCATCGACGCGGTCTATCTCTCGACCGGCGTCGCCGCCACCAACCCGATCCCGCCGACCATGTGGTCGTACAACAAGACCGTGAAGGACGATCCGTACAATCCGGAAGCGGCCAAGAAGCTTCTGGCCGAAGCGGGCTTCCCGAACGGCCTTGAAACCGACCTGTGGGCCATGCCGGTGCAGCGCCCGTACAACCCGAACGCCAAGCGCATCGCCGAACTGATGCAGGCCGACCTTGCCAAGATCGGCGTCAAGGCCGAGATCAAGAGCTTCGAGTGGGGCGAGTACCGCAAGCGCGCGCAGGCCGGCGAGCACCAGACCGCGCAGCTCGGCTGGACCGGCGACAACGGCGATCCGGACAACTTCCTCAACACTCTGCTCGGCTGCTCGTCGGCCGCCGGCAATGGCTCGAACATCGCCAAGTGGTGCCACAAGCCGTTTGACGATCTGGTGGTGAAGGCCAAGAGCGTCAGCGAGCAGGCGCAACGCACCGCGCTTTATGAGCAGGCACAGGTAATCTTCAAGGAGCAGGCGCCGTGGTTCACCATTGCGCATTCGGTCCAGTTGAAGCCGGTGCGCAAGGAAGTGATCGACTTCAAGCTGTCGCCGTTTGGCCGGCACACCTTCTACGGGGTCGATATCAAGTAAGCGCTTAAAGCAGCGCCCAATGTTTCGATTCCTGCTCACGCGGGTCAGCCTGATCGTTCCGACCTTTATCGGGATCACACTGCTCGTGTTTGTTCTGATCCGCCTCATTCCGGGCGATCCGATCGAAACCATGGCGGGGGAGCGCGGCATCGATGCCGCGCTCCACGAGAAACTGCGGAAAGAATACGGCTTCGATCAGCCCGTGCTCGTGCAGTACTGGTATTACCTGCTGCGCCTTCTGCAAGGCGATCTCGGCAAGTCGATCGTCACCCACAAGCCGGTCATCCAGGAATTCATCAGCCTGTTTCCGGCGACGATCGAACTGTCGCTGTGCGCCATCCTGTTCGCGCTCTGCCTCGGCCTGCCGGCCGGCATCATCGCCGCTGTGCGGCGCAATTCGATCTTCGACCACGGCGTCATGGGCGTGTCGCTGACCGGCTATTCGATGCCGATTTTCTGGTGGGGCCTGCTGCTCATCCTGCTGTTCTCAGTACAGCTTGGCTGGACGCCGGTATCGGGACGCATCTCTGTCATGTTCTTCGTTCCGGAGGTCACCGGGTTCCTGCTGATCGATACATTGCTATCGGGCGAAAAAGGCGCGTTCTCGTCGGCCGTTTCGCATCTCATTCTGCCGACCATCGTCCTCGGCACCGTGCCGCTCGCCGTCATCGCGCGCATGACTCGCTCGGCCATGCTGGAAGTGCTGGGCGAAGATTACATTCGGACCGCCCGCGCCAAGGGCCTGTCGAATTTCCGCATCATCGCCATCCACGCGCTACGCAATGCGCTGATCCCGATCGTCACCGTCATCGGCTTGCAGGTCGGCGTTCTGTTTACCGGCGCCATCCTGACCGAGACGATCTTTTCCTGGCCCGGAATCGGCAAATGGCTGATCGAAGGCATCGGCCGGCGCGATTATCCGGTGCTGCAAGGCGGCACGCTGCTGATCGGCACGATTGTCATGACCGTCAACTTGTTGGTCGACGTTACCTATGGCCTGATTAACCCGCGCATCAGGCGGCCGCGATGACGAACAACGCCGCAACCAGCACCCAGAATGTTCGCCGCGGTGCGCCGGCGCATCCGTTTTTCGAATTCAATGCCTACTTCCGCAAAAATACCGGAGCGGTCATCGGCCTCTGGATCATCATCGGCCTTCTCGTGGTCGCGGTGACCGCCGATTTCATCGCACCCTATTCGCCGATCCTCACCGACAGTAAAGCGTTTCTCAAGCCGCCGGTTTGGCAGGCCGGCGGATCGTGGGCGCACCTGCTCGGCACCGACGCCATCGGCCGCGATATGCTGTCGCGGCTTATCCACGGCACGCGGCTGTCACTGTTGATCGGCTTCACCGTGATTTCAATCTCGATCGTCGTCGGCACCACTCTGGGCCTGGTCGCCGGCTTTTATCGCGGCATTCTCGAAATCGCCATCATGCGGCTGATGGACATCATCTTGACGCTGCCGAGCCTGCTCTTGGCCATCGTCATCGTCGCCATTCTCGGCCCCGGCGTCAGCAATGCCCTGCTCGCCGTCGCCATTGTCCTGCTGCCGCATTATGTGCGCATCGCGCGCGCCGCCGTGATTGCCGAGACCTCGAAGGATTATGTCACCGCCGCGAAAGTCAGCGGCGCGGGCAGCATTCGCCTGATGATCAAGGAGATCCTGCCGAACTGCATGGCGCCGCTCATCGTGCAGGCGACGCTTGGCATCTCCACCGCCATTCTCGACGCCGCCGCGCTCGGCTTTCTCGGCCTCGGCGCGCAGCCGCCAACGCCGGAATGGGGCACCATGCTGGCCGACGCCCGCGAGTTCGTGCTGCGCGCCTGGTGGGTGGTGACCTTCCCCGGCCTGATGATCCTCATCACCGTGCTGGCTTTCAATCTGCTCGGCGACGGATTGCGCGACGCGCTCGACCCCAAGCTCAAGAGTTAATCCATGGCGCTGCTCGAGATCGACAATCTGACTGTCGAATTTCCCTCCGCCGGGACGCCGTTGCGCGCGGTCGATAGCGTATCGCTGCGCGTCGAGCATGGCGAGGTGCTGGGCATCGTCGGCGAATCCGGCTCCGGCAAGAGCGTATCGATGTTGGCGCTGATGGGGCTCATTCCCTATCCGGGGCGCTTCCGCGCCGAGCGCATGGCCTTCGACGGCCACGATCTTCTGTCACTGCCGGACAATAAGCGCCGCCAGCTCACCGGCAAAGACGTGGCGATGATCTTTCAGGAGCCGGCAACCAGCCTCAACCCGTCTTTCACCGTCGGTTTCCAGATCGCCGAGACCTTGCGCATCCATATGAAGATGGACCGCAAGGCCGCACACCGCCGCGCCATCGAACTGCTCGAGCAGGTCGGCATTCCGGCGCCGGAAAGCCGGTTGTCCGCCTATCCGCATCAACTGTCCGGCGGCATGAACCAGCGCGTCATGATCGCCATGGCGATTGCCTGCAATCCGAAACTCCTGATCGCCGACGAGCCGACCACCGCGCTCGACGTCACCATTCAGGCGCAGATTCTGGATCTACTGCTGTCGTTGCAGCGCGAATACGGCATGGGGCTTATTCTCATCACGCACAATATGAGCGTCGTCGCACAGGTCGCCGAGCGCGTCATGGTGATGTATTGCGGGCAGGTGATGGAGGAGCGCCCGGCCGCCGACCTGTTCGCGTCGCCGCAGCATCCCTACACCGCGGCTTTGCTGGCGGCGCGTCCGGAAAGCCGTATCGGCGAACGCTTGGCCACGATCCCCGGCAGCGTACCGAGCCTGCTCGACCGGCCGAAGGGCTGCCTGTTCAGCCCGCGCTGCGCTTATGCGACGCCGCTCACCGACAACGTGCGTCCGGAGTTGCGCGCTTTCGCGAGCGGCGCCGTGCGCTGCCATTATCCGCTCGGCGATCCGACCCGCGACGCGAGGATCGCTGCCGACCGGAAAGCGCTGACGGAACCGACATCGTGAGCCCGCTGGTCACAGCTCAGAACCTGACCCGGATCTATCGCTCGAAAAGCGGCTTGTTCGGCGCGCCGCAGGAATTGCACGCCGTCGGCGGCGTATCGTTTACCATCGATGCCGGCCGCACTCTGGCGATCGTCGGCGAATCCGGTTGCGGCAAATCGACTTTGGCGCGGCTGGTGACCTTGATCGAAAAGCCGAACGCGGGATCGCTCACGCTCGACGGCCTTGACGCGCTCGATTCCGCAAACGCCGCGAAACTGCGCCGCATGGTGCAACTGGTGTTCCAGAATCCTTACGGCTCGCTCAATCCGCGCAAGACCATCGGGCAAATTCTCGAAGAACCTTTGGTCATCAACACTTCTCTGGGCAAAAGCGAACGCCGCGCCCAGGCGCTCGCCATGATGGCGCGCGTGGGGCTTGGGCCCGAACATGCGCGGCGCTACCCGCATATGTTTTCCGGCGGCCAGCGCCAGCGCATCGCCATTGCCCGCGCGCTGATGCTGCAGCCAAAGCTTCTGATCGCCGACGAGCCGGTGTCGGCGCTCGACGTGTCGGTGCAGGCGCAGGTGCTCAACCTTCTGCTCGACCTGCAACAGCAATTTGGCCTTGCCTATATGTTCATCTCGCACGATCTCGCGGTCGTGCAATATCTCGCCCATGACGTGCTGGTGATGTATCTCGGTCTCGCCGTTGAACACGGCCCGAAGGAACGCATCTTCGGCAAGCCGCTGCACCCTTACACGCAGGCGCTGCTGGCCTCGACGCCGGCGCTTGGCAGCGTGCGGCAGCCGAGCAAGATGGCGAAAGGCGAAGTGCCGTCGCCGCTCAACATTCCGAAAGGCTGCGTGTTCAGCACGCGCTGTCCGCACGTCACGGATCTCTGCCGCGCCGAGCGGCCGCCTTTGCGACCGGTCGGCGGACGGCTGGTGGCGTGTCACTATGCCGAGCGCTTCCTCGACGAACCGTCGCCGGTGGCCGCGCAGGTAGCTTAGCCCTTGATGGCGGCCTTGATCTTGGCGACATCGGCACCGGGCGCCTTTGCCGCGTCGATGATGCGCGCTTCGGTCTTCAGCAGTTTATCGAGTGCCGCTTTCAACCCGCCGATGATATCGAGCGGCACGACGATGGCCCCGTGGCGGTCGAAATGAATGAGGTCGCCGCTCGTCACCGGCATGCCGTGCACGGTGACGTCGCGGCCGTAATCGACGACATGCACATAGGCATGCGACGGCGAGATCGAACCGGCCAGCATCTGGAAACCCGGCGCAATCTGGGGGATGTCGCGCACCGAGCCGTTGGTGACCGTCCCGATGCAGCCGAGCGCCTTGTGGACGTTGGACTGGACTTCGCCCCAGAAAGCGCCGTATCCGGCCGGGTCGTCGAGGTCCTGGATCACGACCACACTCGGCTGCGGTTCGGACGCTATGTAATCGAGATAGTCCATACGTTTTGACATGTAGCCGGCGTCGCCCAGGCCGAAGGCGTCCTTGGACCGGATCGTCACGGTCTTGGCGTAAGCCAGCATCGGCGGCAAATCGGGGAACGGGCAGTGAAGATGCCTTGTCGTGAACCCATGGCCGCGGCGCTCCGGCGCCACCATCTCGACGATATTGCATACCGTTGGCGTATCGATCGAGCGCAGAAAGTCGACATCGGCCTGTGAAAGTGGCATGGCTCCCCCGGATATGGCGCGCGCCGTTTTGGTCGCGCGCTTGCGCAAAAAGCGCGTGAACGTCGCGGTTGCCGCCACCCTTGTCAAATGGCCGCAATATCTCCCACCGCGTGCGCTTGCATGATAATGTAACCTGGGAGAGAACTGGGGCCTGGGATTTAATGCACCTTGAGCGGCGCATCCTCGTCACCGGCGGCGCCGGCTTTCTCGGCTCGCATCTGTGCGACCGCCTGCTGGAGAGCGGCGCGCACGTCATCTGCATCGACAATTTCTTCACCGGCACTCATCTCAATGTCGGTCACCTGCATGGCCATCCGCATTTCGAACTGATCCGCCACGACGTCTGCCTGCCGCTCTATATCGAGGTCGACGAGATTTATAATCTCGCCTGCCCGGCCTCGCCGATCCATTACCAGCGCGATCCGGTGCAGACGACCAAGACCAGCGTGCTCGGCGCCATCAACATGCTTGGCCTCGCCAAGCGCTGCAAAGCGAAAATCTTTCAGGCCTCGACGTCCGAGGTGTATGGCGACCCTGCCGTGCATCCGCAAACCGAAGAATACTGGGGCAACGTCAACCCGATCGGCTCGCGTTCCTGTTACGACGAAGGCAAGCGCTGCGCCGAGACCCTGTTTTTCGACTATCGCCGCCAGCACGCCATGCCGATCAAGGTCGGCCGCATCTTCAACGCCTACGGCCCGCGCATGCATCCGAACGACGGGCGCGTGGTGTCGACCTTCATCGTGCAGGCCCTGACCCGGCAGGACATCACTTTGTTCGGCGACGGCTTGCAGACCCGCGCCTTCTGCTATGTCGACGACATGGTCGAGGGCTTTATCCGCCTGATGGCCACCGGCGATGCCGTCACCGGGCCGATCAATCTCGGCAACCCGGATGAGTTCACCATGGCCGAGCTTGCGGCCAAGATCGTCGAGATCACCGGCTCGCCGTCGCGCATCGTACACCGCGCGCTGCCGGAGGACGACCCGAAGCAGCGCCGGCCCGATATTTCGCGCGCCAACGAACTGCTCCGCTGGTCGCCGACAGTCCGCCTCGAAGAGGGCCTGGCCAAGACCATCGCCTATTTCGAGCAGCTCTTGAGCACGAAAGACGTGCAGGCGCTGACGAGCCGCAACGTCTGATAGCGCTATGCGTATCGCCCCTATGTGCATTGCATCCGATCATTCGGCAATCCGACCGGTCCTGGTGTAGGGTCGCGCTCCCGCTCGCCGTTTTCAGCGCGAGCGAAACGCAGAGCCTTTGCCCGCATGCCGGACCGTTTGAGCTACCGCGACTTCACCGACCCGGCCAAGGTTCCGCTCGGCGTCCCGATCGAGGTCGTGCCCGGCGTGATGTGGATCAGGCTGGCGCTGCCTTTTGCGCTCAACCACGTCAACATCTACCTGATCGACGATGGCAAGGGCTGGGCGGTGCTCGACACCGGACTGGGCGATCTCGCCACCCAACAGGTCTGGCAAGCGCTGCTGGACAAGCATATCGACCGGCCGCTGACCCGGCTCATCGTCACGCATTTTCATCCCGACCACATCGGCATGGCCGGATGGCTGGCCGAAAAGTATCGCCTGCCGGTTTACATGAGCCAGACCGAATATCTGCTCAACCGCAACATCCATCTCGATCCGGGCGCTCTCGACGCCGCGCATTACCGTGAATTTTACCAACGGCACGGCCTCAGCGAGCAAGCGACCCAGCGCGTCGTCTCGCAAGGCCACGCCTATCTGCGGCAGGTCACCGGCCTGCCGCGGACCTTCGAGCGGCTGGTCAACGATGACAGGCTCGTCATCGGCGCCCGCGATTTCCGAGTCATCACCGGCGGGGGCCATTCACCGGAGCAGGTCGTGCTCTATTGCGAAGCCGACAAGATTTTCTTCTCGGCCGATCAGGTGCTGAGCAAGATATCGCCCAATGTCAGCGTCACCGCGGTCGATCCGAATGGCGATCCTTTGGCCTATTACCTGCGCTCGCTGGCGACGCTGGCCGGCATCATTCCGCCGGACGCGCTGGTGCTGCCGGGACATGGCCTGCCGTTCCACAACGCGCCGTCGCGCATCGCTGAGCTGATGGCGCATCATGACGCGCGCTGCGCCCAGATCGGCGAGGCCTGCGCGGCCGCGCCGCTGTCGGTCGCCGAACTGGTGCCGCTGCTGTTTCACCGGCCGCTCGATCCGCAGCAGACCAGCTTCGCGTTCAGCGAAATCCTCGCGCATGTGAATTACATGCTGCGCCGGGACCGGCTCGAAATCGCCGATCCGGCCGCTCACCTCGTCCGCTTTGTTCCCGGCAAGAGCCCGCACTGATTTTCGCCAGCGGAAAGCCGGCATCCTTCCGGCCGCGGCGCGCCTCGGCTAGTGCCCCGTTTCCGAAGTTCGTGTTACGTTGCGGCGGGCTCTGGCACGAACTTCGGAAACATAGGGGCACTAGCAAGTATATGATTCTAGTGCCGCTAATCGATTTGAAGTTCCTAAGCGAATTTGCGGTTGATGGGGTAGGAACTTCAAATCGGCGGCACTAGTGTGCCGGCGCGAAGATCGAACAACAGAAAATGAGCGAGGAAACGTGAAGACAGTGGAAGCAGCGTGCATCGGGGTCGGCTGGATCGGCGGCCTGCGCTCGGAAACATTGGCGCGTACCGCCTTGGTCGACAAATTGCACCTGTGCGACATCAAGCCGGACCGGCTGGCCGAGGTGAAAGCGAGGTACAAGCCCGCCACCACGACGCTCGACTACAACGACATCATCAACAATCCGAACATCTCGGTGGTCTATGTCTCGACCACGCCGGAGACCAACCACTATCCGATCGCGCGCGATTGCCTGAAGGCCGGCAAGAACGTGATGCTGGAAAAGCCGATCGCGCTCGAGCTGTGGGAAGCCGACGAGCTGATCATGCTGTCGAAGCGTAACAATCTTAAATTCACCATCGGCTATTCGCAACGATTCAACCCCAAGATCGCCTTCGCCAAGAAGAAGATCGTCGACGGCACGCTCGGCAATGTCGTTTCCGTCTTGGTAAGCCGCCATTTGTCGCGCGACCTCGGCAAGAAAATCGCCGGCCGCGTCCGGCTGTCGCCGGTCGTCATGGAATCGACGCACGATCTCGACTTCGTGTTCTGGCTGCTGGAGCCGGCCAAGCCGGTGAAGGTCTACAGCCAGGGCGCCTATGGTTACATGAAGGATGTCAACGGTTCGCATGACGTGATGTTTACCACCGTCACCATGGACAATGGCGTCGTGGTGATGATCGGCGGCGGCTGGAATTTTCCGCCGAGCTATCCGAACTATTGCTCGACCTGGATCGAGATCACCGGCGTCGACGGCGCCCTGGTGCTCGACGACACGCAGCGCGACAACTGGCTCAACACCGAAAAGCGCGGCCAGGAATTCCCGATGTCGACCATGCCGGGCGAAATGGTCGATCATGTCTTTGCCGGCGGCATCGGCCCGGAAACGATCTATTTCCTAGAAGCCTGCATCCGCGACACGCCCGTCATGGTGACGCCGGAATCGGCGCGCCGGGTGATGGAGACCTACAGCGCCGCCGACCTGTCGGCCGACCGCGGCGAGCCGATCGATTTGCCGCTGACCAATGAGACCATCAACGGCATCGCCGAACTCAAGGCGAAGAACCGGGCGGGCCTCAACCCGGGAGCGCAGGCCTGACGCTCACCCACACAAGTCTCGGCTTATGCCGCTGCCCAACTTTTCCCGGCCTCATGGCTAATCGGTCTTAGCCAATAGACGAGTAATTTGCTCATTCAGTTGGGCCTGCTGATAGGGCTTAGATAGTCGGGGAAGTCTAATCGAAGTGCCTTCGGGCACCTCCGCGTAGCCGGTAGCAAGCAAGATCGGCAAAGTCGGTCGCTTCCTCCTCACGATTTCCGCTAGTTGGAGACCGGTCATGCCCGGCATGGCGTGGTCCGTCATAAGTAAATCTAGAGATCGCCCTGTCTCAATAATCTCAAGAGCCTGACGACCTGAGTGAGCCTCGATGACCGCATGACCTAGGTCCTCCAGCATGTCGACCGTGCTCATTGCGATTAGAGCGTCGTCGTCAACAACGAGGATCGTAGCAGGCCGGTTCAAACCCACCGCGGCCTTGTCGACCACACCATCTGCGACTGCCGACAATTCCGCATCCTTGGCTTTTGGTAGCCACAGCGTCGCAATGGTGCCCTTCCCCGCTTGGCTTTGAAGATCGAATTTTCCACCAAGCTGGGTTGCAAGTCCGTGAACAGATGACAGACCAAGACCTGTGCCTTTACCGGTCGGTTTGGTAGAAAAAAACGGATCTATTGCCTTCTTGAGCGTGTCCTCGTCCATCCCAACGCCTGTGTCAGCTACCGATAATTTCACGAAGGGGGACGACGCCGCTTCGGACGTACCTGGTCGAGCGGAGATTGTAATGTTACCGCCCTCAGGCATCGCATCCCGCGCATTGATGCATAAATTAAGTACCGCGAGTTCAAGCTGATTCAGGTCGGCTTGCACGCGTGGCAAACCTGGCTGCACGTCAAACTTGACTCCAATTTCGGATGGGATCGCCCTATCGATTAATGTGCGCATCCCATTCAACATGTCACCCAAGTCGACTGCAACGGTTTGCAGCTCTTGCTGTCGTGCAAAAGCCAACATGCGTTGGGTTAAGATAGTCCCGCGCTTCGCTCCTTCGAGAGCGGCATCCAGAAGCCTGACGCTTCGTTCGTCGCTTTTGTGGCGCTTGCGCAATAAATCAAGATTGCCCATGACGGCCATGAGCAAATTATTAAAATCGTGCGCGACGCCGCCGGTTAGATGCCCGAGGCTTTCTACCTTCTGCGATTGGAGAAGCTGGGCCTGCGCGGCTTCTCGGGCGGCTACCTCGGTGACAAGCTCTTGAGTTCGCTCTTCAATGCGGTTTTCGAGCGTTGCGGTTAACTCGGATAGCTCAGCCATGCGCGCCCTGGCTTCATACTGCTTTCGACGCGCCCTTACAGCGGAGCGCACGAGGCTTGCGAAAGTCGTTGGATGGAAGGGGCGCTCCAAAAAGGTTACGTTGCCGAGCAGTTCAGCCGCTCTGGCAGCCGCCGGGTTCCTCTCGGCCCCGCCCCCACGCCGCGTAAGAAGTATGATCGGCAAATCCGACCATGGCGGTTGAGAAGCCAGCAAGGCGATAAGCTGCCGCGGATCGGCGCTGATCAACGCTTCTTCGGCTACAATGGCAAGTCCAACACCGGCAGATATTGCTTCGCATAGACTCGGCAAATCGCCGCTAATGACGCCCACCACATCTACCTGGGACAGCAGTGTTATTGCGAGTTCTGCGTCCCGACCTTGAGGCGCCAGAACTGCGGCGACTTCGGAACCATTTATCTTAGACACCCCCGTTGTCCTCCCGGGACAACAGGTCAGATTTGTCCCCCACGAAATCCGGGACGCCTTTGAGAATACCTTGGAAATCCGTCAAAGGCTCGCTGAGCGTCAGTCCAACGTGACTGATTTGCAACTCCCTTATCGTCGCCTCATGGTGGCCGGTGCGCTTCTTGATCACAGATATCGCCCGCTTGACCCTTCCTAATGCCTCAAAGTAGCGAAGCAAGATTACGGTATCGGCAAGATAAGTCACATCGACCGGAGACTGCATATCACCTACGAGACCATGCTGAGCAACGGTCAGAAATGTGCTGGCTCCTTGACGGTTCAAATACTGGAGCAACTCATGCACGTGAAGTATGAGCGCTTTCTCATCCGGCATAGCGGCCTGATAGCCGTTTAATCCGTCGATGATAACGGTTTTGACCTGACGCTCATCGACAGAGGCGCGAACCCGATGGGCGAACTCTCCAGGGGACAATTCAGCAGCATCTATTTGCTCAATAAACACCTTGCCACTTTGCCGCGCTTCAACCAGATCAATTCCAATGCCTCGCATCCGCTCAATGAGCAAGCCAAGCTCTTCGTCGAAGATGAAAATTGATGCTTGCTCACCTCGCCGCACCGCGGCCATCGCAAATATCCAGGTCAGTATCGTTTTGCCCGTGCCTGCCGGGCCCATTATCAACGTGCTAGAGCCGCGCTCACCCCCGCCCCCTAAAAGAGCGTCTAGCTTGGGAACGCCCGTTCTCAAGGTTTCGAGTGAGAAAGCTGTCCGATGCTCGGATGCCACCAGACGCGGAAAGACGTTCAAACCGCCCTTTGTAATTGTGACATCGTGATATCCGCCTCTGAATTGGCGACCACGGTACTTGAGGACACGCATGCGACGACGTTCAGCACCATAAGTCGGCGCCATTTGCTCAATGCGAATCACGCCGTGTGCCACGCTATGAACTGTCTTGTCGCCCACCTCCGCAGTCAGATCGTCAAGCATCATGATCGTTGCGGAGTGACGAGCAAAGTAGTGCTTTATCGCGAGCACTTGACGCCGATAGCGCAATGAACTTTGCGCAAGCAACCTAATCTCCGAGAGACTGTCCAATACGACCCGCAGTGGCTTTACGCGCTCGACTGCTTCAAATATTTTCTTTGTCGTTTCGCCCAGTTCCAAGTCCGAGCTATAAAGCAGACTTTGCTGCTGATCTGAGTTCAGAAGACTTTCGGGCGGTGTGAGCTCATAGACTTCGATGTTTTCATCCAGTGTCCAGCCGTGCGACGATGCCGTCTGGGC